>Ga0181594_10006227_pt1 | contig 10351 bp, 10 predicted proteins | sample 071ome_18_FD_145603 | JGI IMG/M metagenome (GOLD analysis project Ga0181594, IMG submission 145603) | Coastal salt marsh microbial communities from the Groves Creek Marsh, Skidaway Island, Georgia - 071413BT metaG (spades assembly) | ecosystem: Environmental > Aquatic > Marine > Intertidal zone...
TTACGATTTCAAAAACGAACCCCAAGGCGTTTGATATCTTGGTCGCAAACGCAGCAAAATCACTGGCAGGCGCACGCGAAGCGGGGCGCTGGCGGTCAACGGTTTATTGCGTGCGGACCTACGGTACATCAGACGTGGATTGGGTGATCAGCCCCGATGCAGATGCGCCCGTGATTGAAAACGGCGACCTGATCCTGACAGGAGCCTGCCGCACATGAAAACGCTAAGCATGATCATTTCAAACATTTTGGCAGCATTGCTGCCAGTGCGGGCCGAATTGCGCCCGATCCGAATTAAAGTTGAACACACAACACCCCGCACACAGCTGCGGCGCAAAACAAAGTGAGAGCGATGACAGACCTACGCAAAATCATCATCGACGGGCACGAAGTCGAAGTAGACGGGGCCATGACCCTGATCCAAGCCTGCGAAGAGGCCGGTATAGAAGTGCCGCGTTTTTGTTACCATGAACGTCTGTCCATTGCGGGCAACTGTCGCATGTGTCTGGTCGAAGTTGTGGGCGGCCCGCCCAAGCCTGCTGCATCCTGTGCAATGCAGGTGCGCGATCTGCGCCCCGGCCCCGAAGGCCAGCCGCCCGTCGTCAAAACCAATTCACCCATGGTGAAAAAGGCGCGCGAAGGCGTGATGGAATTTCTGCTGATCAACCACCCGTTGGATTGTCCGATTTGTGACCAGGGCGGTGAATGCGATCTGCAGGATCAGGCCATGGCCTATGGGATGGCGGATAGCCGCTACAACGAAATCAAGCGGGCCAGCACCGATTTGGATTTGGGACCACTAGTTGCCACCACAATGACACGGTGTATTTCATGTACACGTTGTGTGCGTTTCACGACCGAGGTTGCGGGCATCACCCAGATGGGTCAAACGGGCCGTGGTGAGGATTCCGAAATCACCAGCTATCTGAACGAAACGCTGGACAGTAACCTGCAGGGCAACATTATTGATCTGTGTCCTGTTGGGGCGCTAACATCGAAACCCTATGCCTTTACCGCGCGTCCATGGGAATTGACCAAGACGGAAACAATCGATGTGATGGATGCGCTGGGATCCAACATCCGCGTAGATACCAAAGGCCGCGAAGTCATGCGCATTTTGCCACGCAATCATGATGGCGTGAACGAAGAATGGATTTCTGACAAAACGCGTTTCGTTTGGGATGGCCTGCGCCGCCAGCGCTTGGACACGCCTTACATCCGTGAAAACGGCAAACTGCGCAAAGCGTCATGGGGCGAGGCATTGGCCGCCGCCGCCGCCGCGATCAAGGGCAAAAAGGTTGCTGGTTTGATTGGTGATCTGGTGTCGGTCGAGGCTGCATTTGCGTTGAAACAATTGGTCACTGGATTGGGTGGCAATGTGGAATGCCGCGTAGACAACGCGCGTTTGCCCGCTGGCAACCGTTCGGGCTATGTCGGAACCGCAACGATCGAAGATATTGACAGCGCGAAATTCATCCAACTGATCGGCACAAACCCCCGTGATGAAGCGCCTGTTTTGAACGCACGCATCCGCCGTGCTTGGGCCAATGGCGCGCAGGTCGGTTTGGTTGGCGAGGCCGCAGATCTGACCTATGACTATGCGCATGTGGGCACTGATCGTGCCGCTTTGGCTGGGCTGCTGGGCAAAACACACGATGCCGTGCTGGACGCACCATCCATCGTGATCGTTGGCCAAGGCGCGCTGCGCGAAGCAGACGGTGCCGCCGTACTGGCCGCAGCGATGCAATTGGCTGAGGAGACCAAATCCAAATTGATGATCTTGCACACGGCTGCGTCCCGCGTCGGTGCAATGGACATTGGTGCTGTGACGACTGGCGGTTTGCATGCTGCGATTGACGGGGCTGATGTCATCTATAACCTTGGCGCTGACGAAGTTGAAATCGATGCTGGCGCATTCGTGATTTATCAGGGCTCACACGGTGACCGTGGGGCGCATCGCGCAGATATCATACTGCCAGGTGCCGCCTATACCGAAGAAAACGGTCTGTTTGTAAATACCGAAGGTCGCCCACAACTGGCCATGCGTGCAGGCTTTGCCCCTGGTGAGGCCAAGGAAAACTGGGCCATCTTGCGGGCGTTGTCAGCTGAATTGGACACAACCTTGGCCTATGACAGTTTGGCACAACTGCGTCAGGCCTTGGTCGCAGAGGTTCCGCATCTGGCCCAGATCGACGAGATCGCAGAAAACGCGTGGGTTTTAGAAGCCACAGATAAATTGGGTGATGCATCCTTTAAGAATGCTGTGACTGACTTTTATCTGACCAATCCGATTGCTCGGGCCTCTAGCCTGATGGCCGAACTGTCGGCAAATGCCAAATCGCGTGGGCACAAGGTGGCAGCAGAGTGATGACCGATACGTTTTTGATAGCATGTTTGGCCTGCGCCGCGACATTGTTTGTTGCGGGCTGTCAAGCTATGCAATCTGAAACGGCACGTGCTGAAACGATCCGATATCTTGGCGTACAGACCAAGCTGTTGACATCGGATTTGGTGCAATTTCACGTCACGCTTAGCGGTACTGACAATGCAAAAGCGGTCGAAGATTATGCAAAATGTGCCGCTGCGCAATATACACTGATCCGCGGTTTTGGGTTCGCACGTCATGTGCGAACCCGTGTTGGACGTGACGGTGTTCGCTGGAATGCCGATGCTGTTTACACAGTGTCTGCAGGTCTACCGAATGGCCTGAAAACATTAGATGCAGAGGTTGTCGCAGACAGCTGCAAATTAAACGAAATACCAATGGTGTGAGGACCGATGGCTGATTTCCTAAATACAACGGGCGGAATGGCCCTGATTATCGTGGCACAGGTTTTAGCTGTGGTCGCATTCGTAATGATTAGCCTGCTGTTTTTGGTCTATGGCGACCGCAAAGTTTGGGCTGCTGTCCAAATGCGCCGTGGACCAAACGTGGTGGGGGCCTTTGGTCTGCTACAGACCGTTGCTGATGCCTTGAAATATATCGTGAAAGAAGTTGTCGTACCGGCGGGGGCTGACAAAACAGTCTTTATGTTGGCGCCGATGACATCGTTTGTTTTGGCAATGATCGCTTGGGCAGTTATTCCATTTAATGACAGCTGGGTATTGTCAGACATTAACGTGGCCATTTTGTATGTCTTTGCCGTTTCCTCGCTTGAGGTTTATGGCGTGATCATGGGCGGTTGGGCATCGAATTCGAAATACCCGTTTTTGGGATCGCTGCGCTCTGCTGCGCAAATGATTTCTTACGAAGTTTCGATTGGCTTGATCATTATCGGCGTAATTATTTCCACAGGATCTATGAACTTTGGCGATATCGTTCGTGCGCAGGATGGGGATTACGGTTTCTTTAGCTGGTATTGGTTGCCACATTTCCCAATGGTGTTTTTGTTCTTTATTTCGGCTTTGGCTGAAACGAACCGCCCACCGTTCGATTTGCCCGAGGCGGAATCTGAACTGGTGGCTGGATACCAAGTGGAATATTCATCCACCCCATTCTTGCTGTTCATGGCGGGGGAATACATCGCAATTTTCCTGATGTGTGCGCTGACATCACTGCTGTTTTTCGGCGGTTGGTTGTCACCAATTCCTGGCATCCCAGACGGGGCGTTGTGGATGGTCGGCAAAATGGCGTTCTTCTTCTTTATCTTTGCGATGGTTAAGGCGATTACACCACGCTATCGCTATGACCAGTTGATGCGATTGGGATGGAAAGTATTCTTGCCATTTTCATTGATCTGGGTCGTATTCGTGGCCTTTATGGCGAAATTTGAACTGTTCGGCGGCGCCTATGCCCGTTGGATGATCGGAGGGTAATATGGCGCAGATCGATTACACACGTGCCGCCAAATATTTCCTGTTACAGGATTTCTGGGTCGGTATGAAATTGGGATTAAAGTATTTCTTTGCCCCCAAAGCTACGTTGAACTATCCCCATGAAAAGGGCCCAATCAGCCCACGTTTTCGCGGTGAACATGCGCTGCGTCGCTATCCCAATGGCGAAGAACGCTGCATTGCCTGCAAGTTGTGCGAAGCGGTCTGTCCAGCCCAAGCGATCACAATCGACGCCGAACCGCGTGAAGACGGCAGCCGCCGGACCACACGGTATGACATTGATATGACGAAATGTATCTACTGCGGCTTCTGCCAAGAGGCATGCCCTGTTGATGCGATTGTCGAAGGTCCGAATTTCGAATTTTCGACCGAAACCCGCGAAGAGCTGTTTTATAACAAAGAAAAGTTGTTAGAGAATGGCGATCGCTGGGAATCGGAAATTGCCCGCAATTTGGAAATGGATGCACCCTACCGATGAGCGACGCAAAAAACCCATTTCAGGATATGATTCAAGCGGCACAGGATATGGTGAAATCCATTAATCCTGCGCTTGAAACATTTTCCCCCAAAGGTTTCGAAGCAATGTGGCCGACCATGCCCAAAGAGGTCATGGAAATGTATTTCGGCAATGCCTTTAACAAAGATGGGTTGGATGCAAAAACACGTCTTTTGCTGACCTTGGCGGGTTTGACCATCCAAGGTGCGCAAAATGATGCCGCCCTGCGTCAAACAGTGAAACACCTGTTAGAGGCTGGGGCACACAAACAAGAGATTATCGAAACAATCGGCCAAATGTCGATGTTTGCAGGTTTACCCGCTATGACACGGTCCATGCAGTTGGCCCAGGAAGTCATGGAAGACAAAGAGGAAAAAGACACATGAGCGTTGTAACCTTTGCGTTCTATTTGTTCGCGCTGTGCACCATTACTGGGGGCCTGTTTACGGTAATCAGCCGCAATCCGGTCCATTCTGTGCTGTGGTTGATTTTGGCCTTTTTGTCATCGGCCGGTTTGTTCGTCTTGCTGGGTGCAGAATTCGTCGCAATGTTGCTGGTCATTGTTTATGTCGGTGCGGTTGCGGTTTTGTTCTTGTTTGTGGTCATGATGCTTGATGTCGACTTTGCAGAGCTTAAGGCAGAAATGGCGCAATATATGCCGCTGGCACTGTTGATTGGTGTGGTGTTGTTGATGCAGCTGGCCATGGCCTTTGGCGCATGGGAATTTGCGGATACGGCGCAATCGGCGCGTGCGGCGATCACGCCTGCTGATGAACATAACACGGCTGCATTAGGATTGATTTTGTATGATCAGTATTTCCTATTGTTCCAACTGGCAGGATTGATTTTGCTGGTTGCGATGGTGGGTGCAATTGTTCTGACATTGCGTCACCGCAAAGATGTAAAACGTCAAAATATTTTGGCACAAATGTATCGCGATCCAGCCAAAGCGATGGAATTGAAAGACGTAAAACCGGGGCAGGGGCTGTAAGCCACCTATCGGATATAACACGGGAACCGAGGTTAAAATGATTGGTTTAGAACACTACCTGACAGTCGCGGCAACGCTGTTTGTCATTGGTATCTTTGGGCTCTTCCTGAACCGGAAGAACGTCATCATCCTGCTGATGTCGATTGAACTGATGTTGCTGGCAGTGAACATCAACTTGGTCGCATTTTCCAGTTATCTGGGCGACTTGGTGGGGCAGGTGTTCACGCTGTTCGTCTTGACCGTTGCTGCCGCCGAGGCCGCGATTGGTCTGGCGATTTTGGTCAGCTTCTTCCGGAACCGTGGTACGATTGCCGTCGAAGACGTCAACGTGATGAAGGGGTAAAGACATGGAAAAGATCATCCTATTTGCCCCATTGGTTGGCGCAATTATTGGCGGCTTTGCTTGGCGCATTATCGGTGAACGGGGCGCACAGATCCTGACCACCAGCCTGTTGTTTTTGGCCGCCGCGCTTAGCTGGATTGTGTTTCTTGGGTTTGACGGCGAAACACAGCACATTCAGATCCTGCGCTGGATTGAATCGGGCGCTTTGTCCACCGATTGGTCGATCCGTTTGGACCGTATGACCGCCATTATGCTGATTGTTGTGACGTCGGTGTCGGCCTTGGTCCACCTCTATAGCTTTGGCTATATGGCGCATGACGACAATTGGACCCATGATGAAAGCTATCGCGCCCGATTTTTCGCGTATCTGTCATTCTTTACATTTGCCATGTTGATGTTGGTGACATCCGACAATTTGGTTCAAATGTTTTTCGGATGGGAAGGCGTGGGCGTTGCATCCTATCTGTTGATTGGGTTTTACTATAAAAAACCATCTGCAAACGCCGCGGCGATCAAAGCGTTCGTTGTCAACCGCGTGGGTGATTTCGGCTTTGCCTTGGGGATTTTTGGTCTGTTCTATCTGACGGGCAGCGTCAAATTTGATGATATCTTTGCCTATGCACCGAAACTGGCGGATATGCAGCTGCATTTCCTATGGACGGAATGGAACGCTGCGAACCTGTTGGCATTTTTGCTGTTCGTGGGTGCGATGGGTAAATCAGCCCAGTTGATCCTGCACACATGGTTGCCTGACGCGATGGAGGGTCCGACACCGGTATCGGCGTTGATCCACGCCGCAACCATGGTGACTGCGGGGGTATTTTTGGTCAGCCGTATGTCGCCCCTGATGGAATATGCGCCAGAGGCGATGGCCTTTGTCACGTTCTTGGGCGCAACAACGGCGTTTTTTGCGGCCACCGTTGGGTTGGTGCAAAACGATATCAAACGTGTGATTGCCTATTCGACCTGTTCGCAGCTGGGCTATATGTTTGTCGCAGCCGGTGTTGGTGTGTATTCCGTGGCCATGTTCCACCTGTTTACACACGCATTTTTCAAGGCGATGTTGTTCCTTGGTGCAGGGTCTGTGATCCATGCGATGCACCATGAACAGGATATGCGAAATTACGGCGGTCTGCGCCATAAAATCCCCTATACCTATTGGGCGATGATGATTGGCACCTTGGCCATTACAGGTGTTGGTATTCCGCTGACACATTTCGGTTTCGCCGGTTTCTTGTCCAAAGACGCCGTGATCGAAAGCGCATGGGCAGGCACCGCAGGTGGTTATGCGTTCTGGATGTTGGTGATCGCCGCGCTGTTTACATCATTCTACAGCTGGCGTTTGATTTTCCTGACCTTCTACGGCGCACCGCGTGGCGACAAACATACGCATGAACATGCGCATGAAAGCCCAATGGTTATGTTGATCCCCTTGGGTGTATTGGGTTTGGGCGCAGTATTTTCAGGGATGATCTGGTTCAACAGCTTCTTTGGGGATCATGACAGCGTAAACAAATTCTTTGGGATCCCCACCCATGCCGAGGCTGTGGCCGAAGGGCATGGAACGGATACAGCATCGCATGGCGACGATCATGCCGCCATTGGCGTTGCCCCAAAGGGCGCGATTTTCATGCACCCCGACAACCACGTTATGGATGATGCGCACCACGCCCCTAAATGGGTCAAAGTCAGCCCGTTCATTGCAATGGTAATCGGGTTTGTCATGGCGCTTTGGTTCTATATCTGGAATCCGGAAATGCCCAAGAAATTGGCGGAAACGCAGCGGCCATTGTATCTGTTTTTGTTGAACAAATGGTATTTCGACGAAATCTATGATGCGATATTTGTCAAACCTGCAATGGCGCTGGGACGGTTTTTATGGAAACGCGGCGATACACAAACCATTGACGGTTCCATTAACGGAATTGCAATGGGCATCGTTCCGTTCCTGACACGTTTGGCCGGCCGTGCGCAGTCTGGCTATATCTTTACCTATGCCTTTGCCATGGTCATTGGCATTGTCGTTCTAATCACTTGGATGAGCTTCAGCGGAGGAGCACACTGATATGGATAACCATCTTCTTTCCATTGTCACATTTGTGCCTGCTCTGGCTGCGCTGATCTTGATGGTTTTGGCGCGTGGTCAGGACGCGGCTGCTGATTTGGTCGCAAAACGGTTTGCATTGATTGCAACCAGTGCAACATTTTTGCTGTCTTTGTTTATCTTGGCGCAATTCGATTCCCAAAATACAGGGTTCCAGATGGTCGAAACGGCGGACTGGATCCTTGGGTTGCAATATAAAATGGGTGTAGACGGCATCAGCGTTTTGTTTGTGCTGCTCACAACATTCATGATGCCTTTGGTCATTTATGCGTCTTGGGATGTGTCGCACCGTGTCAAAGAATATATGATCGCCTTCCTTGTGCTTGAAACGCTGATATTGGGCGTGTTCATGGCCTTGGATCTGTTCTTGTTCTATCTGTTCTTTGAAGCAGGTTTGATCCCGATGTTCCTGATTATTGGGATCTGGGGCGGCAAGAACAGAATCTATGCGTCGTTCAAATTCTTCTTGTACACACTGCTTGGGTCCGTTTTGATGCTGATTGCGATGATTACGATGTATTTCATTGCACAGACATCCGACATTCCGACATTGATGACGACAAATTTCGCATCAGATTCCTTTGAGGTCTTGGGGATCCATGTGGTCGGCGGATTGCAGACACTGTTGTTCTTGGCGTTTTTTGCAAGTTTTGCTGTAAAAATGCCAATGTGGCCCGTCCATACCTGGCTGCCCGATGCGCACGTTCAGGCGCCAACGGCGGGGTCAGTGGTTCTGGCTGCGATCCTGTTGAAAATGGGCGGCTATGGTTTCTTGCGCTTTAGCCTGCCGATGTTCCCTGTTGGCTCGGCTGTTATGGCGGATCTGGTGTTCTGGATGTCGGCGATTGCGATTGTTTACACATCCTTGGTCGCATTGGTCCAAGAGGACATGAAAAAACTGATCGCCTATTCATCGGTTGCGCATATGGGCTATGTGACAATGGGTATCTTTGCTGCAAATCAGCAAGGTATCGATGGTGCAATTTTCCAAATGCTAAGCCACGGCTTTATTTCCGGCGCTTTGTTTTTGTGTGTGGGTGTGATTTACGATCGCATGCATACCCGTGAAATCGATGCCTATGGCGGATTGGTCAATCGTATGCCAGCCTATGCGATGATTTTCATGTTCTTTACCATGGCAAACGTCGGACTTCCTGGGACGTCTGGGTTTATTGGTGAATTTTTGACCCTGATGGGGATTTTCCAAGTCAACACATGGGTTGCGGCATTTGCGACATCTGGCGTTATCTTGTCCGCGGCCTATGCGCTATGGTTGTATCGCCGTGTGGTCATGGGGGATTTGATCAAGGAATCCTTGCGTTCGATCACAGATATGACAGGCCGCGAACGTGCAATATTTGCACCTTTGGTGGCGATGACACTGATCCTTGGGATCTATCCTGCACTTGCCTTAGATATCATTGGCCCATCCGTAGAAGCGTTGGTCCAAAACTATAACACCGCCCTTGCGGCTGCTGACATCCTGCCAGCAGCTCAGGCTGCAGCACATTAACGGGAGACTGGGACAATGGTCCAAGCCGATTTGAATATTATTCTGCCGGAAATCGTTATTTCAGTTTACGCAATGGTTGCCTTGTTGGTGGCAGTGTATACCCGCCAAGATAAGTTGGCCCCAATCTTGACGTGGGTCACCGCGGGCCTGTTTTTGGTGGTTGGTCTTTGGGTGTCTGGAATAACAGGAAACACGACTGCCTTTAACGGAATGTTTGTAAACGACGGTTTTGCACGTTTTGCCAAGGTTACAATTTTGCTATCCGCCGCCGCTGTCTTGATCATGTCACAAGAATACATGACGCGCCGTGGATTGTTGAAATTCGAATATCCCATTTTGATTGCATTGGCAGCTGTCGGAATGATGATGATGGTGTCTGCGGGCAACTTGATGTCATTGTACATGGGATTGGAACTGCAGTCTTTGGCACTATACGTGGTCGCGTCGTTCCGTCGTGACAGCGTCAAGTCGACCGAAGCAGGGATGAAGTATTTTGTCCTTGGTGCGCTGTCATCTGGTTTGCTGTTATATGGTGCGTCCTTGGTTTACGGTTTCTCTGGAACCACAGATTTTGCAGGCATCGCAGCCGCCGCGCATGATGGCGGATCGATTGGAATGTTGATCGGTTTGGTATTGGTCGTTTCTGGCCTGGCATTCAAAGTGTCGGCCGTGCCGTTCCACATGTGGACACCTGACGTCTATGAAGGATCGCCCACACCTGTCACAGCATTCTTTGCGACAGCACCGAAAGTGGCGGCAATGGCATTGTTTGCCCGTGTCGTGCATGACGCATTCGGCAGTGTCACAGCACAATGGCAACAGGTCGTGATTTTGCTGTCGGTCTTGTCTATGTTCTTGGGCGCCTTTGCTGCGATTGGACAAACGGATATCAAACGATTGATGGCGTATTCGTCCATTGCGCATATGGGGTATGCGTTGATGGGATTGGCATCTGGCACTATGTTTGGTGTCCAAGCAATGCTGTTGTATATGGCGATCTATGTGACAATGAACATTGGTACCTTTGCCTTTATCCTAAGCATGGAAAAGGATGGGCAGCCCGTGACCTCA
>Ga0181594_10006228_pt1 | contig 10350 bp, 9 predicted proteins | sample 071ome_18_FD_145603 | JGI IMG/M metagenome (GOLD analysis project Ga0181594, IMG submission 145603) | Coastal salt marsh microbial communities from the Groves Creek Marsh, Skidaway Island, Georgia - 071413BT metaG (spades assembly) | ecosystem: Environmental > Aquatic > Marine > Intertidal zone...
AGGGCGCCATGACAGGGCGTCACAACGGGGGGCGGTCAGTTGGCCACGACCCAGGTGGCTGGCAGGGCCTTTTGAATAACGCGTCTGGCATTCGCCAGATCATTCATCTGTGCCCGCGCCAGCGCGTCCTGTTTCGACATGCCCTGGTCGATCCAGCGGCGGGTCAGCCTGTCCTCAAGAACATCTTCCGGCACCTCCAGCCACAGGCCGGCATCCCACATGCCCGCCAGATCACGCCAGCCATCCTCGTCAAACAGCAGGTAATTGCCTTCGAACAACAGCATCGACGCCTCGTCGGGAACAACCCCGCCGCGCTCGACAACGCTGTCGGCGTCCCGGTCGAAGGTCGGGAAATGTCTGACCGCACCGCTTTTAAGGTCATCAACAAGCCTGGTGAAACCGGCAAGATCGAAGGTGTCCGGCGCCCCCTTGACCGACAGCAGGCCTCGCGCCGCCAGCGTGTCATTGTCTAGATGGAATCCGTCCATCGGCACCACGCAGCAGCACGCGCCAATCCGCACCCTCAAGTTGGCGGCAATGGTGGATTTGCCACTGCCGGGCGGGCCGGCAATCGCCACGGCAGCCATCCCGCCCCTGTCCGCCAAAGCCGCAATCTCCGATACAAGCCTGTCGATATCTGTGATCTGTGATCCGGTCGTTGATGACATTGTGCCGCTATTGAACCCCTGTGATACTGCCTTTGCGCCACGATAACTCATAAAAGCTGACTTGCCCAAAACTTTACACGCGTTAATATTGTGTCAAGTGTCAACCAAGATTCACCATGTTATCGAAGGCTGTTTGCGGACCGACAATGAGCCAGGAAAAGATCAGAAACATGGATGAGTTCGCCGCACTCTGCGGTATTTCTCGTCCCACCATTTCAAAATATTTCAATGACCCGAGCAGTGTCAGACCCTCGACCCGCGACCGGATCGAAGCCGCCCTGAAGGAATATGACTACCGCCCGAATATCTATGCAATGAACCAGAACCGGCGATTGACCAAGAATATCGGCATTGTCGTGCCCTATCTTGCCGATCCCTTTTTCGCCGAAATCGCCCGCGTTATCGAACGCCGCTGCATCGATGCCGGGTTCACCCCCACCCTGTTCTCCTCACATGGCGAGCCGGGCCAGGAAACTGCGATACTCGACACACTTCGCTCGCTCAGACCGGCCGGCGTGCTGCTTGCCCCGCTGGGACGCGCCTCTGACAGGAAACATATCGAGGAATTCTGTCGTGACGTCCCGACCATATTGTTCGACAGCAACATCGAGGGTGTCGGCGCCGCCTTCGTCGGGTCGGACAATTTCAGTTTTGTATCACAAACTGTTGAATATCTTAGCAGAACAGGAAGCGCGCCCTGTTTTTTCGAGATGCGCGATCCAGCCAATCCCAACGCCAACAAGCGCCGGCACGCCTATCTCGAGATGATGCGGCGGCTCAATCTGGAACCCCATCTCATCAAGATAGACGGCACCGGTTGGGGGTTTGAGGAGATTGGCCGCAATGGCGCGCTGAAAGTGCTGAAACAGGATCTCCTGCCGACCGACACCGTGCTGTGCAGCAATGACAGGCTGGCCATCGGAGTCCTGTCAGCCTGTCATGAGCTGGGGATCCGGGTCGGCCGTGAGGAGGGATGCACGATTCGCATCGCATCGCATGATGACCATCCCTATTCCAGGTTCACCTGTCCGTCACTGACCACCGCCGCACATGATTATGAAGCGGTATCGGATCATGCGGTCGAGACATTGTTCCGGTTGATTGAGGCTGGCGGCCGGCTGGAAACACGCGAGGAAACGCTGTTCGCGGCCCGCCTGATCATGCGCGCCTCGGCCTAGCCAGCCATCGGGAAAGCCCGGGATCACAGTCATTTATTTACGCGCGTCAAAATTATATTGACGCGAGAAAACATTTCTGTGTTCTATTTTGAGGCATTCCATTCAGGAGGAGGAATACAATGCATTTCAAAAAACTGGTCTGCACGGCAGCCGCGGCGACGCTGATGGCGTCTGGCGTTGCCTACGCAGAAACCCTGACCATCGCGACAGTCAATAATGGTGACATGATCCGCATGCAGGGTCTCACCGACGACTTCACCGCCAAGACCGGCCACAATGTCGAGTGGGTAACTCTGGAAGAAAACGTACTGCGTCAGCGCGTGACCACCGACATCACCACCAAGGGCGGCGCTTTCGACATCATGACCATCGGCATGTACGAGACCCCGATCTGGGGCAAGAATGGCTGGCTGGTGCCGCTTGATGATCTGAGCGCCGGTTACAATGTCGGCGACCTTCTGCCGGCGATGGCCGGTGGCCTGAGCCATGACGGCACGCTGTACGCAGCACCGTTCTATGGTGAAAGCTCGATGATCATGTATCGCACCGATCTGATGGCAAAGGCCGGGCTGGAAATGCCGGCCGCGCCGTCCTGGTCCTTCATTGCGAAGGCCGCGCGCGAGATGACCGACCGCGACAATGACATCAACGGCATCTGCCTTCGTGGCAAGGCCGGCTGGGGCGAAGGCGGTGCCTTCATCACAGCCATGTCGAACTCGTTCGGCGCCCGTTGGTTCGATGAAGAGTGGAATGCCCAGTTCGACACCCGCGAGTGGTCCGACACGCTGAATTTCTTCGTCAACATGATGAGCGATTCCGGTCCCGCCGGCTACGCCACCAACGGCTTCAACGAAAACCTGTCGCTGTTCCAGCAGGGCAAGTGCGGCATGTGGATCGACGCCACCGTGGCGGCATCCTTTGTAACCAACCCAAAGGATTCGACCGTTGCCGACAAGGTCGGCTTCGCGCTGGCACCTGACAATGGCATGGGCGTTCGCTCGAACTGGCTCTGGGCATGGGCGCTTGCCATTCCGGCCGGCACCCAGAAGGAAGCCGCTGCCAAGCAGTTCATCGAGTGGGCCACCTCCAACGGCTATATCGAGCTTGTCGCCTCGAAAGAGGGCTGGGCAAACGTGCCTCCGGGCGCCCGCACCTCGCTCTATGAGAACGCGAATTACAAGGATATCCCGTTCGCCAGAATGACCCTGGATTCGATCCTGTCGGCTGACCCGAACAACTCGACTGTCGATCCGAGCCCGTATGTCGGCATCCAGTTCGCCGCCATTCCGGAATTTGCCGGTATCGCCACAGAGGTCAGCCAGGAATTCTCGGCTGCCTATGCCGGCCAGCAGTCGGTTGCAGAGGCATTGGCCAAGGCCCAGGCCCTGACCAACGACGCCATGGAAGCCGCAGGCTATCGCTAGGCACAACTTCCCCGGGGCGTCGCGTGGCGCCCCCGGGATTTTCGCAGCCACTTCTGCTACATTAATCCCTTCGCCCATTCACGCCTGAGCCGGCGATAAGGAGTCGTCACCGTGGCCACCCGGCATTCCCAATCTGTCGCCAGAATGATGATGGCCCCGGCTGTCATTCTTCTTCTCGGCTGGATGCTCGTGCCGCTGACAATGACCCTGTACTTTTCCTTCAAGAAATATCTGCCGCTTCGCGGTGGCGACCTTGGATGGGTCGGATTCGACAATTACGTCCGGTTCGTCTCCTCCAGTTCGTTCTGGCCTGCTGTCGCCACGACTTTGATCATCGTTGGCGGCGTTCTCGTGATCACGGTTCTGCTTGGCATTGCGCTGGCGCTGCTGCTTGACCAGCCGATGTGGGGCCAGGGCGTTGTCCGGATTCTGGTCATTGCGCCCTTTTTCGTGATGCCGACCGTGTCCGGCCTGGTCTGGAAAAACATGTTCATGGATCCGGTAAACGGGTTCTTCGCCCATCTGTGGCGATTCTTCGGGGCCGAACCCATACAATGGCTCAGCCAGGCATCACTCCCGTCGCTGGTCATGATCGTCAGCTGGCAATGGCTGCCTTTCGCGACATTGATCCTGCTGACGGCCATCCAGTCGCTTGACACCGAACAGCTGGAGGCCGCCGAGATGGACGGGGCAAGGCCGCTTGGGCGGTTCCGGTTCATCATCCTGCCGCATCTGGCGCGCGCCATCACCGTCGTCATCCTGATCCAGACGATCTTCCTGCTGTCGATCTTTGCCGAGATCTTCGTCACCACCGCCGGCGCGTTCGGCACCAAGACGCTGACCTATCTGATCTTCCAGCGCGTTCTGGAAAGTCAGAATGTCGGGCTTGGATCGGCGGGCGGGGTCTATGCCATCATTCTGGCCAACATCGTGGCGGTGTTCCTGCTGCGTGTCGTTGGCAAGAATCTGGACGCATAGGAAGGCAGGAGCATGGCCCGCGCGACAACAAACCGTCAGAAGACAATCACCACTGTCATCGCCTGGACCGTGGCCATGGTGATTTTCTTCCCGATTCTGTGGATTGTCGTGCTGTCCTTCAAATCCGAGGGCGACGCCATCAGCACGCCGATGAGGGTTCTGACCTCGGCCTGGACGTTCGACAGCTATGCCGTGGTTCAGGACCGTTCGGACTATTTCAAGCATTTCTTCAATTCGGTGATCGTGGCCGTCGGCTCGACATTGCTTGGCATTCTTGTCGCCGTGCCGGCCGCCTGGTCAATGGCCTTCGTGCCGTCGGCGCGGACGCGCGGCATCCTGATGTGGATGCTGTCGACAAAAATGCTGCCGGCGGTCGGGGTTCTGTATCCGATCTATCTGCTGTTCATCGAACTTGGCCTTCTCGACAGCCGCACCGGCCTGGTGATTGTGCTGATGCTGATAAATTTGCCGATCATCGTGTGGATGCTCTACACCTATTTCCGCGAGATCCCGGCCGAAATTCTGGAAGCTGCGCGGATGGACGGGGCCGGCATGCGGGCCGAGCTGCTTTATGTCCTGACGCCAATGGCGATTCCGGGGATTGCCTCGACGATGCTGCTGAACATCATTCTGGCCTGGAACGAGGCGTTCTGGACGCTGAACCTGACAGCAGCGAAGGCCGCCCCGCTGACCGCCTTCATCGCCAGCTATTCCAGCCCCGAGGGGCTGTTCTACGCAAAACTCAGCGCTGCGTCGGTGATGGCGATCGCACCGATCCTCGTCATGGGCTGGTTCAGCCAGAAACAACTTGTTCGCGGCCTGACCTTCGGCGCGGTGAAATAGGGGAAAGAGGCTGATGAAACAGATACAGCTCAGGCAGGTCTCGAAAAGCTTTGGCGATGTGGAAGTCATTCCGCCGCTTGATCTGGAGATCGAGGATGGCGAGTTCGTGGTCTTTGTCGGGCCATCGGGTTGTGGCAAATCCACCCTGCTGCGCCTGATTGCCGGTCTCGAGGATGTGACCTCGGGCCAGGTTCTGATCGACGGCGCGGACGCCACCGCCACTCCACCGGCGCGGCGCGGTCTTGCCATGGTGTTTCAGTCCTACGCCCTCTACCCGCACATGTCAGTTCGCCGGAATATCGCCTTTCCACTGCGCATGGCCGGCCTCGACAGGGCCGAGCAGGAACACCGCGTCGAAGAGGCGGCAAGAGTTCTGAATTTGACCGAATATCTGGACCGCCGCCCCGGCCAGCTGTCGGGTGGCCAGCGCCAGCGGGTCGCCATCGGCCGGGCCATTGTCCGTGAACCAACGGCCTTTCTGTTCGATGAACCGCTGTCCAACCTCGATGCGGCGCTTCGTGTCGGCATGCGGCTTGAGATCAGCGAACTTCACAAACGTCTGTCGACGACGATGATCTATGTCACCCATGACCAGGTAGAGGCCATGACAATGGCCGACAAGATCGTGGTTCTGCAGCATGGTGTCATCGAACAGGTTGGCAGCCCGCTGGAACTCTATCGTGCGCCGCGGAACACCTTTGTCGCCGGCTTTATCGGATCACCGCGAATGAACCTTGTGGAGGGCGCCGAGGCCACCAGACACAAGGCACATACCATCGGGATCCGGCCGGAGCATATTGCCATCTCGACACAGAAGGGTGACTGGCAAGGCGTTGTCGGCGTCTCCGAACATCTGGGGTCCGACACCTTCTTCCATATCAATTGCCCGGATTTCGCCGCGCCGCTGACGGTGCGGGCCGATGGCGAACTCGACCTTTCCTATGGCAGCACGGTTTTCCTGACACCCGACCTCGCGCATCTTCATCGTTTTGATGACAACGGGCTGCGTCTGACATGAGGCGGCTTGCCGGCAAATCGGCGCTGATCACCGGCGCCGCACGGGGTATAGGCTGCCATTTCGCACAGACCTATGCCCGTGAGGGCGCGCGCGTCGCCATCGCCGATATCGATATCGAACGCGCCTGCAAGGCGGCGGCCGGCATCGGTGACGCCGCCATCGCGATCGAGATGGATGTGACCAGCCAGGACAGCATCGACGCAGCGGTGGCCAAGGCCGCCAATGCCTTTGACGGGATTGATATCCTTGTCAACAACGCGGCCGTCTTCACCGCGGCGCCGATTGCCGACATCACCCGCGCCGACTATCAGCAGCTTTTCGAGATCAATGTTGCCGGCACCCTGTTCACCATGCAGGCGGTGGCCAGGCATATGATCGACCGCGGCAAAGGCGGCAAGATCATCAATATGGCAAGCCAGGCAGGCCGACGCGGCGAGCCGCTTGTGGCGGTCTATTGCGCGACCAAGGCGGCTGTCATCAGCCTGACCCAATCCGCCGGGCTGAACCTGATCGGCCATGGCATCAACGTGAACGCCATCGCCCCCGGGGTCGTCGATGGTGAACATTGGGACGGGGTTGACGCCTTCTTTGCGAAATATGAGAACAAGGCCCCGGGCCAGAAAAAACGTGAGGTTGGTGCCAATGTGCCGTTTGGACGGATGGGGCAGCCCGAAGACCTTGCCGGTATGGCCGTGTTTCTGGCGAGTGACGAGGCTGATTACATCGTCGCCCAGACCTATAATGTGGATGGCGGACAATGGATGAGCTGATGGAACTGGCCGGCGGGGACATCAGCGCCACGGCGCTCTGCAACGCTGCGCTTGGCAACCTGTCGGGACGGGTGGCTGTGCCCGGCTATGATCGCGGCAGGATGACCCCCGGCATTGTTCATATAGGTGTCGGCAATTTCCACCGCGCCCATCTTGCCTGGTATGTCCATAGGCTGATGCAGCGGGGCGTCGCCGCCGACTGGGCCATCATAGGCGCCGGGGTCATGGAAAATGATCGCACGATGCGCCAGCGTCTGTTGGCGCAGGACTGTCTGACGACGCTGATCGAGCTTGATCCCGATGGTGGTCAGGCGACAGAGATCATCGGCCCAATGCTGGATTATCTGCCGGTCGAGGCTGACAATGCGGCTCTGATCCGGACCATGTCCGACCCGCAAATCCGGATTGTCTCTTTGACGATCACCGAGGGCGGCTACTACCTCGATACCGATACCGGCGGGCTGGACACGGCCCATCCGGATATCTGCCATGACGCCGAAAACCCGGCAACGCCGCGCACCGCTTTCGGCGCGATGGTGGCCGCGCTCCGCCGCCGGCGTGACACCAATGCCGGCCCGTTCACCGGCCTTTGTTGTGACAATCTTCAGGGCAATGGCGCGATCCTCAGACAGACAGTTGTCGGCCTTGCACGTCTTGCCGACCCCAACCTCGCCGACTGGATCGACAGCAATTGTTCATTTCCCAATTCGATGGTCGACTGCATCGTGCCGGCAACCGGGTCGCATGAAAGGCAGCTTGCCCGATCAATCGGTGTCGATGATGTGGCGCCGGTGACGCACGAGAATTTCAGACAGTGGGTGATCGAGGATGATTTTTGCGCCGGCCGCCCGGACTGGAATCTTGTCGGCGCCGAATTCTCCAACCGGGTGCATCAGCATGAGGCGCGGAAAATCCGTATCCTGAATGGCGGCCACCAGATTCTTGCCAATATCGGCGAATTGATGGGGCTCGACACCATTTCCCAGACCATGGAAAACCCGACCATCCACGATCTGTTCAGCAAGGTTCAGACAGCGGAAATTCTTCCCCATATACCGCGGATGCCGGGCCCCACGGCGCCAGAGTATCTTGCCATGATCGACCGGCGGTTCGCCAATCCGGCGATTGTCGATACCGTGCGGCGCGTCGCCTTTGACGGGTCGGCGCGACATGTCGGGTTTCTTCTGCCCTCGGTGCGGGACGGGCTTGCTGCCGGCACCCCGGTCAGCGGGTTGGCCCTTGTCGAAGCGCTATGGGCCCGCATGTGCGCCGGAACGCGTGAAGATGGCAGCCGGATCGAGGCAAACGACCCCATCTGGAGCCTGCTGACCGCCACGGCCGCAACGGCCCGGCGCACCCCGTTGGCGTGGCTGCAGATGACCCAAATCTATGGTGATCTGGCGCAGAATACGACGTTTGCCAACGCTTTCGAGGGCTGGCTTGCCAGCATATGGAGGGTTGGTGTCGAGGCCACCGTCCGCCGTTACATCGACAGCACCCCGACGCACTGACCAATCACCGCTGCAGCGGCACTGCCATCCGGCATTCCGCCAGCCCGCATTGAGACCGTCCCATCGACCGAGGCTGACGCCTGCACATGGACGCCAATCGATGATAGGCTGAACGCCTGTATACAGGAGGGCATCATGTTTCTTGGCCTTGATCTCGGCACGTCGGCAGCAAAGGCACTTCTTGTCGATGCCGGCGGTCTGGCCGTCACAAGTCAATCAGCGCCCCTCTCCGTCAGCCGCCCGCATCAGGGCTGGTCAGAGCAGGATCCCGAGGCCTGGTGGCAGGCGGCCGACCTTGCGGTCCGCCAGATCAGGCAGACGCATCCGCGGGAACTTGCCGCGGTTGTGGGCATCGGTCTGTCAGGGCAGATGCACGGGTTGACAGCGCTTGATTCGGCGCAGCATCCACTACGGCCGGCGATTCTGTGGAACGACACACGCTCGGCCCCGCAGGCGGCCCGCCTTGATGCGTCGCATCCCGAGTTCCGCGCCATCGGCGGCAATGCCGTGATGCCGGGGTTCACCGCGCCAAAGGCTGTCTGGATGGCCGAGAGCGAACCCGACCTCCTCGCCGCCACAAGCATGATCCTGCTTCCCAAGGATTATCTGCGCCTTCGCCTGACCGGCGAGACAGTGTCCGAAATGTCGGATGCGGCCGGCACGCTATGGCTCGATGTGGCGGCGCGCGACTGGTCGGACACGCTTCTCGGCCTGTGCGGCCTTGATCGCAGCAATATGCCACGCCTTGTCGAGGGCAATGCCGTGTCCGGACAGCTCCGCGCCGAGATCGCCGGTGACTGGGGTATCGACGCCCGCCCGGTGGTTGCCGGCGGCGGCGGTGACAATGCGGCGGCGGCGGTCGGTCTTGGCATGGTCGTGCCCGGGGACAGCTTCCTGTCGCTCGGCACCTCGGGGGTGGTGTTCACTGTCACCGACAGCTTTGCGCCGGCGGCCGCGAGCGGTGCCCATGCCTTCTGCCACGCGATTCCCGATAGCTGGCATCAGATGGGGGTGATCCTGGCGGCAAGCGATTGCGTGTCCTGGCTGTGCGAGGTCACCGGCGCCGATGTCGCGACGCTGATGCAGGACCTTGCCACCACCGACCTTGCCACCACCGACCTGATGTTCCACCCCTATCTGTCGGGCGAGCGAACCCCCCATAATGATGCCGATGCGCGAGGCGGGTTCTTTGGTCTGGCGCGCGACCATGGACGTGGCGAGATGACCCGTGCCGTGCTGCAGGGTGTCGCCTTCGCCATTGCCGACGCGACGGACGTGCTGTCCCGGGCCGGCGGCGCGCCGACGCGGTTGCTGGCCACCGGCGGCGGCGCGAAGAACGGGACCTGGCTGTCCTATATCGCCGCGGTCACCGGCATTCCGATCGATCTGCCGGCGGATGGTGATTTCGGCGCGGCCCTGGGCGCGGCGCGGCTTGCCATGATGGCGGATGGCGCCAGCGTCGCGGATGTCTGCCGCAAGCCGGCCACCCGATTGACCATCGATCCCGACCCGGCACTCACGGCTGGCCTTGGCGCGGCGCATGAGCGCTGGCGGCAGATCTACCGGCAGTTGCAGGGCTGACCGAGGCGGGTTACCGGTCAACCGGCAGTCCGGAAGGCACCCGGTCTGGAATCCCCAGCGGCAGCGATTGCGCCGAGCGGCCACTGAGCGCGTTCATGAAATCGACGAGGGCCGCGACCTCGTCATCGGTCAGTTTGCGCGGCGTGATATCAACCCGGCGGCGAAACCGCTCCATTTCCAGCCGGTCATCCCAGACAACAAAATCGATTGCCTCAAGCCAGGGCGCCGCGGGAAGGTTTGCCATGTCCGGGCGCCAGCGATCAAGCGCGGCAAGCGGGTCCAGATGGTGCCTGATAATCCCCTCCAGCGTCGGATAGGCACCATTATGGCCATAGGGCGCCGTCAGCGCCACATTGCGAAGTGACGGCGTGCGAAATCG
>Ga0181594_10006232_pt1 | contig 10348 bp, 11 predicted proteins | sample 071ome_18_FD_145603 | JGI IMG/M metagenome (GOLD analysis project Ga0181594, IMG submission 145603) | Coastal salt marsh microbial communities from the Groves Creek Marsh, Skidaway Island, Georgia - 071413BT metaG (spades assembly) | ecosystem: Environmental > Aquatic > Marine > Intertidal zone...
CCTTGCCGATGAAGACGGCGCGCATGCCCTTCCCTGCAAGCCAGCGGGCGAGCTCGATATACTGCGCCATGGGCCAGCGCCGACCGTATTCGTTGGAGCCCGGATTGAGCACCGCATAGGGCCTGTCGGTCGGCACCGGCGGCGTCTTGTCGCGCCACGTGAGCCGGGGCGCGCTGGGCGCTGGGGGCTTTCCGGTGAAATGCGCGGTGAAGGCGGCGTGGCGCTCGATCTCGTGGCGGGGGTAAGCGCCGGTATCGATGACGTCGGAGACCTGGCTCAGGTACCAGGCATATTCCGCCCGCGTCGGGCCGTTGATGTAGGGGAGCGACATAATGGTGCGCGGCGCGCCGGCAACGCGGGCCAGGCTGTCGGCCATCAGCGCGCGGCGGAAATAGGCGTCGCAAACCGTCACCGCCACGTTCAAGCGCCGCACCCGGGCGTTGATCCAGATGCGGTAAAGGAGCCGGCGGGCGTACTTGTGTTCGTCGATGGCCATCAGGTGATAGCCCTCGAACAGTTGGTCGGTGACGCTCACCCAGCTCTTGCAGCCAAGAATGAAAATCTGCGCCTTCGGCACCTCGAACGCCTCGGCGTATTCCTCAAGACTATTTCGGAACAGCACCATGTCGCCGATGCCGTCCATGCGGATGACGAGCAAGCCCTTGCGGCCGCGGCTGAGCGATCGCATGCGCTGTAAGGCGTCGGTCCAGCGGAACAGCCACCAGCGCCGGCGCATCCCCGCCGGCAACAGCCGCCAGAAGGCGCTGGCCTCGACGGTGGTTTTCGTTGCCGGTTGCAGCGCCAAACGCCTACCCCGCTTCGGCCCGGCGTTGGGCGCGCTTGCGTTCGTGCGGATCGAGATGCTGCTTCCTCAAGCGAATATGCTCGGGCGTCACCTCGACGCGCTCGTCGTCCTGGATGTAGGCGATGGCCTGTTCGAGGCTCATGCGCCGGGGCGGCGTCAGGCGGATGGTCTCGTCGGTGCCCGACGCGCGGATGTTGGTGAGCTGCTTCGATTTCATCGGGTTCACTTCCAGGTCGTTGCCGCGGCTGTGCTCGCCGATGATCATACCTTCATAGACCTGGATGCCGGAACCGATAAACAGGGGCCCGCGCCCTTCCAACCCGGCCAAACCATAAGCAACGCTCTTGCCCGCCGCGTTGGAAATCAAGACGCCGTTACGCCGGCCCGGAATGGGACCCATGTGCGGGCCGTAGCCATTGAAGACGCGGCTCATGATGCCGGTGCCCCGGGTCTCGGTCAGGAACTCGCCGTGATAGCCGATCAGGCCGCGCGCCGGCGCGATGAAGGTGAGGCGCACCTTGCCGCCGCCGGACGGCCGCATCTCGGTCATCTTGCCTTTGCGCAAGCTCAGCGCCTCGACGACGATGCCGGAGAACTCCTCGTCGACGTCCACCTGCACTTCTTCCATGGGCTCTTCGCGCTCGCCCGTGTCGGGATTGTCGCGCATCAGCACGCGCGGGCGCGAGATGGAAAGCTCGAAACCCTCGCGGCGCATCTGCTCGATCAAGACACCCAACTGCAATTCGCCGCGCCCCGCGACCTCGAAGGCGTCCTTCTCTTCGGTTTCGGTGATGCGGATGGCGACGTTGCCCTCGGCCTCGCGCATCAGCCGGTCGCGGATGACCCGCGACGTCACCTTGGAGCCGTCCTGGCCGGCCAAGGGCGAATCGTTGATGGCGAAGGTCATCGCCAGGGTCGGCGGATCGACCGGGTCGGCGGCGAGCGCCTGGGTCACGTCCGGATCGCAGAGCGTGTCGGCGACGCTGGCCTCCGAGAAGCCGGCGAGGGCGACGATGTCGCCGGCCTCGGCCCGCTCGATGGGTTCGCGCTTCAGGCCCCGGAAACCCAGCACCTTGGTGATGCGGGTCTGTTCGATGCGCTTACCGTCGCGGTCCAGCGCCTGCACGGTCATGTTGGGGGTCACGGCGCCGGTGGCAATGCGCCCCGTGAGCACGCGGCCGAGGAAATTATCCGCCTCCAGCGTCGTCACCAGCATGGAGAAGGGCGCGTCGGGCTCAGCCTTGGGTGCCGGCACGTGCTCGATCACCTTCTCGAAGATGATGTCCATGTCGTCGCCGCTTTTCTCCGGCTCGGCGCTGGCCCAGCCCTCCTTGGCCGACGCGAAGATGGTCGGAAAGTCGAGCTGCTCGTCGTTGGCTTCCAGGGCGGCGAACAGGTCGAACACCTCGTCCTGCACCTCGAAGGCGCGGGCTTCGGGCTTGTCCACCTTGTTGACGACGACGATGGGTTTCAGGCCCAGCTTCAGCGCCTTGGCGGTGACGAACTTGGTCTGCGGCATCGGGCCCTCGGCGGCGTCGACCAACAGCAGCACGCCGTCGACCATGCCGAGGATGCGCTCCACCTCGCCGCCGAAATCCGCGTGACCGGGCGTGTCGACGATGTTGATGCGCGTGCCCTGCCAATCCACCGAAGTGCACTTGGCCAGGATGGTGATGCCGCGCTCGCGCTCGAGCTCGCCCGAATCCATGGCGCGCTCGGCCACTTGCTGGTTGTCGCGGAAGGTGCCGCTCTGTTTCAAGAGCACGTCGACCAAGGTCGTCTTGCCGTGGTCGACGTGGGCGATGATGGCGATATTGCGGAGTTCCATGCGTCAGGCCGCTCCCAGTTTGGCGGCGACCAGGTCCTTCAGGGGCCGGTCGGGGCGCGCGCCCATGTGCTGAATGACCTCGGCGGCGGCGACGTTGCCGATATGCGCGCACCGCGCCAGGTCATCGCCCTGCGTCAGCCCATAGAGGAAGCCCGCCGCATAGGCGTCGCCCGCACCCGTGGTATCGACCAGGCGTGCAATGGGGTCGGCGTCGACCACGTGCAGCTCGTCGCCGGCCAGCACCACCGAGCCCTTGGCGCCGCGCGTCAGCGCCACCACCTCGCAGTGGCCCTTGACCGCCTGCAGGGCGGCGTCGAACTCGTCGGCCTCGTAGAGCGAGACGATCTCTTCCTCGTTGGCGAACAGGATGTCCACGTGGCCAGACACCAGATCCAGGAAATCGGCGCGGTGGCGATCGACGCAGAACGGGTCCGACAGGCTCAAGGACACCTTGCGCCCGGCCTTGTGCGCCACGTCGGCGGCCTTCAGGAACGCCTCCTTCGCCGCCGGCGGATCCCAGAGATAGCCCTCGAGATAAGTGATGGCGGAGGCCGCCACCTGGTCCTCGTCGATGTCGTCGGGGCCCAACTCGACGCAAACGCCAAGATAAGTCTGCATGGTGCGCTCGGCGTCGGGCGACACGAGCACCAGGCTGGTCGCCGTCGGCGTGCCGCCGGCCGGCGCGGCGGGGGTATCGAAGGTGACGCCCATGGCCTGGATGTCGTGGCGGAACACCTGGCCCAGCTGGTCGTTGCAGACCTTGCCGATGAAGGCGGCGCGCCCGCCCAAGGACGCCAGGCCGGCGATGGTGTTGGCCGCCGACCCGCCGGAGCATTCCACCGCCGGGCCGACTTTCGAATAGAGCTCGCCGGCGCGGGCCGAATCGACCAATGCCATGGCGCCCTTCTCCAGGCCTTCGGCGCTGAGGAACGCGTCCTCCGCATGGGCGAGGATATCGACGATGGCATTGCCGATGCCGAGGACATCGAAACGGGTGTCGGTCATGACGTGGAATCTCCTGAGGGCCAGCCGGGGCCTCGAACCGTCTGGCCCCCGGAAAGGCGCGCAGTATAGCGAGCGCCATCGGCCCGGCAAGGGATAGCACGCCGGCCCGGTGACGGAACCCCTTTACGGCGGTGAAAAAGGGTATAATGAACCGATTCGCGCGGCCGGAACAAAGCGGCGGCGCGGGGAAAAGCAGGCGCCCGCCGTCGTCGGGGCGGCAGACAAAGACGCGCCAAAAATGTGTTGATTTGTCATGGCTTTACGGGCATTCATTGAGGCGTGGAGTGAGCCGCATGGCCGCTCAGCATTAACTTTAAGAAACTGGCTTAATAGACTGTAATCATATGCTTTCTGCTCTGATTAAAGGTATCCGGCAACTGAGCGACCCGAAGGCCCAGAAAGTCGTCTGGATGGGCATCGGCGCGGCGCTCCTGACCTTCGCCGTCATGTGGGCGGTGATCGCCGAGGTGCTGGCCAAGACGGCGATCTTCGAGACGCCGTGGCTGGAAGGCATCGCCGACGTGCTCGGCGGCGCGCTGACGCTGGTGCTCACATGGCTGTTGTTCCCGAGCGTCATTTCCGCCGTCATCGGCTTGATGCTGGAGCGCATCGCCGAGGCGGTCGAGGCACGCCATTACCCGAACCTGCCGGACGCCAACGACCCGCCCCTGACCGAAGCGCTGATCGGCGCGGCCAAGTTCCTGGGCGTGATGATCGTCCTCAACCTGATGCTGCTGCCGTTCCTGTTTTTCGGGCCGCTGTTTCCGATCGTCTTCTACGGCGTCAACGGCTACCTGCTGGGGCGCGAGTTCTTCGAGCTGGTCTCTCACCGGCGGATGTCGCCGGCGGACGCGCGGGCGCTGAGAAAGCAGCGCCAAGGCGCCATCGTCGGCATCGGCGTCGTTTTCGCCTTGTTAATGACACTGCCCATCATCAACCTGCTGACCCCGGTCGTCGCCACCGCCACCATGCTGCACCTGTTCGAGGCATGGCGAAGCGAAGCGGGCACGGCCCTGGCCACGACGTAAGGGACATTTGGAAAGGAAACCCTCCATGTTCGGCAAGAAAAAGTCCGACGGCACCCCCGAAGACAAGCTCGAGACCGGCGCCCCCGCCACGCCGGCCGCCGACGCCGGCGACGACAAGGACCCCGGCTCGGCGCCGCCGCTGAAGCCGTTTTCGCGCAAGGGCTCGCACGCGCCCGCGAAGCCGCCGACGACGACCAGCTACCAGCCGGAGATCCCGCGCCGCGTCGCCGACATTCCCGGCCCCGGCGCGCGCCGCATGGACCGGCCGATGCCGGGCTCGCTGGCCACCGATTCGGACTCCAAGCGCCTCGTCGTCGGCCGCGACATCGCGCTGAAGGGCGAGATCACCGCCTGCGACAAGCTGGTGGTGGAGGGCGTGGTGGAAGTGACGCTTTCCAACGCGCGCGCCATCGAGGTGTCGCCGAGCGGCCACTTCACCGGCAACGCCGACGTCGCCGAGGCCGATATCTCGGGCCGCTACGACGGCGAGCTGATCGCCCGCGAACGGCTGATCGTGCGTGCCGGCGGCCACGTCAAGGGCAAGGTCCGCTATGGGCGCATCGTCATCGAATCGGGCGGCGAGGTGTCGGGCGACATGCAGACCCTGGATTCCGGCGACGACTGAACCGGGTCCGCCCATGACAATTATCCGATCCTGGCCGGCGCTGCTGGTGGTTGCGCTGCTTGCCGGCTGCACCGGCGAGGATGTGCCGCCGCCCGCGACGCACGCGGCACCGCAGGCAGAGCCCGCGCCCAAGCCGGCCGAAATCGCCGCCATTCCGCCGCTCGAGGAAGAGCGCGGCGGCAGAATTGCCCCCGCCCCCGCCCCCGCCGCACCGCCGGAGACGCCGGTGCCGGCGGTCGAGAGCCTGCGCGGCCTGGAAGCGGGCAAGGTTACGCTGATGCTCGGAGAGCCGCAGTTTCAAAGGATCGATTCGCCAGCGGAATTATGGCAATACCGCCTGGGCGGGTGCGTTTTGGACCTGTTTTTCTACCCTTCGTCGTCCGGCGAGATGGCCGTCGACCACCTGGAAACCCGCCATTTCGATAACAGCACCACCGATCCGCAGGGCTGTTTTACGCAACTGGTCCGCGCGGTGAGAAGAACCGGCTAGCGACGCCGAAGCCCTTACACCTAGGCCATGGTCTTTCCCTTGAAGCGGCAGAGATCGATCACCGGGCAGACCGGGCAATCGGGTTTTCTCGCCTTGCAGATATAGCGCCCGAGCAAGATCAGCCAGTGGTGCGCATGCAGCATATACTTTTCCGGCGTCACCTTCAGAAGCTTCTTCTCCACCGCCAGCACCGTCTTGCCCGGCGCGATGCCGGTACGGTTGCCGATGCGGAAGATGTGGGTGTCGACGGCGATGGTATGGGCGCCGAAGGCGATGTTGCGGACCACGTTGGCGGTCTTGCGTCCGACCCCCGGCAGCGCCTCCAGCGCCGCCTGGTCGTCCGGCACCTCGCCGCCGTGCCGCTCGATCAACAGATGGCTCAGGGCCATGACGTTCTTGGCCTTGTTGTTGAACAGCCCGATGGTCTTGATGTGGTCCTTCAGCTTGGCCTCGCCCAGCTTGACCATCTTCTCCGGCGTATCGGCGACCTTGAACAGTTTTTCCGTGGCGCGGTTGACGCCGACGTCGGTGGCCTGCGCCGACAGCGTCACCGCCACCAACAGCGTATAGGGGTTGGTGTAGTTGAGTTCGCCCTTGGGCTCGGGGTTGGCGGCCTCGAGGCGGGCGTAGAAGGTTTCGATGTCGGCTTTCTTCATGCCCGCATGCTCCCGGACCCGTCCGGCCGGGGCAAGTTTTTTTGTGGCGGCGCGGATTGGAGGCGTTAAAATCCGCGCCATGAGCCAACCCCTGCCGCAACCCACCGAGCCCGCCGACCCGCGCGACGCCGTGGTATTCAGCGCCGAGTTGAGGCCCAATTCGTCCGCCACCAAGCGCGCCATCAAATGGCTGGCGATCGCCATCTGTGCCGTCATGGTGCCGGTGGCGCTGATCTTCGGCCTGGTCGGCGCCTGGCCGGTGTTCGGCTTCATGGGGCTGGAACTGGTGGCGCTGGTGCTATTGCTGCATTTCAACCACCGCCGTTCCGGCGTGGTCGAGCGCATCGCCGTCACCGAGCGCCAGCTTCACCTGGAGCGGGTCAATCATTGGGGCCGGCGCGAGGCCTGGTCGTTCCCGCGCCATTGGGCGCGCGTGCAGTTGATCGGCGCCGACGCCCCCAACTCGCGCCTGGAAGTCCGGAGCCACGGCCATGCCGTGCCGCTGGGCGCCTTCCTCACGTCCGACGAACGCCGGGAAGTCGCGAATGCCTTGGGGCGTTTCCTGAAAGGCCTCTGCGCGCCGGTGTTCAAGGCCGGCGCCTAAGACATCCCCAGTACGTCGCGCATGCTGTAAAGGCCGGCGGGCTTGCCCTCGGTCCAGAGCGCGGCAGTCACCGCGCCGTGGGCGAAGATGCCCCGATCCGCGGCCTTGTGGCTGATCTCGATGCGCTCGCCGGGGCCGGCGAAAATCACCGTGTGCTCGCCGACAACGTCGCCGCCCCGAAGCGTCGCGTAACCGATGGCGCCGTCGGGCCTGGCACCGGTTTCGCCCTCGCGGCTCATCACGGCGGCGGCAGCATGATCGACCCCGCGCCCCTTGGCGGCGGCCTTGCCGAGCATCAGCGCGGTGCCCGAAGGCGCGTCGATCTTGTGCTTATGGTGCATCTCCAGCACCTCGATATCGAAGGCCGGGCCCAAGGCCGCCGCCACCTGTTCGGCCAAGCCGACCAAAAGGTTGACGCCGAGGCTCATGTTGCCGGCGTGGACGATGGCGACCTTTTCGGCCGCGCGGGCGATCTCCTGCATTTGATCGTCGCCGAGCCCGGTGGTGCCGATAACCATGGCGGTGCCGGTCTCAGCGGCCAGCGCCGCGTGCTTCACCGTGGCCGCGGGAATGGTGAAATCGATGACAAGATCGACGGCGGCGAACATCGCCGCCGCGTCGTCGGTGACGGCGACGCCCGACGGCTTGCCGCCGGCGATCTCACCAAGGTCGGCGCCGATGACATCGCTGCCCGGCATCTCGGTGCCGCCGGCCAGTTCCGCGCCCGGGGTCTCTCCGATCACTTGGCCCAACATCCGGCCCATGCGGCCGGCGCATCCGACGATCCCGATTTTCATGGCACTGCTCCCTCCGGAATTCCGGGCTCACTCTTACTTGAGCCCACCCGCGCTGGCAACTTGAACCGGGACGGGCGAGCCGCCATGATACCGCCCGGCAGCAGGGGAACAATTCACCGATGGGACGCAAGGTTCTACTGATCACCACCGATCAGCAACGTTTCGATGCGCTGGGCTGCAACGGCGGCGCCTTCGCCGAGACACCGAATATCGACGCGCTGGCGGCCGGCGGGCTGAACTATGCCCAGGCGCGCAACCAATCCACCGTCTGCATGCCGGCGCGTTCCACCATTCTCACCGGGCAGTCCATCCGGATGCACGGCGTGACATCCAATGGAATCCCGCTGCCGGCCGACGCGCCGGCGCTCTCTCATCTGCTCAAGGCCAGGGGCTTCAAGACGGCGCTGATCGGCAAGGCGCACCTGGAGCCGCATGCCGCCACCGACTTTTTCGAGAACCTGGCCGCCAACCAAGGCGACACCGGCCCGCACCGGGGCTTCGACCGCATGGAGCTGGCCGGCCATTCCGGCCGCATCGCGCGTTCCACCTTTCACTACGCCAAATGGCTGAACGAGACCCACGCCGATCAGGTCGAGGGCTTTCACGAATACGCCTATCAGGGCTCGCCGTCGGCGCGCGATGGCGGCGACACCGACGCGCCGCAGGTGGCGCACAATCCAATCCCGAAAGAGCTCTACCACACGCACTGGACGGCCGAGCGCACCATTGCCTGGCTGGATGAACTGGACGACGGCGACGACTGGTTCTGCTGGATGAGCTTTCCCGATCCGCACCATCCCTGGGACCCGCCGATGGAGGCCGCCCGCAAGTTCGACTGGCGCGACCTGCCGCTGCCGCCGGGCTATCCCGGCAGCCCGGAGAAATGCCTGGAGGTCTTGGCCGACAAGCCCCGGCACTGGCGCGAATGGTATCTAGGCGAGAAGCGCTTCGCCTTCGAGGTGCCGCCCGCCTTCGTGCCGGCGAAGCTCACGGCGGACGCCATCCGCGAGGTCAACGCCAAGGTGCATGCCGCGAACGAACTGATCGACGAGGCCGTCGGGATGGTCATGGATCATCTGGCCGGGCGCGGCTGGGACACGGAGACGGATGTCTTCTACACCACCGACCACGGCGAATTCCAAGGCGACTTCGGCATGCTGTTCAAGGGCCCTTATCACGTGGAGGGGCTGATGCGGGTGCCGCTAATCTGGCGTCCGGCGGCATCGGCCGGCATTGCGCCGGCCAGGCTGTCGCAACCGGTCGGCCATGTCGATATCGCGCCGACCATTGCCGCCATCGCCGGCGAGACGGCGGATTGGATGCAAGGGGCACCGCTGCCCACCGACGCGGAAACGACCGGCCGCGCCGGCACCACCACCGAGTGGATCGACGAATGGGACGGCAACGCGGTGACGCTGCGGACCTTCGTCGAGGGCGGGCGCTACGTGGTCACCGAATACGGCGCCACCAACGTCTACGACGGCACCGAGGGCGAGCTTTACGACCTCGCCGACGACCCGCACCAATGGCGCAACCTCTGGGACGACCCCGCCCGCGCCGGGCTCAAATCCGACCTTCTGGCGGCGCTGCGGGACAACCTGCCCCAGGGACGCGAAACACCTTTGGAAAAAATCGCTTCCGTGTAAAATAGGATCACCATGTTTTTGAAACTTCTCAACCAAGAGCAACGGGACGCGCTGTTCGTGCTGGCGCAGCAGATGATCGTCGCCGACGGCATCGTTGCCGAACAGGAAATGAACTACCTGGACCGGCTGTTCTGGGAATCCAGCGGTTACGGCCAGGCGCCGATGTCGGATCTGGACCGCGACGTCGACCTCAGCGTCTTTGCCGATACCAACGCGAAGCTGATCGTCGGCGCCGAGCTGTTGATCATCGCCGTGGTCGACGGCGAATATCATCCCGCCGAGGCCGCCTTCGCCAACAAGGTGATCGAACAGTTCAACCTGACGCGGAAACAGCACGAGGAGCTTTGCCGCGTCGCCGAACAGGCCGCCGCCGCGCTGGGCGCCATGCAGGGCCTGTTGGACTGAGGCCGCCGGTCCCAATCTGAGCGGTGTGAGGTCACGCCATGTTCATACAACTCCTCGATAAGGACGAACGCGCCGCCTTCTTCGATCTGGCGCAGCAGATGATCGTCGCCGACGGCATCGTCGCCGAGCAGGAAATGGCCTACCTCGACCGGCTCTACTGGGAAAGCAGCGGCTTCACCCAGGCACCCATCGCCGACGTGCATCGCGAGGTCGACCTGACTGTCTTCGCTTCCGAACGTTCGCGCCTGGTGGTCGGCGCCGAACTGTTGATCATCGCCGTCGTCGACGGTGAATATCACGCCGCCGAAGCCGAGTTCGCCAACCGCATTATCCACGATCTCGGCATCACGCTGGAGCAGCATGAAACGCTCTGCCGCGTCGCCGAGGACGCCGCCAACGCACTGGTGACCATGCGCAGCCTGATTACCTGACGCGCCGCGGCGCGGATTTATGCTGCAC
>Ga0181594_10006237_pt1 | contig 10339 bp, 1 predicted proteins | sample 071ome_18_FD_145603 | JGI IMG/M metagenome (GOLD analysis project Ga0181594, IMG submission 145603) | Coastal salt marsh microbial communities from the Groves Creek Marsh, Skidaway Island, Georgia - 071413BT metaG (spades assembly) | ecosystem: Environmental > Aquatic > Marine > Intertidal zone...
ACACCTGTGAATGTATTCGTCACCGTGCCACAGCGTAAATGGCTCGCCCCAAGTGTTCGCATCCGTACCTGCCAACTTCCCAGCGAGAGCAGCCGAATCAGTGTTGTTCAGTTTGAGGGTGCCAGACGTAGACACGTTGTGTATGAGGAGGCAAGGTGAATCGACGCGAGGGATGATGAGGTCGCCCGGCACGTCGATGAAGTTCTCGCCACGCAAGTTGCGCTGCCACGTTGTGACGTCTACGACGTTGTTCTGACTGTCGACGAGCACAGGTGTAGCCGTGTTCGCATTGGAGCCTCGATAGCGAGTGGTGATGTGCAGGACTGTCTTGGGCAAGTAGCCGACGTCGAGACGTGTGCCAGCGTCCACCTCTACGTCGCTAAGGCCGCCAGTGTGCTTGCTGCTCACAATGCTGTCGCTGGATGCGCCGTCAAGCAGGCCCCAGTCAGGCGTCCGCTCAGCCACGAAAAGACGACTGAGGGGCACTTGTCGATTGCTGCGAGTGGTGATGTGCACAGCCGTAGGGCTGACGCCCCACTCACCGAGCGTCTTCCCATCAGGGGCAAACATGCTCGTGCAATCCAACGTCCCAGAGCCGCCGTTGATGGCTTGCTCGACTGCAGCGGCGATGACCTCGTCAGTGAGTAGGCTTGTGAAATTGATGCGGGGGCTCAGGTACCAGTCGCCGTTGCTGTGACTGGATGAGCCACCGAGGACGCCGAAGAACTGATGCGCACCGCTGTAGTCGTTGTGCGTGCGACTGGTGTAGTAGAACGTCAGTCCCTGCACACCTGATTGAGTGGACAGTTGAAACATCCCGCTTTCTGGGAATCCAAGGTAGCCGAGAATGTCCGGGTGGGTTTGCATCACAGCGGGCGCGCTCGTGTCGTAGGGCGCACCAAGCGTGACCGTCATGGTGCCTGACGACAAGGAGGTGGTGGCTTTGACGCCCACAATTGGGGCAGGGTAGGTGTTCCAGAGATTACCCTTGAACTTCTTTTCAGTCCCCCCTGTCTTTTCACCACACACTTCGCCGACGCCCACCATGTGCCTCCCGATGGTGAACCCACCCTGCGCAACGTCACGGTCGTCAAAGTGGATGACGACTTCCTCATCCAATGTCGGAGGAAGGTAGGTGTTATCGTTGGCAAAGTTCTGACCGTGCTGTCGGTAGACAAAGCGCACGGTATGGCTGTCGCCACGGTGGTCAACGAAACGCAGACCGTACAGCGGAGAATCGCCGACGTTGGCTGAGCGAATCTCACTGTCTGGGATGTAGCCGTCAACGCTCGCGTCAGACGTCACAGTCATGAGGTCTGCAGCGTTGCTTGCGTTTCCATAGCGCGAAGCGATGAGGTTCTCAGACCCGTCGCTCCCGCAGCCCCATCGACCAGCATCCGGCGCCCAGCCGGGAATACCAGCCTGCGTCAATCCGCCGAAGTTGATACGAGCCTTGGCCTGCGTACCGACGCGCAGTCCGTCAACCAGCACAGACGCAGGGCTCTTCGTTTCAAACGATTCGTTCAATTGAGAGTTGAAATTGCGACCACTGCCAGCCTCGACGGTGCTGGTCGCCATCGCCCCAGCGCTGTTGCTGGTTTCAGCACCAAAGTCAAGGTTGTTCAGCAGGGGGTCGCTGGGGTTCTCAGGTGGCAGGTGCTCCTTGAGGGTCGTAATGGGTGCGAACGGTCGCCCGAAGCGGTTGATGGGCATGGGCGCAGGATGCATGTTTTCGCCAGTCATCTCGTCCGGCTGGCACCAGTAATTGCGGAATCGTCCACCGTGTCCAATCAGGAACTGTGGGCGGTAGGCGCTCTGGGCTTTGCTGCTGTCCAACCACGTGCAGAAGTTTCGCCCGCTCGCACCCGGAACGGTCGAGTGAATGACGATTGAGTAGCCGGGGTTGCCGTCTGAGTCAAGGACAACCCGGCCAAGGTGTGCGCGCACGTAGCCCATGTGCGTACCACGGTCGTGGCTGGAGAACGCCTTGGACGGGTCCCAGAATGGCGCCGGGTCGTGGGTCGAAGCAGTGGCGGCAAAGTCTGCCCGCTGATGAGGAGCAGCGGGGTCAACGCTGGTGTTGTGAGCCGTCGACTTCGGTCCGGGGCTGGTGAGGTCGAAACGCTCGCTCTCACCAAGGAACTGGTCGTTTGGTCGTCGAGCGTGGGTCTTGCCATTCTTAGCCCCTGCCTGATTGACGAGGCGAACGACCTCGCGAGCCGCCGACTCAATGTCGGTGACGCCATCACGCAGCGTCACTTCACCCAAGTCAACCGTCAGGCGGCGCACGAAGTCCATCCCTGTCCACTGGTCGAGGTATTGCAGTCGAGCCTCGTCGTGGCTGGTCAAGTCAAGCGTGGCACTGCGAATGCCCTTGAGCGCGAGGAATGCAGGAATGACGCGAGTGCCGTCAGGGGTATCGAAAAAGGTCGATTGCTCTCGGGTGCTGGCATCAATTTCCTGATGCTTCAGTTCAGCGGCCCGTCCGTCCGTCGAAGCATCGTTGGTACGAGCCGAATACCCGTCCGTCGCCATGTCGTCGACGCCGCCGACTTTGTGCGTAGACAGACCGCCTGAGGCTGCTTCGTTCCAGTCGCTGTTGTGAGCATACGCTGCTTCGATGAAGTCGGATTTCTCGGCAGGGTTGAGCGCCTTTTCTTGAGAAGGAAAACCCGCTGCCACGTCGAGCGTCGAACCTGATTTGGCAGACGTGTTGCTGATGGCACCAGTCTGCAGTCCAGCATCCTCGCCAATGCTCGACGCTGCAGGGCTACTCTGCACCTGCATGTGGAGGTCTTGAAATGCGATGAACTCGCGGTCGTGTGCTACGTCGTAAAGGAGGATGCGTGCATGACCCTCTGTGCACTGATAAGGGTCGAGGTAAGCCACGACGGGTGGCTGAGACGATGTACCCAGAGCGCTGTAGTTCAGTTCGATGGTGCGGTTGATGTGCTGCACGAGATTCTGAGCAGTCTCGACGCAAGTGTTGCCGATGAGGAAGTTCTCCATGGGAGTGCTGTCTCGCGGGTCGGTGTTGAACGACGCAGTGCCACCGTTGAAGCCAGTCCAGACTTCAGCCTCGTTCAACGTCCCCCTGCTTTTGCAGAACAGTCCCTCGACAGCGTGCGGGTTGGTGTAGTGCATGTTCATCCACACCGTGTCGCCTTGTCGAAGCCCACCACCACAGTACGGGTGCGCCCACGCCCTGTTCAGGAACGTCTCGCGCACCTTGGGGTACGTCGACGACGATGTAGCGTAGAGGTCCTCGACGTAGACCTCGTCACCCACGGAAGGCGTGAAGCCTGCGTCAGGGCTGCTGATGGTCAAGACGTTGCCCACGCGGTTGTTATAGAAGCCGCGCGCAACGATGCCACCAGCGTCACGCCATGCAACGCGGAAGTTGTAGGCAGCATCAGGGCTGGCGATGGGGAAGTTGGTCGCATCGTCCAGCGTCAGGGACGTAGCGGGGCTGCCAGTGACGGCCACGACCTTGGCCTTCGGACGCCCACTCACGACGCGCGGCAAGTGCGGGTTGACCGTGGGTCCAGCCCGTAGTTCGATAGCGCTGACGTACTGCTTGAGACCGTAGTCGACGTTGCCACCTTGCGTCATGACGCTGGAGCGGTCGAAGTAGAACGAGCGACGGTTTTCGTAGCCAGCGCTGATGAGGCTCGGGTTATCAGCCATACCGCTGTAGCCCATGTCTTGATAGCCGGGTGCAGGGAAGATGTGAGCGCCGACCTTGAGGTCGCGGAAGAAGTTCTCACTGGCGACGTAGTCGTCGCCCTTGGAGCCAATGATTTCGAGATAGTGACTGGTTGTGTTGCGGGCGTCATAGATGACCCATTCTCCGTTCGCAAGGAAGGCTCGGCGGTATCGAGCACTGCCTCCCAATTCAGCGACTTCGGTCGGCCGCGCGGTAGGGATGGGGAACAGGTTGGCGTCTTCGACGTAGATTCGGTGGTTCGCAGTGTCGTATGGGCGCGACACTTTGGTGCCGCTACGGTGAGAATTGGTCTGCACGGTATAGGAGAACGGGCCAAACATCTCGGGGTCCTGAGGGGAGACGGAGCCGGGTCGTCGACCGACGGGGTTAGGATTCCATGAATGAGCAGTGTGCGTCGCGTCGATGTGCAACTTCATGCTGTTGTCCGGTCCGGGGAAGATGCCTCGCTCAGGGCTGTCGAAGAAGAAGTCAGGGAAGAGGGGGATTTCGACCAGAGCCCTCGTGCTCGCGTACTGCGTGCCCAACTGGTAGTCGTGCTGGACGGTGTCGAGCGACTGAAACAGCCGGTCGTTGATGGTGGTCCCGTCGTTGCACATTGACTCCTCGCTGAACTTGTCGTCGACGTGGAGGATGCTCCCTGCGGTCAACCCAGTACCCGTGACCCAATCTGCGAACGAGTCTGCTTCCGAGCCGTCAGCCAGCACGAACTTGCCAGAGCCAAGGTGACCTACCCCAGAACTGAACGTGAACGTGGTGCCAGTCTTGCTGGCATATTCAGCACTGGCGAAACGCTTCTGCTCGCCAAGATTGCCGCTTAGTTCAAGGTAGATTCGACCAGTTTTGGGGAAGCCGTAGGTCCCCCATGCCTGCAAGTCTTCCGCACGGTTGTTCAGCGGCAGCACGACTGCGGTGGTGCTGGTAGATGAACTGACGACCGCTTGGCAATCGCGTCGCGTGTTCCATGCGAGCCGCGTCAGCGAACTGGGGTCCCACGTCTGCTTGGTGTTGACCGCACCTTGTCCCGGCCCACCAAGGGTCATCGTGACGACGGGTGCCCCCGGCATCAGTTCCTTGACGATGTGCGAGTCAGGCGCTGCTGAGCCTTTGACGTAGACGCTGGACGACGACAAGTCGCCAATCAAGCCGTGCGCCCTCATCGTGTACTGGCCGCCGGTCTCATCCGTGAACGAGACAACACGTCCGCGAGAAACGAGGCTTTCGACGGTGAACGAAGCGTTTGCCTCTGCTCCAGACAACTTGTTCAGGAGGTTGAAGCGCTGGCGGTCGCTGGGCTGAATGACGATTTGCAGCGTCTTGTCGCGCGAGCGGTGTTCGATGATGTCGAAGAAGTCGTGTACGCAGGAACTCTGATTCATCGTGCCTTTTCCAGCCATCTGCGGGTGGATGAACAGTTCATCGTTGTCGACCAGTGAGTCTGAAGTTCCAGCGCCTACGGTGACGGTCGTAGTTGTGACCGCCGTGACTTCACCGAGGCTGGTGCCGTTGGACTTGAACAGGTTGTCGCCGACTTCGATGACCGTAGTTGCATCGACACCGTCAACGGTCATGGCCGTAGACGTAGACGAGACGTAACCAGCCGCCTCGTTGATGCGCACGCCTATGCGGGGGCGGCGACCGTTGCTTGGATTCTGCAGACTAACACCTGCTACGTCTTCGTAGGACGACGGCTCGCGCTCTTCTGTACGAGCAAGCATGCGGTGAAACACCGAAGAGCGTGATTGCAGTTCTTCTGTCGCAACACCAATGGCCTGAGGCGTTGTCTGGGCTGGGTCGGATGAGGTGAGGGGGAGGTAGTTCTCTGGGCAGAGGGAGTAGTCGAGTACCTTCTCAGCCACCAAACCCTCCGAGTGTTCGCCCTCCAACTCGCCGTCGTTGAACATGAACATGTTCGGCTGCTCAAACTCAACCAGTCCACCGGGAGCGAAGATGTTGAGGGGACCAGTCGCCATCGAATCTTTGATGGCGTCAAGGATGGAGTAGCCGCTGCTCAATTCAACCGCTACGTCAGGGAGCGTCTTCTCAATGAGCAACTTCGGCGTTCGGTCAGCGCGCTTGACGATGGCATCCTGCACCGCGAGCGTGACGAAACTGGCCTGCGCGGCGGCAGACAGCGTAATGGTTTTCGCCGCGTAGTCGATGGCAGCGGTGACTCCAGCCGTTGTCGAAGCGACGGTGTCCCCAATGCTGAGTTCGCTGGCGCTGAACACGTCGCCGTCGTAGCCGAATGACTTGACGCTTTGCAGCGTCAGCACGGTGTTGCCGCCGCTGATGGCTGCAGTGGTTCGGCTCGTAGCCCCCGTCGTGAAATTGACGCCAGCGTAGTCCATCGCGTTGTAGTGGACTTGCACGAAGGGCGCGTAATCGTAGTCAGCGAGCAACGGCACGTGAAGCACTGCGATGCGGCTTTCTGACGAAGGGATGGTGAACTTGGCATCCCCAGATTCTTGGTTTCCTGAAACAGCCTTCAGCAAGAACGGCGTCGGGTCAAAGACCGCGCCGCCGATGGCCAGCAGTCGCCGCTGAGCATCATCAATGTCCGACATGCCGTTCTCGACCAAGCGGGACACGCGGCTGCTGTGCTTGATGCGCAGCGGCTTGAGTGGCCCGTGCGTATCGAAACTGGACACCACGCTATTGACCGGGACGGTTGAGCGCACGTCGGAGTACTGGCTGGGGAACATGGCCGAGATAACGTCGCTGCCGATGTCCAACTTCTTCTCAACGCGATGCTCGCTGGTCGGCGGTAGCATCCCCATGAACGGGTGGCTGACCACGTGGTTGAGGATGTGGCGACCAGTGTGACCCGCAGCGAACTGCGAGCCCATGTTGGTCACGCTGGCAGAGAATGAGTTGTACTCGTGACTGTCCAGAGCCATGCTCTGAGAGAACATGATGCCGCTGTTCTCAAAGTCGCTTTCGTCGATGATGACCTGACCCTGTCGCTGAGAAAATTGAGTGCCGCTCCCGAAGGGCTGGTGCTCGTTGCCAGCACCCGTGTCGACGATGCAGTCGCCTGTGACGATGACGAATCGCCCTGCGTCGTGGTTCATCAGCGCACCACGCCGTCCACTCGTCGGGTTGGCAGCAAAGTCGAGGTGGATGGACTCGACGGTGACTGTTCCGGCACTGGCATCAATGGCCATCAGCCGCATGCGCTCAGGGGCTTTGCTGGTGGGTTTCCCAGTTGTTTCGCTGTAGGCCAGCGGGTTGAGCAGGATGTTGTAGGGAACCTTGGGAATCGACACCGTGCTCACAGACGAGGCCGCGTAGACAGACACGCTGTACGCACCACCGCTGTAGGGACTGGCTGTGAAATCGAGCGACGTCAGCCCACTCTGCCCGCTCAGTTCATCCACCAAGGCCTGCGCAGCCGTTGCGCCGATGGTGATGGTTGATGAGGCCGAGGTCGATGCGGAAATGCTCGGCGTGGTTGTGATGAGGCTGATGGGGCTGACTGGCTCCTCAAATCGCCACAGCCCCATGGTCGCATCCCCCTTGACCGGCGCGTACTGCTGGTAGCCCGAAGGCATGGCGCCGCGCGACAGGTGGATGGCCTCAAGGGTGCCACGGAAGTCACCGCCCCGACCTCCGAGGTAGATGCTGTTCTGTTGCGGAACAAGTTCGTGTACCTCATCAAGCGTCTGACTGACGACCAAGTCGCCGTTGACCAGCAGGCTCAGCGTGCGCCCGTCGAACAGCACGGTAGCGTTCAGCAGTTCTCGGTGCCCAGCCACCAATGCCGAAGCAAAATTGCGAGTCGCATCCGTAGCCAGATAGCCGTCATGCAGGTCACTCGTCGAAGGGAACAGGATGCCGTCCCAGTAAGCAATTCGACCGTTGGCCTTGGTCACAGGCTTCGCGGTGGACAGTGTAAAAACTGCATCGCGCCCGCTGGCTTGATTGCGCAACTTGACCTCAAACGTAGCCGGGGCAGGGCTGCTCGGGCTACCAACCGTCAGCCGCATCACGTTTTCCTGCTCAAACACCACGCCGCCGCAGTCGGGAATGAACCACGTTTCCAGCGTGAACTTTTCCACGACAGGGGGCAGTGCCTGACGCTCTTCGCGCTGCTCGCCGTGAACGAAGCGCGTGTTGACGGGGACCATCACGCTGTCGCTGACCCCGTTGAAACGCAGGCCGTAGCCGGGGTCAATCGTCAGCGTCATCTTCACACCCCAATCACGTAGTCGGTCGCCACCAGCGTCAGGTCGAACGTGTAGTAGTTCTTGCCAGCCTCATGCCTCACATGAAGTTTCTCGGGCAGAATGCGAACGCCTCCGTCGTTGTGACGCGCGCTGCCCGGAGCCAGTGTGACCATGAGGTCGTGGGAAGCGTTGACCAAGAATCCGAGGAGGTCCTCGACATCGTCAGGAATTACAGCGTCGATGAAGCGACCAAGGATGCCTTTCTCGCGAGTACCTTCGTCAGGTAGGTTCCCGCCAGCGGCGGACGTGTCGAGAAGCAGGTCGCGCATGGGTAGTGATGCAGGTCGCGTGTTGCTCGATGAACCCTTCTCCGTGGCAGGCACCGAGCCGAACGTCAAGAAGAAGTTTCGAGCCACACCGTTGATGCCTGAACTGGTAATCAGGCTGTCGTAGGGAATCTGTACGCCACGGAAAAGGTCCAACCCTTGCTCTGAATTGGACACCAGTCCAATCAAGTCCTGCGCCTTATCACCTGCAGATTTCGTGGACGCGCTGTCGTACTGTGCCGACGTTGTGAACACTTGAGGGCTGAAGCGCTCAGCAATAGCCGTGGACATGATTTGGGGGTGTTCGATTTCTGCATCAGGAACATATCGCTGTTCGATGAGCAAGGTAGGTCCGTTGCGTATGACGTTCAGCACACCACTCAGCGTCTTGTCGTTGACGGGCATGAGGTTGGTCTGGCTGATGGTGGCCGACGTCACGACTGGATTGGTCAACGCATCTTCGACCATTTGGGCAAGAAGGACGGCTGGATTGCCACCTGAAACGTCGAGGATGCCCCCTACCGGGACAGTGATGACTGCATCTCTGGCAGGGTAATTCCACGTGTAACCTGCAACTTGATAACTGGCTGCACGTGATGTGGGAACGACTGAGGGTCTATCAGAGCCGCCGACAATGGTGGACGTTTTGTTCGCGTCGAACTTCAACCTGATACCCATGTTGGCTGGCAAGCCATCACCGATAGAGGTGGGCACTTGGGCACTTGGGCTGCGGGTCGGGTCTTCAAGCCAATAGGAAGGGACAATTTTCATCTGCTGATTGTGCAGCGCGTCAAGGAGCCTTGGTCGATTGTCGTTGAGAGAAATGGTGTCCCCTGCGAGCAAAGTTTGCTCGATTGGGTCGACCATGTAGAAGGAGTACCGTCCTGTTGTGTTGTCCACTTCAATGGTGTCCACAAATCCAAGACTCTCTCCTCTTTGATTGAAACACTTAGGATTAACGTAAATGCGGTCGTTGGTCGACACTGCAGTACCAAGTCCTGCATCGAACTGCACTGTGGTGCTGGTGAGACCTGTGACGATGCCAAGCAGGGAGCCGTCTTCAAGGACAAGTCGAGAGCCGACAGTGAGCAAGGCTTCTGCTCCCAGCAAACTTGGGTCGGATGCGATGTTGACTGGGCTCCCGTTGTTCAAGACGGTGGTCTTCACGGTGAGCAAAGAAGTAGAGCCGGCAGAGTAGCCACTGGCAAACGCGAGCGGTTTCTCCACCCGACCTGTGTACTCAACATTGTCGATGTTCGGAGCAGAGAGTTCAGTCTTCAAATTGAGAACGGTGTTTGTGCTCTCCTTGGTAAAGCCAGTGTGTGCCGTAAAGATTGGAAATGTTTGGGGCGCAGTGAGTGCAAACCCAGAATTGTCTACCACAGTTCTGAACGGCCTATGAGGGGACACGTTCTCACTCGGAAACATGCTGCCGAAGTTGATGAGTGTGCGCATGGGTAGCGAGCCCTCTCCTGCGCCGAATGCTGGGCTACCATCATCGTCGACAAGGATGCCGCTGATGTCCATGGTGATGCGAGGTGTGTTGGTGTCCACTGCGAACCTCGCCAAGACGTTGTTCGGTGTAGGGAATGCACTGATGTTGCGGTCCACCGCCATGTCGATGCTCTGCGCGATAAGGTCCATGTGGACCTCCCCGTTGGGTCCGGCGAGCAGTCGAATGGGAATCGCCATTTCTACACCTCACAGAATGATGTCGGCAGCCGCGAACTGCAGTTCAAACTCGTATGCCTTCATCTCAGCGTCCCGATGCACGACAAACTGCGACACGAGGCCGCTGATGCCGTTTTTGAGGTGACCGTGAAACGCGGCAGCATACGCACGAGAAGCGTGTACATCGTTCGCGCTGGACATCTTGGAGGCCGTCCCTCCCTTGGTCGTGAGGAAGAAGTTGCGCTGCGCTACCTCTGAGTCCAGCGCGTTCTTACCCTTGGTCGCCAACGAGGTGTAGGGGATTTGAATGCCATGGATGTAGTCACCCGCTACGTCCGGCGAGTAGAACTGATTCGACAGGAAGTCGAGCCCAATCTGAATGGCCCGCGACACGTTGTTCACTTCGATGTTGTTTGCGAAGTTGTTACTGTTGGCCAGCACACCGAGGA
>Ga0181594_10006238_pt1 | contig 10339 bp, 7 predicted proteins | sample 071ome_18_FD_145603 | JGI IMG/M metagenome (GOLD analysis project Ga0181594, IMG submission 145603) | Coastal salt marsh microbial communities from the Groves Creek Marsh, Skidaway Island, Georgia - 071413BT metaG (spades assembly) | ecosystem: Environmental > Aquatic > Marine > Intertidal zone...
GAAGGGCGGCGAGCCGGGAAGTTGTCCGGGTACACATAGGAAACGACTCCCTCGATACCCTCGGCGCGGAGCATGGTGTTCGAGCCGATCAGAAGTTGTTGGCCTAACCCGACTCCCCTCGAGTCTCTCCTGACGAATGCCTTGAATCCGTACGTGTATCTGTCGTGATCGACTGTGACGTCCACAGAACTCGTATCGGGGGCAGGAGCCCCGTGGCGAGAGAACCAAAAATAAGCGGCAAGCCCTCGGCCATCATACAAGGTCACGGCGTCGAAGGGAGCCCGTGCAGCATGTCTCAAGAACTCGTCGCTTAGATCCATCTCGGCGCGAGACTCGCCGGAGAATTGCTGCAGATCGGTCGCTTCCTCGAGGCGACAGCTGTATTCGGGCTTCAGTCTGATCGACGTAGGAAACTCGGTGGGCCTGAGGACGACCCGGACGAGGTGCGTACCCCGATTCCGAGCACGTGAAAGCGCGATGCTGGTGGCATACCTGCGCCATCCCCACCGAGCCGCGAAGTCTGGATTCATGAGAAGGCTGCGAGCTCAGAAGGCTCCATTCTTCCTCTCAACTGGCGTGAGACCACCATGGTTCTCAAATGTGAAGATCGACCGCAAGCTGGCTGGGAGAGCTGAGATCGGTCAATTACCTTCCACGTTGCGCTGGCGTAGCTCAACTGGTAGAGCAGCTGATTTGTAATCAGCAGGTTGGGGGTTCGAGTCCCTTCGCCAGCTTTCTCGCGGGTCTCCCCACACCGAGCTCCGCCGCGGCATGCCTGTGCGAGCACCTTCGAGGCGTCAGCCGGGCTCCACGGAATCTGAGACTACCTTGCGGCCCCGGGGTCGCGTACCGTAGTCGAGGTCGGCTCTTTCCCAGGCGCCGGTCCCGGACCCCTGACCTTCAGATGCCATGCTCGATTTCGGTCTTGCCTTCGCCGGCCCGCTCCCGTTGCCACCATTCTCCGTGCTGGGCTTTGTCATCGAGCCGTTCGGTGCCCTGGCTGCGGTCGCGATCGTCGTGGGCTTCTCCGTTGCGCATGCGCGAGCTCGTGTTCTGGGCCTGTCGGAGAACGTCCTCACCCGGCTCTGTATCATCGCCGTCGTGGCAGGATTCTCCGGCTCCCACCTCGTCTATGTGTTCGGGTACGCGCCGCAGACGATCGTGGATGATCCCCTGTATCTGCTGAAGATCTGGACGGGGATGTCGAGCGTGGGAGGGTGGATCGGCGGTTATGTCGGCGTCGCGATGTACTTCGCGTTTCACCGTCGGATTCCGTTCCTCCCGTACGCTGATGCGATCGCATACGGGCTTGCCTTCGCGTGGGTGTTCGCGAGAGCTGGATGCTGGGTGTCGTTCGACCACCCCGGACTGGTAACGGATCTCTTCATCGGAATGGAGTACCCCGGAAGTGCATCACTGACCGCTGGAGTCCGACACAACGTCGGATTCTATGAATTCCTCTGGTGCCTCTTGATCGCCGGCATCTTCTTCAGTCAGCGAAATCGGATCCACTTCAAGGGCTGGTACATGACCGTCTTCATACTGGCGTATGTGCCGTTCCGATTTCCGATCGACTTTCTCAGGGAGGTCGACGCCCGGTATCTGGGTCTCTCTCCGGGACAGTGGCTTCTTCCGGGGTTCGCGTCAGTTCTCATGGCGCTTGCGATCCGGGAGCGGCGAAGGGCAGATCTCCTGATCCCGGACGGGATCCCGAAACCGGAGTTCTTTCCCGACGGTGCAGTTCCTGCACCCGTCTCCCCGGACGACTCAAGGCCCGCTCCGTGAGCGACAGAGCCCACCGTCTCTGGACGTGGATCTTTGGGGATACCCTGCGCGAAATCGACGAGCGGGCGGTGGCCTACGTGGCGAGCCCACAGGGCCGCACACTGGATCGTCGGGTTGTACTGGTACTGATGACGGCCGCAGTGTGCCTGATTTTTCGGCACTACCTCGGTGATCGCCAATGGGCGCACACCTTGCTGGAGGGGGCGCGAGCAGTTGGGCTGGCCGAGGGGACGGGCCGGCCCCGTGCCTCGTTGATTGATCAGTATACCTATTGGGCGTGCGTGCGTGTTGTGGGCTACTTCGTCCTGCCGGCCCTCGTGATCCGCCACTTACTGGGCGGTTCGCTCGCTGACTACGGGGGGCGGCTACGGGGATCCTTCACATCGGTGGGCGTATACGGATCGTTGTTGGCCATTGCGCTCGTCATGGTGGCGCTGGCTTCGGGCACGGAGCCCTTCCTGGCGAAATACCCCTTCTACCGGCCGGCTCCCGGAGAGCCGCTCTGGCCGCATTTCTACCGCTGGGAAGTCGTATACGCCCTGCAGTTCATCGCGACCGAGTTCTTCTACCGCGGGTTTCTGGTTCACGGACTGAAGCATCGCTTCGGAACCTACGCCGTCCTGATTGCGATGGTCCCGTACTGCATGATTCACTTCGGAAAACCTCTCCCGGAAACTGCGGGAGCCGTGATCGCGGGGATTGCGCTCGGGCTCATGAGCCTCAAGACCGGCTCCGTGTGGATGGGTGCACTTCTCCACATCCTCGTGGCATGGGCCATGGATTTCGCCTCTCTCAGGAGCCAGGGGTTGTTCTTCTAGGATGCGAGGCTGGCCTCCCGTCCCACGGCGGGACCAACTGTGGGCGCTTGCTGTGAGCGCCCTGCTTCTTGGTGTCACGGTCTGGCCTGCTTTCCGTGACCCGAACGCAGACAGCTTTCCGCATTCCACATACCCCATGTTCAGTTACGAGCGGGCGGACACGCTGTCGGTTGTGACGCAGGTCCTCGCGGTCCTCGAAGACGGTCGGCGCGTTCCGCTTGGCCCGCTGCTCTCGACCGGTAACACCGAAGTGTTGCAGTCTCAGGCTACCATCGTCAGAGCGGTTCGTCTCGGTGCCGCAACGTCGGAGCGCTTGTGCTCTGAAATCGCTGCCCGAGTGGGTCGCAGCGCTCAGACGCGCGACATCGTGCGAATCGAGTTCGCGACGAGCCGCTTTCGCACGCTTGAATACTTTTCGGGTGATCGCTCTCCGGTGGGACGCATGGTGCACCATGCGTGTGAAGTCCCCCCGTGAGTGCCGTGCGGGCACTGGGGCGCTACTGGTTCACACCTGCTCCCCCGCAGCGTCTGGCCCTCCTCAGAATTCTGATCGGGGCCTACGGCCTCGCTCTCGTTGTGGTGAGAGGTCAGGATCTCCTGCGGATAACTTCGATGGGGGTGCGCTTTTTCGAACCGGTCGGCGTCGTGATCCTTCTGTCGGATCCGATGAGTCAGCTGTGGCTTCGCGTCCTGATGCTGCTTTTGCTGGGTGCCAACATCGCGTTTGTCTTTGGGTGGCGATTCCGGGTAACCGGACCGGTTTACGCCGCGGCGCTTCTGTGGCTTCTCTCGTACGCCAATTCGTGGGGACAAATTCTCCACACCGACAACCTGCTCTGCATGTACGTCATCGTGCTGGCACTCACGCCCAGCGCCGACTCGCTCTCCATGGACGCGCGAGGAGGATCCCGGAACCGGGTCACGCCTCCAGCGGCTGCGCCGTGCTACGGATGGGGGATCCGACTGATGTGCGTCATCGCTGTGACGACGTACTTGACCGCGGGTCTGGCCAAGCTGCGAAATTCGGGTTTGGCGTTCGCTTCGGGAGACACGCTCCGGTGGCATGTCGCCTTCGACAACCTTCGGAAATTGGAGCTCGGATCCTTGGCATCACCGCTGGCAGAATGGATCCTGCCGCACCCGAACCTCTTTGTCGTCCTGGGGCTTGCGACCCTGGTGATGGAGCTCGGGGCTCCACTCGCACTCGTCCACCGACGGATCGCTCTCGTGTGGGCCTCGGTCATGTGGCTCTTCCACGTCGGGGTAGTAGCGCTGATGGCGATCGTGTTCGCGTTCCCCCTGACGGGTCTCGCGTTCGCTCCCTTCTTTCGGATCGAGCGGCTCCTGGACCGGCGGGGGCGACCCTCGGAACCCCGTGTTACCCCTGCTTCACCTCAGTGAACGAGCTCGCTCCCTCGGAGCCATGCCACCACAGCGTGCTGAACGTTGTCGATCCGGACGACAGGCTCGACAAGCGAAGTCCTCATTCCACCGAGGGCTTCCTGAAGGTTCGCCATCATGAAGCCGCTTTCTTCTCGGATCTGGTCGCGGGCGAGGGCGTCGAGGGATGCCTCGATTTGATCGTACAGCCCGGGCGCTTCCTGCCCATGATGTCGAGCGAGACGGTAGGTAGCCACTGCGGCCTCCGTCATCGCCGCGGTGTTGGCTGCCTGAGGGACCGCGAAATGGGAAAACCCGTAGTGGCCGGCGAACCCGGCGGGTGAGTGTCCCTCCCGGAACTGCACGCGGCCCATGAAGGCCATGTAGCCGAGACAGAAGTCGAGGTAGGCGGGGTCGTTCAGTTCTGGCCAGGCCTCCTCGGCCGCAATGCATGTCCAGTGGTCGGCACCGTACATGAAACGACCGAGAAAGAAGGACTGGTATTTCCTTTTTGTCAGGTAATCCAGAGCCCGCTTGGCGGCATCGCGATACACCGGATCACCAAGTTGCTTGAAACCCATCGACAGAGCGTACGCCGCCTCACCGGAAAAAAAGGACAGTCGCACCGTCTCGTTCACGTGGGTTCGGCGCAGGTCGTACAGGTGATGGAAATCGCCGTCTGCTTTCTGCTGCGTCAGGATGAAGTCGACAAGGCCCGTGGCGTAGTCAGCCCACCCGGTGTCACCTGTCTGGCGCTGATATTCGAGCAGGGCGACCGCGGCCAGAGCCGAGGCCCCGAGCCACGCATTTCGACCTGAGCTGAAGCAGTACAGGCCGTCTGCTCCGCAGGGGAGAAGTCGGCCAACGATCCAGCCTGTGGCGCTCTCTGCAGATCGGAGCACGCTGTCATCGCCGGTCTTGCCGTAGAGATGCGCCAGGGAATAGGCCGTACCCGCATGCCGCGGCAGGGAGTAGTTCCGTCCTGCGGGGGGGCGCTGGTCCGAGAGAGGTCGATAGTCGATCTCGAATCGGCCGTCATCCAGAAGTCTTCGCTGGATGAAGGTGCCTCCCGATCGTGCTGCGCGTCGCCATTGCTGCGGGCCACGGTACGGTGACGGTGTTGTACCCCGATCGATGGGAAGAGCAGCGCCATTGTACTCCACCCACTCCTCGAGCTTCAGCCGAAAGAGCGGGCCCGAGCCGTCCGCCAGGTCAGCCAGGAGTCGCGGCGCATCAAGCCCAGACCGGAGCTCGGTTACCCCGGGAATCAGGGTGCCTGCGGCGGCGTGCCCACGTCGAATCATCACGTCGGGCATCAGAACACGGTCCCCGCGCTCGAGGCCGTCCACCCCGGCATCCAGCGAAACGGCGACGACGAATGGGCTCTCGAAGGGGATACGGCCCCTGCCCAGAACGCGCTGCACATGCAGTACGCTGCCGGTCAAATCTGGCCGCTCGGCCACGGCACGCTCCAGTTCCTTGCCAGCGTCCACGAGCGCGGCGGCCATGGTCTCCCCCGAGGCACGCTCCCGGAATACGGGTTCTCCGTCCATCCACGCGACCACCGTCAGCGGAGCAGCACCTGCGGGAATGCCCGCAAGGGCGTCGAGCGCCGGAGGTTCGAGGCCGCCGAGTCGAGCCTGCAGATACCGGACAGCCAGGGCCCGCTGGTCGGGGCTGAGACGGTCGAGCGATCGCCGGTGGAAGAGCAGGCCGGTGATTGGCCCGGCGACGAGCGCAAGGATCGCAAGTGCGGAGAGGACGGATCGCCACGCCCTTGTCGGCTGAACTCCCATCTCGGCCTGTACCTCGGGGCGAGTCAGCGCTCTGAGGAGGAGTGCCGGATACAGGACCAGGAACTGCACCACGAGTCCGGCGAGCAGCAGAGCTGCGATGGACGCGCCTGTGCCGAATTCACCCCATACCGTTCGGAGGAAGGCCCACGACATCACGAGGAGCGTAGCGACGAGCCCCCCCGAGACGATACCTGCGCACGCAAGCCTCACGGAGAGCTTCCAACCCCAGGGCCGGCGTCGCCCGAGGCCGATGCTCGCAGCCGCCAGGCTGAGTGCATACAGGATGAGCCCGACGTTCGCGAGCGGCGACTTCCATGGAATGAGCCCCACGGCTGCCGTCGCGAGGCCGACTGAGAGGACCGCGTTTGCAACCGCCCAGAAATGCAGGACACGTCGAGCTGAATGCTCGTGCCCCTTCGGTCCGGACGTCATGCCGCCTCACCCGTAAGGCGCTTCTTGACACCGCCGATGGAGGGCATGACTTTCGAGGCTCCCGAGGTCTATGTGATCCAGCGTCCAACTCCAGTTCAAAGGTAACCGACATGAGTGCGAGGAATCGATTCTTCAGTGGCGTCCTGCTGCTTCCACTGGCCATCCTCCTGTCGCAGCCCGGCTGCGGCGACGACGATCCGGGCCCGACGGGCTCGAACGGCGACATGGTCGGTGAGCTTCCCGGCCTCGTACTTGTCAATCCGGGCTCGATCGATGCGGGTGTGCACGTGCTCAAGGCTCCCGTGGAAGGGTACTCGGCGGTGCGGTTCCGCTCGACCGTCTCGACCAACGGTGCTGTGAATCTCGACCTGCTCAATTCCGAGGGGGATTGGGAGGAGGGTTACATCGCCGACGCTTCGTACGATGACGTGCGGTCTTCGTGGACGTTCGAGGTGTGGAACTAGGACGGAGTTCGACTCCGCCGGATCGCACAGAGGTTCAAGCCAGCCCGGGCAGCAGATTTCTGCTGCCCGGGCTGACTTGTTTCATCTCGCCGTGGAGCTTTGCGGCGGCGCCCGCCGCGGCGGTGCTGCCGACCCTGTGGTGAGCGCTCGGGATGGCGGTCACCCGACGAGCGCCCTGACTGATTTTGAGGGGCAGGTCGGGTCACTTTTCGACTCTTCAGGGCGTGACTGTACCCTCGTTCGCCCGCCTGAACCGGAAACGGTAGGTGCTGCCCCGTGACCGTACTGGAGCGTGTGGGGCCGAGTACTCCGGCCGCTGGAGCCCGCAACGCGGACATCTTCGCGATGCTGATTGCGACCGTGCTCATGCTGTTCCCGCTGCAGGAAACGCGTGCTCAGTCTGACGCTTCTGTGACGCGGTCCTCACGGGGCCTTCCCGGCCTCGTTGTGACGCCCTCCGCCACACCCGTCGAGACCGGGCATTTCTATCTCAATGTGAATTCCCTGCCGGATTTCGAGGGCTTCTGGACCGACCCGCGATTCACACTCGGGACGCAGCACAACGGCACACTGGCGTTCCAGCTCTTCTCGAGGCTGACCGTCAGCGCTGGCGTGACTGACTGGAGGCCTGTTGAACCCGTGGGGCTATATCAGGTTTCGACCGAGTGGGGCAGCTTCGAGTTTCCGCTCCGCGCCATCGATCTGTCGGCCAACGTCCAGTTCCTGGTTTCTTCGGAGAACCGCGTCCGACCGTCGCTCGCCGTCGGAATCTATGATCTCACCGGAACGGGCTACCAGGAAGCTCGATATCTCGTAGCCTCCAAAACAGTCGCATCGAACGTGCGTGTGTCTGCAGGCTACGGTTTGGGTCCGGACCTTCTGGACGGTGTTTTTGCAGGGGCAGAGTGGCGCCCTCGTGAATGGGCGTCGATGCGAGGGGAGTGGGATGGGCTCCGATTCAATGGGGCGGTGGGATTGCGCCCGTCACTGCCCGGAGTCCTTGGACGCTGGGTCTCGGACCCCCAGATCGACGCGCTGTGGTCGGAAGGCAAGGGGTGGTATTGGGCTCTGTCGATGGGGTTGCCGTGGGACCCCGATGAAGTGCGGGGGTCATGGTCCGGGTCCGGGTCCAGGTCTGTGCCGAGCCCGTCCGGGGCAGAAGCGAGAGCCTGGAGATCCGGGCCGGAGCTGGCGGTGCGGCTGGCGGAGATCGGCCTCGAACGAGTCGGTGTGATCCTCACCGATTCGTTGGTACGTGTACGCTACGAGGATCGGGTGCACCTCCGGAGTCAGGCGGACGGTCTTCCTGATGTCGTGAAACTTCTGGCTGCAGACGGGCGGGGTGTTGGCACGAGGGCGGAGATCACTCTGTTGTCTCTCGGGCGCCCCGTGCTGAGGGTCCACGTGAGCGCGGCAACGCTGCGGGCGCTTCGCGGCGGTGCGACCCTGCGGGCGGTCTGGCCGGAGATCGTGTTCGGCTATCCCGATACACGTGGCCGTGAAGAACTCGAATGGTTGACCGCCGGAGACTCGAGTCCTTCCTGGTTACGTGCAGACCTTGTGTTCCGACCGACGCAGGCGACTCATCTGGCGTGGGAAAAGGGGCTGGCTGATGCGCGCTTCGGGGTGCGCTCGACGTTGGAGGTTCCCCTTCGCGCGGGGCTCCATGCGGCGGTAGGCTACCATGTTCCTCTCTGGCAGTCCGACGGCATCGTCGTGACGAGGGGACCGCTGCCCGGGCCCTCGGTCGATCTGGCGTTACTCGGCTTTGTTCTGGATCGCTCGTTGACATCCGGATCTGCCCTCGCGCTGCACTGGAGCGGCGGGCGCTTCAACGCCGACCGATACGGCCTTCGCCAGCAGGCAGCACTCTTTCTTCGCGATGGTTCGGTGCGCCTCGATGGGGATGTGGCGGCGGTCCGCTCCGTCGAAGGGGGCGGCCAAACGCTTATGGCCATCGCAGGCGCGCGCTGGCTGCTGCCGGATGGGTCAACGCGGCTGGCGGTCGGCGGGGGGCGCTACCTTTTTGGCGATTTCGGTGTCTCTGGCGGCGTCAGCCGCTTCTTTGGGGATACCAACGTCGACCTGACGGTCCGGCTCTCCGAGTACGGGGCTCAGGGATCCTTCAGAGTGACGCTGCCTCTTCTCGGTGATCGGAGTCCCCGCCGCACGGTACTTCGTCCCCGGATGGCGTCGATGTGGTCTCACGGTCAGAACTCGACGCTCTTCAATGGGGGCGGCCCGAACACGATCGCGTTCGACATCGCCAAGGGACTTCGGTCGGACTTCGAGGCGTGGGACCGGTTCATGGACCGCGACCGACTCAGTCCGGCGGCATTACGGAGTGCCCCGCCCACTCTTCTGTCGGGACGGTGACGGAGAGGTCAAACGAGCTGCCGATCCGGGCGCTTCGAACGCCGCCCACTCTTCTCTGCTGGCGCGTCAAAGCTCCACGTGGTCACGGGTTCTCACTCGACGGGCGGTTCCGCTGGCGATCAGCATCAGAATCGTGACACACAGGCAAAGCCAGCCGAGTACGTCTCCTGCGCGCTGGTAGACGGTGGTGCCATCGAGCAACGGTGCGTCGACCACGAGATTGCCCTGCTGGTATTGCGGGATCGATGGACTGATGCGCCCGACCGGATCGACCATGGCCGAGATCCCGGTATTGGTCGCCCTGACGAGGGTGCGGCGGTTCTCGACGGCCCGGAACGCAGCAAGAGCGAGGTGGATTCGCGGCTCGATCGTGTCTCCGAACCACGAGTCATTCGTGAGATTGACCAGGAGTTGAGGTCTCCGGCCCTCTTCGGCCCTCATGAGACGACGAACAAACCGGGGAAGAATGTCCTCGTAGCAGATATGAACCGCCAAGCGGATCTCGCCAAGATCGAGGGGCTGAGCGGTTTGACCTGGCGTGAATCGACCGGGCGTTGGAATGGCCCTCGCCAGGCGAGGAGCCAGATGGCCGAGTGGGACGTATTCCCCGAAGGCCAGCAGGCGATTCTTGTCGAATACGCCCTGCACCTCACCGATGCTGTCGATCAGTACGGCGGAGTTATAGCGGCGCTCCCCGCCCCCTCCCTCATTCGTCTCCCTGGTCAGGATACCGGTGAGCATCGGAATCGAATGACCCTGCTGCAGGATCTGACGGAGGTTCGAGGCATTGCGAGGGATGTATCGGTTGTATGCTGTCTCCGGCCAGACGATCAGATCCAGATCGGGTTCGTTCGCCACGAGCTCTTCGGTCTGCGTCAGATGGGCGCTCACCCATTCATTCGGAGAACGGTTCTTGTCTCCCTGGCCCAGATTGGTCTGAATGAGACCGACCCTGATGTGAGGTGCGGTCGTGACGAATGCGTCGATCTGCTGGATCCTGACCCGACCGAACGCGACGGACCCCGTGACGAGCAGGGCCGCGAGGATCCATCCACGGTAGGGGGCGGTCTTTCCAGCCCGGACCTGCAGGACTGTTTCTGCGAGGAGACTGCTGACCAGGACCATGATGAAGCCCATGCCGATGACACCGACCACTTCGGCGATCTGCATGAAGCTGAGGAAATGGATTTGGCTGTTGGCAAGAAAGGAGCGGAACAGGAACGGGTACACGAGCTCGAGGGCGGCATGTATGACGGGAGGGAGCCAGAAGCTCCCTCGTATCCCGCTT
>Ga0181594_10006240_pt1 | contig 10338 bp, 8 predicted proteins | sample 071ome_18_FD_145603 | JGI IMG/M metagenome (GOLD analysis project Ga0181594, IMG submission 145603) | Coastal salt marsh microbial communities from the Groves Creek Marsh, Skidaway Island, Georgia - 071413BT metaG (spades assembly) | ecosystem: Environmental > Aquatic > Marine > Intertidal zone...
GTGGGGCAGGCCTCCGATCATTGGGGCAACGACTACTTTGACGACACCTACGAACGGAATGGGAGGTTCGAGAAGTTTGACGGATACTGCACGGATGTGTGGTTTCGAGAGGCGATGCGGTTCGTGGAGGAGAATCGGGAAAAGCCCTTCTTTCTCTATCTCGCGCCAAATGCGCCGCATGGGCCGTATCGCGTGCCGCCGGAATGGGCGGAGCCCTACAAAGGCAGGGCGGATTGGGGAGCCGGGGCCGAGTTCTACGGCATGGTCGCGAACATTGATCACAATGTGGGATTGCTCCGGGACAAGTTGGAGAAGCTGGAGCTCGCCAAGAACACGATCCTCATCTTCATGACCGATAACGGCACCGCGAACGGGGCGACGTTTGGGGAAGATCGGTTGAACAGCGAGGCGGTGAAGGGGTTCAACGCGGGCATGCGGGGCAAGAAATCATCGATCTACGAGGGCGGTCATCGCGTTCCGTTCTTCGTGCACTGGCCCAAGGGCGGGCTGACCGGCGGTCGCGATAGGGACACCTTGTCGGCGCACATCGATGTATTGCCCACCCTGGCTGAATTGTGCGGCGTAAAGGTTCTCCGCGCGCACGAACCCGATGGTCTTTCGCTGGTCCCGTTGATGAAGAATGACTCCGCCAAGGAATGGCAACGCGAATTCATTCCGTTGCAGTATCATGGCGGCGCCTACTTTCGTCATGAGGCGGAGATCTGGATGCATTCCGTGATCATGACCGAGCGTTGGCGACTGGTGAATGGCGCGGCGCTCTACGACATTCAGGCCGATCCTGCGCAGCGAAGGAATGTCGCGTCCGAGAATCACCTGGTGGCGGATCGGTTGCGGCGGTTGTACGCGGGCTATTGGACGTCCGTGTCACCGCGGATCAAGCCGGTCCATATTGACCTAGGCAATCCCGCTGAGAATCCGACGGTGTTGTGCTCGCAGGACTGGCGGCTGCCGACGGGCAATCCGCCCTGGAACTTCGGCTCCATCCGCCGACTGCCCAAGGTGACCGGGCCCTGGATGGTGGATGTTCGCGCGGCTGGGCGTTATCGCATTACGTTGCGGCAGTGGCCGAAGGAGGCCGACAAGCCGGTGGTTGCCGTGCGCGCGAAGGTTGCGATTTCCGGAAGGGAAAAGGAGAAGCAGGTGAAGCCGGGGATGAAGGGTGTGGTGTTCGAGATGGAATTGCCTGAGGGGAAGACCGAATTGCGGACGTGGTTGTTTGATGAAAAGGGCAGGGCGGGGGGAGCCTATTTCACCGAGGTGGAACGATTGTGATTTCGATATACGCGAGACGTTCTTTCGGAAGGCGGTTATTAAGTAGGCGTGTCGCCGTTCACCCCTCAGGCGGAGGAGGACTTCACCTCCGGGGTTTCGAATTATCTGAAGGAATTGGCGGCGAAGGCGGGCCGGTGAGCCGGTGATCCGGAGATGGGATTGAATGAATTGTGTAGGAAGGGCGAATGGTCATGAGAAAGAAAAAAGCTCAAACGGAACGGCGACGAAACGGACTTTGGAGCGCCGAGCATTGCTCGGCAGACGCTGGAGCATGTCAAGTTGATGCCGAGCAATGCTCGGCGCTCCAAACGTCAATGCGAATTCCGGTCATGTCATGCGGCGTAGGTTTCTCCGCGCGGACAGGGATGTCCGCGCTCCTTGGGGCGCTGCTGTTGTTGACCGCGTCGCCTTCCTTCGCGGGTCAGAAGCCATTGAAGGTGTTCCTCCTGGTCGGCCAATCCAACATGCAGGGACACGCGCGCGTCTCCACCTTTGATCATATCGGCATGGATCCGAAGCGCGCGCCCCTGCTCAGAAAAATGCGGGACAAAGAAGGCCACGCCCGCGTTCTCGATGACGTCTGGATTTCCTACTTGTCCACGGGCGGCGTGAAGCAGGGGAAACTCACCGCGGGCTTCGGCGCGGCGGAGGACAAGATTGGTCCCGAGTTCACGTTTGGTATTCGGCTGCAGGAGCTGTTTGACGAGCCGATCCTGATCATCAAGACAGCCTGGGGGGGCAAGAGCCTGCATACGGATTTTCGTCCGCCGAGCGCGGGACCCTACGCCTTCAGTGTTTCCCAGTTGGAGGGGTTGCGTAAGCGGGGCAAGGATGTGGCGCAGGTGAAGGCGGAGAAACTGAAGGCGACCGGGCACTATTACCGATTGATGTTGGAGCACGTGAAGAAGGTCCTCGCGGACATTGGCAGCGTATATCCCGGCTACGATCCGAAGAGCGGTTACGAGTTGGCCGGCTTCGTCTGGTTCCAGGGCTGGAACGACATGGTGGATGGCGGGGTGTATCCCCACCGAGGCAAGGCGGGCGGCTACGACGCCTACAGCGAGACGCTCGCGCATTTTATCCGTGATGTGCGCAGGGATCTCAAGACGCCGCAGTTGCCCTTCGTGATCGGCGTGATGGGAGTGGGCGGACCGATTGACCAGTATCCACCGGAGAAGCGGCGTTACGCCGGGATTCACGGGGGTTTTCGTGACGCGATGGCCGCGCCGGCGGACTTGCCTCTATTTCAGGGCAATGTTGCGGCGGTCCGGACCGAGAGTTACTGGGACATGGAATTGGCCAGGCTGACTGCGCGTGAGAACAAGGTGAAACAGGCCGCGCGAGCGCGGCAGAAGAAAGAGAAGCTGGATCGTAAACAGGCGAGCCAATTGCAAGAGACGTTGCTCGCCGCGGAGTTTTCCGATTACGAACTCAAGGTATTGCGGGCCGGGGTTTCCAACTTCGAGTTCCACTATCTCGGCTGCGCCAAGATCATGGCCCGAATCGGGGTCGGCTTCGCCGATGCGGTCGTGGAGTTGGGCGCCGATTGATTGAATCGGGCGCGGCGGATGACGGGCGTTCAATCCGCTGAAGCCGGCTTCGGCCCGCTGGCTACCTGATTCTCGCGGCGAGGTTGGCGGCGAAGGATCCCAGCGCGCGGCTCATGGCGGCGACCTCTTCCCGGACGGCGTCCTCACCGGATTCCACCCGGGCGGAGCTGCGCTCGTGGTGCGACAACAACAAGGCTCCGCTCTCGGCGTCGCGGAGAACGGCGGTCGCCTCAAAGATGGCGGCGCCGTCATCGAAGACGGCAAACTCACGCACCTGGATCGCCAGGATCATCTTCGGAGCGGTTGGATTGCTTGGCGTCTTGCCTGAGGAAAGAGTTTCGGAAACCACCCTGGCGATGCCGGACTCCAACGGTTCGGCCCAGCGCGCGGTCTCGGCGATTCGCAATTCGTCCGAGTTGCGGCGTGAGACAATTCCGGATTGCTTCAAGTAGTCGGGCACGGAAACCGGCGCCAAGGTCACGTTCGCGACGGCGGGTGCGGGGTTGCCCGGTTCGGCTTGCGACGACAGGGTGAAATGGCGCGTCAGGTCCGGTTCAGGGGAAAGGTTGACGCAGCCGGCGGCCAGCAGCGGGAGAACGGCTGAAAAGGCGAGTGGAGTCAGTTTCATACTGGACTATCGGTCATCGGGAACCCGTCGGCCTCGGAGCAACATATCGGGCGTGCGGTTCAAGCGGTCGGTTAGTTCGCGGATCGAACGCGCGAGGAGTTTCACCTCATCCAAGGTGTCCGTGAGCCGTTGTCGGGCGGGCGACTGGGGGCTGGCGAGGCGACGCAGTTCCGCCGCCGCCAACTCGAACTCCTGCAGCGCGGAGCCGGCTTCGTCGAGGGCGGTTCCCAGCTTCTGCGTCAAGGGACGTATCTCGCCGCGCATGTCCGAGGTCAGACCGCGCAACTCGTCGGATGTCTTCTCCGCGGAGGCGAGTGTGCGGTTGGCGGTGGCCATGGCGTCCTTGGCCGCCGCCATGGCCGTGTTGAAGGCGTCCAGCGATCGTTGGACCTGGAGTCCGTCGATAGTCTTCCGGACGGAAGTGAGCGTTTTCAAGGTCTCCCGATTCAAGTCCGGGAACTGGATGGCGTCCAGGCCCGCGTTGACCTTGTCGACGACCTCCTTCACGCTCTGGACCAGCCCGGGAATGTTGGCGGACTGAATCTGATCCATGATTTCGGCGAGGGAGGACGGTTCGGTCGGGATTTCCTTTCGTGAGGGGGGCGAGGTCTGGGCGGCCTCCAGTCGGCTTCGTTCATCCGGGTCGTAGCGAAGGCCGATGTAGATGCGTCCAGTGACCAGGCTGTCGGTGTTCAGGCGGCCGATCAAGTGGTTGAAGAGGTCGTCGGCTTCGGTGGTGGCTCCTCCTGCGGCGGCGGGAAGCTCGAGGTCGCCGAGCGCGGCGTCGGTTTCCACCTCAATCTTGACTGGGATGCGGACCCGGTCTTTGGCGGCATCGTAATTGAGACGGATCTCCTGGACCGAGCCGATGGTGACGCCCTTGAACTTGACCGGAGCTCCTTTCTGGAGTCCGTGGACGGACTCGTTGAAATAGAGGATGAACTCACGTTTCTCGCGGAAGTAATCGCCGGAGCCCAGAGTGAGCAGGGCGGCGAGGAACAGAGCCACGCCCGTCACGACGAACAGGCCCACCAAGGTTGGATTGACTTTCTTGCTCATGGGGCGTCGTTGGCTGTTGATTCACCGCGCGTCAGGAACTCCCGCAACACCGGGTCTTCGGTTTCCTCCAGTAGCGTGGCTGGCTTTCCCTGCGCCCGAAGCGTTCGGATCTTAGCGTCGAGGAATATCGCGTTGTCTGCAATGGCGAAGATGCTCTGGAGTTCGTGGGTGACGACGACGATGGTGGTTCCGAGGCTGTCGCGCAGGCGGAGAATCAATTGATCGAGGCGGCGGGCGCTGACGGGGTCAAGCCCCGCCGAGGGTTCGTCGAAGAAGAGGATTTCCGGATCCAGGGCCATGGCGCGCGCCAGGCCGGCGCGTTTGCGCATGCCGCCCGAGATTTCGGCGGGGTAATAACGCTCGAAGCCGGTCAAGCCCACCAAGGCCAGCTTCAGCCGGACGATGTCCCTGACCTCGCGCGGCGAGAGTCTGGTGTATTCCTCCAATGGGAGCGCCACGTTTTCGGCCAGTGTCAGGGAGCTCCAGAGCGCGCCGCCTTGGAAGAGCACGCCGAAGCGGTGCATCATCGACTCCCGGTCCTCCTTCCCACAGCCGCTGAAGGATTTGCCGTGGTAGAGAATATCGCCGTGGGCCGGTTCCTTGAGTCCGATGAGGTGTCGCAGGAGCGTGCTCTTGCCGCAGCCGCTGCCGCCCATGATGACGAACACCTCGCCGGGTTGGACTGACGCGTTCAGGTCCCGCATGACCACGAAGTCGCCATAGGCCATGGTCAGGTCGCGGATCTCGATGTGGGGCGCTTCGGGCATGGGATGCGCGGCTCAGATTTCGAGCAAATGAAAGATCACGGCGAAGATGGCGTCCGCCACGACGATGGCGGTGATGGCGGTGACCACGGCCGAGGTGGCGGCCTCGCCCACCGCCGCGGCGCTGGCGCGGCATTGAATGCCCTTGAGGCAGCCGGTCAACGCGATCAAGACGCCGAAGCAGGCGCCCTTGACCACGCCGGTCATGAAGTCGGTGAACGAGATCGCGTTCATGGATTGCGTCAGGTATTCGATCACCGTGACGTCCAGCGTGAGCACGGTGACGATCAATCCGCCGAGGATGCCGAAGAAATCCGCGAACACGCAGAGGAAGGGCATCATCAGCATGAGGGCGAGCATGCGCGGGAGGGCAAGGAACTCGATCGGGGAGAACCCGAACGTCACCAGGGAGTCGATCTCCTCATTGACCTTCATGGCGCCTAGTTGCGCCGCGAAGGCCGCGCCGGTCCGGCCGGCGACAATGACGCCGGTCATGATGCAGCCGAGTTCGCGAGCCATGCCCAGGGCGACCAGGTCGGCCACCAGGATCGCCGCGCCGAAAGACTCCAGATTGATGGCTCCGACGAAGCCAAGAATCAGTCCGGTCAACAGGGAGATCAGGGCGGTGATGGGCAGCGCTTCGGCCCCGGTTTCCTGCATGACCAGGAGGGCGTCCCGCCAACGGAAACGGGCCCGTCCGAGGAGCAGGCGCACGGAGGCCAGGGCGCAGTCGCCGACGAAGGAGAGCAATTGAACGGCCGAAGTTGCGAATTGGATGGCGTCCCGGCCCACGCAATACAGCAGTGAACGCCGGGGCTCCTCGCGATGCGCCTCGGTGTTGGCGGGCACGGCCGTGGCTATCTGGAGCAGGCGTCGGGCATTCTTGGGCAGGGCGTCGACCTCGAGGCGGGCATTGGCGGACTGGCAGATTTCGTGGCAGCTGAGGGCGAAGGAAATCAACGGCGAGCCCCAGGCTTCCAGCTTTTCTCCGTCGAGATGGACCTTGGGGGCGGCTTCCGCAGCCTGTTGAAGCGCAGGCTCGAGGCCCTCCGGAGTCGGCGCTCCGGAGGCGATGGTCCAGTCGCCGCGCAACTCGATCTGGATTGCGCCCTCGGCTTTCGGATGCAGGAGGAATGTTCCCATGGGGCTCGCGGCGCGCGGTTCTGCGAATTTTTGAAGGGAGGCTCGTCGAAGCCCCGCCTGGTCGGGGGGCTACTTCTTCAGCAGCGCCCGTTGATCCTTGATGCAACGGGGGTCCATCGGATCGGGTTTGCCGGTCTGGTTGACCGGGTGCGTGTAGAGGTAGCGCCAAACCGGTTCGTAGAGATATTGGCCGCGGGAGTTCTTGGGGGAGGAGCCGCCGGGTTGAACGGCGCTGTGCGCGCGTTTGGCGTCCTTTCGCACGTCTGCCGCCGAGACGATGCGTCGGGTGTTGCCATAGGGCGGTCGGGCACGCTCGGCGAAGACGATGGGGCCATGTTCGTGCAGGCCCAACAATTCCCAGGAACGGCAGTAGTGGAAAGCGGTCCAGCCTCCATCGAGCACGTGGCTGAAGCCGAAGAAGCGATTGGAGGGCGTGGCCGAGGGCAACGCTTGCCAGGTCTGCAGTTGGTCCCGGGGACCGCAATGCATCACCACGCGGGCGACTTTCTGATGCTTGGCGAAGCGCGCGGCGGTGGTGGAGCCATGGGAGGAGCCGGCCATGATCACGCGGTCCCAACGCAGGTCCGACTTGTCTTCGGTGAGGAAATGTCCCCAGCCGCCTTCGGGATTCGTCTTCTCCAGCCAAATCAGGAACTGTCGCGAGCGCTCCATCATGCCGTCGGGTTTCTGGATATTGGCCGCGTCGCTGAAGTTCTCGCCGGTGGCGGCCTCCAGCCGCATGTCGCCGCGGCAGGTTTCGCCGACCGGGTTTTCGCGGCAGACCTTGGAAAACCAACGGTTGGCGTAGTGTGGCTGGATTGCGTGGAGACCGTAGCTGTTCAACCGGTTGAAGAGGCCCTCGTTGTAGCGCATCAACCAGATGACGAGTTGGCCCTTGGGGGGCACGCGGGTATCGACGGAGGCATGCTGGATGTCGGCCGGTTTTTTATCCGTGCCGAACACGAAATCTATCTTGGGATACTCGCGCGCTCGCGAATCCAACTTGCTGGCGCGCGCCGTCAGGTGGTGTTGTCGGGGCGCGGGATCGTTGAATTTCAGCGAAGCGGACTGGGCCTCGAGGTTGAAGGACAGCGTCGCGAGCGCCGCCGCCGCGATCGCCATGGGAATGCATCGGGCTGGATCGGACATGGCCCGAGTGTGGACCGACAGCGCCCGCTCCGGAACAAAAAAAGCAGTCTGGCGGATCAGGCGTTCATCCGCCACAGGGTGAAGTTCAACACGGATGCGAAGGAGACCCAGGCCAGATACGGGACCAGCAGACCGGCCGCGAGGCGATCGGCGCGGCGAAAGGCGGCAATTGTGAGGACGATCGCCAGCCATAGGACAAGGATTTCCGCGAAAGCCAGGCCGGGTTCTTTCAGGCCGAAGAAGAGCGGCGACCAAGCGGCGTTGAGCGCGAGTTGAATGAAGAACAGGATCAAGGGGCGACGCTGTCCGCCAAAACCGCCGAGTCGCCAAATGCGCCAGGCGGCCACGGCCATCATGAGGTAGAGGGCCGTCCAGACCGGGCCGAAGATCCAGTTCGGAGGATTCCATGCGGGCTTGGACAGTTGCGCATACCATTCGCCGGGCATGAAGAAGGCTCCAACGGCCGAGGCGGCGAAGCAGGCCGCGATCCATCCCGCCAACGCGAGGTAAGGGTGTCGAATCGTGCTGGCCGCTGTGTCCTGGGGTTTCATTTGTCGGGAATGGTGTCAAGAAGAAGCTTGGTCATCCTGCGCGTATGTCAACTGTTTGACTTTGCCGGCTTCAGGTGCGCGCTCCCGAGTCGGGCTGATTCGTAGTGGACTCCCAGCGCTTCAAGGCTAGAGTTTGGTCGCGGGCGAGTAACACTGTGATATGGCAGCTGGCGCGCTGTTCAGTTCTGACCTTCGGCCAATAGGATTAAAGATCCACGCGGCATGATGGGGTCCCGAGGTGGAGGATTTGTATCGGCGCGCGACCGTTGCCGCGGTTAGGAAACCAAGATGAGCTGGCTGAGAAAGATCCTGGAGCGACGCGGGGAGCATGGCCCCGAACAACGCCCGCGCCAACCGCTGCCGCCCCGGCCGCCGGAATGGAGTCTGACTGTCGCGGACTTGATGCAGGAGATGATGGACGGGAAGCGGGAGTCCGTTGGTTCGCCGGAAGTTGATTGGGCGCGGGAGTACGAGCGAAGCCAGGTTCCTCAAGGGGCGAGGTTTCCGAGGAAAGGCGATGTCTACCAATTGAAGCGGGACATCGAAGCGGAGTATTTGACTTCATGGGCGACGCCCTACACCGGAGGCGGAATGACGACGCCGCTCGCGGGGGAACGATTCTGGGTTCATTCTGAGGCAGCTGAGCTGGAACCGATCGGCGTCCATGTTTTGGCTGTGGATTACGAAGAGCTGGAGCGACGCGTCGTTGCGGCGGAAGAACGCGGGAATTTCAACTACACCGGATTTCATTTCTATTTTGACACCGTTTCGCTGAATCGGGATTTCGACTTGGTGGCGAGCGGTTTCGACGGCGGGGAGAAATAGGCGTCGATTGCCCAGCGCCCGCTTTCATTGCCAGTGCGATCACGGCTCCGTGTCTGTCGTGGTGGACGGGGTAGAGACCGACGAATTGTACCTTTGTGAAATTGTTCGTCTCAAGGAAGGAGCTCATGGCGCTGCCGACGGGGTCGTTGGGGAGCGCCGGGATCGACGGTGATCAGAGGGCTTGCTCGTTGGGCTGCAGGAATGCGTTTGCGGGTCTGGCTTTGAGCGGTCTGAAGGGTCTCGATGGTCAGGCCAGGATTTCTTTGGCGACCTGGCCTTTGACATCGGTAAGGCGGAAGTCGCGGCCGGCGTGGCGGTAGGTCAGACGTTCGTGGTTCAGGCCGAGCAGGTGGAGGATGGTGGCGTGCCAATCATGGATGTGCAGGCGTCCCTCGACAGCCTCGTAGCCGTGTTCATCAGTGGCGCCATGGCTGAAGCCGCCCTTGACGCCGCCGCCGGCCATCCAGGTGGTGTAGCCCTTGTTGTTGTGATCACGGCCATCGCCGCCCTGGGCGTGCGGCGTGCGGCCGAACTCGCCGGCCCAGATGACCAGGGTGTCCTTGAGGAGACCCCGCTGCTTCAGGTCGGTCAGGAGGCCGGCGATCGGCTGGTCGATCTTGCCGCAGGATTCGACCATGCTTTCCCGGAGGTTGCTGTGATGGTCCCAGCCGCCGTTGGTGAGTTCGATGAAGCGGACGCCCGACTCGACCATGCGGCGCGCGAGCAGGCATTGCTGCCCAAACTCATCCGTGTTCTCCCCGCCGATGCCATAGAGTTTCCGGGTGGCTTCGGATTCCTTCGAGACATCGAGCAATTGCGGCATGGTGGTCTGCATGCGGTAGGCGAGTTCGTAGGATTGAATGACGCCTTCGACCTGGGGTTGGCGCCGGTCGCGCTGCAGTTTGTTGCGGTTCAGTTGTTGCACGAGGTCGAGTTGCACGCGTTGCGCGTTTGGTGTGAGCAGGGGGTTCTTCACGTTGGGGAAGACTTCCTCATTGCCGCCGCCGAAGCGGCGTCGGCCGCCCCCGCCACTACCGCCGCCGACCTTGGTTCCCTGGTAGATGGCCGGGAGGAACGCGCTGCCGAAGTTGATGGCGGTCCTGCCCTCCCCGAGGACGCAGAATCCGGGAAGGTCGGCATTCTCCGTGCCGAGGCCGTAGAGCGTCCAGGCGCCCATGGACGGGCGCACGAATTGGAAGCTGCCGGTGTGGGTCTGCATGGCGGCCTGGCTATGATTGGGTTGGTCGCAATGCATGCCGCGCAGCAGGCAGAGGTCATCGGCGTGCCGGCTCACATTCGGAAACAGGCTGGAGATCGCCAGTCCGCTTTGGCCGTGTTGACTGAACTTCCATGGCGATCCGAGCAGGTTGGGGCCG
>Ga0181594_10006242_pt1 | contig 10336 bp, 10 predicted proteins | sample 071ome_18_FD_145603 | JGI IMG/M metagenome (GOLD analysis project Ga0181594, IMG submission 145603) | Coastal salt marsh microbial communities from the Groves Creek Marsh, Skidaway Island, Georgia - 071413BT metaG (spades assembly) | ecosystem: Environmental > Aquatic > Marine > Intertidal zone...
ATCGCCATCGTCGGCGCGTCGTCGAACCCGGCTCGAGCCAGCAACTTCGTTGCGACCTACCTCCTGAGCTCGTCGGCCGACTACGCGGTCTACCTGGTGAATCCCCGCGAGACCGAGATCCTCGGTCAACCGGTGTATCCGTCGCTGGAGGATCTGCCCGAGGTCCCCGACATGGTGGATGTCTTCCGGCGCTCCGAAGATCTCCCGCCGATCGCTCAGGACGCCGTCGCGATCGGCTCCAAGACGTTCTGGGCCCAGCTCGGCCTCTGGTCGACCGAAGCGGCCCGGATTGCGTCCCATGCCGGTCTCGACGTGGTGATGGATCGCTGCACGAAGATCGAGCACGCCCGGTTCGCAGGCGGCCTTCACCTCGCCGGATTCGACACTGGAGTGATCACCAGCCGCCGTTGATGGACAGTGCGAAACGACACTCCCCCTGTTCACACTGCCCTGTTCCTGCTGCGACCGGAAACGTGAGCGTCACGAGCCCGCAGCAGCGGCTGCGTCTCGGGCGTGATAACTCGACCGGGTGAGCGGACTCGCCTCGACGTGACCGATGCCGAGCGATTCGCCTCGACGTTTCCACTCGGCGAACATCGACGGCTTCCACCAGTTCGCGACCGGAAGATGGTGGGACGTGGGGCGCAGATACTGACCGATGGTCACGATGTCGACCCCGATCGCGGCGAGGTCTCCCATCGTCTGTGTCACCTCGTCGTCGGTCTCTCCCATGCCGACGATGATCGACGACTTGGTGAGCAGTCCCGCCCGTTTGGCCCTGGCGAGCACGGCGAGCGACCGGGCGTAGGAAGCCGACGGTCGAACCGCGCGCTGGAGCCGAGCAACGGTCTCGATGTTGTGATTGAAGACGTCCGGCCGGCTGTCGAAAACGGTCTGCAGCGCTGTGGCGTCACCCTTGAAGTCCGACACCAGCACCTCGACTCGACAGGTCGGAACCCGATCGCGGAGTGCGTCCACCGTTGCGGCAACCGCCGACGCGCCCCCATCGCGCAGGTCGTCGCGTGCCACCATCGTGACGACGGCGTGTGCGAGTCCCATCCGATCGACGGCCTCGGCAACCCGGGCGGGTTCGTCGGCGTCGACAGCAGTGGGCTTGCGGGTGTCGACAAGGCAAAAGCCACATGCTCTCGTGCAGCGCTCACCCAGAATCATGAACGTGGCCGTGCCGTCGTTCCAACACTCGGAGATGTTGGGGCAGCCTGCTTCCTCGCACACGGTGACGAGGTCGAGGTCACGCATCGTCTTCTTGATCGCTCGATACCCCGGGCCGGTATCGAGCGGGACGCGCATCCATGCGGGTTTGCGGGCCTTCAAGCGAACCGGATCTTCGGATACGCCAGCCTCGGCGAGGCGCCCGAGGAGACGCACCGATGTTCCGTCGGCCTGCTCCCCGAAACCGATGCCCCGCCGCCCCACGGGGGTTCCTGCGCCCTCTCCCCGGGTGAACGGGGCCAGATCGGCGACGGGAACACGCCAGGCAACATCGGCTCGATCGATGGGCTGCCCCTTGCCCCACCGCTGGGCTGCGTTGGCAACCACCACATCGACGACGTCACGCATCGACACCTCGACGCCTTCGGCGGCGATCGACGTCACGGCTTTGTCGGTGATCCCGCACGGCACGATTCGGGAGAACCACTCGAGGTCAGGGTCGACGTTGAGCGAGAAGCCGTGCATCGAGCGCCCCCGCGAGATCCGGACACCGATGGCCGCAATCTTGCGAGGGCGGGCGCCTTGAGGGTCGATCCAGACACCGTTGTGGCGGTGGAGCCGTCCGGCCTCGATGCCAAGCTCTGCGAGTGAGTCGATGAGGACCTGCTCGATCCCCTCGACGTAGGCAGCGGTGTCGGCCATGCCCCCACCCCGCTTGCCGGGCACGGTGAGGACCGGGTACCCGACCAACTGTCCAGGACCGTGGTACGTGATGTCGCCGCCCCGGTCGGTGGATGCAACGGCAGCACCCAGTGCCTCGACATCGACGAGCAGGTGATGGCGCGGCGTGCGTTTCGACATCGTCACGACATGGTCGTGTTCGAGGAGCAGGAGGTGATCGCGGTTGCTGTGGTCGCGCAGCTGCTGCTGCAACGCGAAGCCGTCGTCATATTCGACTCGCCCGAGCCAGCGAACGCGCAGGCCCGACTCGGCGGCGGCGGTCCCGGTCAGATGATCTCCGTTTCCCAGTCGCGACTCTCGATGATCGTTCGGATCCGGTCGAGGAATGCCGCTGCGTACGCGCCATCGAATGCACGATGGTCCCAGGCCAGGGCAAGCACACCGACCGAATGGATGGCAATCGATTCGTTGCCGAATTCGTCGGTGACAACGACAGGCTTGCGCTTCACGCCATCGGTGCTGAGGATTGCCACCTGGGGCTGATTGATGATCGGGAACTGCATCATCGTGCCGTACTGACCGGCATTGGTGAGGGTGAACGTCCCTCCACTGAGGTCATCGGGGGTGAGCTGCTTGGTGCGGGTGCGATCGGCGACATCTTTGATGTCCCGTGCGATCTGCCGAAGCCGCTTGCCTTCGACCTCTTTGACCACCGGCGCGAGCAGGCCCTCGAAGTCGATGTCGACGGCAACCGCCATGTTGATCGTGTCGTGCACGATCAGGTGATCGCCGGCGAAGCTGGCATTGAGGTGCGGGAAGTCGCGAAGCGCATCGGCAACCGCCCGGGTGATGAAAGGTAGGTAGGTCAACGAGAAACCCTCGTCGGATTTCCAAGCCGCACTGCGCTGCTTTCGGACCTGTTCGACACGCTCGTAGTCGACCTCGATCGCCGTGAGAACGTGCGGCGAAGTTGCCTTCGACATCACCATGTGCTCGGCGGTGCGCTTGCGGACGTTGTTGAGCGGAACGAGGTGGTCCCCCGCAGCACGTACCGGTTCAGGCGCCGTGGCGACAACTGGCGGTGCCGCCGCAGAGGGCGCAACAACCGGTTCATCGACCGGCGTCGGTGCCGCCGCAGAGGGCGCAACAACCGGTTCATCGACCGGCGTCGGTGGTGCAGCAGGAACAGTGCTGGGCTTGGCCTGAATGACGGCTTCGACGTCGGCGCGCGTGATCCTGCCGCCGAGCCCGGTACCGACGATCTGCGACACGTCGAGCGCGTTGTCACTGATCAGCCGCCGCACCACCGGCGACAAGATCACACCGTCGGGGATGACCTCGTCGACAGCGGCGGACTCGCTGGCCGGAGACGTTGACTCTGGCGGGCTGGGTGGTGTGGGATCGGTGGCCACGGGCTCGGGCGACGGCATCGCAGCGGCCGGTTCTGGCGAATCCACGGCTCGGGGCTCGGAACCAACATCCGGGTCCGACGCAACAGGCTCGTCTGCGTCGCCCACCCGACAGAGGATCTGACCAACCTCGACGACGTCCCCTTCGGCGGCGAGTATCTCGGTCAACACGCCCGCAACCGGGGATGGCACCTCGGAGTCGACCTTGTCAGTGGAGACCTCGAACAGAATCTCGTCCATGGCGACCGGGTCACCAACGTTCTTGAACCACTGCGTGATTGTTCCTTCGGTGACCGTTTCACCCAACTGGGGCATCGTCACGTCTGCCATGGGGATCTCTTTTCTCTTCCGGATGCCGGATCAGCCGTGGAGACCACGGCCGGTGAGCGACAGAACGGTCTCGCCGAACAGTTCGCTCATGGTCGGATGGGGTTGGATGAAGGCTGCGACCTCGTCGACGGTGGCCTCCCAGTTGACGGCAAGGTACCCCTGGCCGAGTTGCTCGGTCACCCACGGACCCACCATATGAACTCCGAGAATCGTCCCGGCCGAACCATCGGGACGTCGTTCGGCGATCACTTTCACGATGCCGTCGGTCTCGCCGACAATCTTTGCCCGCCCGTTGCCGATGAAGTGGTGCTGCGACGTGACGACGTCATAGCCGGCGTCGACTGCGCCCTGCTCGGTGTACCCGGCGAACGCCACTTCGGGGTGGCAGTAGATGCACCACGGGGTGCCGTGGTGGCTGAGCGGAGCGGGTTCTTCACCGAGGATGTCGCGAATTGCAAGCATTCCTTCGGCAAAGGCGACATGGGCGAGTGCCGGAGTTGCGATGATGTCACCGACCGCCCAGACACCAGGCTCCGCAGTTCGACACCGGTCATCCACAACGATGAAACCGCGTTCGTCGAGGCCGACGGCGGTGCCATCGAGGCCCAACAGGTCGGCGAATGGCCGCCTGCCCACCGAAACGATCACCGCCTCGACATCGATCGATTCACCGTCGCCGAAGAACACCGTCGTACCCGAGCCGTCGGTCTTGGGTGAGTGGCCACTGACGTTGACGCCGGTCCTGGTGACGATGCCTCGCTTCTTGAACGAGCGCTGAACGACCTTTGTGGCGTCGGGATCGCAACCCATGAGGATCTGTGGCATCGCCTCGAGCACGGTGACGTCGACACCGAGGTCGCCCATCATCGAGGCGAATTCACACCCGATCGCTCCTCCACCGATCACAACTGCAGACGACGGCAGCGTCGGCATGGAGAGCACCTCGTCCGATGTCATGACGATCCGACCGTCGACCTCGAAGCCAGGGATCGTTCGGGTGACCGATCCGGCTGCCAGGATCACCGCCTTCCCCTGCACAGTCGTGGTGGCGCCGTCGGAGCCAGTGACCGTGACCACCCGGTCGGCGCCGAGAGTTCCGGTACCGTCGTACACAGTGACGGCACGGCGTTCGAGCAGGCCGCTCACGCCCTTGACGAGTTGATCGATGATCGACTGCTTGCGCTGGAGGGTGACGCCCCAGTCGATCGTCGGCGCCGATACGTTCACGCCGAAGTCGGCTGCGTGCCCGACGGTGCGAAAGACGTGGGCGGTCTCCAGCAACTCCTTCGCCGGTATGCAACCGACGTTGAGGCACGTACCGCCCATCACGTTGTTCTCGACGATGCCGACGTCGAGGCCGATGCCGGCGCCGTAGAGCGCCGCTGCGTAGCCGCCGGGACCGCCGCCGATGACGAGTACGTCGTGGTGTGCGTCCGTCGCACTCACCTCCTCAATCTTTGATCAATGGTAACCGGGTGTCACCAGAGAATGAGGGCCAGCTGGAAGGCACCGGCGAGGAGAATCACCAAGCCGCACACCAGGGCCAGGAAGATGAGTTGACGAGTGCTCATGAGGGTCCGAGAGGAGGTTGCAGCATCGGCATGGTCGTCCATCAGTATGGACCTGTCACGGTCTACTCTGACGCTGTGCTGTCGACGTTGCGCCATGTCTTGATCGCCGCAGCGATCACCACGCTTGGGGTCGGGTGTGGAGGGTCTTCACCTGTGGACGTGGCCACACCGGTCACGTTCGACACCGCTTCGAGCGAACCCGTTGCGTCGGTGGCCGACTCCGGTGCAGCCGCCGACGAGGCAACAGCACCACCCGCCTCCTCACCTGGTGACGACGTGTCCGCCGAGTGGGTTCACGGTTGGACGGGCGATCTCATCGGCGGTGGCCAGATCGACGCCAACGCGCTTGCCGGTCAGGACATCGTCCTGTGGTTCTGGGCACCGTGGTGAAGCACGTGCCGTCGTGAAGCCGGTGCGGTCGCACAGGTGCAGAAACAATTCGAAGGACAGGTCACCATCATCGGCGTCGCAGGCCGAGACGAGCCGAGTGCCATGGCAGCCTTTGTCGACGATCTTGCGGTCGGCGCCTTCCCCCACATCGCCGATGAGGATCTGCAGATCTGGATGCAGTACGACATTCGGAGCCAGCCGTCGTTCGTGTTCATCGACGGAGACGGATCCTTCGAGACGGTGATCGGCGCCATGGGAGAGTCGGGCCTTTCGTCGAAGATCACTGATCTTCTTGCAGCCTGACCCGACGATGATCCCTGCCGACAGCGAAAGCACACAGCGTGAGATGTCCACTACAAGGGGTGATGTATTCTCGGCACGCACATCTGCCGTCGAACTCCGGCAGGGATCGCTCGTGCTCGGAGGGGAGTGAACCACCACCATGGCTTTCCTGACTGATTCGTCCGGACGCTCCGAGGACATCGTTCGTCCGCTGGACCGCAGTGCGCGAGCTGCGGTCACTGCCTTGGCGCGCGCCCTCGAGGTGTTCGATCGCCCTGCGGCTCGGCGCGCCGCCCTTCGCGCCCACCTCGCTGATCGGATCGCATCCGCCGCTGGCATCCCCGTGCAGGATCGTGTTGACGCCATCATCGGATCGATCCTCTCCGAGGTCGGCATCCTGTTGACCCACGCACGCCCTGTCGGCACCGTCGACATCGTCCCCGATCCGGCGAGCGCTGTACTGTCGGCAACGCTGCTCGACCGTCTCCCCGGACTCGAGGGCGCCTCCGACGCGGTCCGCCACCAGTTCGAACGATGGGACGGCTCGGGCGGCCCGCATGGTGCGCGTGGACCCGATATTCCCCTCGCCGCCCGCTTGCTTGCCCTTGCCGCCACGCTGGTGGGACACCCGAACCCCGGGCAAGCACCGAACTGGACAGCGCGTCGAGGCCGGGTCGACGATCTGCTGGGAACTGCGCTCGACCCCGACCTCGGCGCCGCGGCGGCCATCGTCCTCGACGGGGGCGACCCACTGCCGATCACTGTCGAACTCGACGATGTGCTCGAAGGCCTCGATCGTTTCACCACCATCCAACGCGACTCGCCGGTGGAGGCACTCGTGTCCATCGGTGAAGTGGTGCGCGCCGCCGACCGTGTCGACGAGGTGCTCCTCGTCATCGCCGAGCAAGCAAAGCGCTCACTGGGGGCCACCACCGTGTCGATTTGCCGATTCGACCACGAGCAACCCGAGAACCAACGGGTGCAGACCCTGGTCAACGCCGGACCCGGACTCGAAAACGTTCCGGCTGAAGAGTTCCACTCCGATGACGCCCGCCCCGGGCTCAGCAGCCTTCTCACCGGCCAGGGCTTCGTGCGGACGATCCACGACGGCCGAGCCGATGATCGCGGCACCATCTCGCTGCACCGTCGTGGACTCGGCTCCGAGGCGGCGTGGCCGATCATCATCGGTGACGCCATCTGGGGCATCGTCTGGGCCACAACCCGCGACGACGAACCGGTGCTCGACCATGAGCACCTTTCGACGCTTCGACTCGTCTCGACCCATGTGGCCGCAGCCGTCACCCAAGCCCAGCGAATCGCAGAGTTCGAGGAACTTGCGCTGAGCGATCCGCTCACCGGGTTGGGCAACCGACGAGTGTTGGAGGAGAAGCTCGAATCGATCTTTCGACGGTCCCCGATCGATCGCCAGGATGTTGCCCTCATCATGTGCGATGTCGACGGCCTGAAACAGATCAACGACACCGAAGGTCACGCAGCGGGTGACCGCCTGCTCGTCGAGGCGGGTGAGGCGCTGCTCGATGCCGCCGCCCCTGTGTCCAGATCGACGGTGTGCCGGATCGGCGGGGACGAGTTCTGTGTCATCCTCGATGGCGGCGGCATGTTGTCGGCCGAGCCGGTCATGACACGTGCAGTTCGACTCTTTGCCGAGTCCGGAGCGGGCCGCTCGCTCTCGTGCGGAATCGCGTTTGCGACACCCGACATCAGCTCACCGGTCGATCTCCTCCGCGTCGCAGACGAAGCTCAGTACGAGGCGAAGCGACGCCGCAAGGGTCTCCCACCCGATACTCCAGCGGTCGCCGAGCTTCCGGCCCTTGCACACCGTCGTCGCATGCACCGCGAACCCTAGGTCGCGAGACCGATCACACGTCAGCGGCGACGTTTGCGCCGCCTGAGCAGCCATCCCCCGAGTTCGCTCAGCACCACTCCTGCTGCGGCCGCCGCCAGAATCACGATCCACAACGGTGCGGATCCGTCGAACACCAGCCATTGCACGGGTGTCGACTCGGTGTTCTGCACGATGAACGCAACAAGCCCGACGGCTACCAACGCAGCCGCAAGCAGCTTCGTGTTGTTGCCGGCCGGTCGCTCACCATCGCCTTGAAGCACGTCGTCGGTCATCGCTGCCCTCCTGCATATCCTCGAACCTGAGCGATCGTAGATCGTGTGAAAGGCTCTGGTCATGCGTGTACTCATCAGCGGATCCACCGGCTTCATCGGCGAGGCTCTCGTCCGCCGTCTGGCCGAACTCGGCCATCAACCGGTTCGACTCGTCCGGTCGACGGCACCCGATGCGACGCCGTCGGTCAGCTGGGATCCGGCCGCTCGGTCCATCGATGCCGGCGCATTGGATGGCATCGACGCTGTGGTGCACCTTGCCGGTGAGAGCATTGCGTCCTCACGATGGACCGATGCCCAGAAAGCACGGATCCTCGACAGTCGGATCGATGGCACCACCACGCTCGCCGACGCAATCACGGCCGCCACCGATCCACCTGGGGTTTTTCTCAGCGGATCGGCGATCGGCCTGTACGGGGATCGGGGTGACGAGCGAATCGACGAGACGAGTTCGGCCGCCGACGACTTCGCCGCTGCCGTCTCTCAGGCCTGGGAGGCCGCAGCCCGCCCGGCGGACACCGACCGCACCCGGGTTGCCTACCTTCGAACCGGCATTGTCCTCGACCCTTCGGGCGGCGCCCTGCGCGAGCAGCTCCCGTTCTTCCGGCTCGGTCTGGGAGGTCGGATCGGCTCGGGACGACAGTGGTTCAGCTGGATCTCGCTGCGCGACGAGGTCGACGCAATCGTGCATCTGCTCGGGGCCGACGACGTGGCCGGCCCGGTCAATCTCACGTCGCCGAATCCGGTCACGAATGCCGAGTTCACCAAGGCGCTCGGATCGGCACTCGGTCGACCGACGATTCTCCCGACACCGCGCCTGGCGCTGTGGGCCCGGCTCGGTCGCGAACTTTCCCGTACCCTCCTCGAAGGTGGCGCCCACGTCTCGCCGAATGTGCTCTTGACCAGCGGCTATCACTTTCAGGATCCCGAGATCGGACCGGCCCTCGACGCCATGCTCGGCTGATCGTCAGGTGCTGACGATCCACACGTCGTCGGGCATCGACTGCTCCAGCCGGGCAACGAGCGCTCCGGTCCGAGGCTCGTCGTGATCCCACACGACGATCGCCTCGGTCGCCACCGTGCGAAGCCAGCCGTTTCGTCGGTCGAGCGCCTGACCGGCGGCCCTGTTGTCTCTCGGTACCTTGTTCTCGAGCCGCACAACTGCTGACGCTTCGGACAGCAACTCACGGAAACGTTGCTGCGTCGCTGTGGGCCACTTGATCTCGGGGTCGGGAAAGGGAAGGACTGCGACATAGGGAAGCTCGGCCTCGGCCGCCGCCTCGGCCCCCAGTGTCTCGGCCCCGAGACGCAGACCGGTGAGAACGACGAGGTGCGGATCGAGTTCGGCCTTGGCGAGGAGGATCTCGGTCAGTTGTCGACGAACCCTGTCGGCGATGGGATTGGCCTCGTATCCGCCGAGCTGTGGAGGCTGTACGCCGGCGATCAGAACAGCCGAACCGCTCGGCTTCCATACGGATGAGTAGGTTCCGTCAGGACCCGGCGTTGCGGCCATCGAAGACGATGCGGCTACCGAGGCCGAGGGGGAACGGCCAGTTCGGGGGTCGAGCTCGTCGGGCGGGCCGAGTTCGTCAGGACGACCGACGCCAGTCCGACCGATACCGGTCTGGGCTGCTTCGACCGCGAGTCGGTCGGCGATGTCGTTGTATTCATCGCCAGCATGACCCTTCACCCACGTGAACTCGATCTGATCTTCCCGCCTGCGGTAGAGGTCGATCAGCGGTTCCCAGATGTCTCGGTTGGCCACCGGCTCTTTCTTGGCGTTCTTCCAGCCACGCCTGACCCAACCCTTCCACCAGCCGTCGCGAAAGCAGTTCACCACGTAGGTCGAATCCGAGATCACTTCGACCGGACCGTCGAGAGTGCGCAACGCGTCGAGCACAGCCATCAGCTCCATGCGCTGGTTCGTGGTATCGGCATCGAATCCGTTGGCCCATGGGCCGTCGGGCACGACCCACCCCCACCCTCCCGGGCCGGGATTGCCCCGGCACGCCCCATCCGTGTAAACGACCGTCTTCGCCACGATTGCGACCCTACCCGTGGTTGAATGAAGCAATGATCGATCACTACTCGCGTCAGCTCCCTGACATCGACCCGTCGGAGACCAAGGAGTGGATCGATTCGCTCGACGCCGTGGTGGGAGCGAAGGGTGCTCCGCGAGCCCGCTACATCTTGGCGAAGCTTTTGGAGCGCTCCAACGAACTCCAGATCGGGGTGCCCCCCACCACGTCGACGCCCTACATCAACACGATTCCCGCTGAAGAACAGCCGTTTTTCCCCGGTAACGAGGACATCGAGCGGCGTATCCGTGCGTTCATCCGTTGGAACGCCGCTGCGATGGTCATC
>Ga0181594_10006244_pt1 | contig 10335 bp, 6 predicted proteins | sample 071ome_18_FD_145603 | JGI IMG/M metagenome (GOLD analysis project Ga0181594, IMG submission 145603) | Coastal salt marsh microbial communities from the Groves Creek Marsh, Skidaway Island, Georgia - 071413BT metaG (spades assembly) | ecosystem: Environmental > Aquatic > Marine > Intertidal zone...
AGGCCAGCAGCATGGACTCGATCCGATCGAGTACGGCCTCGTATCCCTCCGGCTCAACCATGCCGTGACGCTCGCGCCCGGACAGGTTCACACGCACACGGCCATCGTAAAATGAAGGCAGCGCGAATGCATCCATATCGCGCCAGAAGCGCTGGAAATGCACGGCAGGCATCCAGCCAAGCGGAACCGACGCTTGCTGCAAACCAAGGGCCTTGGCACCCGCCCATTTTAGCAGGTCCAGTTTCGGCAAACGCCTTATCATGCTCCCCGACCAGCCGTGACGGGCTGGCGACCTCGGCCGGCCTTGCCGATCTACAGGCCAATCACGCATGTAAGGCCGGCCGAACTGCTGACGAAACATGAGCTCGGGCAATAGCGCCATGGAGGCAATGTCTGACCGGTTAGGCCCCATTCCATGCAGATTGAACAGCACGAAGCGGGCATGTGGCAACCGTTCGAGAAGTCGCGCCACCATGCAATCGGCGGCTTCGTAAACGCCGACAATCCCTTCATGTGCGGCCCCGGAACTGGCCTCGCCATGAAGCGGGTGGCTCTCGTCCCAACCGTGGTAGAGCGCCTCGGCTGCCGAATGGAACTCGCTGACCACGACCAGCGCGAGATCCCAGTTGGGAAGCCGTTCGCCAAGCAGCCATTCCGTCGCCCGCGACCTGACTTCGACAGCGCGCACCAACGCGTCCGCCATGGCACGGGTTTCGAGGGGATCGTACCAGACCTCCCCATAGATGTAGCGAGATGCGGGATATGGACCGAAGCGCTCCCTGAGTTCGTCGGCGAGGCCGGGGGGGTCGAGCGAATTGAGCAACGCCCGGATCGTGAGCTCCCCAGTGCACGAGGCCATCGGCATTGGGCGTGCGGGCAAGGTCGAAGTAAGGGGCATCGAATATGACTGCCCGCACCGGAAGGTCAGCAATGAACGGTCGCCGTCGCGTCGAAACATTTGCTGCCCGATAGGTGGCCGGGTCGAAATCCACTGCCGCCCAGCGCCTCGCATCGTCGGGCGAGTGCCCGGTGGCGACATGCTCCCAGGCCAGCCCGGTCAACCGAGCCTCGCCATGATCGAGGGTTGCAATTGCACTTTGCTGTTGCAGACGCGCAAACGCAGGCATGCGACCTTGCGCGATCAGTGCATCGGCAATGTCCTGACTCCAGCCGTCGAGGCCAAGCATCAGTACCGGTCTGGGCATGCCCTTATCGTTCAAATCCGGTTGCGTCGCCGGATTGCGTCGAAGCGCTTCCACATTTCAGCCGTACGCTCTTCCTGCGTCACCGTGGGGCTTTCGGCATGCATGTGCGAAGCCAGATCGGCCAGCGGCACGACCTTGGTCTTGAGGTCGGGGATCAGCCGCGAATGCACGTTGCGGAAATTGAGGATGCCCGCCGTATAGCCCTGATTGTCGATCCAGTTGGCATAGCCGGGGTCTTGCGCCGAGAGGACAAAGCGGATCACGCCGTCCGGGTCCACGCGGGTGCGGCTCGGCGTGTAGCTGACCGGGCGGTAGAGATAGTCCATCGAATTGCCGAACATCGCTTCGCTGGTGATCATCCAGAAGCCGTCGTAAGCATCGAATTCGAGCACGAGTGCCTCGTCGTTCTTCAGCGCCCAGCGCATCATGGTGATGAGCCGCCCGCGCCGAAGGTCGCGCGCCTCGGTCTCGTCGCTCCACGGCTTGTCGGGCGTGAGGTTGTTGCCGGCAAACTTGTTGATCGCTTCCGGATCGATCTGGTCGCCCGATTCCCACACCCAGTCTGGCCAGAACTCGACAACCTCGTGAACGAAGTTTCCTGCCCATTCCATCGCAGAGATCATCTCGGCGGGATCGGGCATCGGGCGCGGCCCCTTCATATCGACGCGCTCGATCCGGTAGTCGGCGGCTTCCTCGTCCCATGAGTCGAAAAACTGGCGCAGGAACAGCTTGCGACTGCCCGGCGTGGTCGGCAGCCAGTTCTGGCCTTGCGGCTCGCCGCCGACATAGACCTCGAACGTGCCGTCCCAATTGCACTTGATCTCGTTGCCGAACAGGTTGGCTTCGGGCGTGTCGCCGAATGGCTCGTGCAGGGTGCGCAACTCGGTACCGTAGGCCTTGTCGGAGCGCGGCCCCTGAACCGTGATGTTCCACATCCGCGCGGTGCTGCGTTTGCCGGTGATGCGATAGGTCGAATTGCCGTCGATCCACGCCTGGATATAAATGGCGTCTGCATTGTCGGAGCCGAGCTTGCGGGTCGGCGAACAGAACACGTGAAACATCGGATACTGCGTGTTCTTGGTTTCGAGCGCGAGGTCGAAGGCCTGACTCAGGTTCTGCGTGAGGTAGCGGAAACCATCCGCGCGTTGCAGCGGTGTAGCGGGGTTGAGGTCCTTGTAGATCAGGTCCGCCGCGCCCTTGAGCCGGTCGCAGAACTGGTGCCAAGCCTGCTTCAATTCTGCATCGACCGGTGAATCGCCATATGCCATCGTTCTATGCTCCCAATTTGGCCAAAAGCTCGCTGGTGTAATCGCCCGCGCGGCGCACCGCCTCGTCGTAGCCGGCCTCGGCAATGCGCGGGCCGATCAGTTCGAAATCGAAACCGCCCGTATATCCGGCATCCAGAATCCAGCCGACTATCCGTTCGAGCGGGATGTCGCCCTCGCCCGGAATCGCCCGCGAAGGATAGCCGCGGTCGCCGTATCTGTAGTCGCTGATCTGGACGAGGTGGCAGCGATCCATGGCGCGCTCGATGGTGCGCTTGAGGTCGGCTTCGAACCAGCAGGAGTAGATGTCGATGCACACGCCCAGCCCGGCGATCTCGGCCAGCACGAGCGTATCGCGCAACGAGTGCGCGATGTGTCCGTCTGCATAAAGCGGCGGGGCGGGCTCTACCAAAAGGGCGACACGCGCTGCCCGGGCCTGCTCGGCGCAGGGTGCGACGGCATGGGCGAAGTGTTCGGCAGCCTCTTCGAAAGTCAGGTCGCCGTGACCGCCCGCCATCATGTAGACCGAATTGCCGCCAAGCCTTGCCGCCGCGTCGATCACGCGGGAAAGGGCCGCGCGTTCCGCCTTCCAGTCGTCGTCGCTCGGGCCGAGATGAGCGGTCGTGAACAGGTGGGTGATCGTTTCGAGCTTGAGGCCGCCGCCGGCAAGCACCTGCTGCGCAGTCTCGACACCAGCATCGAGCAACGGGCTGAGAAAGCTCGCGCGGTGCGTCCCACACTTGCGCCAGTGCTCGGCAAGTTCGGGCCAGCCCGCCTCCGGAAAGCACAGCGAATTGACCGAAATGCGTTCGTGCATGGATTATCCTCGCTGCTCGATCTCGATGCCGAAGCGTTCGCGGTACGGCGAGAACTCCTCGTGCAGCTTGTCCACGTCCTCGCCGATCAGGTCGAGTGAATAGGTGAACTTGCCGTGCCGGTCGGGCTTGTTCTCGGCGAGATAGTTGCGGATCGCGGCCTCGTATACGGGCCCGAAGCCGAAGCCATAACGGTCGTAGAACGCGCGGATCGTGGCGACCGGATCGGAGACAAAGTCGCGGTAGCGCACATGATGCACCCGCGGATCGTCGAGGAACGGACTGGCCAGCGCCGCCTTGATGCTCGCCCGGCTGAGCGCGAGATAGTGCCGCGCCGTTTCGGCCCAGTCGACGGAACCGGTCAGCCCCTCGTCCAGCTCGCCCGCCATCTTGATGCGCGAAGCGATGACCTGCACCGGATCGCGGTGCGTCCAGATCAGCGTGGCATCGGGATAGGCCTCGAACATCGCATCGAGCCGGCCTGAGTGAAAGCCTTTGAGTACCCAGCGCTTTTTCGGACGGGCGTATTGCAGCTGCTGGAGCATGATCTTGTGCACGCGATACTGCGCGCGCGGATCGGCAGGCAGGCCCTCCATGATCATCTTGGTCGGCACCTGCCACCACACCGTCGGCCCCATCACCCGGAAGTCGAAACCCCAGGCACGCTCGCATTCGGCCAGCCCGTTGCCGAGCATATCGTTGTAGGGATGGTTGGAGAGCCACTTGGGAATGCGTTTGAGGATCGCGCGCCAGTCCTCATCGGCCTGTGCCGGGCGCGGATCGTCCGACCCGGCAAGGCCCGGCGGCGGTGATGGATACATGACTTCCCAGAACCGCAGCGAGCGCGCATTCGGATCGAGCGAGAGCAACATGTGCAGCAGGGTCGTACCCGAACGCGGCTCGCCGGTGGCAAAGATGGGCGCGTCGATGATCTCGTCGGCGATCGGATAGCGCTTTCGGTCCGCGAACACTTCGAGCCGTTGCCGGAGCAGGCCGAGCGCGACATCCGCAGCGATGCGCTCGCCATCCGCGTCCATCCCGGCCTCGCGGAACTTGCCTATCAAAATTCCGAAACGCTCCGGCAGGGTATCGTCGCCAAAGTCGGACAGACCCGTTTCGGCCGAGGCCTGCGCCAGCATCGCTTCGGCATCGAGCACGCTCATCAAGCGCCGTCCACCAAGGCGATCAGATGATCCTCCGCCTCGCGCACCTTGGCGGCGCTCTTCGCACCGAAGGCGAGGCCCGCCATGCCGCCGTAGTCGAGGATCTTGGGCGCCTGCATCCCGGCATCGACATAGGCCTTTGCGATCCCGGCGATCTGACGCGGCGTGCCGTGCGGCAGGGCAGCGAGCACGGCTCCCGGCTCGACATCGTCAAGGCAGTGCACGATCCGCTCGCGGGTCAGCACGCGCGGGTCGATATCGTGGATGCCTTTCCAGTCGTCACCCATCGGGTGTTTGAAGCCCTGCGCCGCAAGGAAATCGCCGCGCACTTGCAACAGGAACGCCTTGACCAGCGGCTGGCGGATCATCTCTGCGATCTCGCCCTCGTCGCCGATCAGGCAGGTAATGAACCCGGCCTTGGTTATGCTCCCGGGATCGCGTCCGGCCCGCTCGGCACTTTGGTGCAAGGCGGCCAGCTGCTTTGCATAGCCATCGACTGTCAAGGTCCCGACGGGCCACCAGCCATCGGCCTGCCGTCCGGCGATATTCAGCATCCGCGGCCCCGAACAGCCGACCCAGATCGGCGGCACCTTGCCGTCGTAGGGCTCGGTATCGAGCCGCGCGTGGTGGAGCGTGTAGAACTGGCCCTCGAAGTCGACCGGCCCCTCGCTCTCCCATAGCAGCCGGATGACCTGCAAGGATTCCTCGAAACGCGAGACGGGCCGGGAAAAATCGATGCCGTAGGGCACAACGTTCTCCAGCTCGCCGCTGCCGAGGCCGAGAATGAAGCGGCCCTTGGACAAGTGGCTGATAGTGAGCGCCGTCTGCGCCAGCATGGCCGGATGACGGCGCGCGGTATCGACGACACTGGTGGCGATCGGCGTATTCTCGGTCAGCGCTGCCACAGCCGCCGCCATGGCCAAGCCATCGAGATGGCGGTGCGGCGAGGGATTGACCGTGACAAGGTCGGTGAATTCCTCGGTCCAGATCGAATCCGGCCACAGGCTGACGAGGTGGTCGGCCAGCCAGATCGAGTGGAAGCGGCCGGAATCGAGATCGGCGAGCACCGACAGGTCGACGGGGAGCGTGGTGCGGATATAGCCCGCCGGTTTGAACGTCATGAGCTGCGCCTCTCCTCTCCGTATGCGCCAGTCTGGCATCATTTCCGCCGCGTGGCGACCATCGGTGTGGCGCTACTCGCGCAATCTAGTTGAATGCGCGGCAAAGCGGCGGCAATGTCCACTTCAATGACTGCACCCGTCCTTCCCACTTCGCACAATGGCGACGATCCGGCCGCGCAGGCGCGCGACGCGCACAATCGCGCTTTGGCGCAGGAATTGCGCGAACGCGTTGCGCAGGCCGCGCTTGGCGGGCCGGAAAAACATCGCGAGCGGCATGTCGCACGGGGCAAGCTGCTGCCAAGGGATCGCGTCGAGCGGCTGCTCGATCCCGGCTCGCCATTCCTCGAACTGAGCCAGCTCGCGGCGAACGGCCTTTATGACGATGAGGCGCCGGGTGCGAGCATCATCACCGGCGTGGGTCGCGTTTCGAGCCGCCAGTGCATGATCGTGTGCAACGACGCCACGGTGAAGGGCGGCACCTATTATCCGCTGACGGTCAAAAAGCACCTGCGCGCGCAGGAGATTGCGGCGGAAAACCGGCTGCCGTGCATCTATCTGGTCGACTCCGGCGGCGCATTCCTGCCGATGCAGGCCGAAATCTTTCCCGACCGCGACCACTTCGGGCGCAGCTTCTACAATCAAGCGCAGATGTCCTCGAAAGGCATTCCGCAAATCGCCTGCGTCATGGGCTCGTGCACGGCAGGCGGGGCCTATGTGCCGGCGATGTGCGACGAGACCGTAATCGTGCGCGAACAGGGCACGATCTTCCTTGCGGGGCCGCCGCTGGTCCAGGCCGCGACTGGCGAGATCATCTCCGCTGAAGAGCTCGGCGGCGGCGACCTCCACGCCCGCAAGTCGGGCGTGGTCGATCACCTTGCCGATAACGACGAGCATGCCCTGACGATCCTGCGCGACGTGGTCAGCCATCTGGGCGCGAACACCGGGGCGGCGACGGACGTGAAACTGCGCGACCCACGCCCGCCGAAATATGACGCCGAGGAGCTTTATGGCCTCGTCCCCGAAGACGTGCGCGCGCCCTATGAAGTGCGCGAAGTCATCGCCCGGATCGTCGACGGCAGCGAGTTCCACGAGTTCAAGGCGCATTATGGCTCGACGCTGGTCTGCGGCTTCGCCCATGTCCACGGCATGCCGGTCGCCATTCTCGCCAATAACGGCGTGCTGTTTTCCGAAAGCGCCGTGAAGGGCGCGCACTTCATCGAGCTGGCCTGCCAGCGGCGCATCCCCCTGCTGTTCCTCCAGAACATTTCCGGCTTCATGGTCGGTGGGAAATACGAGGCAGAGGGCATCGCCAAGCACGGCGCCAAGCTCGTGACGGCGGTCGCCACCGCGACCGTGCCCAAGGTCACGGTGGTGATCGGCGGCAGCTTCGGCGCGGGCAATTACGGCATGGGCGGGCGCGCCTATTCGCCGCGTTTCCTGTTCATGTGGCCCAATGCGCGCATCTCGGTGATGGGCGGCGAGCAGGCGGCGAGCGTCTTGGCGACGGTCCACCGCGATGCCGAGACCTGGACGCCTCAGGAAGCCGAGGCCTTCAAGGCCCCGATCCGCGACAAATACGAAGAGGAAGGCAGCCCGTACTATGCCACCGCGCGGGTGTGGGACGACGGCGTGATCGACCCGGTGCAGACGCGCGACGTGATCGGTCTGTCTCTGGCGGCCTGCCTCGAAGCGCCGATACCGGAGCGGTCGCAGTTCGGTGTGTTCAGGATGTGAGGGATGATGGCGACCTCGAACCTCCCTGTTCCGGTGAGGTTTCTAAGTGAGGGAATGTTTCGAACCCCAAAGCTTCCCTACATCGCCGCCCGCCTGTATCCCTTCGCGAATGATTGGATTTGGCCCCTTTCCCGACGCCTGGGCTCGTGTTTTGCACAGACCCAAGGGTGTCACTCCACGCCTTCAAGGCCGCACAAACCCGCGCCTTTGCATGGGCGGACACCACACCGGACAGGTGTCACTTGTGTCACCCTCACCCCGGCAGCTGACCTTGTCGATTGAGAAAGCCGCCATCTTTCTTCCCCCGCCTCGTGCGCGGGATCGTTGTCGCGCTCCATAGGCAAGCGGGAATCTTGAACCCATGATGTGCGCAGACAGATACACGGACATTCGCGATGCTCTAGCCAAGCTGTGCGCAGACTATCCGGGCGAATACTGGCGCGAACTGGACCGTGAGCGCGCCTATCCCTCCTCGTTCGTCGAAGCGCTGGGCAAGGCAGGCTATCTCTCGCTGCTGATTCCGGAGGAATATGGCGGCTCGGGCCTGCCTCTGTCGGCGGCCTGCGCGGCGCTGGACGAAATCCACGCCAGCGGTTGCAATGCCGCCGCCTGCCATGCCCAGATGTATACGATGGGTACGTTGCTGCGGCACGGCAGCGAGGAGCAGAAGCGCGCCTACCTGCCCCGGATCGCCAGCGGCGAGCTGCGCCTGCAGGCCTTCGGCATCACCGAGCCGGAAAGCGGGACCGACACGACGCGGCTCAAGACCCGCGCGGCGCGCGATGGTGATGACTACGTCGTTAATGGCCAGAAGGTCTGGATCTCGCGCACCGAGCATTCCGACCTGATGCTGCTGCTGGTACGCACCACACCACGCGAGGAGTGCGAGAAGCGCACGCAGGGCATGTCCGTCCTGCTCGTCGACCTGCGCGAGGCTGTCGGCAATGGGCTGACAATCCGGCCAATCCGCACGATGATGAACCATGCCACGACCGAGCTGTTCTTCGATAATGTGCGGGTTCCGGCCCGCAACCTGATCGGCGAGGAAGGCGAGGGCTTTCGCTATATCCTCGATGCTATGAACGCCGAGCGCATCCTGATTGCCGCAGAATGCATTGGCGATGCGCGCTTTTTCGTCGAGCGCGCGAGCAACTATGCCCGCGAGCGCGAAGTGTTCGGCAGGCCGATCGGGCAAAATCAGGGGGTACAATTCCCGATTGCCCGCGCCCACGTGCAGACCGAGGCGGCGGCCGGCATGGTCGAGCGTGCCGCCGGTCTCTTCGAGGCGGGCGAGCCGTGCGGGTCGGAAGCCAACATGGCCAAGCTGCTCGCTTCGGAAGCGTCATGCGCGGCGGGCGACATGTGCATTCAAACCCACGGCGGATACGGCTTTGCTGAGGAGTACGACATCGAGCGCAAGTTCCGCGAGACGCGGCTCTATCAGGTCGCGCCGGTGTCGACCAACCTGATCCTCTCGCATGTCGCGACCCACGATCTTGGATTGCCTAGGTCGTTCTAGGGTCAGGCTTCGTCGATCCTGACGTCATGCAGGACCGGATCGCCCTTGCGGACCAGTTCGGTATCGATCCGCACCCCGCATCCGGGGCACAGGAACTGGCGAAGGACCATGAGGTCGGCCATTTCCGGATCGTCGGAGACGAATTCCGGCGCCAGCAGCTGAACCGGTGATTCCGCCAGCACCGCTCGGTCCTTGTAGTTGGCCGAAGCCGCGCCCAGATCCTTGCCGCAGCGGCAGGCCCAGCAGTCATGTCGCAGGACCAGCGCATCGCCCACGACCAGCCCGTCGCAGAGTTCATCGTGTGCCGCGGGATCGCGCGAGGGTTCGAGGCCCAGTCGCTCGGCGCGCATCGACCGGCGCAATGTGGCAGTGGCAGCAGTGTCCACACCGCCATCGGACGTCAAGACCACGCCGAATACGCGCGACGCGGTTTCGGCCGACAGGTCGCCGCGCGACACATCGGCTGCGACCATTGCCGGATCGCGCGAGAGCGGATCGCCCCAGCCGGCAGTGGTCGGCGTCGCCCATTCGATCACGTCGTCCGGCCCTAGCGGCTCACTCGGTCCCTTGTAGGCGAGCGGCGTCACCTCGCCGCCGATCTCCTCCGCCCGCTCGGGCACCTGGCCCTGCGCCAGCCGACCGGCGATCCCGGTGTTACGGTGGATACGGAAGAACGAGCGCGAACCGGGATTGCCGCCCCACTGGCCCTGACTCTTGGGGAAGCTCTCATTCATGTGCGAGGGCGCACGTCCGTGCGTGACGCCATAGGGTACGAAGGCCTGCTCCACGCCGACGCCGCCGCGCGTCCGCCCTGCCCCTTCGGCCCCGGCATCGAGATGGCGGCGATAGAGGAACAGCAGCGGCGATTGGTGCTCGTAATTCTCGATATTGGGCGCGACGCTTTCCGGAATCCAGCTATGCCCGCCCGCCGCAACGCCGTCGCGGTGCGGCATCGCGCCCAGCGAACCGAACATTCCATCGAGCGAGCTGAACAGCTCGAGCCCGCCGCCCGACTGGTCGAACTCCAGACCGTTGGTGTAGAAGTGCGGGATGGTCGGCCCGAGCGCCAGCGCGCGTACCTCGGAATCACGACTACACGAGATCATCTTGCCCACCGCGATCGTCGCCGCATAGATGCAAGCGCCGACCGGCGCCGCGCCGGTGTAGGAAATCGGTGCGGGATGGTTCGGGCTCGACAGCAGCCCTGGTTCGAGATCGAATTCGACGCAGCGATAGACCCCGCCATTGACCCCGGCGAGATCGGCGGCAAGCTGCGAGGTCAGCGCGGCAAACACCGCGCCCGAGAACGGCCCGAAAGTCAGGCTTATCGCGCCTGCCTGCGGGTCTGTCCCGCGATTGTCTACCACCAGTCTGCCGCCGCGTTTGGTCAGGTTGATCTGGTAGCAATAGGCCGCGCGGTCGCCGGGAACCGCCGCCTCGGTATAGACGCGGTGGCTCCAGCACCCGTCGGGGATCGTCTCGAGCCGGGAGCGAAACATGCGTTCGCCCGCAT
>Ga0181594_10006247_pt1 | contig 10333 bp, 9 predicted proteins | sample 071ome_18_FD_145603 | JGI IMG/M metagenome (GOLD analysis project Ga0181594, IMG submission 145603) | Coastal salt marsh microbial communities from the Groves Creek Marsh, Skidaway Island, Georgia - 071413BT metaG (spades assembly) | ecosystem: Environmental > Aquatic > Marine > Intertidal zone...
GGCCGGCAGGTTCTCGAGGACGCCACCGTCGACCAGTAGGTCGTCACCCATCGCCACCGGCGGAAACACCCCCGGCAGTGAGACGCTGGCTCGGATCGCCGGCACGAGGGGGCCCGAGCGGTGTTCGACCAGCTCGGCCTGCGACAGGTTCGTGGACAGGCACACGAACGGGATCAGCAGGTCCTCTATGTCGTGGGAGTGGAAGGTGCGGTCGATCGCGTCGCTCATCTTCTTGGCCCGGAAGATCGAGGTCACCGGCAGCGTGTAGTCGAGGAGATCGATGCCGTTGAACTCGCTGGATGCCCGCTGCATCGCGTAGTCGATGTCGTCGACCATGGCCGTGAACGCCCCGATCACCGAACCCATCGACGTACCGGCCAGCGCATCGATCTCGATCCCGAGCTCCTTCATGGCGCGCAGCGCACCGATCTGGCCGTACGAACGGGCCCCACCACCGCTGAAGGCGACCCCGGTCCCGGTACCGCTCAACAGCCGGGCCACGCGGCGAACCGAGCCGGCGTCGCCGCGCCGAAGGTGGACGAGTCGGTGGGCCCCCGAAAGTGCATGCAGCGCTGCTGCGCCAGTCGCCTCGCGGATGCCGGAAGGGTTCAACTGGGCGACCCAGTAGTCGTAGTCCCCGGTTGCCTCGACCATTTTGCGGACCTCGGCAATCGCGGATCGCTCGTCGACCCCCGGGTGCGCCGATGCGACGAGGACCACGCGGTCGGCGGTGCGGATGCAGCGGTGCGTCCAGTCGGTCGAATCCCGGTCACACTCCAGCACGACCCAGCGATGTGCGACGTCGACCTCGTGCAGGAACTCGGTCAGTCGGACATCGGCCACGGAGCCAGCGGTCAATTCGCCGATCTCTCGTCGATGGAAGAAGCGGGCCACACGGTCGCTGTCGAGGTGCAGCGTCGCCCCGTGCCGGGCGATCTCATCGCAGATCGTGGTGATCAGATCGGCGGGCGCCGCTGGTGCCGTGACGATGATTGCGATGTTGCCGGCGTGGGGATTTGACCGGCCCCGGTCGTTGACCCGGGCGATGACCTTGCGGACCAATGGCAGCATCAGCGCCGGATACTTGGCAGTGAGCCGCTCGAATTCGTCCTTCGGGATTCGGGCCAGTGTGCAGTCGCGAATCGCCCGGGCGCCGGCGGTACGCGGCGCCTGCTCGATCACCCCCATCTCTCCCAACAGATCGCCGCGCCCGATGCGGACATCGAGAACGACCTGCCCGTCCATCTCGGCCGTGACGCGCATCTGACCGCCGACGAGGATGTAGGCCGCGTCCGACGAATCCCCCTGGTGGAACAGTGCCTGGCCGGCCTCGAGAGTGACCCAGTCGACTGCATCGGTCATCTCTTCGATGAGGTCGGTGTGCTCGGCGCCGACGAGGTCGGCGGCCACACGTGCGACCCGAGTGCGGTCGATCCGGGCTCGGGCCTCCGCTGCGAGTTCGGCGGCGCGACCGGGCCGCTCTGCCAACAAGGCGTCGAAACCGTCGGCATCGAGCCCGCGGACGACCGCGTCGGTCCGAGCCCGGACGGTCGCCGTGCGCCGGCCCCCGATGATCGCGGTGATTTCGCCGACCACGTCGCCGGGGCCGAGTTCGCCGACGACGATCTCGCCCCCGACCTCGGTGGGGGCGATCACGTCGAACTCGCCGCTTTCGATGACGAAGACGTCCTCGCCTTCGTCACCGACCTCGAAGAGGTCGTGGCCGGCGGCCAGGGCCAGTTGCGCCATGGCCGGATTCCGCCCGTCGGTCAGTGGCGGTGGGCGCTGATGATCTCGTCGGCCATTCGGAGTCGGGCGACGACCGCGTGCAGCATCGACACCGCCATCTCCGGATGCCGTTCGAAGACCGGAAGGAAGCCCGCGCGGGCGATCAGCCAGATCGTGCAGTCGCCATCGGCGGTCACCGTTGCCGAGGCCCGCTCGCCATCGACCATCGACAGCTCGCCCACGACGTCGCCGGGGCCGAGCGTCGCGACGACCTCGTCATCGACGGTCACCGTCGCCGAGCCCTCGATGATGATCGACATATGGGTCGTCACCTGACCCTGGTGCACGAGCATGCGGCCCTCGTGCACGGTCACCCGGTCGGTGACCTTGGCGATCGCGTCGAGCTCCTTCTTGCCCAACCCGCCGAAGAGGTCGGTGGCGGCGAGCGCCTCGAGCTTGTCGTCCATGAAGTGTGTTCCTCCCCTTGAGTACCTCAGAATATAGAGCGGGGCCGCCTCCGCGTTTCAGTATGCGGAGCGCAATGGCGCCTGCCGGGCAACGGCGCCCCTCATCGGGCGCACGTTCTCGTGTTCGTCACCGCTTGCCTCGTCGTTCGCCCGATGCTTCGGCATCTCCGCCCGGGGCCACCCCGTGGCGTGGTTCGGTGCAGCCGTTCTCGAGGATCACACGGGGTTTGGAAGGTCCGCGACCACGCCCGTGACCCCCACCGATACGCGGCTTCCGCGTCGTCGAACCAGACGCCCGACGCTGCGACACAACGTCGTCATGTCCGCGATGCCGTTGCAGCCATCTCGTCGGCCGGGTGTTGGTATTGGGGCGTGTCGAACCGCTCGGTCCGCTTGTCGCTCAGCGCGCGCGCCTTCTCGCGCCACGGCGTCGGCCAGTCGACCTCGACGGGGTCGATCGTGCCAGGGGCGGTGGCACGGTGCAGGAGTCGGAGCGCCGCTCGGACGATCGCTCTTTGCCCGTCGGGGTCGTCGGGACGGCCAGCGGTGTGCCCGAGCGGGTGGTTGACGAAGGCGGCCCGGGGCGGGTTGGCGCTGGCAGTGATCGACCAGGCTGAGCTCAGCGACGTCGTCGGGATGCCGAGACCCTCGAGGTGGCGTGCGATCAGCCCCACGGACTGATGACAGACCGGTCAAACCGGTACGAGCAACACGACATCGGGATCGAGCCGCTCGATCTCGGCCGTCAGAGCCGGGATGAGTTCTTCGTGCAGGCGGCGTTGGGAGTAGATGCCACCCATGAACGCGATCGCTTCGTCGGCCAAGGTGCCGATCTCGCCTGCGTCGGCGAGCTCTCGTAGCGCGCGCAACGGGAAGACGACGTTCGGGTCGCGCCGGGCGGCGGTCATGTCGTAGGCGAAGTGGCTCGTGCGCAACTGGTCGGCCGGACTGTCGACTGGGATGGCGCGCACCGAGGTGTCGTCCTTGTGATGGAACGCGACCTGGCCGACTCGGTACACGCCGCCCGAGCCGATCATGGCGACGCGGCACTCCTCGAGCGGTTTCGCGGGCGTTGCGAACGGCGCCGGCTCGGGTTCGTGGGCCCAGCGATAGGCGTCGTAGCCGAGCTGGGCGTAGCTGTCGCGGGTCTGTTGGATGTAGTCGACGACGTCGAGTTCGGCAGGTGGTTCGAGCGGCACGGCTCCGATCTTAGGGACCGGTGGCGGTTCCGGCCGAAGGGCGCACCGCCCTAGCCGCTAGTCGACGACGTAGGCGCCGGCCGCTTCGAGCTTCGAGCGGAACCGCTGCATGCCGCCGATCCAGCGGTCCGGGTCGGCCGCCTTGCGCTGCATGTACGTGGCGACCTGTTCGTGGGGGAGTAGCAGGAAGTTCTCGTTGCGGATCGTGTCGACCACCATTTGCGCGACGTCCTCGGGTTCGAGGACACCGTCCTGGCTGGCCTGACCGCTGCGGGCACGGGCATCCCAGAGGGAGATGTCGTCACCGATGATGTTGGTGCGTACTGCCTGTGGGCACAGGACCGAGACCTTGACCCCCCGCTCGCCGTAGTTGATCGCGATCCACTCGGCAAATGCCACCGCCGCCGCCTTCGAGACGGCGTACGGCCCGGAGTCCATCTGGGTCAGCAGTCCGGCCGCCGACGCAGTGCTGAACAGGTAGCCCTCGCCACGGGCCACCATGCCCGGGATCAAGGCTCGGGCGGCCGTCAGGTGCGATGTGAAGTGCACGTCCATCATGTGCTGCCAGGTGGCGTTGTCGAGATCCAGGCCGCCGGGTCGGCCGTAGCCGGCGTTGGAGAAGAACAGATCGATCGGACCGTCGTCGTCCTCGATCCGTTCGATCAGGTCGACGACTGCCTGTTCGTCGGCCACGTCGAGTCCCACACCGCGAGCCTGATCACCGATGGACTCGGCGACGGCCACGGCCTTCTCCTCGTCGAGGTCGGCGACCACGACCAGACGGGCACCTTCGGCAGCGAACGCCCGGGCGGATTCCCGGCCGATGCCGCTCCCGGCCCCGGTGACGACGGTGATGCGATCCTTCAGCTCCATGGCAGCAGAGTAGGAGCACGGGCCGCGCGGGTCGGCATCCGGTCTCGGGGTGGAGCCACGTGTCGGGTGCGACCAGGTTTCAGGGGTCGGGGAAGGCAGGGGCAAGGGCATCGAGCTCGTCGATGATGCGTCGGCGAGCGGGATCGGTGCCGAGATCGACGGATTCGAGTGGATCCTCGTCGCGGTCGAAGAGCAGGGGCGGCAGCGTCGGGAACCGCACGAGTCGGTGGCGATCGGTACGAACCACCTGCAGAACGGCGTCGTCGGGATCGAGGTTCGCCGCGTGTGCGTGGTCGGCCCACGACATCGCAAAAGTCAGGTGGTCGCGCCAGGTCGGGCGCTCGCCGTGGACGAAGGGCAGCAGGCTCTCGCCCTCGGAGGTCGCCGGCGGCTCGACGCCCACTGCGGCACAGATCGTGGCGAGCAGGTCGTGGGCGGCGGTCGGGGCGTCGACCCGTGAACCCCGGGTGCTGCGAGCGACCTGTCGCGGGTCGCGGACCAGGCACGGCACACGCAGGTGGCCGTCGAACGGGCCGCGCCGACCCCAGATCCAGTGATCGCCGAGCGCTTCGCCGTGGTCGCTCGTGAAGACGAAGAGGGTGCGATCCCACAGGCCTCGGGCCTGCAGCTCGTCGATCAGACGTCCGACTGCGTCGTCGACTTCGGCACAGAGTCCGTAGTACGCGGCGCGAACGTGACGCTCGGTCTGCTCGTCGACCTCTTCGATCCGCCGCCGCAGCTGTGTGTATTCGGTCATCGAGCGGTTCGGGACAGTCGCCGCGAAGTACGGATGCTGCTCGATCTGGGCGGCGAGTGGCTGCCGTGCCGGCAGCTCGACCGATTCGGGATCGATCAGACGGTGCCACGGCGCCGGGGCGGTCATCGGTGGGTGTGGTCGCAGCCAGTTCACGTGGAGCAGGGAGCGCTCCGGGAGCCGCTCGAGGGTTGCGATGGCTGCGTCGGTGAGGAAGCGCACGTCGCTCAGTTCGCTCGGGTAGTGCGCGGGCGCAAGGCCGCCCGAGTCCGGCGATCCGGCCGGCGCATACGGGCCGAACGGATGCTTCCCACCGTCGCCGTGTCCGGCATCGCGCAGGGCCTGCTTCCACCGAGGGAAGCCGTGCTGCCAGACGAACGGCTGCACGACCTCGAAGGCCGGGTCGATCAGGGTCTCCCAGTCGTCGGGGTCGTGGTCTCGGGTGGGGGTGTCGGTGTAGCCGATCAGCAGGGGTGTGATGCCCTCGCCGGCGAGACGACCGGCCAGCGTCTCGAGGTCGGCTCCCTGCTCGCCGTCGTTGGTGAACTGGCCGTGGGTCGTGGCGAGGGTGCCGGTGTGCAGCGATCGCCGTGCCGGGCCGCACGGCGACGCGACACAGTGATGATTCGCGAAGGTCACGGCATCATCGGCGAGCCGGTCGAGGTGGGGAGTCAGGACGCCGGGCGTGCCGAGTTGGCCGAGTGCGTCGCCCCGCCACTGGTCGGCGACGCACAGGACGACGTGGTCGATGCCGGTGTCCATCGGCCGATCAGGCGAACTGGGGTGTGAACGTCTCGGCGGTGAGAACGTCGTCGGTCCAGGCCGCGTCGGCGAACAGCCGTGAGGCCAGCCGGCCGATCTCGTCGCACGACTTGGCGGACGCGCCATTGCCGCCGAGTGCGACCGCGATGCCGTCGTCGACGAAGCCGAGGTACGGGTAGCCGGTCGTCGTATCGGTGGTCACGCAGGGCTTGGTGTCCCAACCGAACAGCCGGGCGCCGGGGAGCAGCTCGCGAACGTTGTGCAACAGGGCGGCCGCCTCACGCTCGTTGCCGTCGGTCGCGAACCAGGCATCGATCTCGGTGGGCGACTCCACCGGCGTGGCTCCCACGAGTGATCCGCCGATCTTGAACAGCGTGCGTCCGTCGGGGTACCGGGAGGGCGGCGTCCAGTAGACGCCGGTGACGTCTTCGTGGATGTCGGTGTCGATGATGAGTGCCGGCAGCTCGGTGGCCGGGCCCAGGTCGACACGCAGAACGGTGCGCGGATTTCGCACCAGCGCGAGCTCGACGCCGGCGAGGCCGGCACCGTAGCTGCCGGTCGCGAGCAGCACGCGCGCAGCACGAACCTCGCCGAAGGAGCCGGCAACGACGAACCCACTTCCTTCGCGTCGCAACGAGTGTGCTGCATGGGGCACGATCTCGGCGCCACCGTTGCGGGCAACGACCAGTTCGGCTCGGGGTAGCGCCCGCGGATCGACCGTCCCGGCCGGCCCAGCCTCGAAGGCGGCCTCGGGGGAGCCGATGTCGGGGACCCGGATACCGGTCACTGCATAGAGCCAGTCGCGACTCACCCGTCGTGCCTCTGCACCCCGATCCGTGGCGTTGGTGATCACCTCCTCGAGATCGGGACCGATCCAGGCCAGTCCGCACGGTCGGTGGAACGTCATGCCCGATCGCCGCTCGAGATCTGCGTAGCGGGCGATCGACCGGGAAGCGAGCTCGGCCCAGACCGGATCGGCGGCCATCACTCGGGTTATCCGGGCGGCGTCGTAGTGGCTGGCGAATGGTCCGGGACCGCTCGACCAGTCGTCGGGTTCGGGTGCGGCGACGACGACGATGCGCCGGCCGGCCTCGACCAGGTGGCGAGCGGCTGCGGCACCGATCATGCCACCTCCGCCGATGACGGCGATCTCGTACATGGGGACACTCATTGCGTGCTCCGCCGGGTCAGTGCTTCCATCGGCGGAAGCCTCCTTCACTGTTCAGGACTTGGCCGTTGATCCAGGCCGCTTCGTCGCCCACCAACCATGCGGTGAGGTTGGCGACGTCGTCGGGCCGGCCCCACTGGCCGGATGGGAAGGCGGCGGCCACGGTCGCGTGCGTCTCGCCGGTGACATAGCCGGTGTCGACCGGCCCGGGATTGATGCAGTTGACGGTGATGCCGAGGTCGGCGACCGCGTTCGCGAGCGACGCGGTCATCTGGTGGATTGCGCCCTTGCTGACGGCGTACGCGATCTCTCCGTCCATCGGAGCGATGTGCTGACCGCTGGTGAACAGCACCGCCCGGCCGGGGCCGCGATTTGCGTCGCGTCGTTCGGCGAGCGCCCGAACGAGCAGCAGGCTCGCCCTGGCATTGATGCGCCAGCAGTCGTCGAGTTCGGTGATCGTGGTGTCGAACAGACCGGTGTGTGCGGAGCGGGCATGGGCGGCAACGACGATGTCGATGCCGCCGTAGTGGTCGACCGCCGACTCGACCAGCGCCTCCGGGGTGTGTGGATCGCCGAGATCGGCTTCCTCGAAGGCCAGGTTCTGGTGCTGTCCCGGATCCCTGATCGGGGCCGCTCCCCAGGGCATCTCGTCGTCGTGCGGTGTCCACCCGGTGGCGAGCACCGATGCGCCCTCGTCGAGCAGGCGACGGGCGATGGCCCACCCGATGCCGATCGACCGGGACACGCCGGTCACCAGCGCAACGCGACCCTCCAACGACATGCCGCAACGCTAGACGGCCCGATCGATCGGCGTCGCCGTGGAGTGTCCGCAGAGCCGATCGGATTCGATCAGTTCACCATCCGCTCCTTGCCCTCCCAGTAGGGCTTGCGAAGCTCGGTCTTGAGGATCTTGCCGCTCGGATTCCGGGGCAACATCTCGGCATCGTCGATCGAGGTCGGGCACTTGTAGCCGGCGAGATTCTCCTTGCAGTAGGCGATGATCTCCTCGTCGCTCGGGGCGCCCTCGGGTACCCGCACGACGATCGCCTTGACGGTCTCGCCCCACTTCTCGTGGGGTACGCCGATCACGGCGGCGTCGGCGATGCCCGGGTGCTTCATCAACACGTTCTCGATCTCGGCCGGGTACACGTTCTCGGCGCCCGACACGATCATGTCCTTGATCCGGTCGTGGATGAAGAGGAAACCGTCCTGCAGATAGCCGGCGTCGCCGGTGGTGAACCATCCCAGGCCGTTCTCGTCGCGGCCCTCGGGAAAGGCCGCCGCCGTCGCCTCGGGGTCGGCGTAGTACCCCTTGAGGTTCTGGGTCGACCTGATCCAGATCTCGCCGACCTCGCCGTCGGGTAGGTCGTTGCCGTCGGCGTCGACGATGCGGATCTCCGTGCCGGGGAACGGCTTGCCGGCCGAACGCAACAGGTAGGCGCGTGGCCCGCCCGGGTCGTGATCCTCGGCGTCGAGCTGGGTGACACCGCCGGTCGTCTCGGTCAGACCGTAGACCTGGCAGAAGTCGCAGCCCATGGCGTTCATGCCGCCGACGAGGACCTCTTCGCTGATCGGCGATGCGCCGTAGATCACCGAGCGCATCGTGGAGAAGTCGGTGTCGTCGATGTTCGGCATCATCAGAAGGAACTGGATGACCGCAGGTACGAACAACGCGTTGGTGATGCCGTACTCGGGGATGAGCTCGAGGATCGCGGCCGGATCGATGTCGCGCATCATGACGTTGGTTGCCCCATTGAAGAGGCCGACGACGCCCCAACCACTGCCGGCGATGTGGAACAGGGGCATGCAGACGAGGTTCACCGAATCGCTGTCGAAGCTCCACATCTCGCTGGCGACCGGCATCATGCCGAAGAAGTTGTTGTTGGTCAGCTCGACGCCTTTGGGAAGACCCGTGGTGCCGCTCGTGTACAGCTGGTAGCAGGTGTCGGTCGGCAGCGACTCTGCCATCGGGTCGTCGGCATCCCGGCCGGCGATCCACTCGTCGTAGGTCGGGTGGTCGCCTCCGTCCTCGCCGATCACGACGATCTGCACGTCGCCCTCGAGGTCCATCGACTTGAGGTGTCCGAGGAACTCCTCGCCAATCAGCAGCACCTTGACCTTGGAGTGGTTGAGGATGTACGCCATCTCCGGTGGTGCCAGACGCCAGTTGACCGCGACGGTCACTGCGTTGAGCTTCGCCGCCCCGAACAGCATCGTGAAGTATTCGGGAACGTTCTTGTCGAGGAACGCCACTCGGTCCTGGGAACCGACGCCGGCGGCCGCCATCGCCTGGGCGACGCGGTTGGATTCCTGGTGAATGTCGGCGTACGTGCGGACGTTGTCCTCCAAGATGAGCGCCGGCTTGTCCGGTCGCTCAACGGAGTGATGGCGGATCAGGTCACCGATCGTGTGAACGGAAGCAGTCATGGCGCACATCATCTCGCGTCGGTGTGCCATTTGCCACACCTTCGGATCGTTCGATTCGTCGGGGACGAAAGGTGCCTGGCACCTTTCGTCCCGCTCAGCCGGTGACCATCGGGGCGTCGGGGTCGGCGCTCCACTCCTGCAGGCTGGCGGTGTAGATGGCCACGTCGGCGAAACCGAGGCGGGTCATCCAGAAGGCGTCGACCGACGCCACGATGCCGCCGCCTCAATAGGCGACGGTGCGGGCCTCTGGCCGATCGGGCAGCATTGCCGCGATCTCCTCTGCGGGTAGGAAGCGGCCGGTCTCGCGGTCGACCATCGAGGAGCCGGGCACGTTGATCGCGCCGGGGATGTGTCCGGGCCGGGCGTAGGGCTGTACATCGCCGGAGTACACCGGCGCCGGCAACGCGTCGATCAGACAGGTCGCGCCATCCGACATCGCGGCCGTCACCTCGGCCTTGTCGGCGATCAACCGGGGCCGCGGTGCCAGCGACAGCGAGCCAGGTTCCGCTGCGGCGACCGCCGACGGCCCGGTCTCGAGAGGCCGGTCCTCGGCCTTCCACGCCTTGAGGCCGCCGTCGAGCAGCGTGGCGTCGTCGAAGCCGATCCAGCGCAGCATCCACCAGACACGGGCGCCCCACATCGCCGAGTTGTCGTCGTAGAGCACGACCCGAACGCCGTCACGCACGCCGAGTCGCTCCATCGCGGCACCGAAGTACTCGGGCGTCGGCACGACGTAGCGGTACGGGCCGGTCGTGTCGACGAGGTCCTCGTTGAGATCGGCGAATCCGGCACCCGGGATGTGGCCTGCCTCGAAGTTGGCGCGGCCGGACTCGCTGACGTAACCGTCCTCGCCCATGGTGAGGAAGACGGTGCAGTCGAGCACCACCAGGTCGGGGGCCCCGAGTTCCCGTTCGAGCCATTCGGTCGTGACCAGGGATTCCATGTCGCTCGCAAT
>Ga0181594_10006251_pt1 | contig 10331 bp, 8 predicted proteins | sample 071ome_18_FD_145603 | JGI IMG/M metagenome (GOLD analysis project Ga0181594, IMG submission 145603) | Coastal salt marsh microbial communities from the Groves Creek Marsh, Skidaway Island, Georgia - 071413BT metaG (spades assembly) | ecosystem: Environmental > Aquatic > Marine > Intertidal zone...
GCATCGAGTTCCCACTCCGCCTTCGCCCGCTCGCCGCGCTCGGCGTCGTCGGAGGACGCGACGACGATGTTGACGCCGAGGTCCGCGAACTTCTGGGCCTTGCGATTGAGATCGCCAAGGTAGCGCGAGCAGATCGGGCAATGGTAGCCGCGGTAGAACACCACCATGGTGAAGTTCTCAGGCCGCTGCTCGGCCAACGACCAGGTGCCGCCGCCGACCAACGGCAGTTCCAGCGACGGGACGGGTTGGCGGGGAATCAAGTGATTGAAAGAGGACATGGGATCTCCTTTCTGATTGGAGATCGGATTATGGAACCGATCGGTCCAAAACACCACGGGAGGGGCGATCATAATCCCGTGAACAGGTCCGGCGGATCGGCTTCGGCGGCTGGCGCGATATCGCTGACGCCGATACCGATGAGGCGGAAGTAGCGGCCATCGGCCTCGCGCTCGATCAGGTCGCGGGCACACGCGAGGATGACTTCGGCCTGCTGGGTCGGGTTGGCAAGCTGGCGGTTGCGGGTCAGCAGCTTGAAGTCCTGGGTCTTGAGCTTCAGGACGACGGTGCCGCCGGCATATCCACCACGCACCAAGCGCTCCGCCACCCGCGCACAGAGCGGCGTCACGGCAGCAAGAAGTGCATCGGCGCTGTTGATGTCCTGGGCGAAGGTGGTTTCGGCGGAGACGCTCTTGGTCGGCCCGCCGGAGGACACCTTGCGCGCATCCAGCCCCTGGGCGTAGCCGGCCAACTGGCGGCCGAACTTGCCGAACAGCCCGACCAGTTCGGCCTCCGGCAATTCCTGCAGGTGGCCGATGGTCTCGATGCCGAGGTCGGTGAGCTTCCTGGCCGTCACCTCGCCGACACCGTTGATCTTGCGCACCGGCAAAGGCGCCAGGAAAGTCTTGGTCTCGGCCTCGCCGATCACCGAATAGCCGCGCGGCTTCTCCAGGTCGGAAGCCAGCTTGGCCAGGAACTTGTTGTGCGAGAGCCCGATGGAGACGGTGATGCCGACCTCGCGCTCGATCCGGCGGGCGACCTCGGCCAAGGCGACGGCCGGCGGACCGTCGGCGGCGGGATCCAATTCGGCGCGGGCGTCATCGGAGAGATCCAGGTAGGCCTCGTCCAGGGACACGGGCTGGATCAGCGGCGTGGCGGCGCGGAAGATCGCCCGGATCTGGTCGCTGACGGCCTTGTACTTGGCCATATTGGGCGGAATCACCACCGCCTGCGGACAAAGCTCCAGCGCCTTGAACATGGGCATCGCCGAACGCGGCCCGAACTTGCGCGCGATGTAACAGGCGGTCGTCACCACGCCGCGCCCGCCCGGATGCCCGACGATCAGCGGCTTGTCCTTAAGGCTGGGGTCGTCGCGCTTTTCGACGCTGGCGTAGAAGGCATCGCAATCGATATGCGCGATATGCAGCCGGTCCAGTTCCGCATGCTGGATAATGCGTACCGACCCACAGGCCGGGCAGGTCTCATAGCTGCCGACGGAGAGATCCAGGCAATCGCGGCACAAGACGATCGATCGCGGTTCGGTCATGCCCCACCGGAAAAGTTCTTAATTTGTTCTTTTGCAGGATGGCGCGCCGGCCGAGCCGCGTCAAGGCCTGGCCGCGTCAATTGTGGGCCGTCAACCGCCGCGCTTGCGGAACGGATGCGCGGGATAGGTGCCGAGGATGTGCAGTTCGTTGGTGAAGAAATCGAGCTCTTCCAGCGCCAACTGCAAAGGCCGCTGCTCCGGATGGCCCTCCACGTCGGCGTAGAACTGGGCAACGACAAAGTCGCCGTCGACGTAGCTTTCCAGCTTGGTCATGTTGACGCCGTTGGTGGCGAACCCGCCGAGCGCCTTGTAGAGCGCGGCGGGAATGTTGCGCACGCCGAAGACGAAGGTGGTGACGACGTCGTCGCGATCGGCGCCGGGATCGATGGGCTCGCGCGCCAGGACGACGAAGCGCGTGGTGTTGTGTTCGGCGTCTTCGACGTCGGAGCGCAGGATGTCCAGCCCATAGAGCTCGGCCGCCAGTTCCGACGAAATCGCGCCCTGGGTCTTGTCGCCGTTGGCGGCGATGTCCTTGGCGGCGCCGGCGGTATCCACGTGCACCACCGCCTCGACGCCGATCTCGGCGATCAGCTTGCGGCACTGGTTGAGCGCGTGCACATGGCTGTGCACCTGCGTGAGGTCCTCGATCCTGGTGCCGGGCACGCCGAGAAGCTGGTGGTTCACCCGCTGGAAATGCTCGCCGATGATATGCAGTCCCGATTCCGGCATCAGGTGATGGATGTCCGCGACCCGCCCGGCGACGGAGTTGTCGATGGGAATCATGGCCAGCGCCGCGCGCCCTTCCTCCACCGCCTCGAAGGCATCGACGAAGGTCCGGCATGGCAGCGGCGTCATGTCGGGATAGGCGGCGCGGCAGGCCATCATCGAATAGGCCCCGGGCATGCCCTGGAAGGAAATGGTGTTGGCGGGGTCGCTCATCGTCTTTGTCCGGTTAGCGCCTTCAGTTTGCAGAGAGAATCCGCCGGGCGCGTTCAAGGTCGGCGGGAGTATCGACGCCCAATGGTACGGTGTCAACGCAAGCGGCGGCGATGATCATGCCGTTCTCCAACGCACGCAGTTGCTCGAGCCGTTCGCGCCGCTCCAGGTGCCCCGGCGCCAGCGCCACGAAACGTGCCAGCGCGTCGCGGCGGTAGGCGTAGATGCCGATGTGATGGTAGAGCGCGGCTTCCGGGTCGTCGCTCCAGGGAATGGTGGCACGGCTGAAATAAAGCGCCCGCCCGACGCGGCCGCCCGGCGCCATCGCCAGCGCCGCCTTGACCACATTGGGGTTGGCGCGCTCGTCCGGCTCGGTGATTTCTGCCACCAGCGTGGCGATATCGACGGCCGGATCGGCCAAGGGCTCCAGCACGGCACGGACGGCGGCGGGTTCCAGCGTCGGCAGATCGCCCTGCAGGTTGATGACGGTATCGAACCGCCGGTCCGGATCGTAGCGTTTCAGCGCCTCGAAAATCCGGTCGGAGCCGGACGGATGATCCGGATCGGTCAGCACCGCGTCGCCGCCGGCGGCGGTGACGGCATCAGCAATGGCGGCTTCCGCGCAAGCTACGACCACGGGGCCGCATTCGGCCTCCATGGCGCGGCGCCAGACTTGGACGATCATCGGCGCGCCGGCGATATCGGCGAGCGGCTTGTCCGGCAACCGGGTCGAGGCCAGGCGCGCCGGAATCACGACGACGGAGGAAAAGGAACTGGTCATGGCGCGAGATTACGCATCCGGCGCCGGATTATCCAGTGATTGCACGAGCCGGACTGAACGGCTAAATTCCCCCCACTTTTCGATCGAGAGGACCGGTCCCATGCACTACGAATGGTATCACAAGGCGAGCCTCGGCATTCTTGCCGCCCTTTGGTTGGTGTTCGTCAGCAACATGCTCGGCAACGAGCTCGTCCATGCCGAAGCGCTGGAAGAGCCTGCCTATGCGGTTGCCGCCGCTGAAGGCGGCGAAGGCAAGGCTCCCGCCAAGCAGGAGACCGCCACCGCCGAGGATGCGCTGGCCATGCTGGCGTCGACCGACGCCGGTAAGGGCGAGAAGCTGTTCGGCAAGTGCAAGGCCTGCCACACCGCCGAAAAAGACGGCGCCAACAAGGTCGGCCCCAACCTCTGGGACATTGTCGGCCGCGCCAAGGGTTCGCACGGCGGCTTCGCTTATTCCGGCGCGATGAAGGACAAGGGCGGCGATTGGTCTTTTGCCGATCTGGACGCGTTCTTGGCCAAGCCGAAGGATTTCGTCCCCGGCACCAAGATGAGCTTCGCCGGCCTCAAAAAGGCCGACCAGCGCGCCGCCATGCTGCTTTACCTGCGCTCCTTGAGCGATTCGCCCCAGGCGCTGCCGTAAGCCAGCATCCCCGTTGGATACCTGCCCTGAACACCTGATCGCCTTCGCGGTCAAACTGGCCGATGCCGCGCGCCCCATTTCGCGCGCCTATTTCCGCACGCCGGTCACGACCGAAGTCAAGGACGACGAAAGCCCGGTCTCCGTCGCCGACCGCGAAGCCGAAGCCGCGATGCGCAAGCTGATCGAGGCCGAACATCCGGACCACGGCATCTACGGCGAAGAATACGGCCAGGTGCGCACCGACGCCGAGTACGTCTGGGTGCTGGACCCCATCGACGGCACCAAATCGTTCCTAGTCGGCAAGCCCTTGTTCGGCACCCTGATCGGTCTCCTGCACAACGGCCGTCCGGTGCTCGGCATCATCGACATGCCGGCACTGGAAGAGCGCTGGGTCGGCGCCAAGGGCCATGCCACTACCTTCAACGGCACGGCCGTCAACACGCGCAATTGCGATACGCTTGGCAAGGCCTGGATGCTGGTGACCTCGCCGGACATGTTCCTGGGCGACCACCTTCCCGCTTTCGAACGCCTCAAGGGCGAAGTGCAGTTCCTGCGCTGGGGCACCGACTGCATGGGCTACGGCCTGCTCGCCAACGGTTTCGCCGATGTGGTCTGCGAGGCCAAGATGCAGCCTTACGACTACATCGCGCTGGTGCCGGTGGTCGAGGGTGCGGGCGGCATCATGAGCGACTGGCACGGCAATCCGCTCGGGCTGGAAAGCGACGGCACGGTGCTGGCCTGCGGCGACGCGCGCATGCACGGCCCGGCGATGGCCGCGCTCAAGGGCTGACGCCCCCCTTCATCGCCCTTCCCCCACGGTCACAAGACCGCCATAATTTGCCGCCATACCTTGAACCCACACCCGTTGGCGACCAATATCGGTGCATGATGAAAAAACTTCCGCTTTTCGGCCTCTTGGCCTTGGTTTCGCTTCCGGTTTCCGCCTTCGCCGGCAGTCTCGACGGCGTCGAGGGCAGGCACGGCATCGCCATGCATGGCGACCTCAAGTACCCGGCCGGTTTCAAGCACTACGACTACGTCAATCCCGACGCGCCGAAGGGCGGCAAGGTGCGGATGTCGTCGATCGGCACCTTCGATTCCTTCAACGCCTTCATCGTCAAGGGCAACGCGGCGGCGGGATCGGGTTCGATCTACAACACGCTGATGGCGCATGCCGCCGATGAGCCTTTCACGCTCTATGGCGAATTGGCGGAAGAAGTCTACATGCCGGACGACCGCTCCTGGGTCGCCTTCAAGATCAGGACGGAGGCCAAGTGGCACGACGGCCAGCCGATCACGCCCGACGACGTGATCTGGACCTTCAACACCCTGATCAAGGACGGCCAGCCGTTCTATCGGTTCTATTACGGCAGCGTCAAAGAGGTGCTGAAAATCGGCGACGACATCGTCCGCTTCAATTTCAAGCCGGGCGACAACCGCGAACTGCCGCTGATCATCGGCGAACTGACCGTGCTGCCGAAGCACTATTGGGCGGGCCGGGAGTTCAACAAGACGACGTTGGAGCCACCGCTCGGTTCGGGGGCCTATAAGATCAAGAGTTTCGAGCCCGGCCGCTCGGTGACCATCGAGCGGGTGAAGGACTACTGGGGTGAAAACCTGCCGGTGAACAAGGGCTTCTCGAACTTCGATGAAATCCGTTACGACTACTACCGCGACGGCACCATCGCGCTCGAGGCCTTCAAGGCCGGCGAATACGATTTCCGCGCCGAGAATTCCTCCAAGAACTGGGCGACTACATACGATATACCGGCGATCAAGGACGGCTTGATCACCAAGGAAACCATCGACAACAACCGCTCGTCGGGAATGCAGGCCTTCGTCTACAACACGCGCCGCGAAATCTTCCAGGACCGCCAGGTGCGCGCCGCCCTGGCCTACGCCTTCGATTTCGAATGGTCGAACAGGAACCTGTTCTATGGCCAATACACCCGCACCCGCAGCTATTTCGACAATTCGGAACTGGCCGCCACCGGCCTGCCGGACGCCGACGAGTTGAAACTGCTGGAGCCCTGGCGCGGCAAGATCCCGGACGAGGTTTTCACCCAGGCCTATGAACCGCCGAAATCGGGCGATCCGAAGCAGGTGCGCAGGAACCTGCGCACGGCGAGCAAACTGCTGACCGATGCCGGCTGGAAAATCCAGGGCCGCGAGCGAGTGCACACGACGACGGGCAAAAAGCTGGAGTTCGAAATCCTGCTGGTCAGCCCGCTGTTCGAGCGTATCGCGCTTCCCTTCGCCAAGAACCTGGAGAAGCTCGGCGTCAAGGCGAGCGTGCGCACGGTCGATTCATCGCAATACCAGCGCCGGCTCGATACCTACGATTTCGACATGGTGGTCGGCAGCTTCGGCCAGTCGCTGTCGCCTGGCAACGAACAGCGCAGTTTCTGGGGCACGCACGCCGCCGATCTGGAAGGCGGGCGCAACCTCATCGGCATCAAGGACCCGGCCATCGACGCGCTGATCGAGAAGATCATCTCGGCGCCAAACCGCAAGGCGCTGGTCACCGCGACGCGCGCGCTCGACCGGGTGCTGCAATGGGGCCACTGGCTGATCCCGCATTGGCACATCGCCGCCGATCGGGTCGCCTATTGGAACAAGTTCGGCCGCCCCAAGGTGACGCCGATCCAAGGCTATCAATTCTCCGCCTGGTGGGTGGACCCCGCCAAGGCGGAGGCGTTGAAGGGCAGATTAGCTTCCGGGAAAGACTAGGGATCCACCGTTTCCATGTACGCCTATATCCTCCGCCGGTTGCTTCTCATCGTGCCGACGCTGTTCGGCATCATGGTCATCAACTTCGTCGTCGTGCAGTTCGTGCCCGGCGGCCCGGTGGAGCAGATGATCGCCAAGCTCACGGGCGACGCGGTTTCCGCCACCGCGCGGGTCGGCGGACAGGCGGGCGGCGAGGTGAAAACCACGGCGCCGCCGAAAGGCGTCGGCGCCGGTGCCGGCGGCGATGTCAACTCGCGCTACCGGGGCGCCCAGGGGCTGCCCCCGGACCTGATCAAACAGATCGAGAAGCAGTTCGGCCTCGATAAGCCGGCGCACGAACGCTTCTGGATCATGATGAAGAACTACGTCCGTTTCGATTTCGGCGACAGCTATTTCCAGGACCGCTCGGTGGCGCAGTTGGTTATCGACAAGATGCCGGTTTCCATCTCGCTCGGGCTCTGGACCACCATCCTGGTCTATCTGATTTCCATCCCGCTCGGCATCGCCAAGGCGGTGCGCGACGGCACCAAGTTCGACGTCTGGACGTCCGGCGTGGTGATCTTCGGCAACGCCGTCCCGAGTTTCCTGTTCGCGGTGCTGCTGATCATCCTGTTCGCCGGCGGGCGCTATTTCGATTGGTTCCCGCTCCGCGGGCTGGTCTCGCCAGAGTGGGATCACCTTCCGTGGTACGAACAGGTGACGGACTATTTCTGGCACCTGGCATTGCCGCTCTTGTCGATGATTATCGGCGGCTTCGCCTCGCTTACCATGCTGACCAAGAACTCCTTCATCGAGGAAATCAACAAGCAATACGTCGTCACCGCGCGCTCCAAGGGCCTGACCGAGCGGCGCGTGCTCTACGGGCATGTGTTCCGGAACGCCATGCTGATCGTCATCGCCGGGTTCCCGTCGGCCTTCATCGGGGTCCTATTCACGGGAGCGCTGCTGACCGAGGTGATCTTCTCGTTGGACGGCCTCGGGCTGCTCGGATTCGAGGCAGCGCTGACGCGTGACTATCCGGTGATGTTCGGCACGCTCTATTTCTTTACCCTGCTGGGGCTGCTGATGGGCATCGTCGGCGACATCATGTACCACATCGTCGATCCCCGGATCGACTTCGAATCGAGGAGCGTCTGAAATGGACGCGCGCCCCGAAATCGCCCCCCATACGGCCGCCGATGCACTCCGCACGCATCGGTTCCTGGGGCTTCGCATCACGCCGATCACGCGCCGTCGCATCGACAACTTCAAGCGCAACCGGCGCGGCTACTGGTCGTTCTGGATATTTCTGGCGCTGTTCCTGGTTTCCATGTTCGCGGAACTGGTGGCCAACGACAAACCGCTCCTGGTCTATTTCGACGGCGATCTCTACACCCCCGCTTTCGCCGTCTACCCCGAAACCACCTTCGGCGGCGAATTTCAGACGGAAGCCGACTATCGCGACGAATTCGTCGAGAACCTGATCAATGAAAAGGGCTGGATGCTCTGGCCGCCGGTGCGGTTCAGCTACGACACCGTCAACTACGACTTGAAGCAGCCGGCACCGGCGCCGCCCAGCGCCGATAACTGGCTCGGCACCGACGACCAGGGCCGCGACGTGGTGGCACGGCTGATCTACGGGTTCCGCATCTCCGTCTTGTTCGGGCTGGTGCTGACGATTATGAGCGCCGCCGTCGGCATTTCCGCCGGCGCCTTCCAGGGCTTCTACGGCGGCATGATCGACTTGGTCGGCCAACGTTTCATCGAGATCTGGGCCGGCATGCCAATCCTCTATCTGCTGATCATCATGGCCAGCGTCATCACGCCGAACTTCTGGTGGCTGTTGGGCCTGATGCTGCTGTTTTCATGGATGGGCTTCGTCGGCGTCGTGCGGGCCGAGTTCCTGCGCGCGCGCAACCTGGATTTCGTTCGCGCCGCCCGGGCGCTCGGCGTTTCCGACCTGAAGCTGATCTACAAGCACGTGCTGCCCAACGCCATGGTCGCCACTGTCACCTTCATGCCGTTCACGCTGTCGGGTTCGATCACCACGCTGACGGCGCTGGACTTCCTGGGCTTCGGCCTGCCGCCGGGCTCGGCGTCGCTGGGTGAGCTGTTCAACCAGGGCAAGGCCAACCTGCAGGCACCGTGGCTGGGGCTATCGGGCTTCGTCGTCATCGCCCTGATGCTCAGCCTTTTGGTGTTCATCGGCGAGGCGGTGCGCGACGCTTTCGATCCGAGAAAGGTCTACAGATGAACCACCTTCTGGAAATCGACGGCCTGCACGCCTCCTTCGGCCACGGCGAGAAGGAAGTGAAGGCGGTGCGCGGCGTCTCCTTCCATATCGAGAAGGGCGAGACCGTTGCGCTGGTGGGCGAGTCGGGGTCGGGCAAGTCGGTGACCGCGCTTTCCGCCATGCGCCTTTTGCCCTACCCGCTGGCGCATCACCCGGAGGGCGCCATCCGCTTCAAGGGCGAGGAGCTTTTGTCCGCGCCCGACAGCCGCATGCGCGAGTTGCGCGGCGCCGACATGGCGATGATCTTCCAGGAACCGCTGACCAGCCTCAATCCGCTGCACTCGATCGAGAAGCAGATCGCCGAGACGCTCCTGCTGCACAAGGCGATGACGCCGGCGGAGGCGCGCGCCCGCGTGATCGAGCTTCTCAATCTCGTCGGCCTGGAAGCCGCGACGGAACGGCTGTCGGCGCTGCCACACGAGTTCTCCGGCGGCCAGCAGCAGCGCGTGATGATCGCCATGGCGCTGGCCAACGACCCGGACCTGCTGATCGCCGACGAGCCGACGACGGCGCTCGACGTGACGGTACAGGCGCAGGTGCTGAAGCTCTTGAAGGACCTGCAATCGGAACTCGGCATGGCGATCCTGTTCATCACCCACGACCTCGGCATCGTGCGCGGCATGGCCGACCGGGTCTGCGTCATGAACGATGGCGAGATCGTCGAACAGGGTCCGGTGAGCCAAGTGTTCGAGCAGCCCAGCCACGACTACACCCGCCACTTGCTCGCCGCCGAGCCCAAGGGCCGGCCGGACCCGGCGCCCGCCGATGCCACCGAGATCATGCGCGGCGACGAGATCAAGGTCTGGTTCCCGGTGAAACGCGGGCTCCTGCGCCGCACGGTCGGCCATGTGAAGGCGGTGGACGGCATCTCGGTCGCCATCCGCCGTGGCCACACGCTTGGCGTCGTCGGGGAATCCGGTTCCGGCAAGTCGACGCTAGGCCGCGCACTGCTGCGGCTCGAACGCAGCGAGGGACCCATCACCTTCATGGACACCCCCCTGCAGGGCCTCGGCTTCAAGGACTTGAGGCCCTTGCGCCGCGAGATGCAGATCGTCTTCCAGGACCCCTTCGGTTCCTTGAGCCCGCGCCTCTCGGTCGGGCAGATCATCGAAGAAGGGCTTCTGGTGCACGGCCTCGGCGGCGACTACGAGGAGCGGCGCCGACTGATCGGCGAGGCGCTGAAGGAAGTGGGCCTCGATCCCAATTTGCAGGACCGCTATCCGCACGAGTTCTCCGGCGGTCAGCGCCAACGCATCGCCATCGCCCGCGCGCTGGTGCTGAAGCCCAAGTTCATCGTCCTCGACGAGCCGACCTCGGCGCTCGACATGTCGGTGCAGGCGCAGATCACCGATCTGTTGCGCGACCTGCAGAAGAAGCACGACTTGGCCTACATGTTCATCAGCCACGACTTGAGGGTGATCCGCGCGCT
>Ga0181594_10006254_pt1 | contig 10327 bp, 5 predicted proteins | sample 071ome_18_FD_145603 | JGI IMG/M metagenome (GOLD analysis project Ga0181594, IMG submission 145603) | Coastal salt marsh microbial communities from the Groves Creek Marsh, Skidaway Island, Georgia - 071413BT metaG (spades assembly) | ecosystem: Environmental > Aquatic > Marine > Intertidal zone...
TGACGGTGACGGAGCACAAAGAGCGACCCGACCGTCATCGCGCCTCCAACGACGAGGACGAGGCTCACGACGCTAAAGATCAGGTGCCAAGGGATCAACAGCACCGCGAGCGACGCGATGAGCGCCTGAGCGTACAAGGCGTTCGCGGGCGTCTGGTAGGTTGGATGTAGTCGCGCCGCCCCGCTCCAAAAAGCCTGATCTTGGGCGAGCGCGAACCCAACCCGACCCCCACCGATCACGGTCGCGTTAATCGAAGCGATGAGGGCTACAGAGATGAGGCTCAAGATCAGGGTTAAGAGGAGCGGGCTCCCGAGCCCCTCTGCGAGCGCAGAGGCGATGTCTTGACGACCCTCAGCTAGGCTTCGGAGGCCGTCAAGGCCGAGCCCATGTAAGGTGGCGCTACAGAACAAGAGATAGAGGCACATGACCACTAAGGTCCCACCGATCAACGCGCGCGGGAGGGTGACTTGAGGTCGCTCGACCTCACCCGCGACGTAGATGACAGCGTTCCAGCCTGAGTAGGCGAAGTAGGCCTCCAAGAAAGCCGTCGTGACCCCTGACACGCTCCAGCTCGCGTCTGAGCTCAGCGCCTCAGCTCCCATGTTCGCGTTGACAGAGGGCTGTGACCACACATAGAGGCTCAAGGCGGTCAGCGCGATGAGGGGGATATAGGTCGTGAGGCTCTGTAGAGCGGAGGCCACCTTCACCCCATAGATGTTCACTATGGTTAAGAGCCAGATGAGGACAAGCGCACCAAGCTGTGCCCACTGGACAGCCCCAAGCACGGGGAGCTGGAGGGCGACCTCGTTCATCGGCCAACCACTCAAGCTACCGAGCTGGAAGCTACAGAGCGGGACCGCCATGGCGGCGATGGAGCCCGCGAAGCCGGTGCTGAGTAGACCCCAGCCATACGCGAACGCGACCGAGCTCCCCAAAGCCTCTCGGTGGAAGACATAGTCACCCCCGCTGTGAGGCATCATCACCCCGAGCTCAGCGTAGGAGGTCGCCCCTGCGAGCGCGATGAGCCCTGTAAACGCCCACACCCCCAAGAAGAGCGCAGGGCTGTAGATGTGTGTCGCCATGGTGACGGGTGCTAAGAAGATCCCAATCCCGAGCATGGAGCCCGCGACAAGGGCGAGCGAGCCCGTGAGGCCGATACGACGCGCAGGTTGATCTTGCGCGACCTCACCTTGGGGAGCCGACGACGGATCACCGTGATCGAGGAGCGCCTGTGAAGAGTGAGACATAGACGAGGCCCCTTCGCACATGACTGACATGGCTGGACGCGTAGACTCAAGGTGAGTCGCGATTGAAGCGCGCCCACCTTGGTGTGCTTGGCGCGTCTTGTCAATCCTCCTGATGAGGCTTGAGACGCTCAGGCTCAGGGGCTCCCTCCTTTGGGAGGAGCTCAAAGCGCTTCACGCCCTCTACGTTAAGGCCTAGCTCCCTCAAACGGCCGATGACGAGGTCGATCGTGCTCGGGTGTGGCCGGTAGTGTCCGCTCTCATTCGAGACAGAGATCAGCTCACCGTTGACGACCACGAGCTCACCCGCCGCCGCGACGGGCTGGCCTCCTGCGAGCGTAGAGTGGTGAATCCGCCCATATTTGGCGTCAAAGCAGTAGTAGATGTTTCCCATGACGTCCATAATGTAGATCGCCTCTCCCCCTCTCCCTTTATGTTGAGGGAGGTCAAGCTGTGGGTCGAGTGGCTGACCCTGTGGGTTAACGAGCAGGCCCTCTTTGACCCTCAGCTGATGGGCTTGGCGGTCAGCGTCTGTCCAGTACAAGACGGGCTCCTCACGCTCATGGTACTGGGCGGTGTCCTCTTGAGTGTCCTCTTCACCTCCATGGCCGCTCATGTCGAGGAGGGGCTCAGACTCCCCTTCATACTGCTTGAGCATGTAGATTGGAGTGTAGCGACCTGTGTGTGGGTAGAGGCTCGGGCGGGCGCTTGACGTCGTGGGCGTCTTTTGAGCTACAGGGGCTCCACCACACGCGGTTAAGGTCAGAGACAGGAGGGCGCTCCCTAAGAGGAGGAGCCGAGCCCGATGTAGGTCGCTCATGTCATTCCTTTGGATAAACGAGGCATGAAGTCGATAGGGTAGCCGTTCAAGCATAACGCTCGAGAGGCGCTCTGTACGTCGTAGGTTATTTGTGAACAAAGGGAGTTAGCGCTTGTCGAAGAGCGTCGATTTCCTTAAGAAGCCCACAGTGTTCCCTTAGACATTAAACATAAAGCGAGACAACTATGAACCCTCTTCTTCGACGCCCTGTGACCTCTCTCTTTCAGCCAAGCTTACGCCTCACCTCACTCCTCAGCCTTGGGCTCGCCTTTATGGGCTGTGTCAGCGAAGAGGACGACGCTATGGAGGCCGGCGCCGAGGTGGTCCGTGACGGTGGGACCTCGATGACCGGCGGTGCCCAAGCGACAGGTGGCACCCAATCCACGGGTGGGGCGGACGGCTGTACAGGGACGAGCGGGGGACCAGACTGCCCAACGGGTGGAACCCAGACGACCGGTGGGACCCAAACGATGGCTGGGACCCAAACGATGGCTGGGACCCAGACGACAGCGGGCGTAGAGTCTGGCCCAAATGAGGAGACGGACGCCCTCTGCTCTGATGGGATCGACAACGACGGGAACGGGTATGCGGACTGTGAGGACTACGCCTGCCAGCGGAGCGAGGCGGTCACCGTCTGCGGAGAGCGGACCCCTGAGGACAGCGATGAGACCTGTGGGGATGGGGTTGATAACGATCGTGATGGCTTCACCGACTGTGATGACTTCGACTGTAGCCGAAGTGACTCTGTCACGGTCTGTGAGGGGGTCATAGGCGGCGCGATGGCCGGTGGCGCGATGGGTGGAGGCTCAGATGAGGGTGATGACGCGGCCTGCTCAGACGGTATGGACAATGATAATGACGGCTATGTCGACTGTGAGGACTACTCTTGCTCACGGAACCCAGACGTGACGGTCTGTGGTCCCCGTGACCCAGAGGACACCGACGCGACCTGCTCAGACGGGATCGACAACGACAATGATGGCTACACCGACTGTATGGACTACGACTGTAGCCGTAGCGATACTGTCACGGTCTGCGCAGAGGGCTGATCAGCCTATATTGTGCGCGCTGCTGAGGGCGCCTCATCGCCTATGCGCTCGCTAAGTGAGCGCAAGTGTAGGCGATTGCCCTCGACAAGCTAGAGAGATTTACCTAGCCTCCGATCCCTTACTCAAGTGGAGGTCGACCGTAATGTCTCGTATTTTCTGGAGGAGCGCCGTGACGTTGGCGCTCACCTGCGTCTCATTGAGCGCCGTGAGCGCGCGCGCTGAGCTTGGGGTCAATGACTTTAAGGGCTCAAGCTTCGTGTACAGCAACACGATGAGCCTCACCTCGCTCGATCAAGGCTCGGAGATGACCTATAACCCATACTATGGGATGCAGTTTACGGTCGCGCCACGCTATTGGTTCCTAGACAGGAGCTTCGTGAGCGCTCGGGTGACGTTCGATAAGGAGCTGACCGAGCCTGATGACACGACCTATAAGGGTGAGACGCGCATCGGCGACCTTAATCTTGGGCTAGGGTCGATCTTGCACACCTGGGGCTTTGGGCTCACGACGTTCGGAGCGCTGAGCGTCCAGCTCCCGACCTCGCTCGCCTCTCAGGCGCGCACGATGAAGGCAGGGACCCGCGCGACGGTCGCCTTCAACCAAGCCTTGGGAGGGATCGGGAGTATCGGCTACAACTTCAGCGCGGGGCGCTCTTTCTTTAGCTATACGACGGGGGAGCTTGAGAGCCCACGCGTCAGCGGGTGCGCGAGCTCGACGGTCGGCTGTGACCCCTTCCTGAACACAGGGGTCCGCAACGCGCCATGGCAGCTGATTCATGGGCTCAGCGTCAACCTCTTCCCCTTGAGCTGGCTCTTTGTCTCGGCGAGCACCTCTTGGATCGAGAGCTACCTCTTCCCGATCAAGTCCGTGGACCCGCTCGTCACCTACACGCCTCAAGACCCTACCAACAAGCGGGTCGCGATGAGCTATGGGCTCGAGGTCGACCTCCAGCCACAGCAGTGGCTCATCATCGCGCTGATGCTCAACACCTTTAACCCTCAGCTCGCGCCCAACTCTACCTATTACCAGCCCTTCATTAACCGCTTCACCGTCGCCCAGGTCGACCTCCGCTTCACGCTCGGCGTCTTCCGTGTCGCGCAGGCGAGCTCTGATGACGACCCCACTGAGGCGCCTAAGACGCTTAAAAAAGAGACACCCCCCAAAAAGAAGCCCTCATCAGAGACGAGCGCTGAGACCGCTCGTAGCTCAGGCGTCTCTCAAGAGGGAGAGGGCTGACAGCCATGACTCATCAACCTACTACACACACAACGTTCAAACGACGAGCACCACTTAAAGGAGTGCCTATGAAGCCTAACTGGACCGCGTGGGTCGCGCTGTGCGCCTGCGCCATAGCGACGACGCTAGCGGGGTGCGCAGAGGAGCGCGCCCCGATTAACCGCGTACAGCCGCTCGCGCTAGAGAAGTCATTCTTTATTGGAGAAGACTTCCAAAACACCTCAGACGACCCAGAGTTCTGGACTCAAGGGACCCTCATTGATGTGGGCTATGGTGCCGCACAGGACGGCCTCTTCACCTCGACCTACGCTCAGCCTCTCTCAAGGATTAAGTGGCAGGTCACAGAAAACCTCTTAATCGGGCGCATCAGCTATGAGCGCATCGATGGGACAGACGGCAAGGGGATTGACCCAACCGGCGTCAAGAACACCCAAGATGGGGTGATCTCAGTCGCCTTCGCGATCGAGAGCCACTTCGACATCAGCAACGCCTATAACCCTACGACGGGTGAGCAGCTCAACGTGATCCAAGAGAACATGATGGATCGCCCTTGGTATGAGCGTGAGTATATGCGCGTAGACTGGTCGAAGAACCTCAACATGGACAGCTATGACTTCGACACGCTCTCGATGCTAAAGGTCTTCGGTGGGCTCGTCTATGAGCCACTCAAGTACGACATTACCGACCCAAGCGACCCCGACGCGCCTCACTTTGACCTCGAGCAGGAGTACTTTGACGTCACGGTTAAGGCCTTCGTTAAGCCCGAGGAGATCGACCTGAGCCACTTTGGCTGGGGGATCAAGAGCTTCCCTGCCTGTTACCTTGACCCTGACTTCCTGAGTGGCTCCGCGCCGATCGGGAACTGTAACCCCGTCGAGCTCACGATCCGCCACTCTTTCCGTCGCGTCGTAGACACCGACTATGAGCCACAGGATTGGGATGGCCTTCGCTTCAGCGCCTTTGGCGCCTTTGATCATGAGCGCACAGGCTACGCGCGCAATTACGGCATCGTCGACGCTCAATGGCGCCGTCCGATCCACCGTTATAACGTATGGCAGCGGAGCCACATCTACGCCAACCCTGAGACCATGGAGGGGCCAGTCGTCTGTAACCAGGACACGAGCGCGGGCTATGACCCGAACGCGGACGTGGATGGAGATGGCACTTCAGACGTCTGCGCAGAGGGGCTCGCGGAGCTGATCTCGAAGTATGATGAGGGGAGCCCTGAGCGGACGTACCTCGAGAGTATCCCTGGGGGCTCACGCTGTGACACCTTCAAGGACCGCTGTACGCTCCCCTACAGTGAGCGTGAGGTCCGCCCTGTGGTCTGGTACTATACTAAAGACAGCGCGATTGACTACTATGAGGCGACTGACCTCGCGACCAATGACTGGGACGTCGCGATGAAGATGGCGGTCCGCTCGGCTAAGTACGCTGAGTGTGTGTCTGTGAGCGCCAGCGAGACCTGCGCTCCTGATCAACAAGGCCAGCAGAGCCCAGATGATCAAGAGAGCTGTGTTGAGGGGCTCAAGGTAGAGTGCGCGGAGCGCTACCCGATACACTTTGGTCAGCAGACCCTCAACGATGACCTCAAAGCGGTCTCTCTTGAGGTCAAGGGTTGCCTCAAGCGCAACGACTACCAGACGCTTGGACAGAATGAGGACATGTACGAGAGCTGTCGCTCCACCGCGGAGCGCGTCGCGACCCGCCGTGGCCTTGATGGTGAAGACTTTGACGCGATCGTCTCGCTGGCCTTGATGCCCTCAGTGGTCGTGCTCTGCCACAGCCCTGTAGAGGCGGGGGATCACCCGCTCTGCGGTGATGACTCTGATCGACTCCCTGAGGGGGTCAGCATGGCGGACTGTCAGCTCGCGCTCCCCGGCTCCGAGACCAAGGAGCTCTGCGACGCGGCGCTCAACGTCCGCATGGGTGACCTCCGCTACCACCAGGTGAACTCGATGCAGGCCCCACAGAGCCCCTCTCCTTGGGGGATCATGGTGGACGCAAACGACCCTGTCTATGGCGAGGTCGTCTCAGCGAGCATTAACATCTGGACCCACGTCAATGACCTCTGGTCTCAGAAAGTGGTCGACACCTTACGCTACATGAAGGGTGAGCTGAGTACCGAGGAGATCACCGATGGTGACTACATCAGCGACTGGGCGCTCGCCGCTGAGCGCTCGATGCAAGGGGGCCTCAGCCCTAAGGTGACCGAGGGTGAGCTGAATGAGCGCCTCGTAGACGTCGCGCTTGAGGGTCAAGAGTCGAGCCCTGAGCGACGTGAGGAGCTCCTCGAGCGCATCAACGCTCCGCAGTCGGCCGCGGTCGCGGCCTCAGCGTACAAGCTCCGCGCCCAGCTCCAGAGCGTCAAGGCGCACATCGAGGCGCCCTCTGAGAACGCCTCGACCTACATGAGTCGCGCAGCGCACGCGCACGGGAGCGCGGTTGAGGCGGAGCTCTTCGACGCGCATGTTCAAGAGCTGATGGGGGTCGCTGGGCTCCCAACGAGCGGGGCGGTCCTCGACCGCGCCTCCCTACTCCGTGGCGGTAACCCCGCTCTCCAGCAGAAGGTTAAGCAGCTCAAGGAGCTCGCGCTCGCTGAGCGTGGCTCATGCATCATGCAAGAGGCCCCGGCGCCTCACGGCTATGGGGCGCTCGCGGATCTCCTCGAGACGAAGTTCGGCGCCTTTAACCCTGAAGACGACAAGGCGACCCAATTCGAGCGCGCTGAGAAGATGAAGACCTACCTCGCCCAGCGCGCCCAATACGCGGTCATCGTGCACGAGATGGGGCACTCAGTCGGCCTCCGCCACAACTTCGTCAGCTCGAGTGACTCCTTCAACTATCGACCACAGTACTGGCAGCTCCGCACGAAGAACGGCGCGGTCACAGAGCTCTGTAGCGACCTTGATGAGACAGGTGAGAGCTGTGTGGGACCACGCTACTATGACCCTGTCACAAAGAACGAGCGTGACAACGCCCTGTGGATGTGGATGCACTCCTCTGTGATGGACTACGCGGGTGAGGCGACCCAAGACATGCTCGGGCTCGGCGCCTATGACTTCGCCGCGGCGCGCTCTTTCTACGCAGACGTCCACTCTGTCTACCGTGACCCCTCCTTTAAGGTGGGCACAGACCGAGGTTTAGGCGCGCTCCAGAAGCTCGACAACTTTGGTGGGATCCTCGGCTTCTCTTGGGATATTCAGGGCGTTGAGGGGAGCCCACAGCACTACTCAGCGCTCAACAATTTCTATGAGCTGATTCAAGAGTGTAAGACGGTGAACCCTGACAACTTCCGCCCAAGCGACTGGGATAAGGAGACGTACGGCGAGTGGAGCCCCGTCCTAGATGGGCTCTTGGTCAAGGTGAACAACGCCTACTCACGCTGTCGTCAGCAACGTGTTGATTACCGACGCTGGGATGACCTCCGTCAGCCCACAGAGGGAGAGGTCGGCGCCATCTTCTACCAAGGTGGGAACGCGATCAGTGACCTCGACGGCGCGGTGCGTGTCCCCTATGGCTTTGGGACAGACGGCTGGGCTGACCTTGGGAACCTCTCAGTCTACCGCCATGACAACGGCGCGGACCCATATGAGCTCTTTGACTTCTTCATCTCACAGCAAGAGGTCAACCACATCTTCGACAACTACCGCCGTGACCGTATGACCTTCTCGGTGCGTGGCGCCGCGGGCCGAGCGCTCGGTCGTTACAACACAAAGATGCGTGACGGCGCGAAGGGGCTCGGTCTTATGAAGTCGATCTACCGTGACGTCGGGATCAATGAGGGGATCAACCCGAGCGAGCTGTGGCTGTTCGCGGCCAAGCGCTTCTTCCCTGAGAACATGCTCGCCTCAGGGATCGCCTTCGACCACTTCGCTCGCCAGCTCGCACGCCCTCAGCATGGGCCACACATCTTTGATGAGGACCTAGTCCTGCGCTCAACGGACGACGCGACCGGCCTCGATGACGTCCCGCCTGCGCTCTTCATCCCGAACGGCGCGACAGGGCTCTATGAGACCGTGGGCATCGGTGGTCGTCCGCTCGAGAATGGCCTCGCCGATGACAAGGGTGAGTATGACAGCCGTTACACGACCAACGCGGGCTCTTATTATGAGAAGCTCTACAGCTCGATGCTCATGACCGAGTCGGTCGACAACTACATCTCCTCATCACGCAGTGACTTCCTCGATGGGCGATTCCGTAGCATCTCTATGGCGGACATCTTCCCTGACGGCTACCGACGCTGGCTCGGCAACAATCTCACCAATGACGCGGAGCTCAAGGGGCCACGCCTGCTCTCTGATCGTGATGGGCGGGTCACCCTTAACCGTGACGGCTTCCCAACCAACCCGATCGGTTGGACGAGCTGGTGGGGGAGCGAGCCTCGCTCCTGCTTCACCGGTAAAGACGCGATCCTCTGTGACAGCTTCGGCTTTGAGCGTGAGGGTAGCTTCGGTGACAACAACTCGATCTTTAGCGTCGCGATCGACCCGCAGGTCGGCTGGGAGCAACAGAAGTTCTTGATCGCGTGGACCATGATGTACCTCCCTGAGAATCAGCAACAGTGGTGGATTGATCAGCTACGTTTATGGGAGTTTGGCGTCGACGCAGACCCACAGCTTGAGCGCAGAATTGAGCTCCACCACCCAGAGGGGAAGACCTATGTCGCGCGGACCTTTGGTAAAGAGAAGATCTTTGGCAAGACCGTCCAGCGTGGGGTTGCTGCGCGTGTCCTTGAGTACGCGAACAGCCTCCTCGTGAAGGCCTATGTCACCAACCCAGGGCCTGACCTTGACGACGACGGGCGCCCAGACTGGAACCTCCCGATCTACAACGAGGAGACAGGGCGCCCTGTCGTGAAGTATGACCCCTCTATGACGGGCCTCAGCGACACTGGCTTTGGCGCGGACACTGAGGGCTGTAATGAGGATGAGAACTGGGGCTGTATCTGTGAGTCGAACAAGGCTTGTATGGAGCTCCAAAACTACATGCAGATCCCGTTCTTCTTGCGCCAGACCATGGACGCCTACGGGTTTAATGACCTGAGCCAGCGAGGCGTCTGGTGAAGGTGAGCTCAGGGGAGCTTGAGGAGCGCTAAGAGCTCTGGGAGCGCCTCTGGGCAACGGACGAGCGGGTTCCCGTTTCCTTGGAGCGCTGAGATCCGCTCATCTCGTCTCCGCTCACGCTCATCAGGAGGGTCTTGCTTAGACCACTCGATGAGCAGGTCGCGGTGGGGGCTAGGCCAGCGGAGCTGCCAGCGCGAGGCCATATAGACGAGCGCTCGCGCGACATCACCACGGCGCTCAGGTCGAGGTTGGATCCGCTCTCCTCGCCCGTCACTCGTGCCGATCACAGAGGGGCTCGCGATGTCTGTTGTCGGGGTCTTGACAAGGCCAAAGGGCAGGTGACCTCGTCGGCTGTTGACTCGCATTACAGAGGGGAAGAGGTTGTGTAGGTCCGCCTCTTTTTCACGAAAGAGCGGGTCTCTACGCCCCCCCATCCAAGCCCGGGGCCACAGGTGCTCACAGTTGAAGCCACTTGGCGCTTTGTGTCCATTTGGCGCGCGGGTCTCTCCTGTGTAGAGCGCCTCAATCATACCGTCACCTGCTGTAGGCGCGACCTCTGAGAACAGCTTCTTTTTTGCGCCTCGATAGCGCCAGCGAGGTTTTTTGGGGGGGGCGAAGAGCTGGGCGACCTGAGCGGGGTCTCGCTGAGACGCTCTGAGCTTTGAGATGAAGGTCACGCACTCGCTTGTTAGCTTCACTGACGGGACGGGCGTAGCGCTCAGGGTAGGGGAGGGGGTCGATGAGAGGGGGGCGCTCCAGAGCGTCAAGAGGAGCGGTATGATGAGCGGGGAGCGGAACGTCAAGCTCGTAAGGCGGAGAGCGAAGTGTAAGGGCTGTGCTTTCGGACGCGCGCTCATATGAAGCTCCTAGCTGTTAAGGGTGAGGAGAGTGAAGCGGTGAACTCCGCTTCA
>Ga0181594_10006255_pt1 | contig 10327 bp, 8 predicted proteins | sample 071ome_18_FD_145603 | JGI IMG/M metagenome (GOLD analysis project Ga0181594, IMG submission 145603) | Coastal salt marsh microbial communities from the Groves Creek Marsh, Skidaway Island, Georgia - 071413BT metaG (spades assembly) | ecosystem: Environmental > Aquatic > Marine > Intertidal zone...
CCGCCCAAGACTGACGCGCCAGCATATCGAAAAGTTCGCTTGAAGACCGCTCCAAAACAAGTAAATTGAATTTTGAATAAAAGTTTTATGCGTCATGGCTGGACAGGTCAATCGTCCGGAGTATGGAAAGCGAAGCTGCCAGAATGGTCTGCCGCCCCGCGAGCTCGCCTTTGCAGGACGAGCGGTATGGCCGGTTGCGACGCGGAGGAGTGACAGATGGCTGAGGACCAAATCCGGATCGACGAGTATGACCCATTCTCCCAGGACGTTATGGGTAACCCGCTACCTTACTATAAGGAGCTCAGACGCGAACGCCCGGTGTTCTACAGCGAGAAGTACGATGGCTATTTCTTCTCGCGCTATGACGACATTATCGAGCTGCTCAACCATGTCGACAACAGCTTCATGGCGAGCGAAGGCACTTTGCCAACGCCAGACGTTCTGACGAAGCACAACACTGCCGCGCCGCCGATCCTGCCGACCGATCCATTTCCGCTATCCCAGCGGCTTGGGATGCCAATTCACGGCGATGTGCGGCGTGCGCATATCCTACCGATGATGCCGCGCAGCGTTAAGGCCCTGAGGGAGTTCGTGCGGGATCGCGCTAACGAGCGGATCGACGTCCTGCTGCCGCAGGGGACCTTCGATCTGACCCGTGAATATGGGGGGATCATCTCATCGAGCGTGATCATGCACCTCATGGGAATGCCGCTTGAACTGGCCGGAGAAGCCCTTGATCTTGTCAACGCCGGTTCGCTGGTGAATCCGGAAACCGGCGGCGTGGATACCGGCGCCGCTGCGAAGAAGGTGATCGAATTCTACCTGCCCTGGGTCCGCAAGAGAATGGAACAAGGGGCGGACGGCAGCGTGCCGATGGTCGACGGGATGATCAATTACCGCTTCGAGGGCAAGGCCCTGTCCCCCGAGCAGGTCGCCCAGCAACTTGGCTGCGCGTTCATCGGCGGCATTGAGTCGGTTCCGAAGGTGACCGCGCACGGACTGATGGAACTCAACGCCCGGCCTGAACAAATGGCCCAAGTGCGCGCCAACCTGGAAGACAACGTGCCAAAGGCCGCCGAAGAGATGATTCGCTATTGCGCCCCTGCCCAATGGTTCATGCGCACCGCGCATCAACCGGTCACGGTCGCCGGGCAGAAGATCGAGCCCGGTCAACGGGCCTTTTACATCGTGGCTTCGGCTCTGCGCGACGAAAACAGATTCGATGATCCGGACGAATTTCAGTGGAACCGCGATATTCGCCATACACTCGCCTTCGGCCACGGAATGCACCTGTGCATCGGCCTGAACCTTGCAAGGATGGAAGTGCGGGTACTGGTCGATACGTTTCTGCGCCGCGTGCCAAGCTTCCGTTTCGACCTCGGCGCTTCCGTTCGTTTGCCGTCGAGCTTCCAGTGGGGCTGGAACTCGCTTGTCGTCTCGGTGGATTAGGCGATCACCGATCCGCAATGGTTGCGAAAGAGTTGGGAATGAGGAGCGAACGATGACCGCAGTTAACCGTGCCTGTGACGCTGACAACCATCTCGGTGAAACGCCGATCTGGTCGGTACAGGATCAGTCACTGTGGTGGGTAAACTGCGAACAGCCTCCCGAACTGCACCGGCTGGACCCTGCTACGGGAGCGCACGATAAATGGCCGATGCCAGCGCGCGTGGGCGGCTTCGTTCACAAGCAGGGTGGCGGTCTCCTCGTCGTGCTTGCGGATGGCCTGTACGATTTCGATCCGGCCAATGGCGAACTCAAGCAGCGGCTCACGCTCGACCTCGATCCCGAAATCAAACTGCATGAATGTCACTGCGACCGGCAGGGCCGCCTCTGGGTAGGCTCGTTCGATCACGGCTATCTGCGAGATCGCGAGCTGGCCCGTGGATCCTATTACCGGTTGGATGGGGACCAGCTGATCCCGGTTATTGATGGCATTGCCGTCGCCAACGGTCTGGCCTTCAGCCCGGACGGGCGGACGATGTACGCTGCCAGTTCACCAACCCGGACCGTAGAGGCCTTCGACCTGGATCCGGCGACCGGAGAAGTGTCTAATCGGCGCCAGTTCGCGAAGCTGGAAGACGACTATGATGGCCACATCGATGGCGCGACCGTCGATGCCGAAGGGGGTTACTGGCTGGCCGCGGTGGGGGCTGCGGAATTGCGGCGCTACCGGCCTGATGGAACGTTGGATCGCGTCCTTGCGCTGCCTTTCTCCAACCCGACCAAGCCGGGCTTTGGTGGTCCGGGACTGGAGACACTCTACATTACCTCCACGAAAATGAGCATCAATACCGAGCATCCGGGCTACGATGCCAACGGCGCCCTGTTCGCCTGCCGTCCGGGTGTCAAAGGGGTTCCCGAAGCGCTGCTGAGAGCTTGAAGCGGCGCTCCTCCAAATTTCATCTCTGGCCGCTGAATTGAGGAATTTGACATGGTTTCGCGCGAGATTGCTGATAAGCTGGTCGACCCGCGCGTCTATGCCGACGGGACCATCTACGATGCTTACAAGTGGCTGCGGCAAAATGATCCGCTCGGCCATATTGAAGTGGACGGATACGAGCCGTTCAGGGCGGTGACGCTCTATAACGACGTGCAGGAAGTCAGCCGGAACAATGCGCTGTTTCACAGCTCGCCCAATCCCATCCAGACCCCGATCGCACGAATTCAGAAGCTGGTCGAGCTCACTGGCAATACCTCACCGATCAAGTCGCTCGTGGACATGGATCCGCCCCAGCATGGGAAGTATCGCTCCTTGACCAGCGGCTGGTTCCAGCCGGGCAATCTCAAGGCTCTCGAGCCGCGCATCCAAGAACTGGCGCGCAAGGCGGTCGACCGGATGGCGGATGCCGGAACTGCCTGCGATTTCGTGGAAGAGGTTGCGCTAGGATTTCCGCTTGCGGTGATTCTGGAAATCCTCGGTCTGCCTGAGGAAGACCATCCGGTCATGCTCAAGCTGACGCAGGAACTGTTCGGCGCAACCGATCCCGACCTTGCTGCAGACCGGCCGGGCGGAGCCGACGGATCGGACTTCGATTTCGGCGCCATCAACGAAATGCTGGCCTACTTCGGCAAGCTGACAGAGCAACGCAGGGCAAATCCGACGGACGATCTGGCCTCGGTCATCGCGAACGCGATTATCGACGGCGAGCCGATGGGCGAACTGGAGACCATGGGATACTACGTTATCGTGGCGACCGCGGGCCACGATACAACGTCCTCCTCGCTGGCGTCGACGATCTGGTCCCTGGCGGAGAATCCGGATCAGTTTGCCCGCCTGAAGGCCGATATGAGCTTGCTGCCCACCGCGATTGACGAGGCAATCCGGTGGAGTACGCCGGTCAAGCATTTCATGCGAAATGCGACGGCTGATACGACTGTCGGCGGCCGGTCGGTTGCCAGAGGTGAGCGGTTGATGCTTTGCTACGGCTCGGCGAACCGGGACGAGGCTGTGTTCGTGGACCCCGATACGTTCCGCATCGATCGCAAGCCGAACCGGCACCTTGCGTTCGGATATGGCGGGCATCTTTGCCTGGGCCAGTACCTTGCGCGCATGGAAATGAGGATCCTGCTGGAAGAGCTCGTGCCCCGGATCGATGATCTGACGCTGAACGGCGAGCCGGCGATGAGCCAGGCCATCTTCGTCAACGGGCCCAAGCGCTTGCCGATAAGATATACGATCGATTGAAAAGGGGAATGGTGGTGCGATGTTGAACCGGCTTGATGATTTTCCTATCCACCAGACGGTCGAGCCCGTTGCCCATGCCGCGACGAATGACCGCAACCTGTATGACCGGTTCTTCTTCAACGGCTTTTCCGCCGACGGGGAAACCTATTTCGGCATCGCGATGGGGATCTATCCTCATCTCGGTGTTCTCGACTGTGCATTCAGCATTGTCCGCAGGGACGGTCTGCAACGTTCGTTCTTCGCGTCGCGCCGTGCCCCTCGCGAACGCACTGACATGACGGTCGGGCCGTTCAGTATTGAAAACGTGGTCCCGATGCGACGCACACGAGTCACTCTCGTTACCAATGAGACCGGCCTTGGATGCGATCTCACGTTTTCGACGCGGACTGCCGCGATCCAGGAGGGGCGGCAGACGATCTGGGCGGGCGACCGCAAGGTGATGGACTGCACTCGCTTTGACCTCTTTGGCCGCTGGAGTGGGACAATTGATACGCCCGAAGGATCGATTGTCGTCGATCCGGACAAATTTTTCGGAGTGAAGGACCGATCCTGGGGAATTCGCCGTGTCGGAGTTCCCGACCCGGCCGGCGCGCCGATGCCGCGTGGCAGCTTTGCCTTCCTGTGGGCTCCGTTGTTGTGGGACGATCATGCCAGCCAGGCGATCTTTTTCGATGCGCCTGATGGCAGGCCACTTTTCCGCGAGGCGATGGTCGCGCCCCTCTACCCCGGTGAGCCCGATGGGCTTGACGTCGAGGATGGTCGTGTCGAACGATTTGCGACTGCCCGCCACCGCATCGACTACCATCCCGGCACACGCCTGGCCCGGTACGCTGAAGTCGACCTGGTCGGCCACGACGAGAGTGTACGGACCGTTTGCATGGAGCCGCTCCTGCGGTTTCACATGAAGGGGATCGGATACGGACATCCGAGCTGGGGGCACGGAACGTGGCACGACGAACTGGCCATTCACGGAGAATCTTTCGATCCCAACGGGATCGATCTCCTGCAGCCTGAAAATTTTCATACCCAGCAGGTCGTCCGCGCCACGGATGGCTCGCGCCAAGGAATCGGCACTCTCGAACAGGTTGTCATCGGTCCGTTCGCACCCGCCGGCTTCACGCAGCTTGCCGATGGTGCGGTGTGACCGAGCAGGAATGGACATTTAATCATGATTGGTGTTTGGCGCGGATTCGCAAGCACATCCAGCGCCTCACCGACCTCTTTGCGGTCGGCTGTTTCTCCTGGATCCGGGATCGAACCAGAGGCTGAACTCTCCTTGACGTCTGACGGGAGCAGGCAATGAACGTTGAAAACGATGGCGGCGAGCAAAACGGAGTCAAGCGCCAGCTACCGCTCCTGAACGGTGACAACCGGGCGTTCTGGACCGGCGGCGAACGCGGCGAACTTCTGATCATGCATTGCCTTGAGTGTGATCGCTACATCCACCCTCCACGGCCGCGTTTCGGAAAGTGCGGCGCCGGCAATGTCGCGCCCAAGGCGGTTTCCGGCCACGGCGCGGTCAAGGCCTTTACGATCAATGTCCAGCAATGGGTGCCCAACCTTGAAGTCCCCTACGTGGTAGCTGCGATCGAGCTCGTCGAGCAGGAGCGGCTCTACGTTTTCGCGAATGTCATTGGTTGCGAACCTGCTGAGGTCCGTTCCGGAATGACTGTGGCGGTAGAGTTCGAACGTTTCGAGGATGTCTGGCTACCCCTGTTTCGACCTGTGGAGGCAGCGGCATGAGACTGATGCCGGAGAAGCTGGCCTGCATAAGCGGCGCCGGACAGTCCGATGTGGGAAGACCCTCGGACAAGAGCGCGCTCGAATTGACGGTGCAGGCCTGCGAGCGGGCGCTGCAACTCGCAGGGCTCGATGCTTCGGAAATCGGTGGTCTGACCACTTATCCTGGCCCGATAAACGATGCAGGCGGCCATTCTCCTGTCGGCGCGACGGAGGTCATGGTGACGATGGGACTCGCTCCAACCTGGATCGGCGCTTCGACGGAAGGGCATGCGCACATGGGGGCGATTTTCGAAGCCATCATGGCTGTCGCTTCCGGCCTGTGCCGCCATGTCATGATATTCCGCACTGTCGCGCAGGCGACGGCCCGAATGAGGGCGCGTCATGCCACGGTCATGGGAGCGAGCTCGCAGCGCGTTTCCGGAGGCCTCTCCTGGATGTTGCCATACCATGTTTATTCGGCGGCCAGCATCTATGGTCTCTTCGCGCAAGCCTATCTTGAAAAGTACGGCGCAAATCCTGAACAACTCGGCGCCATCGCGGTCAATGGTCGGGCGATGGCGAGCCTGAACCCGAACGCGGTGTTCGGGCAACCGATCACGATCGAGGACTATCTGGAATCCCGGGTCATAACCTGGCCGCTCCGCCTGCTCGATTGTGATACCCATGTCGATGGATCGACCGCGATCATCATTTCGTACCGGGAAACGGCTCCGGATCTTCGACAGGCGCCGATCTCGATCGAAGCCATGGGCATGGCGCTCTCGGGGATCGGTTTTGGCGACTACTCCGAAACTGACTTCGCATCCCTCCCGGCGAAGAAGGCGGGCGACATGCTATGGTCGAGAACCGATCTCAAGCCGCGCGATCTCGATGTAGCGCAGATATACGACGGGTTCTCCATCATTACCCTCCTGTGGCTCGAGGCGGCCGGCGTCTGCAAGCCAGGGGAAGCGGCCTCCTTCGTGGAAGGCGGCAAGAGGATTGGGCTGGGCGGCGAACTCCCCATGAACACGAGCGGAGGACAGTTGTCAGCCGGCCGTTTGCACGGGTACGGGCATACCTACGAGGCCTGTATGCAGCTGTGGGGACTGGCCGGCAAGCGTCAGGTTGCGAACGCCAAGACCTGCCTCGTCACCAACGGCGGATTCGGATACGGGGCGTTTCTCCTGACGCGCGGCTAGGGGCGGCGGACAGCCGGCAAGCCGGCCCGTCCCAACCACGAGCCCGAGCTCAACGCTGGATGCGCTTCATGAGCTGCGGGTGGATATTTTCGCTACCCTTTTCCTCGATATGCCGGTCGATGCGCGACTTGATCGCCGCAGTCCGCTCCACCATCATCTCCGCGCGCCCGTCGATAGCCCATTCCATCGAAGCGACCCGCGCGTTGTTCGATCCTTGGAAATGAGGCATCACGAAGCGTGCAAACAATTCGTAATGCTTCTTTTTTGCTTCCCAGTCGGGCCAGTTATGATCCGAAAAAAGGAAGCATCCGAAACCGCCCGACTGGGCCTTGAGCTGCTCGATCTTGGCGATGGCATCGTCGGGCGTACCGATCACGGCGAGCCCTGATTCGATCATCGAATCGACCGGATCTCCGCCGGTATCGGGCGCCATGGGCAGCGATCCCACCTCGCGGAAGTAATACAGCCATTTTTCCAGCCCGAAGCGCACTTCGGCGCGTGCCTGCTCGCGGGTCGGCGCGATGTGCATCGGGCCGACCAGCCGCCATCCGTTGCGTTCCATCGTCTTGCCGGCCTCCGCCGCACGCTCTTCGGCTATCGCCCAGTTGGATGCCAGTGCGTTGAAACCTCCAGTCGACGTGGCGCCGATGGAGAGGAGGGAGAGGCCATGCCTGCCTGCGGCCGTCGATCCTGAAGGCGAGACCTGGTTGGCAACTGCCATCTCCACTGAAGGGCGGGTGTAAGGATCGAGGTGAAGGCGCGCTTCATTGAGCTCGAACCAATCGGTTTTGCGTGTCACGACCTCCCCGCGCATGAGCGGCACCAGCACCCCGAGCGCTTCGTCCATGCGGTCGCGCTGCTTCGCTATGGGTATGCCCATCATCTTTGCATCGGTCACCAGTGCTCCCGGTCCCACACCGAACATGACGCGGCCCCGAGCCATGTGATCGAGCTGGTTGATCCGCTCGGCAAGCATCAAGGGATGGTGGTAGGGTAACGACGATACGCCGGTACCAAGCCTGATTTTCCTGGTGCGTTGCGCGGCGGCGGCAATGAATACTTCGGGGCTGGAGATCGTCTCGTAAGCGGCCGAGTGATGCTCGCCGATCCAGGCTTCGTCATAATCGAGGCGGTCGAGCAATTCGACCAGCTCGAGATCGCGCTCAAGCGCGAGAGTCGGATTCTCCTCCGGCGCATGGAAGGGGGCGATAAAAGATCCGAAGCGCATCTTGCTGGTATTCATGAAACCCTCTCCTCGCAATTTCTGTGATTCGGTCGGCCTATTCTTCTATTTCAGGGCCCCTTCGAGAACCTTGTCAGGGGCCTGTGCTCCGCTTGGGATGCAGGGTTGCAAATCAGGCAGTGTCTACGTTGAACGCCGGGCCTGTGCGTTTGCGTTCCAGACGGAATCGGGGCAACCGCGCACGAGCCGTCCGGGCCTGGCACCGGTGTCGCATCCTTCTCGCCGCACCTGAACGCCGTTCACATACGTTGCCACTATGCCTTCGACCCTCTGATGTAGGCGTGGTCCACCGGCCGGCAGGTCGTTGATGACGTCTGGCGCGAACAGTTTCAGGTGATCGAAATCGATAATGTTGATGTCTGCCTTCATCCCTGCTTCGATTCGTCCGCGATCGGCGAAGCGCTGCAACCTGGCGGGCGCGTCCGTGAGCATCCGTACCGCGTCAGCGATCTCAAGCTTGTCGCCCCTGCGATCGCGTGCCCAATGTGTCAGCATGAAAGTGGGATAGCTGGCGTCGCAGATCAGGCCGTAGTGAGCCCCCCCGTCGCCCAGACCGACCACCGCGCGCTCATGCCTCATCATCTCCAGCGTGGGATCGAGCGTCCGCTCGGAATAGTTGCTGGAAGCTACCCACAATTTTGCATGGCCACCGCGTTCGAGCAGCATATCGAGCATCACTTCGTAGGGGCTTGCTCCTCGCGCTGTGGCGATGGCTGCGACGCTTGTTGCGGGATCCGGCTCATAATCCACGACCTCGCCCATCGCGTAGGTCTGATGAAACCGTGTGACGTTGCCGCGCAGCGGATGGTCGAGATCTCCCGCTGGTTCGATCAGTATCGCGCGCACATCCGGCCGGGACATGCGCTTTACCCGTTCCGCCAGGGGCAGGTCTTTCAGGTTCTCGAGATAGTAGGGGTGCATGCAGAAGGGATGCAAGGTGGTCTCAAGACCCATGATAAGTCCAATCGGCCGATTGAATACCTGCATCCTCAGGTCCGCCCCCGTGCGATTGTCGCGATCGACCGACCGGATGATATCGCGCCACAAGTCCTTGGCCGCGTCGATCTGGATGGTGGTGTAGGACATCGGTCTGCCCGATGCGATGGCCACGCGGTGCAGGATCTCGTAATCCTCGAGCCGGTTCTCCCCGGTCATGGTGATCGCCTGCAGGACACCTTGGCCGGCATCGCCAAGACCGAGCGCAATTTCGGTCAGCTCGGCCTCTTCGGCCTTGAGAGTGGGCACGGAGAGACCGTCGCTCGAGCGATGGAAAATGCTGCGCGACGTGCTGAAGCCGCTGGCGCCGGCGCGCATGGCTTCGGCAGCGATGCGGCGCATCTGTGCACGATCATCGTCTGTGGAAGGCTCCAGATTGGTCGCCCGCTCGCCCATCACGAAGACGCGGAGGGGCGAATGGGGCAGCATTACCGAAAAATCGAGGTCGTGCGGTCGCTGCTCGAGCGCATGGAGATATTCGTCAAACGATTCCCAGCGCCAGTCGAGACCCTCTGCCATCACGGCCTCGGGAACGTCCTCGATCCCTTCCATCAGCCGAATGAGGCGTTCCCTGTCCGCGGGCCTGCAGGGCGCAAACCCTACACCGCAGTTTCCGGCGACGACCGTGGTGACACCGTGGGTCGAGGATGGCTCCAGCGTCTCTGACCATACGAGCTGGCCGTCGTAGTGCGTATGCAGATCGACAAAACCCGGTGTTACCAGGAGGCCGCGCGCATCGACCTCCTCGCAGCCTCGTTCACGGACGTCGCCCACGGTGACGATGCATCCTTTGTCGATCGCGACGTCAGCTTCACGGAGTTCTGCGCCGGTGCCATCGGCCACGGTGGCGCCCCGTATCACCAGATCAACCATCTCACGTCCTTTCGACAAGCGGCAATGCAAAAATCGTAAGCAAGCGCCCACGACCTTGCCGCTACCTTAACCCGTCGACGGCCCAACTGGAACCAGGTCGCATGATACGCACGGGGACCGCGACCCGACGCAGGTTCGTTGTTGGGATACCTAGCACTCCCCACCGAACTTGTAGCGCACGCTCAAGCCGACTGCGCGGCGCTCAAGAATCAGACTATCCCAATTACTACGATCACGGAAGTGGAGGAGGTGATTGCTCCGTCCACTTTCAATGATGCCTCGCGCGAAAGTAGAGGCCTGCCGGTCAGGGTCAACAGGACGTTCTGCCGAGTGAAGGGCACGATAAGGCCGAGCCCATCCTCGCACATAGGCTTCGAGACCTGGCTTCCTGCAGATTGGAATGGCGACTATTTCCAGACCGGTAACGGCGGGCTTGCGGGGGTCATTCGCCATCCCGAGCTTGCGCACGCGCTCAACAGGGGGTTTGCGTCATCCAGCACAGATGACGGGACCAGTCTCACCGATCCCTCATGGGCAATTGACCCTGAGAGGATGCTCGATTTCCGGGACCGGGCGGTTCACTTGACAGCAATTGCTGGCCAA
>Ga0181594_10006256_pt1 | contig 10326 bp, 11 predicted proteins | sample 071ome_18_FD_145603 | JGI IMG/M metagenome (GOLD analysis project Ga0181594, IMG submission 145603) | Coastal salt marsh microbial communities from the Groves Creek Marsh, Skidaway Island, Georgia - 071413BT metaG (spades assembly) | ecosystem: Environmental > Aquatic > Marine > Intertidal zone...
GACCGACTCGCCCCCGACCGTGACGACACGCGAGGGCACGTCAACGACGAGACCTCCGAGCGTCAGCTCGGCGTCGCCGGTGCTCCCACCACCGCTCGAGCTATTGCGTACCAAAGCGCGGATGCGGGCGAGGAGCTCATCGAGTGCAAAGGGTTTCACGAGATAGTCGTTCGCACCCGCATCGAGACCGAGCACCCGGTCGGCCACCTCATGGCGCGCGGTCAGCATGAGAATGCCACCCGCATGCCCGCCAGCGCGTAACCGAGCGCACACCTCGAGGCCGTCGGCTCCCGGGAGTCCCACGTCGAGGACGACCAGCGCATGAGTGTCGACGGCGTCACTTGCTGTCATCGACTCAGCATCTTCGAATGCGTCAACGTCGTATCCCTCGGATCGAAGCACGGCGGCGAGCATCTCGCGTACGGATTGGTCGTCCTCGACCACCACCACATGGGTTGCCATGGGGAGAAGTATTCCGGAGAACCGTTGCCCAAAGCTGAGCAAAACCTGAGATTCACCTGAGGCCACAGTCAGCGGCATGGGTGCCGCGCACCTCGGCGGTAGATCTCGTCACGCAACCATCAGCCAGCCGCTCCGATGGCGTGGGTTAAGGGTTGTACTCCCCCCCTCCGACACCATTTGCCGCTCGGTGCCGCTGGCTGCCGCCTATTGCCGCTCCCTGCCGCTGGTTGCCATGAACGGAGCGGGGTGTCGGAGGGGTGTGTGTTTTTCGACGTCCTTTTCGGCTTTCGGCGTTTGCCCTGGTGAGGGCGGGTGTGGACGGCGGAGGGGTGTCGTTTGCTAATGGTCCTGCTAATGCCTGGCTGCCGAGCATGGCGGCAAGAGGGGCCCTGACCTGGGGATGCGCCCCTTCGGACTGGCCGTTTTTGGTGCCCGAGGAGCTGTCTTGTCGTTGTTCGACAGGGCTCGACTCGGTCTGAACCAATGGGGGCAGGGTCTGGCGCTGGGGGTGGGTGTCAGCCGGCGATGTGGCTGCGGATGCGGGTGTGGCAGTCCCACGCGTCCGCTGAGCCGGCGTCGCAGTGCGAGTGGTGCTGTTGGGGATTGCTGCAGGGCTTGTGCAGGTCGGGGTGGTCCTGACTGGGTCCGCGACCTCGGGCGGCCCCGGGGGGTAACAACAGCTCGGACGGTGGATCAGGCTGAAGGCCGCTTCATGAGGACCGCGCATCCGCCATTGTCCAGGGTGGTGAGGCCGATGGCCTCCCATCCGTCGCGGCCTTCTTGGTTGAGCATGTCGACTGCCGAGGAGGCGCCTTGTGCGACCTTTGGTGCGCCGAAGGCAGGGAGGGAGACGAGGAGGTACTCCCAGTTGGTCATGCTGCGAACTCGTTGGTCGGGGGGAGCGACGTTGCGGTTGGCTGCTGGTCGCAGGTCCAGCAGGCCTCGTCGGGATCGAGTGGGTCGGGGTGGACACATGCGGGGGCGGGCCAGACGACGTAGGAGTTGTCGTTGTCGGTGACTCGGATGCCGAGTTGTGTGATGCGGTTGGCTCGCCGGACGAAGGCGACGGTGCCCTCCAGGAGGCCCTTCTCTGGGTGTTTGCGGTCGTGGACGAGGACGGGGTCGCCGACTTGGGCCCAGCGCCAAGCGAATCTCAGCATGGGAGCGGCCGGTCGGCTGGTCGGTCGTCCACTGACGGTAGCGGGGTCGCTGCGGGCGATTCCGGGGTGGGGACCCGCATAGTGTTGGCTGCTCTGGACTGATCGGGTGAGTGGTCGGATTGTCGTGGCATGGCGCCTTCTTTCTTGTTCAGGAGGGACGTCGGGCCTGCGCCAGAACGAGGATGTCTTCCTGTCCAAACGAGGCGTCCCTACCGGGTGTCTTCGAACGGTGCGGCTGTGAGCGGCAGGCTCTTCTGCCTCTGGTGGTGTGAACGGAGTGCCAGGGCCTGTGCTGGTCCTGTCGATGCATGGGGGCGGAGTGGGGGACACGAGGTGGTCGAGCGTCAACCGGCGATGTCGGCGGGGCTGTGGAGGAGTCCGCGTTGGAGGGCGTCGAGGAGGTAGCGGTATTCGGCGTCGTGTTCGCTGGGCGGCTCGGTGATTTGTTCGAGGGCGAGAAAGCCGTGGATGGAGCTACGCATTGCACGAGCTGCCAGCGGGGCTTCGTGGGCGTCGAGTCCGGTAGCGAGGTAGACGAGCTCGAACACCTCGAGCAGGGCCTTGTTGGCGGTCGCGAGCTCGTCGTCTTCGGATCGTGGGGCGACGAGGGTGGAGGCGAACTGCCCGGGATGGTCGAGGGCGAACGCTCGATAGGCGACTGCCATTGCGACGAGCGCGTCGAGACCGGAAGTGCCAATGGCGCACTTTCGGACTGCTTCGGTGAGGTTGCGGGTGGCGGCCACCGCGACCAGATATTTGACTCCGTCGAGGCCGTCGGTGTGGGTGTACAGAGTGGAGGCCGCCACGTCGAGCTCGGCGGCGACGCTGGTCAGCGCAAGAGCTTCGAACCCGTCGCGGTCGGCGACGTTGATCGCGGCTGATGTCAGGGCTTCGATGTTCACGCGTTTCCTCGGCACGCCCCGAGCGTAGCCGGTTCCGACAAAAACTCGATAAATACGAGCTTTACTCAGTAATCACGAATCAAATTCGGTACAATCGCAGTCAGTTCGATTCTCTGGAGGAGTCCATGCCAGCCACTGCGACCACGACCCGCCTGATCCCACTGGCAGACCGGCTGGTGGTCGCGCCGGTGGACGCCGAGGCAGCCACCGCATCGGGCCTCGTGATCCCTGACACCGCGCAAGACCGACCGACTCGGGGAACGGTCCTCGCTGTCGGGCCGGGTAAGCGCTCCGAAGAGACCGGTGAGCTGCTCGCGATCGGGATCGACCCCGGCGACACGATCGTCTACGCCACGTACGCCGGTACCGAGTTCACCATCGACGGCCAGGATCTCCTGATCGTCTCGGCCGGCGACGTGCTGGCCATCGTGGCCGACGCGCCCCAGAACTGAGAGAGGACACGAACATGGCAAAGCAGATCGTCTACGAGGAATCGGCTCGCCGCCGGTTCCAGGCAGGAGTCGACCAGCTGGCCGACGCCGTCAAGGTCACACTCGGCCCCAAAGGCCGAAACGTCGTGCTGGCCAAGACCTGGGGGGCGCCGACCATCACCAACGACGGCGTCACCATCGCGAAAGAAATCGATCTCACCGACCCCTTCGAGAACATGGGTGCGCAACTCGTCAAACAAGTTGCCACCCAGACCAACGATGTTGCCGGCGATGGAACCACCACGGCGACCGTCTTGGCCCAGGCGATGCTGCACGAAGGACTGCGCAACGTCGCGGCCGGCGCCAATCCGCTGGCGCTGCGACGAGGCATCGAGCTCGCCACCGCGGCAGCCGTCGGCACGATCGCGGAGCTGTCCGTCGAAGTCGCCGCTCGGTCCGACATCGAAGACATCGCGACGATCTCCGCCGCCGATCCCAAGGTCGGCAAGGTCCTCGCGGACGCGTTCGACCAGGTCGGCAAGGACGGCGTGATCACCGTCGAGGAATCGAACACATTCGGCCTCGACGTCGAGTTCACCGAAGGCATGCAGTTCGACAAGGGCTACATCTCTCCCTACTTCGTCACCGACACCGAAGCAATGGAGGCCGTGCTCGAAGACTGCTACGTACTGTTGCACCAGGGCAAGATCTCCCACGCCGCCGATCTGATCCCGCTGCTCGAGAAGATCATGCAAGCAGGAAAGCCGCTCGTGATCATCGCCGAGGACATCGATGGTGAAGCGCTGGCCACCATTGTCGTCAACAAGATCCGCGGCACGTTCACCTCCGTCGCAGTCAAAGCCCCCGGATTCGGCGACCGCCGCAAGGAGATGCTCGATGACCTCGCAGTGCTCACCGGCGGCCAGGTGATCAGCGAAGAAGTCGGGCTCAGCCTCGAGACCACACCCCTCGAGCTGTTGGGACAGGCCCGCAAGGTCGTCGTGGCGAAAGACACCACCACGATCATCGACGGTGCTGGTGACCCGGTCGATCTCCAGGCCCGAGTCAGCCAACTCAACCACCAGATCGAAGACACCGACTCCGACTACGACCGCGAGAAGCTCCAGGAACGGCTGGCCAAACTCTCCGGCGGTGTCGCCGTTGTCAACGTCGGCGCTGCAACCGAGGTCGAGCTCACTGAGCTCAAGTTCCGGATAGAGGACGCCGTCTCGGCAACCCGAGCCGCGATCGAAGAGGGCGTTGTTCCCGGCGGAGGCGTGGCCCTGCTCCGGGCCCGTGACGCCGTGGCTGAGCTTGCCAGCGATCAGAAGGATCCTGATCAGGCAACGGGTGCCCGCATCGTCTGGCACGCGCTCGCGGCGCCCGCCCGCCAGATCGCCATGAACGGCGGCCACGAACCCGGCGTCGTCGTGGAACACATCGAACATGAGCTCGGAGCGGTCGGCTTCAACGTCGTTTCCGACGTCTACGAAGACCTCACGAAAGCCGGGATCATCGATCCCGCCATGGTCACCCGAGCAGCGCTCGAGAACGCGGCATCCGTGGTGGGCCTCGTGCTCACCACCGAATGCCTGATCGCGGACAAGCCCGCAGAAGCCGAGGCCGGGCCATGAACCGCGGTACCGGACCCGCCGGACCCGAACGCTCTCCGAGAAGAAGGATGCGTGATGGCTAACAAGTCCCGTACGTCGAGGCAGTCCAAGAAGCCCGGGCGAACGCTCAAGGAGAAACGAGCTGCGAAGCATGCCAAACAAGCGGTGAAGACCGAGGCCCACAAGGCCTGGGACAGGTAGCGCCGGGCTACAGCCTCATGGTTGCTCCGGACGCGTCGATCGATACCTGCCCGAAGCCCCGCACGCAGGTGCGGTGATGGGCCACTATGCGGGTTTGGCAACGATCAGCGATGGTGTGGTCACAAGTGTTCACGACGTCGAGGTTCACACCACGCCAAGCGGGAACGCGAAGGTGGCGGCCTGGCACGTCCGGATCGCGGGAACGCTGCCACGCGAGTTGCGGCTTCCTCACGAAAAGGCGCTCTCGGTTCTTCTCCCGGACGGAAGACGAGGAGTGGGAACGTTGGTCGACCCCCATCTCATCAGAGGTGCAGGCGAACCACCCTGTGGTTGAGGTGGGGTGCAGAGCTGGGTCGCCGTCGTCGAACTTCCTGCAGCGTCCGCACCGGCGTTTCGGTGTGTCTGCCACGTTGCGTTCGGCAGTGGGTTGTTGCTCCGGGGGCTTTGCAGACACGTTGGCTCCTCGACTCGGCAGGTCGAGACGTCGAGCCTGCACGGGGCGATCGGCACTGCGGCCGTCCTGCCCAAACGAGGCGACTCTTCCAGGGGCTCTCGAGTCCATCTGCCGGCTCCTGCGGCCAGCGCGGGACCGATGCTGGGTGTCGGGCGTTGGTGAGGTCGCCAGAGCGTGATCACACGGCTGCGGCTCGGGGGTGGTTACGGTTCGGGTCACGGCTACAGCCACCGGTGCATCAGCGAACCCACCGAACCAGGGAGATCCGCCCCATGAGTGCTCTCTCGGTTAGCCGCTGTGGCGATGTGCGGTTGGCACCTGACGCAAGCCGAGTGATCACGAAACCCTTCCTGCCGGGCGAGGAGGTCTTCCCTGACGGCACGTCGCGCATCGAACTCGTCGTCCGACGCATCCTCGCGATGGACGAGGCCGCGGTCCTGGCGACGCTTCGACTGGTGTACCAGGAGTTCGAGGGCCGCCACGGTGATCTCGAGGACGTGCTTCTCACCAACTATGAGGTCGTGGCGTCGCTCGTCGAGATCGGCGACGATCTCTCTGACGAGCGGAAGCTCTTGGTCGGGGCCTACTTCTCCCACGAGTATTCGATCGAAGCCGCCGCGCTCGGCAACCCATCGATGGTCCTCGCGCCGGATCAATCGGGGCTCGGTCCCGGGGAGATCAGATTCATCATGAGCCTCCGCGCGGTGGGCGAGGGCCACATCTCGTCGATCGAGTTCCGGTCGGGCGTCATCGACAACGACATGGGCATCAGCGTCGACAGCCCGGGCCGCTACGCCCAGACCGGTCGTCGACAGGGCGCGGCCTACGACAAGGCCTTCTTCGAGGCGAAACTGGCTGAGCTGGGTACTTTGAACGACCTGGCCCACAGCGTGCTGGCCTGCCTCGGTTCTCGATTCACGATGACGGAGCTGGAGAGCGCGCTGCGAATGCTCGATGAGCAGGGAGTGGATCGGCTCTTGTCTGCGGAGACAAGCCACGTCCTGCATTGGCTTGCGTCATCGAACTACCGCGTCGAATTCCCCGGTGATAGTGACATCTCGGAGCGGGTGATCTTCCCGGGCGGACCGACCGAGAGTCACGGCATGGAAGACGTGCGGATGGTCAGGTTCGTCCATGACGACGGCCGCGTCGTGTACTACGGCACCTACACCGCGTTCGACGGACGCCAGATCTTGCCCCAGCTTCTCGAGACCACCGACTTCGAGAGTTTCAGGATCGCGACGCTGAGCGGGGCAGGGGCCCAGAACAAAGGCATCGCCTTGTTCCCGAGGATGCTGGACGGCGAGTTCGTGGCGCTGGGACGTCATGACAACGTCAACAACTTCTTGATGCGGTCTGTCGACGTCCGTGTGTGGGGTGAGACGGAGAAGATCCAGGAACCCGAGCGGCCCTGGGAGCTCATCCAGCTGGGAAACTGCGGTTCACCGCTCGAGACCGAAGCGGGGTGGCTGGTGATCACCCACGGGGTCGGTCCGTTTCGCCGCTACAGCCTCGGCGCGCTGCTGCTCGACCTGGACGATCCCTGTCGGGTGATCGGACACTTGAAAGAGCCGCTGCTGACACCTCAGGCCGATGAACGCGAAGGCTACGTGCCCAACGTCGTGTATTCCTGCGGCAGCATGATCGTCGGCGATCACGTCGTCCTGCCATACGGCTTCGCCGATGTCGGAGCCAGCATCGCCACCATCAGACTCGACCAGCTCCTCACTCGTCTGACCGAGTGACAGGGGCCTCGCGGCGGTAGCGCCGGTAGAGGCGGGCCAGGTGTGACCCGCCGCTGGTGTAGAACTCGTCGGTCTCGATGTCGATCCTGGCCAGCTCATCTGGGTCTTGCCTGACGTCGAGCCCCCAGGCCGCTTCCACCGTGGCCACCGAGGGCTTCGGTGAGCCATCGCGGCGCCACAGACCGAACGATCTCTCGTGGGTGGCTTCATCGAGGGGCGGATCGTCCCAGATCGATCGGTGGTAGTCGTTGGCGCACCACAGCATCGCCCCTGTGGCACCGGCAAGCCGTAGGTCCCTCAAGGCTCGGTCGGTGAAGGCGGCGGCGGTTGCCTCGTCCACCAACATCGACTGGGCACCCGCGTCCGAGCTTTCGCGGTCTGCGGAGGTCGGTAGCCCGAACTCGGTGAACACCACGTCGGCGCCCCCTCCCAACCACCGAGTGACCTTGGTCAAGAACCCCAGGAGGTGCTCGTCGGTGGGACCGGATGCCCACGGGGCGTAGATCGGATAGCCGTGCATCGTGAGGAAGTCACAGAACAAGGCGGCCTCGGCGGGCCCGAGGTTGCGGTCCTCCTCGAGGTCTTCCATGTGGAGCCCGATGGTGATTGCGGCGCCGCCATCGGCATCGCGCACCGCGGTGGTCATCTGCTCGAGCCAGACCCGTCCTGCTGTCCGGTCGGGTGGGATGACGCAGTTGGAATTCTCGTTGCCCAGGTCCCACGCCCACAGCGCAGGGTGCCCGGCAAGCGCGTTCGCGGTCTCACGCGCAAGCCGGACCTGTGCAGCCACCATCTCAGGGTCACTGAACCAGCTGCGCAGCGCTCGAGGAGAGACGGATCCCTCGGCGACGACTCGGAAGCGTTGCTTCTGCTCAACGGGTTCCAGTGCCCACGCGGGGATCCAGTTCACTCCGCTCATATGGCCGGTGAACAGGGTGGGCATGAGGGCAAGGCTGGCGTCGGTGGCCAAATCCGCGACGTCCACCAACCTCTCCAGGCTCTGCCTGTTCACGCGCGCCGGCGTGGGCTGGAAGTCCTCCCAGGTCAGAAAGATCCTGACCGAATCGAGTCCTGCGGCTGCGATCCGGTCGAAGTCCCGGCGCACTTCTGCTGCATCGAACGAGGTCCACCAACGCATCGCCGTTCGGGCTGGCCAGTAGTTGACGCCCACGCGGAACCGGTCGGTCGGGACAGCACCGTTGGTCATCGCCGGCCGGCTTCTCGGACCGTGGACCTGCCACAGGTCACTAACTCGTCGAGCTCAGATGGCGTGCGTGCTGCAATGTGGACACGAGCGCGAGGGTGGATTCGGCTCCCTGGTTGAGATTGGGGCCCCATGTATGAAGGCCGTCATAGCCGCCACCGGTCGTCGGGTCCCACATTGGTGTCGCCGCGTCGTTGTCGCCGGCAAACCATCGTGTGGCCATGTCGAGGCCGGCCAACCATTCCGCTTCGCGTGTCACCGCGTGGGCGCGGTGACATGCGTCGGCCATGGCGGCGACTTCGATGGGTTGCTGGTCGAATGCGGGCGCCGAGTCGCCCGGACCGGAGCCACCGACCGGTGTGGGTGAGAGGTGGGTGTCCACCGTTTCCCGGCGGAGGAGCCACCGCAACATCGTGATGCCGTCCTCGACGACGTCGGACCGCTCGAGGAGATCACCGGCGGCGACGAGTGCCTGGGCGAGTGCGGCGTTGGCGTAGGTGAGTCGTTGCTCGGGCCATGGCCAATCCGGGTCGCGCGTTGGGGGTCCGATGGTGGTGACGGCGTCGAGCATCAAGAGCCGGGCGCGGTTGTGGGAGGCGTCATTGTCAGGACCTCGGCTGCGCCGAGTGCCGCGAAGGCCATCGCTCGCGGCCACGGGGACCGCTGTTGGATGGCGTGGTCGAAGTATGCGATCGCGCTCTGGCGCATCCATGCCTCGGGGGCGTTCGCGGCTGCGGTGCCGAAGGCCCACACGCTGCGCCCCCAACAGTCCTCGACCGTGCGGGCTCCGCGCCACCGCCCGGCGGCTGTGCGTCGGTTGCGGATCTTGCCGTCGACACCCTGGGCATCGGCGAGGAACCGAAGCGCTGTTCGGCCGAGCTCACGCACCGCCCGTTCGGGCTCGGGCTCTCGGGCGATGACGACGAGGAGACGGGCCACGTCGTCGGTGCAGTAGCCGTGTTCTCGCCGTGGGGCGACGTGATCGGCATGTTCGAACAGTCCGAAGTGGTCGCTGAGCGCGAGCAGATGGTCGAACGACGGAGCGTTCACGGTCGCACCGGCTGGCGCCCAGCGAGGAGATGTCCGGCCAGCTCGTCGTAGCGGCCGGCGACCGCAGTCCAGGACAGGTCGGGTGCGAGCCGTCGAGCCTCAGCTGCCATCGACGCGGCGAGGTCGGGGTTGGTGAGGACCGATCGGATCGCAGCTGCCAAAGCGGCGGAGTCGCGCTGGGGGACCACCAAACCGGCACCGCTTTCGAGCAGCTCGACCGCGTGCGGGAACGCTGTCGACACGACGGGGCGACCGGCGGCCACGGCGTCGACGAGGACTCCGGAGGTGACCTGATCGGTGGAGTCGTACGGCAGCACGACGAGATCAGCGGACCGGATGAGATCTGTGAGCGATGCGAGGTCTCGGTAGGTGTCGTCGAACGACACGTAGGCCGCTGCGGCAGACGATGTTGCCCGGTGGACCAGCATCTGCCGGTACGACTGGCCTGAGTGCTCGAGGACTTTCGGGTGAGTGGCACCGGCAATGATGTAGTGGGGGAGCGGTCGCAGGTCGGCGAGATCCGCCATGGCGTCGATGGCCCACTCGATTCCCTTCCCTGGGCCAAGCAGGCCCCAGGTCAAGACTCGTGGCCCACGCTCCGTGGGCCCCGGCTCGGCTCTTGGCGCCAGCGCGGGGGGTGTTGCCGCGCCGTGTGGGATGACGACCACCTTCGAGCGCGCCACTTCGAAGCACGTTGTGAGTCTGGTCCGGGCGGTCTCTGTCATCACCACGACAGCGTCCGCTCGCTCGCAAGCCTGTTCGAGCACGTATCGCTGGTTTGGCGTCGGAGTGCTGAGCACTGTGTGGGCGACGACGATTGTGGGGACGTCGATGTCGGCCATCGTGTCGAGGATCTCGGCGCCGTCGTGACCGCCGTACAGGCCATACTCGTGCTGGATGATGGCCACGTCGGTCGCGTTGAGGACATCGAGCGGTGCCGGCAATCCACGGGAATCGTCTGTGGCCAGCGTGCCCACTACAGACACGTCCTCGAGCGGGGGTGTGGCGCCGCACCGTACGACGTCGACCGTGCCGCCATTGGCGATGACTCCGGCCGCGAGCGCGGCGGAGAAGGTGGCGATGCCACACTCGGTCGGCGGGAAG
>Ga0181594_10006257_pt1 | contig 10325 bp, 8 predicted proteins | sample 071ome_18_FD_145603 | JGI IMG/M metagenome (GOLD analysis project Ga0181594, IMG submission 145603) | Coastal salt marsh microbial communities from the Groves Creek Marsh, Skidaway Island, Georgia - 071413BT metaG (spades assembly) | ecosystem: Environmental > Aquatic > Marine > Intertidal zone...
CGCTGTTTGACGATGTCGAGCGCCACATCGACGATCATGTCTTCCTGTCCGCCGACCATGCGCCTGGAGCCCAGCTCGACCAGGATATCTCGCACGTCCACGCCATAGGTCTCCGACGCCTTTTCGGAATGGCGCAGGAAGGACGAGTACACACCCGCATAGCCGAGCGTCAGCGTCTCGCGGTCCACCTGCACCGGGCGGTCCTGCAGCGGTCGGACCAGTTCCTCCGCCGCATCCATCAGCCGGAACAGGTCGCAGCCATGGTCCCAGCCGAGCAGGTCGGCATTGGCGATGAACACCTCCAGCGGCGCGTTGCCCGCGCCCGCACCCATGCCCGCCAGCGAGGCGTCGATGCGACGGCAGCCGTTCTGCACGGCGACGATGGAGTTGGCGACGCCCAGCGACAGATTGTGGTGGGCATGCATGCCGAATTCGGTCTCGGGCTGCAGCACGTCGGCATAGGCCTTGAAGCGGTCGGCCACGCCATCCATGGTCAGGCGCCCGCCGGAATCGGTGACGTACACACAATGCGCGCCGTAGCTCTCCATCAGCCTGGCCTGCTGGGCCAGTTCCTTCGGCGGCGTCATGTGGGCCATCATCAGGAAGCCCGCCACGTCCATGCCTAGCTCGCGCGCGGTTTCGATGTGCTGCTTGGACACATCGGCCTCCGTGCAGTGGGTCGCGACCCGCACGGATTCGACGCCCAGCGCGTGGGCCTGCTTCAGGTCCTCGACCGTGCCGATGCCCGGCAGCAGCAGCGTCGCGAGCTTGGTGTGTTCGAGGGAGTCAGCCAGGCCTTCCAGCCACTCCCAGTCGGTGTGTGCCCCGAAGCCGTAGTTGAAGGACGAGCCCGACAGCCCGTCGCCGTGCGAGACCTCGATGGAATCGACCTTCGCCTCGTCCAGCGCCTTGGCGATGGCGCGCACCTGGTCCACGCCATAGCGGTGGCGGATCGCGTGCATCCCGTCGCGCAGGGTGACGTCCTGGATGTAGAGCTTGCCTTCGACCTGTTGTCTCATGCCGGATGGTCCTGTGCTTGCGTCCGATCAGCCTCATGCTGAGCTTGTCGAAGTATGAGGCTGGCGCCCTCGCCCTTCGTCAGGCTCAGGGTGAGGGCTATGCTTGAATTGCCGTTCGTCATGCCGCCGTCGCGAGGCCGCGCCGTTCGGCCAGCCGCTCGGCGGTCTTCAGCGCCGCCGAGGTCATGATGTCCAGATTGCCCGCATAGGCGGGCAGGTAGTGGGCCGCGCCCTCGACCTCCAGGAAGATGGAGGTCTTGATGCCGGTGAACTCGCCCAGCCCGGGAATGTTCAGCGGGTCGTTGTTGCCGAAGCGCTCGAACTGCACCTTCTGCTTCAGCCGGTAGCCGGGGACATAGGACTGGACCTCGGCCACCATGGCCTCGACCGAGGCGGCGATGGCATCGGTGTCGGCATCCTCCGACAGGGTATAGACGGTGTCGCGCATGATCAGCGGCGGCTCGGCCGGGTTCAGCACGATGATCGCCTTGCCGCGTGTCGCGCCGCCCACGACCTCCAGCCCGCGCGAGGTGGTGACGGTGAACTCGTCGATGTTGGCGCGGGTGCCCGGCCCGGCGGATTTCGAGGAAATCGACGCGACGATCTCGGCGTAGTGGACCTTGGCCAGCTTGCTGACCGCCGCCACCATCGGGATGGTCGCCTGCCCGCCGCAGGTCACCATGTTCACGTTCGGTGCATCCAGGTGCTCGTCCATGTTCACGACCGGCACGCAGTACGGGCCGATGGCCGCCGGCGTCAGGTCGATCATCTGCTTGCCGTGCTTCTGCATGATGTCGTTGTTGGTCTTGTGGGCGCCCGCCGACGTCGCGTCGAAGGCGATCGCGATGTCCGCGAAGTTCGGCAGTGCTACCAGCCCGTCGATGCCGTCGGCGGTGGTCGGAATACCGTGTTTGGCGGCGCGGGCCAGCCCGTCGGATTCCGGGTCGATGCCGACCATGGCGCCGACCTCCAGCGTGTCGGACAGCCGCATGATCTTGTACATCAGGTCGGTGCCGATATTGCCCGAGCCGATGATCGCGACGGGGACCTTGCTCATACTTGTTTCTCCTGCTGCTCCGGCCCGCTCCGTCGGGCCGGTGCCGGTTCTACCCTTCGAAAACAGCGCGGACCGAGCCGAGCCCGTTGATGCGCACTTCGTAGGTTTCGCCCGGCTGTGCGGCGACCATCGGGCCCAGCGCGCCGGACATCACGATGTCGCCCGCGGCCAGCGGCCGTCCGCGCGCCACCATCTCACGCGCCAGCCAGACCACGGCGTTGAGCGGGTTGCCCAGCGCCGCCGCGCCCGCGCCGACCGAGACCGGCTCGCCGCGATGCTCGACAACCATGCCGCACAGCCGTGTGTCGAAATCGTCCAGCGCGTGGGGCTGGTTGCCCAGGATGAATGCGCCCGACGAAGCGTTGTCGGCGACGGTGTCGAGGATGGAGATGTCCCAGTCGCGCACCCGGCTATCGACGATCTCGATGGAAGCGCAGGCATAGGCGATGGCGTTGGTGACGTCGGCGACGGTGGGGCGCTCCATGTCCAGGTCGTCGGCCAGCACGAAGGAAATCTCACCCTCGATCTTCGGCGCGATCAGCGCACCGGACGGGATTTCCTCACCGTCGCCATAGGCCATGTCGGCATAGAGCATGCCGAAATCGGGCTGATCGACGCCGAGCTGTTTCTGGACGACCTTCGAGGTCAGGCCGATTTTCCGGCCGACCAGACGCCGTCCCGCAGCAAGCCAGTGGCGTGTGTTCACGTCCTGTACGGCATAGGCGGCGTCGATGTCGCCCTCGGGCAGACTGGTGCGCACGGGCGCGCAGGCCTTGCCGCTTTCGCCTGCCTTGCGCAGGTCGGCGGCCAGTTTCTCGATAGTTTTCTTGGTTGGCTTTGCGGACACGGACGCGCTCCCCCACGGCTTGTCACCCGGCATTTTTGTAGAAGCCGGTCCGGCGGGAGTCCATGCGCAGCCCGACGGTGTTTCAAATTATGAAACGCGCGATCAGGTGTCCGCCAGCGTGTCCCAGATTTCGGCGAACCGCGCATGCGTATCCGCGAAGGCCTCGACGATGCGCGGGTCGAAATGCCCGCTCGCGGCGATCCGTTCGTCGCCGTGCAGGATGATCTTGCAGGCGTGTTCGTGATCGAAGGCGGGCTTGTAGGTGCGCGGCGAACGCAGCGCGTCGTAGATATCCGCCATCTGTACGATCCGCGCGGAAAGGGGGATATCCTCTCCGCGCTTGCCCGCCGGATAACCGCTGCCGTCCCATTTCTCGTGATGGTTCAGCGCGATCTCGGCCGCCATGGCCAGGCGCGGCGAGTGGCTGAGGATGCGGTGGCCATAGATCGTGTGGTTGTCCATCTCGCGCCGTTCGACGGGGTTGAGCGCCTCGGTCTTGCGCAGCACGGCGGGTGCGACTCCCATCTTTCCGACGTCATGGAGCTGGGCGGAATAGCGAAGCTGGTGACAGTATTTCTCGTCCTGTCCCAGAGTGCGGCCGAGAAAGTGGCTGTACTCGTTGACGCGGAAGACATGATTGCCCGAGCCCTCGTCATAGATCTCGGCCGCCCGGGCCAGCATGGAGATGGCGAGCCGGAAGGCATCGTCACCGCGCATGCCCTCGGGCACGTTGATGCGCGCCAGCGTTTCGACCTCGTCGTGAAGGTGGGCGCTGTCTTGCAGCGGGGCCCTGCTGATCCGGTCGAGCAGGTCGGCGCGCTCGACCGCGGCGCCCGCCAGCCGGCAGAAGCGCGCAAACAACTCGCGCGGCGCGTCCGCGAAACCACGCCCGAATGCCTGAGTGCGGACGAGCGTGACCACGCCGATGGTGAGTCCGGCGTGGTTCGTGAGGGGCACCGCCGCGATCGCGGAGCACGGGATGCCGTGCGGTGTATCCACCGAAGCGTCGAAGCCCGGCGGTGCTCCGGTCTCTACCGCGTCGGCATAGAACGCCTCGCCGGTGCGCGCGGCGGCGGCCGACAGACCCGGCCCCGACAGCGGTATCGAGAGGATGCGCGCGGGCTCGGACGGTTCAAATGCCGATGCGACCAGGCGCATTTCGCCCTGCTCGCGCCGGATCAGGTAGAGCACGCCCGCATCCGCATCCATCATCGCGCAGGCCTGGCGAAGCGCCTTGGCGGCCAGCTTCGCGCCCGACTGGCCCGGATGATGGTCGATCAGCTCGGCGAAAGACGTGTGCGTCGACATACGGGCTCAGACGTTCTCGATCCCCGCGCGCCGCGTGATGTCGTTGAACTGGATCTGGATGTGTTGCCCCGCGAGGTCGGCGGGTGTTTCGCGCGCCAGCCAGGCGAGAATCTTGCCCGGCCGTTCCGGCGGATGGCCCTGGTCCGGGGTGAGCGCCGCGGCGCGGAACTCGGCCTTTGAGTAGATTTCATCGACCAGGTCGGTCTGGGTGAAACCCGGTGAGAAGGCGAAGATGTTCACAGCCGTATCCGCCAGGTCGAAGTGCAGGCACTGGGTCATGGACAGCAGCGCGGCCTTGGACGAGCAATAGGCGGCGTAGAACCGGTCGGGGATGAAGGCCCGCGCGCTGGTGATGTTGATGATCGCGCCGGCATTCCTTGCGGTCATCGACGGCAGCACCGCTGCGATCAGGTTGTAGGGGCCCATCACGTTGATCTTGAGGACGTTGTGGTACTTCTCCGGTGGCGTGTCGGCGACCGAACCCATGGTGCCGACACCGGCATTGTTGATCAGCACATCGATATGGCCGTGTTCGGCGACCACGCCGTCGATAAAGGCCTTGGCGGCATCGGCGTCCGCGGTGTCGAAGCCGTGACACTCCGCCGTGGCGCCCAGGGCCTCCACGGCCGCTTTGGTTTCGGCGCAGGCCTCCGCCGTGCGGGCGGTCAGCACCAGATGCGGGCCGTCCGGCGCCATCTCGCGCGCGGCGGCGGCGCCGATCCCCCGGCTCGCGCCGGTCAGCACCACGATCTTTCCCTTCATGTCGGCCATCGTTACCTCCGCGTTGATTGTTGCCGGGGATATTGGCGTGCGGCAGCGCAAAAGAAAACGCCCGGGCCGGGGCCCGGGCGTCTCAATCTGATGGTTTTTGATGCTATTCGCGATTGCCGAAGAGGTGCAGCAGCATCATGAACAGGTTGATGAAGTCGAGGTACAGACGAAGCGCGCCCATGATCGCCTTCTTGCCGGCGACCTCGGAGCCGTCCAGCTCGTTGTACATCTCCTTGATCTGCTGGGTGTCGTAGGCGGTCAGGCCGACGAATACCAGGACACCGATAACCGAGACTGCGAACTGGATCACCGTGGAGCCGATGAAGATGTTCACGATGCTGGCGATGATGATGCCGATCAGGCCCATCATCAGGAACGATCCGAAGCCGGACAGGTCGCGCCTGGTCGTGTAGCCGTACAGGCTCATCGCCGCGAAGGTGGCCGCGGTAATAAAGAACACGCGTGCGATGCTGGCGCCGGTGAACGTCAGGAAGATGTGGGTGATCGAGAGGCCCATCACGCCTGCGAACAGCCAGAACAGCACCTGCGCGGTCGAGGCCTTCATGCGCTGGATGCCGAAGCTGAGCACCATCACGAAGGCGAGCGGCGAGAGCATGGCGATCCAGGCCAGCGCCGTCGGCGCGACAGTGCCCTGCGGGGTCTGCGCGTAGAATAGCTGCAGAAGCGCGGGTGTGCTTGCGACGAGATATGCGACGATGCCGGTCAGTGCGAGACCGGTGGTCATGTAGTTATAGACGCGGAGCATGTAGGACCGGAGGCCCTCGTCGATTTGCTCCGCGGCGGCCGTGCGGCCTTGGATGACCGAGCCGCGGTTAAGTTCGTTCGCCATTGGTTTGCCTTCCCCTGTCGGGGCTCCCCTGCTGAAACGTCAAATCTGTGTTGCAAATATGGGGAGGCTGGAGGACTGAATCAACCGGTGTGTTCTCCGGCTTACCGTGATTTCCGGCGTTTCCGTGGCGCATCGGACGCATTCACGCGTCGAAAATCGACCGCCCATCGTGTTTGGCGGCCTGAATCCGCGCATATAGCGCCCAGACGACATGTCCCAGCAGGATCGCGATGGCCAGTCCCGCGGCCGCCGGGCGGAATATATCCGGCACGGGGGGCGCCAGCACGGCCAGCAGCAGCAGACGCGCGGCCATCCGCGACCAGACCTGCCAGGGCGCGATCTCGCCGCGCGGCCCGCGTGGCGCGATGGCGGCGTCGGCGAAGCCCAGGATACCGGCGGCGACGACCCAGATTCCGGTCAGGCCGAGCTGTAGCGGCAGCAGCGCCAGGAACAGCGCGAAGAACGATGCGGTCATCGATGCCAGCCGCTCGCTGTACCGGCTGTCGGAATCGGTGATGCGCGCGAGCCAGTTGTCCATCGCCTCGACCAGTGACGCGGTGACACCTAGCGCGAAGACGGTCCAGAGGAACTCGGATGTGTCGAGGCCGGGCGGGATCACCGCCAGCCCGCCGAGTGTGCACGCAACGAGAATGCGCACCATGGTGAAGCGCGTGCCCGCCGTGGGTTCCTGCGCGGACGCGTCGCCGTCCTTTCCGGCCAGCGTGGGCGGCGGGGTCGGGACGATGGCCGCGAGCACGAACAGCGCCACCAGGATAACCGTGCTGGCGATGGGGTGGGCCATGTCCAGATGGAACGCGCTGGCCAGCAGGAAGGCGACGGCGACCGTCGAGAAAGCGGCCAGCGGGATGTGCCCCATCCGCATCGTGTGCACCTCGGGCGCATGCAGGACGGGCCGCGTCCGGCCCGCCGGCTCGTCGGTGTTCGGGCTCTTGTCCTGTCCGGGATCGTTCATGGGTCCGCTCGCGCCTATTCGTTCCGCAGCCAGGGCGCGGCCTTCTGGCCCAGCGCCCGCCATGTCCCCACCATACCAGCTGCGACCGTGATCAGGGTGGCAATGATGGCGACGGCGGCGACGGCGGCCGGTTCCGGCGTCCAGTCGATGCGTAACAGGAAGGTCACGACCGCCCAGCCGGTGATGCTGCCGACGATGGCGGCGATGGCCGCCGTGACGAGGCCCAGCAGGCCGTACTCCAATACATAGGCCAGCACGATGTCGCCGCGCGTCGCGCCCAGCACCTTCAGCACCACGCTGTCATAGATGCGACGCCGGTGGCCCGCCGCGATGGCGCCCGCCAGCACCAGCGTGCCCGCGATCAGGGTGATGACCGCCGTCAGCCGGACCGCGAGGCCGACATTACCGATCAGCGCCGCTGCTGTTTCCAGCGCCGCGCGCACCCGCACCGAGGTGATGTTGGCGAAGCGGTCCGTCACCGCGCGCTCCAGCGGGTCCTCGGCGGATTCATCGGCCCGGACAATGGCGATGTGCATGCGTGGTGCGGCTTCCAGAACGCCGGGGGAGAAGATCATGACGAAGTTGATCGCCAGTTGCTGCCAGTCGATCTCGCGAGTGTTGGCGATGGTGGCGGTGAACTCCCGGCCCAGCACGTTGACGGTCAGCGTGTCGCCGAGTTTCAGGCCCAGGGCCTCGGTCACCCGCTGGTCGAGGCTGACCAGCATCTCGCCGTCATAATCCTCCGGCCACCATTCACCCGACGCGAGCCGATTGTGGGCGGGTGGCGTGGCGGCCCAGGTGATGCCACGGTCGCCGCGCAGCACCCAGCGCCCGTCCGGCGGGGCGTCGTCTTCCGAGACGCGCTTGCCGTTCAGCGCGACGATCCGCCCGCGCAGCATGGGCACCTGTTCGTAGCCGCGCGTGCCGGGCACGGCTTCGACGGTCTCTCCGAAGGGCGCGATCTGGTCGGGTTGGATGTCGATGAAAAAGAAGGCCGGGGCGTTCTCGGGCAGCTCGTCGGAAATCATCCGGCCCAGATTGCCCTCAATGGTGGCGACGGTGACCAGCATGGACAGGCCGAGGCCCAGCGACAGCACCACCGAGGCGGTGGGCGCGCCGGGCCGGTGCAGGCCTGCCAGCGCCAGGCGCAGCGCCGGGCGGCGCACGCCCCGCATACGGGCGGCACCTTTCGAGATGCCGAAGGCGGCCAGCCGGAAGGCGATCATTGCCCCCGCCGAGCCGAGCACGAACCACAGGGCGAACCACGCATCCGACGCGGTCGCGATGGCCAGCGCCGCCAGCATCAGGGCGAGGATGGCGGTGGCGGCGATGTAGCCGCGCCGGGGCCGGCCATGGGACGGCGCGACCAGCGCGCGGAACAAATTCCCCGCCGGAATCTCGGCGGCGCGCGCCACGGACCAGACCGAGAAGGTGAGCGCTGTCAGCAGCCCGAAGAGAGCGGCGACCACCAGCGGCAGCACGAAGATGCCGGACTCCAGCCGGACCGGAACCACCTGGGCCAGCAGGTCGGTCGCGGCCAGCGGCAGCAATCCGCCGATGACCAGGCCGATGGCGGTGCCGACCCCGGCCAGCGCCAGCACCTGCAAAAGATAGGTGCGGAACACCAGTGTGCGCGGCGCGCCGAGGCATTTCAGGGTCGCGATGGTGGCGGTGCGCCCGTCCAGCCAGGCGCGCACGGCGTTCGCGACGCCGACGCCGCCCACAAGAAGCGCGGTCAGCCCCACGAAGGACAGGAACAGCGTCACCCGGCCGATCAGCCGGGTCAGCCGGGGCGAGGATTCGTCCAGCGTGCGGATGCGCCATCCCGCGTCGGGCATTTCCGTATTCAGGCGTTCGACCGCAGCGGAGATGGAAAGGTCTTCGGGTAGGCGGACGCGGTAGGTGTAGCGGATCAGGCTGCCGGGCTGGACCAGCTGGGTCTCGGCCAGCGCCGCGTCGGCGATCATCACGCGCGGGCCCAGCGCGAACAGGCCGGAACCGCCGATCCGGTCCGGCTCATGGGCGATCGCGGCGCGCACCTCGAAGCGCGCTTCGCCGATCCGCACGATGTCGCCGACCGACAGCTCCATCAGGCTGAGCAGTTCCGGCGCGACAGCCGCGCCCCAGACGCCACCGCGTTCGGCGAGCAGGTCTGACCGCGCGATGGGAGGCTCCAGTTCCAGCGCACCGTAGAGCGGGTATTGCGGGGCGACGGTCTTCAACTCGACCAGCGAGCGGCGGGTGTTCTCGCCCGTGGCGCGGGCCATGGCGCGCATCTCGGCGCTGCCGGTCACCTCGCCGAGGGCGTCCAGTCCCGCCCGTTCGTCTTCGGTGGCGGGGCGGTGGACCAGATCGACGCGCAGATCGCCGCCGAGGATTTCCCGGGCGTCCGCGCTGATGCTTTCGGCGAGCATGGCGCGTGTGGAGCCGACCGCCGCGATGGCGGCGACGCCCAGCGCGAGGCAGGCGATGAAGATGCGGAACCCCCTGGCCCCGCCACGCAGCTCACGCCGCGCCAGCCGCGCGGCCAGCGCCCAGGACGAACCTGGCTCGATCACGCGGCCCCGCCGTCGGGTGCGATGCGGCCGTCGCGGATATGAACCACCCGGTCGCAGCGCGCGGCGATGGCCGGGTCATGGGTGATGAGCACCAGCGTGGTGCTCCGGTCGCGGGACAGGTCGAACAGGGTCTCGATGATGGTCGCGCCGGTGTCCCCGTCGAGATTGCCGGTCGGCTCGTCGGCCAGCAGCAGATCGGGACCGGGGGCGAAGGCGCGGGCCAGCGCGACGCGCTGCTGCTCGCCGCCCGAAAGCTGCGACGGATAGTGGTCCAGCCGGTGGCCGAGGCCGACAGTTTCCAGACTGGCGCGCGCGCGCTCGAAGGCATCGGCCGCGCCCGCGAATTCCAGCGGTACGGCCACGTTCTCCAGCGCGTTCATGGTCGGGATCAGGTGGAAGGCCTGGAAGACAATCCCCACACGCGCGCGCCGGAACCGGGCAAGCGCATCCTCGTCGAGTTGTGACAGGTCTTCCCCGGCGACGGTGATGCTGCCGCCGGTCAGCCGCTCCAGCCCCGCCATCACCATCATCATGGTGGATTTACCGGACCCGGACGGGCCGACCACGCCGAGCCGTTCGCCGCGCGCCACATTCAGGTCGATTCCGCGCAGGATATTGACCTCGCCGCCCGCGCTCGCCAAATGGAGTTCAGCCTTGGAGAGCGCGATCATGGGTTGCGCAGGCGTGGAATCGTCCGGGGCACGGTCCGCTCCCGCGCCCGACAGGTCGTTCATGATGGCTCGCTTTCGCCCGATGGAAACACTCGTAGCTTCTACATATGGCCGTGCGGCCCGGATCATCAATGTTATGCGCACGCATGCCAAACACGCTTGCGCGAGCGTGGCGGTCGCCGCCGTGCTGGCCGTATCGCCCGTTGCGGCGTCGGACGAAGCCGTCATTGTCGCGTTCGGCGACAGCCTGACGGCTGGATACGGGCTGCAG
>Ga0181594_10006259_pt1 | contig 10324 bp, 15 predicted proteins | sample 071ome_18_FD_145603 | JGI IMG/M metagenome (GOLD analysis project Ga0181594, IMG submission 145603) | Coastal salt marsh microbial communities from the Groves Creek Marsh, Skidaway Island, Georgia - 071413BT metaG (spades assembly) | ecosystem: Environmental > Aquatic > Marine > Intertidal zone...
CGCTCCATTCGACTTTCTTGTAGTTTTCCATAGCATTTAATTTTATTTGATTAATCTTCTTCTTGCTCATCGAGCAGTTCAAGCATTGTTTCTTCGGCAAACGCTTCAAGCCGATTGACAAACTCCTCTTGGCTATCATCATTGAGACCCACCTTTGCGCCCAACTTCATCAGTAGCCGATGAGCGTGAGTGTGGCTGAGGATTGAGGAAATCTGCATTAACAAATCTTCTTTCATGGCCTTATTTATTATTGGGTTGGTCAATCATATCCGCCATGAAAACAGCGAACCCTAACAAAGGCGCAACTACATGCAGTAGATTCACTACCTCATTACACCAAGTGGACATATCGAGTCCGTTGAACAAGGCGAGAAACAAGTATCCCACCAAGAAGAAGAGGGCGTTGTAGGCGAGGAACATACCTCCCCATTTAGCCGTAGAGATGAGGTTTTTAGTCATCATCGTAGTTGTGCCGTGTTATCCTCTCGCACTCGTGAGTTTGGTTATTAAGTTTGGGAATGGAGGGGGAGTCGAACCCCCTCTGCGACCATCCATCCTTTCGGGCTTACTTGCCCATGATTAACTCAACAGCCTTGGCTGATTGAGTCAGCGCTCCAACAATCGCCTTGCTTGGCTCTTGCTTGAGTCGCTTCGACCAATTCTTGACATAGGCAACCGAGTTGTCATCGGAATCCTTCGGGTTGAGTCCCGCAAGACCCGTCAACATCATAGAACCGCTCTCTGCGACCAACTCCTCCATCGCATAGCGGTCGGAGCCGAATTTATCAAACTCCACGATGCCTTTGCGCTTGAGGCGCGTCTCATGTCCCGTGCTATGCACCAACTCATGGAAGAGCGTCTTATAATAAGAGTCCCCGTCCACGAAGTTTTTTGGTTCGGGCATCTGCACATAGTCCATGCTCGGGCTATAGTGAGCCGAGTTGCCTCCGTGTTGTATGCGAGGCTTTGTGTCCCACTCGGCAATGATGCGCTCCGCCTCCTCGATAGGGCTGAAGATATTCTCCTCCTCGGGCTCAATGGGTTGGCTTGGGTTGCGTGGCTCAATGTCATCGCATTGAGCAATGTTGAACACATTCCAAACCTTCAGCGAGAAGAATTCTTTGATGTCCTCCTTGCTCTCACCCTTGGCGAGGGCATCAGCCATGCTTTTGTAGGCTTTTTTGGTAGTTGGATTCCAATACCCAATGTTCCAAAAGAACACCTCGGTAGAGGACTCGCCCTTGCGGACACTACCGCCCAACTCTTGTGCGTTTTTATAGGTGAGCCACTCGTTGTGCTCATAGCCCATGTCACGCATCGCTGAACTCAAGAACCAAATGTTCATGCCCTTGTAGGGTTGACCCGTCTTGCGGTTGATAGGACGCCAATCGTCCAAACCACCGCCTCGTGAATCCTTCCATGGCTTGAACCAATTCAAGCCGTCCTTTTCAATGCCCTCAATGAGGGTCTGCTTTACTTTTTCAAAGATGTCGGTCTTTGTCATGATATTAGAGTTTTTGGTTAAGACCGCCCGGAGGCGGTTTCGGCTACTAAAGCACTCGTCAGTTAACCTTTGCTTATTTGGCGTTGAAATTCAAGGTCGGCGTCTTGAATTGGAAGTCAACCTTTTCCTCAAGTTTGTATGCAACATCTTTAGCATCCCATATCGTGCCCCACTCGCAGACAGCATCTGCTCGTTCAACCAATTCCGAGAGGCAGTCAATGATGATGCCCGGCTTGATTGCACCAAGGGCATCAATTCCTTGGGTTTCTTTGCCCTTGTAGAGGTCTTTGAGGGTGTATTGCATACGAGCCATATCTCGGAGGGCTTTCGCCTCCTTCGTGCCGTAAATGACCTTCATACGAGGTGCGAGTTGAGCCGTCTCTTCGGACATTTCCGTAGTAACGAAACGAGGCTCTTCACTAAAGTTGTAGTCAATGGTGATGATATCACACACCAACTTAAACTCTATCAACTCGGCGTTTTTGGTTCTGCGGAGGTGCATCTTGCGAGTGTTGTCCGCCTCAAAGCCGTAAGAATGAGTGCTCGTTCTGCGCTCACCAACTCGTTGTTCGTGCGAGAGGAAAACATCCCCTTGGAGGGTCTCTTGAGTGGTGATGAGAGAATTCTCGGTGCGGTACTGCTTTAGCACTCGCTGATTGTATTCGGCTCGGAGGTTTCGTACCAAGCGAATTTCTTTCAAGTCATTAATCATTAGATTAAGGTTTTTGGTTAAGACGCCTCACGGCGTTTCGGGTACTGAACCCTCGTCAGTTAACCTGAATGTCTTCAATGACGCACTCCATTAAGCGGAGGATGCCTTTGTCGACCCTTGGGTTGGTTTCCATGGCGTAGTAGTCATGTTCCAACTCTTCACGAATTAATGCTTCAATAGTCATGGTTTCTATTATTTAGCGTGACACACATATACTAAACGGGTGTTCTCATAGTCGGCGGTTATTGCCTCTCGGATAGCATCCGAAATGCGGTTTTTCTTAACCACCAAACCACGCTCTTTGGCGTGGTAGTTCGCGCCTCTCGTGGAGGCTCTGCCGAAGGACTTTCGGCTCGTGGTGACCAACTTTATCCATTGGTCATCCGTGGAAGGAATGTATTTCATGGTTCTTGGTTTTTTAGTGGGGCGGAGGGGAAACGAACCCCTCATGACCACCATGCGCCCCAATGACAATGCGGTAGGTTCACCCCTACTGCACCGCCACCTCAATCATGTGACCTTTATGTCGGTTTTTCTAACTCGGGCACCTACCTACTTGTCTCTGCTCACCCCGTGCTACCATCAAGTACCATGGTGTCCCATGCTCTACTCTCGCATCTATGGTATCTCTACCATGTAAGGCTACATCGCAGAGGCTTTCAATTTTGCCTCTCATCGCTGACCGCTATCCCTCGGCTATTTCCCCATCCGCGACAACTGCCTCCCTCGTGTCTTTTCGTGTCCATTGCTCACCATCGCACTCTATGGTGCGCTCATCTGCGGTGGTCATTGTCTTGGCTCATAGGAGGGAACACCTCCCACTCGCCTCCGTTCGGTACTTGTACTCCTCACGGCTTCAGCAGTCATCCCTCGTGGCTATCTCCCCTCGGGCTATTTCAAAGAGCGTTGCGGACTATAGTGTCTCGTTGCCTATCTCCGCCCCAACCTCATGGCTCGTTGACCATGCTATGTCGGTTGGACATTGCAAAGGACTCACGAAGGTTTCGGTTTCCAACTATTGCATATTAAAAAAGTTTTGCGTATGAAACGCTGAACTGACTTTCAAACTCACTGAATATCAGCGAGTTACAAAACGCAGAAAAGTATAGTTTGTCGGAAATTAAGGGAGATGTAGGTCGGGGGAGGGGCTAACCGACCTCTCTTTCCTCGGGTCGGTTGAAAAGAGTCTAAGGTGAGACGGCTTTCTCTTTATCGGTGGGAGGACGGCTCCCCCCGTGCGCAGTTTATTATTGTTTGTTTGAACACGCATTTCCGATGCTCGATTTATTTGTTTAAACATCTAATTCCTTGTCGATGCATGTTTAAACACGGATTCGCCAAAAATCCGCAAGGAAATTTTGAAATCGCGACCCCCCCCTCGAAAAAAAAATCGCTTTCCGGCGCGGGGCACGGCGCGTATACTGGCATATAACCCAAACACTACACTCATCTGATATTCGTATATTTGTGTATGCAGTGGATGATTCAGGTTCAGAACCGTGTTCGCAATGGATTCTTGGTAGGCTTTGCTTACTATGGTGTTGACGAGGAGACGGACTACAGTGAGCTTCAGTTGCATGTTGGTTTGTTAAGTATTAATTTTCTCTGGTTATGAAAACGGTAAAGATGATTCAAGACTCCAGTCCTATTAATCCCGGAGAGACGGGTATTCAGTCTGCTCTTCGTCACAAGAAGATGGCGCAGATGAAGAAGGAGGCTGCTGAGGCTATGATGGAGGCTATGGCTATGCGCTCCATGAAGTAATACGATATGATTGATTGCTGGTTAGGGGGGACTTCGGTCCCCTCTTTCTATTTTCATAGGAGTTACTACTAGACTCAATATGCCCATATAAGTCCTATGAGTCCAGCACTGTGTCACTCTGTGTCGATTTTGTGTCGATTTTGTGTCGATTTTGTTTTAGCTATCTAATTAGAAACTAGATAGTTATCTCTTATATTCCATTTATGTCGATTTTTAGAGCAGTTAATTAAAAAAAAATATATCTCTCAGGTAAAATATATATAGAGAGATAGGGAAAAGCCCTCAAAAAACGACATTTCTGTCATTGAGTGAGTTAACTTACACAATAAGAGCCAGTTATGATTTCCAATATTGACACAAAGTGCGCATTCGCGCGACACGTGTTGTGTCGATATGGTATATTTGTGGTATAATACTACTACAATGGCACACTCGGAGCACTTTCAGGACTACTTGTTTCACTACAATCCCTATACGAAGATGTGGGCTGCCTTTAAGAGGGAGCACTCCAACGACTACTTCAACGGTGAGATGGGGGGCGTGGTGTTCTACCATTCCATTAAGGATTTGGTTAGGTATATCGACGGCCTTTAAGTATATTTGGGGTAGCTAATCAAATCAAATTATGGACTACACACCAAAGAGCCTTACGTTCGACGACGATGCGCGTCGCAGATTAGGCAACGGCATCGCCACAATCGCCAAGGCGGTGAAGAGCACCCTCGGTCCTCGCGGTAAGACGGTGCTGATAGAAAGCCAATACCATACCCACGGGATTACTGTCACTAAGGATGGTGTTACTGTTGCCAAGAGCATCGACCTTATTGACCCCGTGGAGAACCTAGCCGTTCGTATGATGAAGGAGGCCGCCGATAGGACGGCGACAAGCGCCGGTGACGGCACCACCACGGCTATTGTGCTGACGGAGGCCATTGCTGTACGCGGTATGTCGCTCATCACCCCCGAGGTGAACAGCACGGAGGTCATCCGGCAGGTGCAGCGCATCGCCAACGACGTGGTGGGCTCCCTTGAGAAGCGCTCGCGTAGGGTGGGTGCACGTAAGATTAAGGATGTGGCGGCCATCTCCGCCAATAACGACCCCGTCATCGGTGGTATCATAGCGGAGGCCTACAATAAGGTAGGAGAGAATGGGCTCGTGACGGTGGAGAAGAGCATGAGCGAGGCCACATACTGCGACGTAACGGACGGTATTAAGATTGACCGCGGCTATGACAACAAGCTGTTCGTCAACAACCAGAAGAAGGATGAGTGTATCCTCGAGGACGTGTACATCCTACTGACAGACCACGAGATTAGTAACGTCTTGCAGGTGGAGTCGGTCCTGAAGCCTATTGTGGCGGACCGTAAGAAGCTCCTCATCATAGGCCCCTGTAGCACGCAGGTTGGTAATACGCTGGCGGCGAACGTTGTGAAGAACGGCCTTAAGATGTGCACCATCACACCCCCTCAGTTCGGATACAAGCAGCACGAGCTGATGAGTGACATTGCTGTGAGCGTAGGCGGGCGGTTCATAAGCGAGAGCATGGGCGATGACCTAAGTTTGGTGACGATGAAAGACCTCGGCCACGCCGCTAAGGTCATCGTCGGCAAGGACAGCACGGTAATCGTGCGCGACGAAGGGCAGAGCGACGACATCAACGCACGAGTGAAGGAGCTGTGGGAAGCGCACGACGCTGCCACCAAGCGCGGTGATAGGGACTTCATAAAGCAGCGTATTGCTAGCCTGACGGGAGGTATCGGTATCATATATGTGGGTGGTAACTCTGACGTCGAGCAGAAAGAGATTTTTGACCGCGTCGATGACGCGGTGTGTGCTGTGCGCTCCGCTCTTGAGGAGGGGATACTCCCCGGCGGTGGTCTGGCGCTATGGCGCGAGGCGGACACCTGCCACATACAGTCACATAACCCGGAGCTCTCCAGCGAGGAGCGTATCGCGTATTCCATAATGGCGTATGCCCTATCGGCTCCGCTGACGCAGATACTCGAGAATGCCGGCCTCAACGCTACGGAGATTATGTTCGACGTGTCGGATGACGACAACAACGGCTACGATGTGAAGAACAACGTCTACGGAGACATGTACAAGATGGGCGTCATCGACCCACTGAAGGTCACTAAGAACGCCCTGAAGAATGCCGTGAGTGTGGCAACGACCATACTGAGTACTAACGCCATCGTTACGCTGGCTAGAACCTACGAGGACAAATGAAGGACTTGATTGTTGAGTTCTACGGCGGGCATGATGACGAGGGCCTGCTGTTCGCCGACGGACTAGACGGCGCCATCATTGGTATCGACCCGGTGTCATTCCGCGTTGTGTACTCACGCAGTAAGGCCATCTCCATCATGGCTAGAGATATGGGCGAAGAAGAGGCCGCCGAGTTCCTTGAGTTTAATACGTTCAACGCGTGGATGGGAGAGAGAACCCCCATCTGGGTAGAGGACTTTTTATGGGAGATACGATGAAAGCAATAGGTAAATACCTGATTATCAAGCAAATAGACGAGCAAAAGGTCACCTCCAGTGGTCTTATGATTCAGGATGACGACTTAAATGTGCGCTATAAGAGGGCCCACGTGGTGCGTGTAGGCACGGATGTGACGGCTATTGCGGACGGTGATGTCATTCAGTATGACCGTTCTGCTGGTCATTCGATGATTCTCGAAGGCGAAGTTTATAGCGTGATACTCGAGCGCGACGTTGTCCTTGTCGAATAGACTCGTTGAGCTTTAGGATGTAGTTGCGGTGCATCTTGTCGGCGTATCCGGCCTCGTTTCTGAAGATGGGGTTGCGGTACATATCCTCGGATATACACTCACCGTTTAGCTTGCGGTACATGTTCTGTATGACGGCGCGGCAGTGCGGCGTTATCTCGTATAGGCGTGCCTTTCCGGCGCCGTGGTTGCGCCATATATGTATCCACCCGTTGTCGATAAGGCGCTTGAGGCGTTTCTTGTCCCACGAGAACAGGGTCTGGTACTCCTCGAACTTCTTAACGGTGAAGTATCCCTCGGAGAAGAGGAACAGCAGCATGTCGATATCCGTTATGTTGAGGTTGTGCTTAACCATCAGCCACCGGCGTACTACGCGCCAGTACTTCATGAAGTCGTTTTTGTATTCTGCCTGTCTGTAGACGCGCTCTTTCTTGGTTAGGGGAAGGCGTGTCTTTGCTGCTTTTCGTTTCTCTACCTTCTCCTTCAGGCGCTTTTCTGCCGTGGTAAGGGGATATTTCATTTAAAGTATATTTGTACCAAAGTTAACTAATATGAGTTGTGGTTGTACCATGAAGAAGAAAAAAGACATGCCATGTACGCATAAGAGCAGAGGCGGTAAGCCTATGTCTAAGCCGTACAGCAAGAAAAAGTAATGCCGAAAGACGCTTGCTATACTAAGGTCAAGGCGCAGTATAAGATATTCCCTAGTGCTCGCGCCAGTCAGGCTATTGCGAAATGTCGCAAGGCTAGCGGCAGTGTGCGTAAGACGCAGGAGGGAAAGAGCCTAAAGCGCTGGACTGCTGAGAAGTGGGTAGATACCCGGACGGGTAAGCCCTGCGGCGGGGGTGGTAAGAATGAATACTGCCGACCTAGCAAGCGTGTGTCGTCAAAGACCCCAGTAACGAAGGGCGAGATGTCTCGCTCAACGCTCGCCAAGAAGAAGGCTGAGAAGTCTCGGGTGGGTATGGGTAAACGTGTAAAACCAGTAAGACGTGGCAAATAAAAGTAAGATGGCCTGCAACCGTCCGACGAAATCGGACCGCGCTGGCAAGAAGAAGATGGTCAAGGCCTGCGCCAACGGGCAGGAGAAGCTCATTCACTTCGGCGCTACTGGCTATGGGCACAACTATAGTGCTGCTGCTCGTAAGTCATTTCGAGCGCGTCACAAGTGCTCGAGCGCGACCAACAAACTAACGCCGCGGTACTGGGCGTGTAAAAACTTATGGGCTGGACCCGGTGGTAGTACTCAATCATCCCCCAAAAGTAGGAAAGGAAAATATTAATATCTTTGTGGTGCGTAGCATTGCACCTTTAACTTTTAACTTTTTATTTGGCTATGTCTTATTCGAACATCAATAACCCAGCTAACTTTCAGCTGGCGTCATTTGGTCAGTTTGGTTTCCGTCGTATTGTAACGAGTGGCACCAGTACTGCCGGAGAGCACTACCGCGTCGTGTATGCTCTTGAAGATTCTGTTGTATCAATGACCTCCGAGGCTGGAGATGATTTAAGCGGGCAGGTTATGCTTGCCGGAACGGCCATCTATGGGCTGTTCTCTGAAGTATCTGTTGTTAGTGGTAGTGTCCTAGCATACATCGCTTAAGATGTTAGGCTTAGGACTACAGATGTATAAGCGGATTGTTGCCGTTGGCGGCAGCATCATTGCTATTATATGGAGCACATATCCGGAGATATGGGACGATGCTAACGATGTTTGGGAATCATAAAAATATTAAGACATGAACTTAACTGGTCAAGAAATTAGAAACACCTACGGCAACGTAGTAACGATTGGCACCAGCGCTGGCGCTCCCACTACGGGTGAGTTTACCAATGGATTCAACTCCAGCTTCACCGCTTCCTTTGTGAGTGGTGACTTTGGTGTGGGTATCACCCCCAACAACTATGCTAACCTAAACACGCTCACTATCGGTAGCGCTGCTGCTTCTGCGGGTGGAATCATTGATTTCACTGGCACGAGCGGACGCTTGGCGAGCATCTACACGGAGGCGAGCGGAAAGATTGTTCTTGCTGCTGACCCCACTAACGGTGAGGCAGGAACTTCTATGGAGTTCAATGTAGACGGAAGCAATGCGATGCTTATTGACTCCTCTCGGAATGTTGGCATTGGAGTTGTACCCACTAATAATGTAGGAAATGTCCAAATAGGCGGCACCGCAAACACTTCTATTTTTTCACAGCAGGGAACGGACACGGTTCGTCTTGGCGTTCGTGCAAGTGGCCGTGTGGGAATCGCTTTTGATTCAAGCGACCCAACCTACACTAACCGAATGTGGTATTTGGACTCAATTGGTTCAAGCGGAACTTTGACTATTGGACGACAAGGTCTTGATGTTATGACATTCGCCAACTCTGGTAAGGTCGGCATTGGTACAAGTAGTCCTGCGGCTAAATTAGAGGTAGAGCAAGCCACAGGTGGAGAGGGTTTGCGCATAGACGGTGCGTCAGGTGGATTTGCACTTGTAGTAGAGGGAGGGAGTTCTTACAAATCAATATTGCGAAATGCATCCATTGGTACTTCGTATTTTGGTAATACTGCCCCTACTGATGGATTGATTGTAGAAGGTAATGTCGGTATTGGTACGACTTCGCCTACTCAGACGTTACACATAGATGGTAGCGCACGAATCACAGGCGCTATCTACGACTCTAACAACGCAGCTGGAACATCAGGTCAGATTTTATCGTCTACTGGCACGGGTACTGACTGGGTTACACTTTCTGAGATTTCAGGTGTTGACGGAACAGGTACGGCTAACTACATCTCTAAGTGGAGCGATACGGACACCATCACTGACTCACAGATTCAAGATGACGGAACTACGGTTGGTATTGGTCAGGCCCCATCTACGGCTAAGCTTACTGTAAGCGGAGACATCCAAACGGCTGCTCCCGAAACAACTACTGCTTCTGCTTGGAAGCTTGGTAACGTAGGGCTGGGTGGTGTCTTTGTAGGTGCTGCTGACTATGTAACGGTTTCAGTAGGGGGCTTGGTTGTTAAGTTGCCCATTGCCATCTTCCCTGAAACACAAGACTACTACGACCGCGTCATTGCTGACGGAGGTACGTTTGAGGGCTTGCTTGGATACGAAAGTGCGGTGACAATTCTAAAGGCAGAATAAAGATGAGTAACTTCTATGAAGATGCATCGGTTGTTATGGTCCCATCTGGTTACAAGACCAGTAAGGTATATAGCTCGGTGCCTGATGACGGCTCAGCCGATTTAACATTCTCACGTTCTAATGATACTGCCACCCGCGTAGGTCCTGATGGGTTTATTGAGAAGGTGCGGACGAACCTCTTTAAGTATAGCGAGCAATTAAATCAAGGTAGCGCTTGGGCATTGCAAGCGGGGGCAACCATAAGTGCCAACGCTGGAACCGCGCCCGACGGAACAACTACCGCCGACCTTTTGTATCCGTCGATTAACGGCTCAATCGTTGCCGCTATTCAAGCAATCATTACTACTATCAACGTCGAGTACGGGCAAAGCGTTTACGTCAAAGCGGCGGGCAAAAATTTTGCGGCGCTTTACACACTTAACGGAGGCAGTGGTACCGCAATGTGGGTAAACCTAACCACTGGGGC
>Ga0181594_10006266_pt1 | contig 10318 bp, 9 predicted proteins | sample 071ome_18_FD_145603 | JGI IMG/M metagenome (GOLD analysis project Ga0181594, IMG submission 145603) | Coastal salt marsh microbial communities from the Groves Creek Marsh, Skidaway Island, Georgia - 071413BT metaG (spades assembly) | ecosystem: Environmental > Aquatic > Marine > Intertidal zone...
GCTGGCCGGGCGTCGAGCAGGCCGAAAAGTCGACGCATTCGGCAAGGTCGGAGTGTAGTCTTACGAGTAGGCCGGCGATAACGGCGTCGGTTATTGCTTTTTGCCTGTGATTCTGGAGATCTGCGACGATGCCAAAGCTCGGTCTGGCCCTCTCAGGTGGCGGTTTTCGCGCAACGCTTTATCACCTTGGTGTGGTCCGCTATCTCCGCGATTCTGGGCAGCTTCAGGATGTTTCGGATATCGCCTCGGTCTCAGGGGGAACGATCCTCGCCGCTCATCTGGTAATGAACTGGGACCGCTACACCGGAAGCGAAGAAGAGTTCGCGGCCGCGGCCTCCGAGGTGGTGCGGTTTGTGCAGTTCGATGTTCGCAATCACATCGTCCGCCGGCTTCCACTGCTCTACACGGCCAGTCTTCTAGGAAAACTGGCACGAAGAGAGACTGCACATCTTACGCCGAACGCAGTGCTGGAGCGGTACTACCGAGAGCAACTCTACGGTGACACTTGCCTTTATGAACTTCCAGAAAATCCCCGGCTTCACATTCTTGCTACGAATGTCAGCGACGGGGTGATGTCGGTGTTCAACAGGGACGGACTTTTCCTCCAAGAACGTGGTCCGTTCGGTGAAATGGAATTTCGTCACGTGCCCGGTCAGATGGCAACGCTTCCACGTGTTGTGGGGGCTTCGTCAGCATTTCCTGGTTTTTTTCCACCGGTTGATATTACGGCGGCTGACTTGGGAGTACGGGACGGCCAGTTTCCCAAAGAGTCATTCACTGATGGGGGTGTCTATGACAATCTCGGAATCCGGGCATTTAGCTGGCTTCGGGAAGAGATTGGAGAATTCGACAACATTCTCGTAAGTGATGCCGGAAAGCCTTTCCAGGTTTTGAGCGATGAAACGCTGGGTTTTATTGGACAGTCAATTCGGGCGTCCGACATTCTGTGGGATCGGGTCTGGCAGCTTGAGCGGGAAAACTTTGGACAACAGAAGGGGTTCTCATTCCTGCCAATTACAGAGATTGTGTCACCCGAGGAAGACCCCAACGCTCAGCACCCTGTTGTTCAGATGGAGGTCCAATCGATTCGTACCGATCTCGACAGTTTTACTGATTTTGAAATCAACGCCCTTGTTCGTCACGGATATGAAGTGACTCGCAAGATTTGCAATCAGATTGGGCTTGTCGGTGAGGGCCAAACTGTAGGGGGCCGGCCATGGGGGCCTTGCATCGATAATTGGGATTCGTCGGAATCAGAAGAGGAGACGGAATTGCCCAAAGGAGTGGCCTCGTCACGGGCATCGGCGGCAACCCAACTTTCACGGCAGCTTCGACAGTCAGGGCATCGTAAAGTCTGGTCGACGCTTCTCGATTGGCGTGACTGGCCCAGTTATGTCTATCTGGGGGTTCTTCTTCTGCTGTTCGTTTGTGTGCCAGCCTATGTTGTCCAGCTTCATCGTCATACGGAGATGCTGACGAGCGTCATCAATTCGATTTCCCAGGGTGATCCCGACATCAAACAGATTCTTGACCTTGTCGAGGGGAGAACGACTGTTGACTGGCCTGTTGTAGAGGTGGGGGAAGTCAGTGAGCCTGTCGAGATCGATCTGACGGGAGTCGACGTCCTGTCACAAAGCCGTATTTTTGATTTGCGGAATTTCGATCCAAGCGCCTCTGATGACAAGAGCCGTGGATTTGTGATGTTCTACGATCGTGTCGTGTTGCGTTTCAATGAGGATTACCACGGCGACAAGAAGGTTGCTTTTAATAGCGTGTTCCCACTGCGGGCCGTTGAAGTTCGGCAGCCGGCTAACCAGCCGCAGGGGGCCTTCAACCGTATCGGACCGAGTGATTCCGAATCTATTCAAACCGGTGACGGCATGAAAATTCGGCATCAGACACTCTTCGACCTCTCAGATATTCCAATTGGGCAGAGAGTGACCCTCCAGGCGGTAAGTCGTGTGGAGTTGCCAGCCTCGATGTCGGGACATTTTCCCTTTTATGTCAACAAAAAGACTGAACTGCTGACGTCGTGGCTTCTTTTTCCAGACAATCATCCCTACTCGAGCTATCAGCTTGTCCGGTATCCAGCGGACCAGAGCGCGGCTCCGACGACCATGGACCCGCGGTTTGCGATTGACCATCCGTATGGAAACCTAATCGGCTGGTCGGTGATCACGCCGAAGGAGGGGATGGTGTATGAGTGTCGCTGGACGACCCGACACTGACTGCAAAGCCGTCTGCACGCGTCAAGCGAGGCTCACTGCCGACGCAGCGGCGGGCCCAGAACAAAAAGCCTGCTGTAATGACGAAGAAGTAGCCCGGCAAAAGCTGGACCACCCGGTCAAAGGCCACCCCCTGGCCGACATCCGGGGCTGCCCGCTCGACAGCCGTGACGGCCCCAGCGAAGGCGAGGCTCATCAGCCCGTAGCTCACGTTGACCGCCAGCCCGCGGAAACTCAGAACGGTGGCTCGATGCTGTGAGTCCACCAGCTGGTTGAGGTAATGGCTCTGGAGAAACATCAGCAGCCGCATCGACAGCGATAGCAGCATGAAGAAGCCAACCCCCCACCAGGGAATCAGCAGGGCGGTTCCAGCCAGGCCAATGGTGACGATCGCGACGAGCAGCCAGAAGTTTGCCCGGGGCGATTGGAGCGTCGCCAGCCGCCGCATTGGGGCAGCAGCGAAGAGCCCGATCACGGCTGTGCCGGCGCTGATCACGCCAAAAAAGAGCTCAGGAACCGCGATTCGTGCGTAGAGTTGGCTGGAGACGACCAACAGCTGTCGGATTGGCTGGTCAAAGAGAACACCGGCGGCAATCACAACCAGCACCAGCGGATTGGTAAGAATCCAGCCACCGGTGCGGATGGTCTGCCGGAAGGGTTCGAGCAGGCCTACCGGCTTTGGGGTGGCGTCGTTCTGCGGCTCCCGCATCGCCAGGGTGACCCCGATTGCCCCGCAGGCCGAAAAAAATGTGAGCCAGATTGGCAGCCGAAAAGTGTCTGCGAAGGTCAACTGCGGGGATCGCCCCAGCCAACTGCCGACCACGTTGAAAAGGTCCGGGGAGTAGACCAGGCTGCCGGAGATCATCGCCACGATGGTGGCCAGGCCGCCAAACTGCATCAGTCGTTCAAGTACCCGGGGCCAGTCCCGCTCGCGGCCGACAGCCTTCAGTGAATCAAAGGCGAGCGCCTCGTCGGCACCCGACGCAAACGCCTCGGCAGCCCCGCTGAGCACTCGGTTGAGTAACAGGGCGGGCAGCACCCAGGCGGAATCCGGTGGCACAACGGCCAGCAGCAGCATCTCGAGGGCCATCATCACCGCCGCAGCAACCAGCAAGGCCTTGCGGCCAACCAAGTCAGCGAGCGCCCCTGAGGGTACTTCCAGCAGCACAATCACAATCGCCCAGACCGCATTGATGAGCCCAAACTGCTCCAGCGTGATGCCGTAGCGGAGGAACATCACCATGAACACCGGGTAATAGAACCGAATGTTGAAAAGCACCCGGAAGGCCATGAACAGCCTGACGTTGCGGTCAGCGATGGTCTCGGGGAGCGGTGCGGGTGTCATGGTGGTGGGGCAATGTGAGAAAAAAACTGCCGCCCCGTGGGGCGGGGCGGCAGTCGTGAGAATGAATGCCGTTACCGGGGGTGCAACACCTTAGCGGCATTGTGCCGGCAACCAGGCGGATTGTTCAGTAGGAAAACCCACCCGAACATTCACCTGTACAGTCACCATGCGTCACTGGATCACCTCCTTTACTACGAGACTTCTAGCAGTCATGGGCGCTGTACTGCCCACCGCCAGACTGGCCTGTTCCCAAGCCGTGTTGGGACCCTCGTTCGATAACGGCGAACCGTTACCACGAAAATCGTAGCAGGCAGCCCCGATTTTGGCAGTAGGAAATCGCCCAGAGGCTGGACCGCCGCAAAGGCCGCATCCAGCGACGGCGAGACGTTTTCTTTGCGGACGAGGAAAGATCAAAATCGAACGTACGGGGGCCATCAGCAGAGATTGTGGCCTGCAGTGTGGAATCTTTGTTGTAGATCGTGGGTACGGTTTCCTTAGTGGGGGTGACGCCCATTTCGTCGGCTTCGCCTACCTTTTGGGGAGCGAAGATCCGCACCGTCTTCGTGCCCATTGACACAGAAACCTGATACCGGCCCTGTTTGATTGGGGCCGAACCTGGCGGCACACCAAGGACGGCATCCTCTGGTGACTCAAACAGGATTCGCCCCTTGGCCAGCGGGCTGCCGTCGAGGGTCACCATTCCTTCTACCATGTTGCGTTCTTCGAAGGTGCGTTTCGGACCACGGTTGCAGCCTGCCTGTACCAATGCCGACAAAAGCAACAGTCCACAGAGACAACGAATCGAGGTCATCGAGATTCCTTCAGGCGAGTGATGCTGACGCAAAAAGTGAGAGATGCCCTACCGACGAGATGAAATATGTCTTCCATCTCCAAGCAATGCTTTTGGTTGGCGTGACGCGAAACTCTGGTAGCAGAAAGTCGCAAATGGGTTTTCTTTAAGACGGTTAATTGCTTGTTGGCAGGCCGTCGTTACGTGCACCAAGCCTGCCGAGTACCTCGACCGGCGTGTTTTCATTGAGGAAACTGACAGAGCCATCAGCGAATGCAGCAAGAACCCCGCCGGGGTGGGCAGACCGGAGGACGATGGTGTTGCCACCAAACGCTGTGGTGTTGCCATTGCTGCGATCGTCTGCCATTTCCAGCCGATTGATTGCATAGCGAAGCGTAGTGGTGTTGAACGCAACCTGGTCGTAACCAGCGCGTGCTCTTGATCCAATAGCGAAGCCATATCTCGCACTCGGCCGGCTATCAAACTGGTTGCCGGTTGTAGGATCTGTCATGTACTCGCCAACTTCGCTAACAACCAGAGTTTTGCTGCTTCCATCCGTGATGTCTTGGTAGCGAATCTGCGTCTTTAGCCCAAGAACCCCGTTCGTGCCGATCGGGGCGTTGTAAGCTCCAGAGCCAGCACTGATTTCGGTGGTACTCCCATTGCCACCGAAATTATTGACGGTCCCGGCGATTGCTACGTAGTCGGCAATCATCGACTTGGGTTGTGAGTTTGTTGAAATGTTGTTGTCCATCGCTGACGATGGGCAGCGATACACTGAAAATTGTGGAGAGCCAGCATTATTTCCGATCATGTTTCTGATGGAAGTGTCGCTGTAGTTTTTATTCCATGGCCACCGATCAGCAATGTCACTCATTTCAAGGTGGGCCATGATATATACCATCCATGAGGCGCCAAAATGGCTGGAATCCTCAGCACCGGTTCCAAAGGGAGCGGTGTTGTCAGCGCAGCCGGGTGGAAAGCGATTGTTAACGTCGTAGAAATTTGCCAGCGCAAGTCCGATCTGCTTGAGGTTATTGGTGCAGGAACTGCGGCGGGCGGCCTCACGAGCCTGCTGCACAGCCGGCAGAAGGAGTCCAACAAGAACGCCGATGATGGCAATGACGACGAGGAGTTCAATCAGAGTAAAGCCAGCGTCCGGCTTCCGTGAACGGCTAAGGCGGCAACGCGAGTGGGCAAAAGGGTTTTTCATGGCATGTCTCGTTTCTGCGAAAAGCTCAAGAAAAAAAGACGCAGAGGATTGCCGAAAGAAGGCAAAGAGTATCCCCAGTAACGGCGAGAATAGTTTTCAACGCTTGGGAAGTCAAGGTCTAGGGCGGGTCTATGACTGCGTGAGGGCATCACAGTACGGCTGTTAGAAGCACCCCAGCAGAGGATCACTGCCCCGGCCAGATACCAGCCAGCGGATGCGGCCGGTCGTCCTGCCCGCGCGTGCCGTGATTTTTCAGAAGCCGCTGATTGACTTACGAGACCACGCAGGGCTGCTGGCGCCCCGCAACGCCATGAGTTTCTGGCTGGTCAACTGGTGATGAGAACTCACCGTTCACGCCAGTTTGACCATGGTCACCAGCACCTCCCGGCCGAGACGCTCGGGAAAGCAGGCCTCTGGGGTTGTTACGCTTTCTATTGTGAATTGGCCCCCGCCGGTGAAGCGGTCGTGGATGTCCTCAATCGTGCAGCCATGTGGCGGGCCGCCGCCGGGCTGGTGGTCGTCCCGATAGGGATCGAGATAGAAAACGCCGAGCAGGTGCCCGCCTGGCTTGAGGGCAGAGGCCACTGCCGCCACATACTCATCGCGGTGTGCAGGATCAATCGCACAAAAGCAGGTGTGCTCCCAGACCCAGTCGCATGTTCCCCGGAGCGTTTCTGGTAATGCGAAGAGGTCGCCTACGCAGTACTGCTCTGCAGCAACTACGGGCCGCTGCCTGCAGCCGGCGATCGCGGTTTCAGACAGGTCGAGGCCGATAGGCTGGGACTCAGGCTCAGCAGCGACGATTGCCCGCACGTCGTGGCCCGTGCCGCAGCCGGGCACGAGTATCCTGCCTGTCATGCTGCCTGGGTGGCCACGCAGCCAGGCCACTAACGGTGGTGCCGCCTCGCCCTTGTCCCAGGGGGTCTCGCCGATCCGATATTGCTCGTCCCAGTCGGGTTGTGTGGAAAAGCTCATGGTGCCGCTGCAGAGGAATCGAGGAAACCAATGACGGTGTTGAGGTGGCGTTTACGAGGCAGCTTGAGCGAGACGCCGGCATGCCCGTCGGGTGATCCACTTTCGGTAATTGAACATGAAAAAGAGATTCGGCCAGGAAAACAGCAGCCGGGTTACCAGCCCCCAGAAGCCACCACGATGCTCATATTCGATGTGTTCATCAATCCGAGTTGTCTGGTCGTCAATCGGAGTGAAGGTATGAGTGTGTTCCCACTTCCGAGCGGGGCCTGATGCCTGTATGTCGGTAAACCCACGCTCCGAGACACCCCGGTGAACGGCCTGCCAGCGCAATGGCAATGGGCCAACCCAGAGCGTGAAGGTAGAGACCGAACCCTCCGCAAGTGGCTCAACCGAGTGGATTTGCACAAGTGTCGGTGGCGGCGTCAGCGTTTTCAGGGCCGAGGTGTCATGGTGAAAATCACGAACAACAGCCAGTGGGGCGTCCACCTCGAAGGAGAAATCAAAGACAGGCACGGCTGGCTACTCCTTGGTCAGTGTTGCCAGAGTCCGCTTGGCCTCAGCGACATGTTTGTCAGCAGAGAGTGCTGCGGAGAAGACCAGCCGTACGACGCCACTTTTATCGATGACATAGGTTGTCCGCCCTGGAAAGAGTCCCAGCGTTCGTGGAACGCCAAAGGCCCGGCGAAGCGTGCCATTGGGGTCGCTGGCCAGCGGGAAGGGGAGGTTGTGCTTTTCGGCGAACTTCTGGTGGCTACCCACGGAGTCACTGCTGATGCCGATGACCTCGGCATCAAACCCGCTGATGTCGCTGTAGGCATCACGAAACGAACAGGCCTCGGCGGTGCAGACTGGCGTGTTGTCTTTAGGATAGAAAAACAGCACGACGGAACGTTCGCCACGAAAGTCTGACAGGTTGATTGAGCGGCCATCCTGCAGATCGAGGGTTACGGCAGGGGCGGGATCGCCGACAGCGATGGGCATGAAAGGCTCCTGTGAAGCGGGGTCGGCACCACAGCCGAGGGTGATGAGCACAAGCATGCCCAAGGACAGGCTAAGGCGTGCTTGAGTCTGGCTCGGCATTGGCTGCTGGGGCTGGTGGAACAAACTGGCCGGCGGTGGCCCCCATGGAGAGATACATGCTCATGAGGCCGTCGATCGACATGCCGGCTGGCCGTACATTTTCGACCGGTACAAACATCATAGCGCCTCCAAAGGGAACCGGCGCCGTCGGAATAATCACAATCAGGTGCTCTCGGTCGAGCACATGGTATCGCACTGGAGAAACCAGCAGGGCGAGCACGCTGGAGGGCTGGTCCTTGCCGAAAGAACAGAAAACAGGCGTCATGCCCTTCATGGCGTCGTTCTCACCAGGGCCAATCATGTCGATCATCTGCCGACTGGTGCTGTAAATGCTGCCAACCAGCGGGATCCGTTTGAAAAGTGACTCAACCGTACGGCCCAGCCATTTTTTGGCACCCAGTTCGACGACCAGACCCACCGTAAAGACCACCACGATGACCACAAACCAGCCCACGAAGTAGGGGGCAGCTGAGTCTTTGCCGACCTGAAGCCCAATGGCCGTCAGCTGTTTGCCAATGAGGGTGTCTGGACCACACAGGTACTGCAGGTATTCAATCACCCAGACCACCACGGCCACCGTGACAACCACTGGCAGTAAAGCCAGGACACCAGCGACAAAAAAGCGGACAAGACGCCTGAGGAAACCGAGCCCGAGATGAACCATAGGAATAAATCCAAAGGAGGATGATTTGATCGGTCAGGATGCTTGGGCGTCGGCAATAACACCGGCCCGTTGCTCAAGGCTGGCCACCACAGCGCAGCCACAGGAGTCACTCCAGACGTTGACGCTGGTGCGGCACATGTCGAGTACGCGGTCAACCGCAAGGATGATGCCCTGCATCTCAACTGGCAAACCAACGGCCTGGAGAATGACGACCATCATGACCAGCCCTGCATGCGGGATGCCAGCTGCGCCAACACTCGCCAGCAGTGCGGTAAAGGCGACGATCAGCTGCTGATCAAGTGGGAGCACCGCCCCATGATAGAGCTGGCCGATGAATAAGACGGCAACTGCTTCATAGAGGGCGGTGCCGTCCATGTTGATGGTTGCCCCAAGTGGCAGCACAAAACTTGAGACCTTGTTATCGATGCCAGCCCGATTCTCCACACAGGCCATTGTGAGCGGAAGGGTGCCATTAGAAGAAGCCGAACTAAAAGCGGTCAGCAGGGCCGGGGACATCGAGCGGGCGTAGGCAAAAGGGTCACGGCCGGCAACGAACCGCAGGATAAGCGGCAGAACGATTAAGGCATGGACCATCAAGGCGGCCACGACTGTAAGCAGATACCAGAACAGTGAAGCAAAGACGGCCGGCCCCTGTGTGGCGGTTACAAAGAGCATCAGGCAGAGCACCCCCAAAGGGGCCAGTGCAATGATCGCCATGGTCATTGCCATCATGACCTCAAAGCCTGCCTCGGCGGCGGATCGAATGGCAGCCAGTGTCTTTCCGCCGACGATTACGGCAAAAATGGAGAAGGCGAGAGTGAAGGCGATGATGGACAGGAAGTTTGACTCAGCAACAGCGGCAATCGGATTGGTCGGAATCATCCGCTCAACCTGCTCAAAGAGCAGATCGCCTAATGAGTGACCGCTTGCAGCTGGCCCGTTGGCAGCCGGGGAAACGCTGCCGGTGATGCCGGGGCGAAAGATGTTGACGGCAAGGAGGCCAACTGCGATGGCGATTGCACTGGTGCTGGCGTAGTACAGAACGGTTCGCAGGAACATGCCACCAAGACTGGCGGCATCACCGAGGCCGGTCACGCCGCAGATCAGCGAGGTGATGATGAGAGGTACCGCTACCATCTGGAGCAGCCGCAGAAACAGGTTGCCAACCTTCTGGGCTGCTTCACCCACGATGCGGGCGGGGCTGCGGCCAAGGCGATGGAGCCAATCGGCTGCCTCAGGATTGACGCGGGCAAGTTCATCAACGGTGGCAGCGGCGCCAGGGGTCTGTCGGGTGCCATCGACGACGGCGGCGTCAGTCGTGCCGTCGTCCCGTGTCCAGGCCAGTCGAATATGGTTTGGGCTATCACTAATTGTCAGGGCAGAAACGCCGCTAGGAAGCTGCTGGGTTGCAACCACCGTCTCCCGGGTTCCAGCCAGCAGGTTCAGGCTGACACCAATGATTGCCCCGACGAGCATGCCGATGGCGATCTGCCAGTGCAGTGCAAGCTTCATGATTGGTGTAATCCTTATGAGTGCCCGTGCGAATGGGCTGTCAGGGGGCGAGCCGCTCCCATGTCACCGGAGTGTCAGTGAGGCTGAGGCGTACCCGCTGGTGGCCGCTGGCGTGGAGAGTGAGCACCTCCACCAGAGAGAGGCGGCAACTGACCACGGCAAAGTGGATCAGACCTGACGGGTCATCGTCTAGAGGAATGGTCGGGGCGACTGGAAACTCAGCGACCGGTGTGCCCGGACCGATGGGGCTGGTGTAGCAGGCGCGGCTGGTGGTACGTGAGTTCGTCCAACCCGCCTGGGCCCGGCCATCCCCGTTGTGCAGTTCCGCTGTTGCAGCGGCGCGGAGCTGGACCCGAAGGTCTGCGGAGTACCAGTGGAGGTGGACGGCTGGTTGGGCCTTCATTTGACGGTACTTGGCCGAACGCGTGTCGGTGTGAAAGGCAATTTCGGCAGGATCTTCGCCGAAATGCCGGAGAACCACCGTGCGGGCGTCAGGCGTCCCGGCGGGCGTAAG
>Ga0181594_10006282_pt1 | contig 10303 bp, 9 predicted proteins | sample 071ome_18_FD_145603 | JGI IMG/M metagenome (GOLD analysis project Ga0181594, IMG submission 145603) | Coastal salt marsh microbial communities from the Groves Creek Marsh, Skidaway Island, Georgia - 071413BT metaG (spades assembly) | ecosystem: Environmental > Aquatic > Marine > Intertidal zone...
TTTATTCAGATGAATTTTGCGTAGTTGTCGAGCAGCGGCAGCACGGTCTCCGCCGGCGCCGGTGGCAGCGGCAGGATGGCCCGGGTCACGCCCCGGTCCGGCAGCCCTTTGACGTCGTCTTCTCCGGGAGGCGCCGCAAAAAATACGCCCAGGCTTATCGAGGCCGGGTCACGTCCGATCCGATTGCACGCATCGTGGATCTGCTTCAGACCGCCATCGAAGTCATACAGCCCGCCCAGCGGCATCCAGCCATCGCAGAACTCTGCCACGTGCTCCGCCGTCTTCGGCCCGGCAGCGCCGCCCATCAGGATCGGCGGATGCGGCCGCTGCACCGGCTTCGGCCAGGCCCAGCTGCTCTCGAACTTGACGTGCTCACCGGAAAAGCTGGCTTCTTCCTTGGTCCAAAGTTCTTTCATCAGCAAAATGTGCTCGCGCAGGATGGCGCGCCGCTGTTTGAAGTCCAGACCGTGGTTGCGCATCTCTTCGACGTTCCAGCCGTAACCGATGCCGAGTTCGAAACGCCCGCCGGACAGCATGTCCAGACTCGCGACCTCTTTGGCCAGCCAGATGGGGTCGCGCTGCGCGACCAGCGTGATCCCCGTACCCAGACGCAGCTTGGTGGTAACCGCCGCACAGGCAGCAAAGGCCACGAACTGGTCGTGCGTGCGCCAGTACTCTTCCGGCAGGGGGCCCAGCTCGGGACGTCCGCCCCAGGGCGTCTCCCGGCTGGTTGGAATATGACTGTGCTCGGGAAACCACAGCGACTCGAAGCCGCGCTCTTCGCAGGCCCGAGCCAGCTCCATCGGCTGGATGGCCTTGTCCGTGGGAAACATGATGACGCCGATATCCATAACCTACCCCCTCAATGTGAACTTACGAGCGCGGCATGATGGCACAAACGCCGGCCGCTCCCCTGAATGATCCCGCGCTCAGTCGCGCGAGCCCGCATGGTGTGCTTCCCACCAGGCACGATAGGCCGCATCCGGCGCCAGCACCCGGACTGCGGCCCGGCTGATCAGCGCACCTGTCTCGTCTTCGATCGTGACCCTGAATTCGACAATCGCCGCTCGGATCTTGATGACCTCGAAACGCAGCACCACGACCTCGTCCGGGTACACGGGCTTGCGCATTCGCTCCGGCTCGAAGGTCAGTCCAAGGCTGCCATCACCCGGAAATTCGGTGCCAAAAACGCCGGTGATTGCGCTCTGAATTAGGGCACCGGGCACCACAATATCGGGACTGTTAGGGAAACGCAGTCTGGCGGCCTCGACGTCATGGTGGATAGCGTTGTGGTCATCGGCCAGCTCGCAGTAGCGCGCAATCTGCGCGTGGCTGAACTGCCGCCGCACTTCGTGAGTCATGCCCACTGTCAGCTGCTCAGCGGTGAGGCATCGGGTGGTCCCCATGAGCTCTTCTCCGTTCTGCTCTCAGTTATCTGTGCCGACGGACACCAGTCTGCGCCCTGCTGCGGCCCGCGCAAGCTGCTCTGCCGGACTGCCCCCCAACATCCCGTTCATCACCAGGCGCTTGAGGTAATGTCCGACGACCAGTTCATCCGTCATGCCGATGCCGCCGTGCAGCTGCACGGCTTCCTCACCGACGCGGCGCCCGACCAGACCCGCCTGCGCTTTTGCAGCAGCGACGAACGGCGCCGCTGTGAGAAGGCCCGCCTCGTCGCATTTAACCCGCGCCAGCTCCACCAGCGACTCCACCCGCACGCAGTCCAGATGCATGTCGACCAGACGGTGCTGCAGCACCTGGAAGTCCGAGAGCTTACGGCCGAACTGCTGACGCTGCGCGAGGTAAGCGCAGGTCAGGGTGAGCAGACTGCGCATGATGCCGAGCGATTCGCCTGCGAGCAGCAAAGCAAACAAGCTACGCGCCTCGCTAACCACAGCGTCTGCACACACCAGGGCGGCTGTCTTCGGCACGGCGACACCCGATGCCGTCAGATCCGCGAACAGGCGTCCATCGGCACCGCGCCGCGCGGCGCGGGCAAGGCCTGCGGTGTCATCAAGGGGCAACGCTACCAATCGCTCATCGGGCAGGGTCAGCAGAAGAACATCAGCGATCCCTCCGTCGAGCACCCCACGCTGCGCGCCTGCCAGTGTGATCATCTTGTCTGTCCTGCTGATCGTCAGGCTACCGCTGGTGGCCTGGCGCAGGTCCAGCCACGCGAACACAGTCTCACCTTGCACTCCGGCGTCCAGCAGGCCCTGGCGCGTGGCGTGCGGCGCACAGCCGTCCAGCAGATGAAGACAGACCAGCTGGTGCAGCAGCGGCTCACTCATCGCCGCCGGCCCCACTGCTGTCGCCAGTGCTGTGGTCACTGAAGGCGGCAACCCAAGCCCTCCGCCCTCTTCGCTGACGCCCGCTCCCAGCCAGCCGAGTTCTGCGAACTCGAGCCAGCGTTCCCGCAACCAGCCAGCCTCACCGCTGAGCACTGCACGCTGCTCACTGTAGTCGTACCGCTCTCGCACAAGGCGCTCAGCGCTTTCCACTAGCGCAATGCTTTCCTCGGATCCACTCATTACCAGGCCCATGTCTGCGCCGTCCTACATGTATTCGCTGCGCAGGCTGCGAAAAATCAGCTCGCGCTGCACTTCGTTGCTGCCGCCATAGATCGTCGCAGCACGATTGTTGAAATAGCTCGAGAGCCAGGTCGACATCGGCATGCCGCCTGGACTGGTCGGCGTAGCCGGCTCTGCCTCGTAGAAATCAACCGGATCCACCAGCATCAGGGCCAGCTCGTCGATCAGCTGGATGTTTTCCGTCCAGCCGATCTTGATCACGTTCGCTTCGGCGTGGGTCTGCTCCGCAGCGGGGCGCAGATGTCCGAGACGGAATTCGGTGCTTTCGTAGGCGAGCAGCTCTACGTCCACCCGTGCGGCTTCCTGCCAGAAGGCTTCCGGCACGCCTTCCTGTCCCCTCGCCCGCTCGAGAAGATTATTGAAACGACGCCGCAGACGTCCGCCGAACACAAACTGGCCGCGCTCGATCTCAAGCAGGTAGCGCGCCACTGCCCAGCCATCGCCCTCCGCGCCGAGCAGACAGTCCGGCGTAACCTCGACGTCATCGAAAAACACCTGATTGACCTCGTGGTCACCGGTCATCAGGCGGATCGGTTTGACCTCGATGCCCGGGGTATCCATGTCCACCAGCATGAAGCTCAGGGCGTCCTTGGTGGCCTCGCGCCGCGTGCGCAGCAGGCAGAAGATGCGGTTGGCGTAATGCGCGTCCGTGGTCCAGATCTTCGCGCCGTTGATGACATAGCCATCGCCTTTACGCTCGGCGAAAGTCGCCACGCTGCCGAGGTCGGAACCCGAACCCGGCTCAGAAAAACCCTGACACCACTGATGCCGCCCGTCGATGATGGCCGGCAGCAGCTCGGCACATTGCTCGGGCGTGCCGAACTTCATCACCACCGGACCGACGTAGGTCAGGCTCAGCGGGGACAGCAGCGGCGCGCCGCGCAGTCCAGCTTCGTAGAGCAGCAGGTAGTTCTGGATCTGGGACAGACCGGCACCGCCGAACTGCTGCGGCCAGTGACCGACATGCCACAAACGGGGACGCAGCTTTTCTATCCACGCGGCGCTGCGCTCGTGATCAGCAACCTGGGTACGCAGGACATCCTCGGTGGCCACCATGTCCGCGTCCAGCTCTGCATCCAGGAACGCGCGAACCTCATTCAGAAATTCGCGATCAGCCGCCTCCAGAGCGTTTTCAAACAGCATAAGACTCTACTTTCAGTCTTCGTTGAGCCGCACGCCGAGAGCCTTACGCGTTGCCTCGGGTAGTCCGGTCGGGTCCATCAGGAAGTCGTAAAGTTTAAGCCAGTGCGTGTGCGCCAGCTGATGCAGATGAAACGCGTTCTGCATGGCGAGCTTGCGTCCCTGCGCATCCTGGGCGCCGTTGATGGCTTTCTTGGTCAACTTCAGCGCGAATCGCGACTTGGCGGCAATTTTCCGCGCCATCACGAGCGCAGCCTCGGCCAGTTCTTCGCGCGGCACGACCTGGTTGACCATGCCGAGCTGCTGCGCTTCCTGCGCCGAGAGCGCGTCCGAGGTAAACAGCATCTCCTTCGCCTTACGCGCACCGACTTCCCACAGGTGGTGGAAAAACTCCACACCGCCCACGCCGAAGCTGACGGTCGGGTCGGTAAAGCTCGCATCGTCTGAGGCAATGATCAGATCGCACGGCCAGGCCAGCATCAGGCCGCCGGCGATGCACTTGCCCTGCACCGCAGCGATCGTCGGTTTGGGAATATTGCGCCAGCGTTCGCTGAACCCGACATAGATCTCCTCTTCGCGCGCCATCTGCCGCTCACCGCCGGCGCAGGTAAACCCGCACATCGTTCCGACTGTCCGGTGCTCAGCCATGTTCTCGTAGGGCGTGGTCTCAGACAGGTCGTGGCCGGATGAGAAATGCTTCCCGTTCGCCGCCAGGATGATGACCCGGATTTCGTCATCATGCGCGGCGCGGTCGAAAGCAGCATTGAGCTCGTACAGAAACTGCGTGTCCTGCGCGTTCGCAGTAGCGGGTCGGTCGAGAACGATACGGGCAATCCCCGCTTCCGGCGTCTCGTAGATGATGTAGCTCGCTTCGCTCTCGGTGCTCATGCTCTTTTCCTCACGTTCCTGGGACATCAGGGCAGGCAAATGCCAGTGACTGGCGCTGCGTCACCTCCCCGGCGGCTAATGTACACAGGCCATGCCGTAGGCGGATAGCAGCCGGCCGGCCACCGTCAAACCACGGTCAGGGGCAACTATCGGCGCGTGCCGGCGGGCGCGGTACGCAGACAGTTGCGTCCTGCTTTCTTGGCCTCATAGAGCGCCTGGTCTGCGGCCTTGACCACAGCATCCGGGGAAGGATGCGCTGCGCTGCGCTCAGCGAGTCCGATACTGATAGTGACCGTCACCTCCTGCTCGCTGCGCCTGCTCTTGCGACGGCCGCGGCGCTCCCGGACCTGGCCGGAGGTCTCCGCCCGGTGCGCCTCGTTGCGCACCGTCATCGCATAGCCCGCGATACGCTCGCGCAGCGTTTCCAGCGCTGCTTCGGCCCGGGCCGCATCGCGCCGTGCGAACACGACGCTGAACTCCTCGCCGCCATAGCGAAAAGCCCGACCACCGCCGCCAACCTCGCCAATGTGACGCGCCACCATGCGCAGCACGTCGTCACCGACATCGTGCCCGTGAGTGTCGTTGAAGCCTTTGAAGTGATCGACGTCCAGCATGGCGATCGCGTAGCGGCGTCCCAGGGTCCGGAGGTAGCGGTCAAAGGCCCGACGCCCGCTGAGGCCGGTCAGCTCATCCTTGAAGGCAAGCTCATAGCTCTGACGGACCAGCCCGATCAGGCAAACGCTTCCGAGCAGCGCAAACACAAGCACCGAGATCCCTTCTCTATCAAGCAGCGCCAGGCAGGTGAGCTGGTACAAAGTGAGAGTGAACACAAGCGCCTCGTCGCGCTGACGACGGCGGGAGAGCAACCACAGTCCAAACACGCTGAGCACAGCCCAGGCGATGATTATCGTTTGCGGCAGCTGAATGGCGGACAGCAGTTTCGGTCCCGTCAACCGCAACAGCCCGCCGAGCAGCGGGTCAAGATCGCGTACGTAGAAATGCACCAGCAGCACCACAGACGGCAGCAGCGAGGTAACCAGCGAAACCACGGCACGGCGGGTCCACAAGCCCCGCTCGGGCATGAAAAGCAGGCAGCAGCCGGTCCACAGAACGCTGCACGCGATCGCGTTGTAGGCCAGCCACGCAGCCGGTGTGCTGAGCGGGACCTGCAGCGCTCTCTGGATGAAAACAAACGTCGCCAGGGCGCCAACCAGTCCGGCGCTAACGCGGGCACGGTTGTAGGCCATTGCCAGCGCCGTGGGCATCAGGAGCAGAACGAAAACCGCCAGGCGAGCGGAAGCCGGCTGGCGCAGAATTTCGGGGACGATGGATTCACGCGCGGCCAGACCGCCCGCCAGCAGCAGCACGGGCCAGAAGAGATAGGCTGGACGTCCAGAACGCATTGTTTGAGTCGATCAGCGCCCGTGGGCGGTGATTGCGCACCAAGCCACAAGACCAGCGCCGTTGCAACAGATCATGGCGTCGCATTGTGCCTCTCCGGGGCAGTCCACACAGCGCCTGCCGGCCGATGCCGCCGGCAAAGCCCGGCGTGTCACAATGCGCGCCCTTGCAGCGCCGGCGCGGGCGACCACAACGCGCTCAGGCGCTGTGAAAAGCTACTCGGAGAACGCCCATGAAGCTCGAAGGTATACGGGTTCTGGATCTGTCATTGTTCCTGCCCGGCCCGCTGCTGACCCAGATGATGGCCGACCACGGCGCGGAAGTGATCAAGCTTGAACCGGTCGGCGGTGGCGAACCGAATCGCGAGATCGGCCAGACGCGCGACGGCCTGACGGTCTACTTTGCCAACACGCATCGCAACAAGAAAAGCATTCAGCTGAACCTCAAAACGCCGCAGGGGCGGGAGGCCGCGCTGAAGCTCGCGGCGACCGCCGACGTCATGATCGAAGCGTTCCGGCCAGGCGTCGCGGCGCGCCTCGGCGTGGGTTATGACGCTGTCCGAGCAGTCAATCCTGGGATCGTCTACTGCTCCATGTCTGCCTGGGGACAGGACGGCCCCTACGTGCAGAAACCAGCGCACGATCTGGCGACCGAAGCCATGGCGGGCGTCCTCAGCATCACCCTCGGACGAGACGGCAAGCCGGCGATTCCGGGGATCGCCGGGGCCGATATGCTGTCCTCAATGATGACCCTGAGCGCACTGCTGATGGCGCTCCTGCGGCGCAAGGATACCGGCCTCGGTGATTACATCGATGTCGCCATGGCCGACAGCCTGCTCGCTGCCCTGCCGAACAACATGGGCAGCGTGTTCGCCGACAAGCAGCCGCCGGAGGTCAGGCATGAGCGCTCTCTCGGCGGCTATGCGATGTACGGCATCTATGACACGCGCGACGGCCGTCAGGTGGTGCTCGGCGGATCTGAAATGCATTTCGCTGAGGCCGTGCTGGAAAAACTCGGCAGGCCAGACCTGCTGCCGCTGTGCCAGCCGCCGCCGGGCCCCAACCAGGACCCGGTCAAAGCTTTCCTGCGAGAAACCTTCCTGACCCGAACACAGGCCGAGTGGGTGGCCTTCTTCGAGGGCGTGAACGCCGCCTTCGCGCCGGTCAAGAATTTACGCGAGGCAGCCGATGATCCGCAGCTGCGGCACCGCGAAATGATCGTCGAAGACGATCGCGGCTGGGAGCACATCGGGATCCCGATGAAGTTCCGTCACGAGCCGGGCCAGCTCAGGTTTGAATTCGCCACGCTCGGTCAACACACCGAAGCCGTGCTGCAGGAGCTGGGTTACGACGCGGCGGCGCTCAGCGCCATGAAGGACGCGGGGGCTTACTGACTCCTCGAGAAAGGGCGGACGTCAAGACCCGCGCTGCTTTCAGGCGCCCGACTCCCGCGCCTGCCGCGCATAGCCCGCCCGGCGCTGGATGCGCTCGGTATACATACGCAGCATTCTCCGATCCGCCGCGTAATCAGGGATCAGCTGCATATCCGACTTGGTCTCAAACGCTGCCACGGCGCGCTGAAATTGCCGATCCAGAGCGCCATAGGCCTCGCGCGAGGTTTCGCGCTCTGTCAGCAGCAGGCAGAGCGTCGCGCCAACTGCCATCAGTTCGTCTTTAAGCGCAGCCGCGCCCGGCGTCTGCACCAGCATGAATGCGGTCGCCGCAAGCATGACGAATTTCGCCTCGGTGCGTCCGAACTGACGCATCGGCTCGAATCCGAACACCTGTCCAGGGGCGACCGGCACCCGATCGAAACGTGCGTAGCCCTGACTCAGCGCGCTGAGGAAGGCGGGGCTTTCGCGGTGAGTCAGATGCACCCCAGGCGCTGAGCGCGCCAGCACCACGCCGCGTGCGCGCCGCTTGTCCCCGTCGGGATCATTGATGCTGACCACAAGGTGCTCGACCACCCGGGAGTGCCCGACCCACGACTTGTGGCCGCTCAGCTCGAACCCGTCCTCCACCGCCGCCAGCGTCACACCGGGGTGCTGCTCGGGATCGTGAGTGTCTTCGGTCGCTGCGTAGGCAGCCCAACCGCCGGGAGGCAGAAACGGAAAGGCGCTGCGCAGGCTGGCCTGATAGCCGGCGGCAAACACCCAGGCAAGGCGGTCGGCGAGCATGCCGCCCCGCACTGCCTGCTCGCTCGCACTCAGGTGATGCGGCACCTCTGTGCACCACAACTGATGGAAAGCCTGCTCGCTGTCTATCTTCGACGGCACCACTGGCGCGACCAGGCATTGTTCGAGGGCGGCCAGACTCACGCCCGGGTTCTCCGACAGCAGCGACTGCTGTGAACAGTCAACGCTCTCCGGCCGGGAGCACCCGACTTCTGCCGCTGAGGGCGATCGGTCATCATAGAGCGCCTCTACCTAACGCGATGGGAAGCAGTATGGCAGAAGAATCCATCGACCAGCTCGGCGCCGACAAGTTCGCCGGCAAGCTGTTCGGCGACCTGGGCGGCGCGATGAACGTTGCCATGATCTGGCTCGGCGATCACCTCGGCCTGTACCGCGCCCTGCAGCAACTCGGACGCGTCACCAGCACTGACCTGGCGGATCACCTGAGGCTGTCCGAACGCTGGGTCCGGGAGTGGCTGCACGGGCAGGTGGCTTCCGGCTATCTCGCTTATCGCGGTGACGGCTGTTTTGAAATGACACCGGCCGCGGCCGCAGTGCTGGCCGATGAGGACAGCCCGATCTTCTGCGCCGGCGGTCTCACGCACATGCCGGCACTCATGGGCGATGTGCTGCGGCGTCTGCCGGAGGCATTCCGCTCCGGACTCGGACTCACGTTTGATGATCTTGGGCCTGACGCGGCTCGCGGTATCGAGCGTCTGTTCGCGCCCTGGTTCAAACACGCGCTGGTGCCCGTCGCCATTCCCGCGCTGGACGGCATGAAGACCCGTCTGGAGGCCGGCGCACGGGTCGCCGACGTCGGGTGCGGTGCCGGAATCGCGTTAGTCGAGCTTGCCAAGGCATTTCCTGAGAGCGAATTCCACGGGTACGACATTTCCCGCGAGGCTCTGACCCGCGCGCGCGATAACAAGGCGCAGGCCGGGCTAGGCAATCTCGATTTTCACGACGCCAGTGTCGACGGTCTGCCCGACGATGCGAGCTTTGACCTCGTGATGTCCTTCGACTGCATTCACGACATGGCCTACCCCAGCGTCGTCATCCGGGCTATCCGGCAATCCCTCAAGCCTGATGGCACCTGGTTCATTGCCGACATTCACTGCGGTGAGACGCTCGAAGAAAACCTGGCGCTGGACAACCCCATGATCCCCATGATGTACGGCTTTTCGGTGCTGTGCTGCCTGTCTTCAAGTCTCTCGACACCTGACGGCGAAGGGCTTGGGACGGTCGGCTTCGGCGAGTCGGTTGCGCGACGCATGACTGCAGACGCGGGGTTCAGCCGATTCCGCCGCCTTGCGCTGGACCATCCCATGAACGCCTACTACGAGGTACGTCCCTGACCGGACAGCAGCGGCTCCAATGACCGCTGCAGCGGCGCATTCACATCCGATGATCTCGTGGCGCGTGTGATCGACTCCACGATCGCCGCGGGGGTCATGAACAGTTTTCCCGGATAGCTCGGAGTAACCCCATGAAATTCGGACTGCGCTATTGCAACACCGGGCCCTATGTCGAGCCTGCTCAGGCAGTGGAGCTTGTGCAGGCCGCAGAAGCTGCCGGCTTTGAATCGGCCTGGACCGTCGAGCACACGGTCGTACCCGCCGGATACGCGACGGCCTACCCCTACTCCGACAACGGCAAGATGGCCGGCGGGGTAGACGATTTTCCGCTGCCCGATCCGCTGATCTGGATGGCGTTTGTTGCCAGTCGCTCGTCGACCATCCGCCTCGCGACCGGGATCCTCATCCTGCCGCAGCACAATCCTGTCATCGTGGCCAAACAGGCTGCCACGCTTGACGTCTTGAGCAGCGGACGCCTGATTCTCGGCGTCGGGGTTGGCTGGCTGCGCGAGGAGTTCGCTGCCCTCGGCGTTCCTTTTCACGACCGGGGCGCTCGGACCGAGGACTATATTCACGCCGTGCGCTGCCTGTGGACAGAGGAAAAGCCGACGTACCGCGGCGCCTTTGCAGCATTCGAGAATGCTTACTGCCGCCCCCAGCCGATTCAATCAACTATCCCCATCGTCATCGGTGGACATTCCAAAGCCGCCGCGCAGCGCGCAGGACGCGTTGCAGACGGCTACTTCCCTGCGCGC
>Ga0181594_10006283_pt1 | contig 10303 bp, 9 predicted proteins | sample 071ome_18_FD_145603 | JGI IMG/M metagenome (GOLD analysis project Ga0181594, IMG submission 145603) | Coastal salt marsh microbial communities from the Groves Creek Marsh, Skidaway Island, Georgia - 071413BT metaG (spades assembly) | ecosystem: Environmental > Aquatic > Marine > Intertidal zone...
GTCCGCAAACACCCGTTCCAGCAAGTCCTGCTGGGCGTGCGAGCCGCCGAGTGTGTGCATGGCCCCCAGCGCCGGGCGTATGGTGTCGAGGGCTTGTCTGGTCTTGCCTTGCGCATCGAGCAAAATCGCTTCGCACACCGGGATCGCGGCGCGCAGCAGCGGTGCGGCCTGCACTCTGTGGGCCCTGTCTGCAAACGCCCGCGCGCCATCCAACAGTGCTTTGGTGTCATCAAACCGTGCCACGCGGGTCAGCGCTAGCATCCAGTGCGGCAGTGTGAACGGGTTCGAGCCATCGCCTTTGCGCGCTGCCGCCTTGTCCGCCAGTTCTTCCCAGCGATCTCCGCCATCAATGCCGGCGCGCTCCAGCCTATAAAGCATGGAAACGGCGTTCTGCACGTCGATGTACAGGTCCGGCATCTGCCGGGTGAGGGCTGAATCCAGGTTGCGGAATTTGCGGTCGTAGAGATCCAGCACCGCGTCGAATTCGCGCCGGTCATAGTGGAACAAAGCCTGGTGCCACCACAGGTGGTGCAGCAGGTTGTTGCCGCCTTCCCAATTGGCTTCCAGTCTGTTTAACAACGCCAGCGCCTCGCTGCGGCGGCCCTGCATTTCGTAAGTGTGCGCGATGGCGTGGGTTGCCCAGATGTCGCCGGGATCGATTTCGACCGCCAGCTGACCGGAATGCTCGGCGATGACGTAGGAGCCGCTCTCTTCGTGGGCGAAGGACCGGCACGCGTTCACGGTTCCAAAACCGGGAAGGCCGCTGTTCCAGTGCGGCAGCACGCGCTCGACATTGGCCATCATTGCCGCTGGCCGGCCGAGCCAGAAGCCGAGAAAGTGATGCAATCGGAAGGCAAGAATATCGTGCGGGTATTGCAGGCCAAGCTGTTCCCATGCGCCCATGGTGCCGTCGAAATCGCCGCTTACCCATAGCTCAAGCGCCTGGACATGGGCCTGTTCGCGGGCGCTTGCCCGGGCGGAATGTTTTTGCGCAGCGCCAAGGCACTTGTAGATGAATTCCATGTTTCCGGTGTTGAACGCCCCCATGGTGAAGGCGCCGCGCATGACATGGGCCAAGGCGCATTCGGGATCTTCCGCCAGCAAACCCTTCAGCCGCTGAGATGTATCGTTGCGGTTGAGGATGTAGCCTTCCACGACATGATCGAAGGCGCGCGCCGCCGCTTCCGATGCGCAAGTAAGATGTAGTCCTTGGGCGTCCTTGAACATGATCGCGTCCAATGTGCTTGATTGCTTTTGACCGATCATGCGCCAACAATGGTTCATGCACAATGGCGCGCGCGTGATCACGCCGGCCGGCGGCTGTGATCTGCCTGCGAGCGATTGCCCGGCACGACTTGTTTCGCCATACTTGCTGCGGGAGGAAAGCGAATGGAACGTGAGGTCAGTTTTTCGTCGGACGGTTTGACACTGTCGGGGTTGATGGGCCTGCCGGACAAGGGCAATGCACCCCATCCGGCGATCATCGTCATGCATGGTTTTGGTGGCCACAAGGACGGCCCACAGCAGCGCTGGTCGGCGCCGTTCTATCGCGCGATGGGGTATGCCACCCTGCGGTTTGACTTTCGCGGTTGCGGTGAAAGCGAGGGGCCGCGCGGCCGGGTTGTACCCAATGAAGAGATTGCCGATGCCATTGCCGCGTTCCGGTTCCTCGCCGGGCAGGATGAGATCGACGCATCGCGCGTTGCGCTCAGCGGCACCAGCTATGGCGCAACGGTCGCCGTGGCCGCGGCGTCACGCGAACCGGGCGTTGCGGCCGTTATCGCACAGGGGGGCTGGGGCAACGGCGAACGCATGTTCCGCCATCTGCATGCGACGCCGGAAAGCTGGGAGAAATTTTCGCAACTGCTGGCCGAAGGCCGCAGCCAGCGGCAGGCCGGAGAAGAACCGATGATGGTGCACCGCTACGATCTGATACCGGTGCCGGAGCGTCTGAGGGGCAATATCGATCCGCGATCGATATTCGATTTTTCGATCGAGACCGGCATCGAGACGTTCGATTTCAACACCGAAGACGAAGTCGCCTCCATGGCCGGGCGGCCGTTGTTGCTGGTCCATAGCGCCGGCGATGACGTAATCCATCCAGAGGGCTCTTACGACCTGTTTGCAGCGGCGCAACAACCGGCGGATTTGCAGATCGTTTCGGGCGTCGATCATTTCATGTTCGGCGAGGATGACATGCGTGTTGCGCACATGATCGAAGACTGGCTCGGGCGCTATTTTCCGGTGGATTGACCGCAGCGCGAATTGCGGGTGCGCACCAGGACGATGGCAATGGCAGAAAGCGAAGAAACCATGCAGGAACGAATTGAACTCAAGTACGGTGACTTGAAGCTTGCCGGCATCTTGTATCTGCCGCCATCGGCGTCCGCCGAAACGCCATGTGCGGCATTTGTGGTGCTGCATGGCTTTGGTGGCCACAAGGACGGCGGCAGCTCGCGCGTTGGCGCGCAGATGTTGGAGGAATTCGGATACGCCACGCTTCGAATCGATATGCCGGGCTGCGGCGAAAGCGAGGGCGAACGCGGCCGGGTGATATGCCTGGAGCAAGTTGATTGCGTGAAGCTGGCGCTGGACTATCTGGAAACGCGCAGCGAAGTCGACAGTACGCGGCTGGGCTTGATGGGCTCGAGTTTCGGCGGGGCTGTTTCCGTCTATACCGCGGGCACGGACACCCGGGTTGCCGCCGTTATTTCGGCCGGAGGCTGGGGGGATGGTGAGCGCAAGTTCCGCGGTCAGCATCCGACACCCGAAGCTTGGAAAAAATTCACCGGCATGCTCGATCGCGGTCGCAAGCACAAGGCGGAAACGGGACAATCCCTGATGGTGCCGCGCTACGATATCGTTCCAATTCCGGAGCATTTGCGCGGTGGCTTATCCGCCGGCGGGCATACCGAGTTTCCCGCAGAGACCGCGCAGAGCATGTTCGATTTTCGCGCCGATGACGTCGTGGGCGATATCGCGCCGCGCCCCCTGTTGTTGCTGCACAGCGCCAATGATTCCGTGACGCCAACCGAGCAGTCCATCGAAATGTTCAAACGCGCGGGGCAACCGACCGACCTGATATTGTTGTCCGATGTTGATCACTTCACATTCGGTGAAAACAACCCCCGCGTGCGGGCAATCGTCGGTGACTGGCTCGGGCGATACTTTTCCGCCTAGCGGGTTGTGGTGTTGGTGACAGGCAGTTCCAGGAGCCGGGTAATTTCAGGTAACCGACTGAATGAACAATAGCTGACCTATTCCGCAGCAAGGAGCATCGTTGCCGGCATTCCCAAGCTGTATTGTCATTCAGTGAACCAGCGTGAAAACCGGCTTTCGCTCTTGGCATGAAGCTGTGATCGGCTTTTCTTGTTGTGTTCGGATGGACAAGTTGCATACTCAATGAGGGAGTGCCGCCAAAGGGGCGGGCTGCCGGGCTTGGGAGGAACAATCATGATTGGCTGTATTGCAAGAAAGGCTGCATGCCTTGGTGTGACTGCTGTCGCCGGTCTGGTATTGGCGGCGCCATATGCAGTGGCGAAGGATGCCATCGCGGATTTTTACAAGGGTAAACAAATAACGATATTTATCGGCTTTGCCGCAGGTGGCGGCTATGACGCCTATGCGCGATTGCTGGCGCAGCACATGGGAAAATACTTACCGGGCGCGCCCAGCTTTGTGGTAAAAAACATGTTCGGCGCGGCGGGCGAAGTGGCGGCTGCCTATGTCGCAAACGTTGCGCCAAAGGATGGTACCGCCATTGCGGGTGTTGCCGCATCGCAGCCGCTGGCGCGTATTTTTCAGTCAGGAAAAAAGCAGACATACGATCCAGGAAAGCAGCATTATCTGGGGTCTGCCTCCAGTGATACGTTTGTGTGCATGGTAACCAAGAATGCTCCAGTAAAAACCGCCAAGGAAATCTTTTCGAAAGAGCTGATCCTGGGGACCGGCGCGCGCAGATCGGGTACGCTTACCGTCATTCCGCAGATGGAGAAGAACCTGCTTGGGACCAAAATCAAACTGATCGTTGGTTACAAGGGTAGCCGGGCAATCGTTGCGGCTATGGAAAAAGGCGAATTGCACGGCCTGTGCGGCATGAACCTGAGTTCGCTGAACTCGCGTTATGCCCATCACTTGCGCAGTGGAATGGCGCGCATTCTTCTGCAGCAGTCGGTGGAGGGCGATGCAGGCCTGAACGCCGCCAAGGTTCCGCTGATGTATAATTTCGCCAAGACTGAAAAGCAGAAAAAGATCATGCGGACGATTTACGCCCAATCAAAATTTGCACGGCCCTATTTTGTCGCCAATGGTGTGCCGGCAGAGCGTGTGGCCGCATTGCAGAAAGCGTTCCTGGCAACGTGGGCCGACAAGGCTCTGCTGGCGGCGGCAAAAAAACGCCGGTTGCGGGTGGCGCCAATTCCCGGATCGCAAATTCAGGCGATAGCGGCGGACCTTGCCAGGCAACCGGAAAGCTTCATCAAGGAGGTGAAGGCCTCTATCAATTTCAATTGACAAGTATGGTGTGTTGCCGGACGGCCTTTATTCAGGCCTCCGGCTGTTCAATCCGCTGACGGCAGACGCCGGATGGTGAACTCGATCTCTCCGCCAGACAATTCGCGCCAGAATTCGATCTCGGTCATGTAGGCGGCTTTGGGGAATTTCCCGAACCATTCCCGGGCCTTGGCGCGAGCCTCCAGGCGCGGCAGCGTGAAGGTTTCGCGCTTCCACATGCCGTCGCTGCGCGAACCGGCAACGCGGTGCGGTCGCGTTTCCTCACGGCGCCTGTTTCGCCCGCGCGTGGCAAGCGAACGGGCGACATCGCGCGGCGATCTTTCGCCGGATAAATTGCGATCCCTGCTCATACGCCACTCCAACTCCGGAGGGCATTTTAGCGGCAACCTTCGCCTATGGCGAGTCCGCGCCGCGGCCGACGCTGTCGTCCAGCGCCTCGTCCAGCAGCCGGGCCAGTATCTCCGGCTGTTTTGGAAACCCGGCACGGATCCACAGGGCCTGCATGCGCTTGAGCGCCGCGCCGAGCGCCGGGCCACTTTCAACGCCGCGTCTGATCAGGTCCGCGCCGGTAAATGGCAGGCGCGGTTCCGGTGTATCGCGCAAAAACGCGAAGGCGGACTTCCAAGCCTCGAGGTTTTGCGCCTGTCCGGCACTGGCCTGCGCAAGCAGCAATCCGTCCAGCGCCGCCCGGCGGCCGTGCAGGAACAAGAGCCTGTAAAGGTCTGTCTTTGGGGGCGGTTCGCTAGTATTGCGCATCGCGGTCCAGGCCGGGACCGCCCGGCGGATGCGCATTGTCTGGAGGTTCGACAGGCGCAGGCGATCCTGCAACCGCGCGGCGTCTTCGGGGATCAGGGCAGCGAGTGCGGTCAGGCGCAAGGTGAAGTCGGCGGCCAGGCCGTGGGCGTCCTCGACCGTGACGACGCCGGCAAGGCGTGCTGGATGCGGCACGCCGCCGATCAACGGTCCAAGCAGTCCGGCATGCGCCATTTCGGCGGCCGCTCCGGCAGCGTGCCTGGCCACCAGCAATTTGCTCGTTTCAGCGCCAACCCGTTCGCGTGATAGCTTCAGCATGCCCTTGCGCCCGGCGATGACGGCGGCAAGGCCTTCCCTGTCGAGCGGGCCCGCGCCATAGGCGGCATGCATGCGAAACAGGCGCAGAATGCGCAGGTAATCTTCGGCGATGCGCTGGTCCGCGTTGCCGATAAAGCGCACACGCTGTGCTGCGATATCTTCTAGCCCGTTGACGTAGTCGTACACGCGCCGGTTCTGGTCGGCGAACAATCCGTTGATGGTGAAATCGCGGCGCAGGGCATCGGCCTTGAAATCGCGGCCAAAGCGTACGCTTGCACGGCGGCCGTCGGTTTCGATGTCTTCGCGCAAGGTGGTGACCTCGAACGGCTTGCCGTCGCTGATTACGGTTATGGTGCCATGTTCAAGGCCGGTTGGAACGGTCTTCAGTCCGGCTGCCTTGGCGCGCGCGGTTGTTATCTCCGGCAGGGCTGTCGTCGCCAGGTCGATGTCCTGCACCGGAACGCCAAGCAGGGCGTTGCGTACTGCCCCACCGGCGATACGGGTCTCTTCGCCGCCGCCGTTCAGGCACGACAAAACCGATTGCAGCGCCGGATCGTCGAAAAACGCTGCGCCGGTCAACAGGCCATCGTGGATGTCAGCGTCTTTTGTGCTCACGGGCGGTAGAGCCTTTCCCACATGTGGCGAATGATGCCGGCGGTTACACCCCATATGAAGCGCTCGCCGTAGGGCATTGCCCAGCTCTCGCGCATGACGCCATCGCGTTCCCAGCGATGTCGCACGTGGTTGGATTGTTCCATCAGAAAGGAAAGCGGCACTTCGAACGCATCGTCGACCTCGTGCGGGTTAAGCTGCAATTCCTGGCCCGGGTGAACCATCGCGACAACCGGTATGATCCGATATCCCGTGCCGGACTGGTAGGGGTCGAGATAGCCGCCGACGTCGATCACATTTGCAGTGAGACCTATTTCTTCCGCGGTTTCGCGCAAGGCGGTATCGACCGGCGAGCGGTCGTCCGGATCCATGCGCCCGCCGGGGAAGGCGATCTGTCCGGCATGATTGCGCAGTTTTGAAGTTCGCAAGGTCAGCAGCACATGGACGCCGTCGTGATGGGCGACCAGGGGAACCAGCACGGCAGCGGCTTTTGCCGCCACCGGATTCGTATCGAGATCGGGGTTGAGCGCGTGATCGCCTTGCGGCGGCCAGATCGGCGCATCGAACACGTTGTCCGGAAGCTCGAAACTCAGCCGATCGCGCAACCGCTGCTGCGCCTCGGCCGGTGAAAACAACACCGCTCCGTTTGCCTGCAAACTGTTGTCGTGTTGCGATCGCTCGTTCATTGTCCTCTTTCACAGTCTGGGTTTGCGCCGCGCTACAGATCGATTTCGCCGGCCCGGGCCATGACGAAAAACGCGCCGTTCGAAGCAACGCCGAATACCTCTCCGGCGTCGCTGTTGCGCGTTTCGCCGGCCTCGACGAGATCGTAAAACAGGGGCCGTGACACGAGCGCCCACAACTGGCCGCGAACCCTGATATAGGGCTTGAGCCCCTGTGCGGGTCCATGGTCGAAGCGGATCTCGTGTTCCGGCCCGGCTTCCACCCAGTCGTCGACGTTGGTGCGAAAGGCCAGCACCTGGTTTTCCCCGTTTCCGGTGCGCTGCATCTCGACGGCCAGAAACGGCGCGTCATCAACGGCAATCGAAATCTTTTCCACCGGTGTAACCAGGACATGCTCGTCGTCATCCTTGCGCAGGACGGATGCGAACAGCTGCACCAGGGATTTCCGGCCGATCGGTGAATTCTGATAATACCAGGTACCGTCCCCGGCGATCCTCAACCCTATATCGCCGCAATGGGGTGGATTCCACAAATGAACGGGCGGCGGTCCCTTTCCCGCACGCCTGGCTGCTGCTGCTATGGCGTCGAGACCGGAAGCTGAATCAGGGACCCGGGTGCTGTTTTTCCGTTCATCGCTTCTGTTTTCGGCCATAATCCACGTTCATGGTTGGATATATCTTCCCGGTTCACGGAAATTTTCGTCGGCGGGCAATCGACAAAGGACGAAACCGCTCTAAACTATCTCATATCATATTCGCGGTTGCGGCGCAGGAATCGCCGCCCGGACCGCTGCAGGAGGCCCAATGAGCGTATCATCTGGAGACGATACCGCCTCGGCTTCGCCGGCATCGCTGGACGAAGCGGTGATGGCGCAAGCCGAGAACGCGCTTGAAAAGGTCGCGGCCGCGCGCGCCGGTATCGGCACGGTTATCTTCGGCCAGGAAAAGGTGATCGAGGAAACGCTGGTCACGCTGATCTCCGGCGGTCACGGGTTATTGGTCGGCGTACCGGGCCTGGCGAAAACAAAGCTGGTGGATACGCTTGGCGTCGTCCTGGGGCTTGAAGCGAGCAGGGTGCAATTTACGCCGGATCTGATGCCCGCCGATATCATAGGATCGGAAGTCATGGAGGAGGCCGCGGACGGGCGGCGTTCGTTCCGCTTCGTCAAGGGGCCGGTATTTGCGCAATTGCTGATGGCCGATGAAATCAACCGCGCCAGTCCGCGCACGCAATCGGCGCTGCTTCAGTCGATGCAGGAATATCACGTCACTGTCGCTGGCGAGCCGCACGATCTGCCCAGGCCGTTTCATGTGCTGGCGACCCAAAATCCGCTCGAACAGGAAGGCACCTATCCGCTGCCGGAGGCGCAGCTTGACCGGTTCCTGATGCAGATCGATGTGCTGTACCCGTCGCGGGAAGCGGAACGGAAGATATTGATCGCCACGACCGGAGAAGACGAGGCCAGGCCGCCGCGCGCAATGAGCGCCGATGACCTGATGTCGATCCAGCGCCTTGTCCGGCGGATGCCGATTGGCGAGCGGGTCGTGGACGTCATTCTCGATGTGGTGCGAGCGGCGCGTCCGGGCGAGGGGGACGAAGAGATAACCAGACACGTCGCCTGGGGCCCCGGGCCGCGGGCGGCGCAGGCCCTGATGCTGGCGGCGCGGGCGCGGGCGCTGGTCGGCGGGCGGCTGGCGCCATCGCTGGATGACGTTGCCGCCCTTGCCGAGCCGGTGTTGAAACATCGCATGGCGCTAACCTTTGCGGCGCGCGCCGAAGGAGAGACCATCCAGGGTGTAATCGAACGCCTCACCGGACGGATCGGCTGATCATGGTCGATGCCAGGCTCCTCGATCGCGAAGAGCAAATCGTAGGCGCGTTGCACCAGCATGATGCGCTTGATCTGGCGCGGCGTCTGCCGTCGTTGCTGGTTGCCGCAAAGGACGTGGCGGCAACGGTGATGTATGGTGTGCATGGCCGGCGCCGGGCCGGCGTCGGTGAAACGTTTTGGCAATTCCGGCCGTTCATGTCGGGTGAGCCGGCGCACAAGATCGATTGGCGGCGGTCGGCGCGCGACGATCGCATGTATGTGCGCGAGCGCGAGTGGGAAGCTGCGCATACGGTGTGGTTATGGCCGGACCGTTCGTTGTCGATGGCCTATCAATCGACGCTTGCAAGCCAGTCGAAACTTGACCGGGCAATTATTCTTGCCCTGGCCTGCGCCGATCTGCTCGTGCGCGGCGGCGAGCGTGTTGGCATCGCGGGTCTCACGAGGCCTGTTGCAGCGCGCGATATAGGCGAGCGCCTGGCGCAGGCGATGGCGGAGGAGGCAAAACGTCCCGGGCATGAAGCAGCGGATTTGCCTCCGGCCGAGGAACTTGCGCCGCGCACCCAAGCTATCGTTTTGAGCGATCTTCTGTCGGATCCCGACGCAATCCGCACCACCATCCACACCATGGCGTCCCGCGGCGCGATCGGCCACGTGGTGATGATCGCGGATCCGGTTGAAGAGAGTTTTCCGTTTACGGGGCACACCGAATTTCTCGACGTGGATTCAAGCGCCCGGCTGCGGGTCGGAGAGGCGCAAAGTTTCCGAGAGGAATACATTGCCCGTCTCGCCGCCCATCGCGATGCGGTCGCCACGATCTGCCGTTCGCGCGGGTGGAGTTTTGCCATCCATCGCACAGACCGGCCGGCGTCGGAGGCCTTGCTGAACTTGCGCATGCTGCTGGAAGCCGGGCATGGCACGCTCGCCTCGGGGAGCATGGCGTGATGCTTGGATTGCCGCTGGCTTTCACCGCTCCGCTTGTACTTGGCGCATTGGCATTGCTGCCGGTGTTGTACTACCTGCTGCGATTGACGCCGCCGCGGCCGCGCGAGATTGCCTTCCCGCCGCTGAAACTAATCCTCGATCTTCAGCCGAAAGAAGAGACCCCGGCGCGAACGCCCTGGTGGCTCTTGTTGCTCCGCTTGCTGCTGGCGGCGCTGATCATCCTGGCGATGGCCGGACCGGTCTGGAATCCGCCGCCGCAGGGCGAGGGTGGGCGCGGGCCATTGCTTGTTGTCCTCGACGATGGCTGGCCATCGGCAGTCCGATGGGAGCAACGCACCACGTCCGCCTCGCAGGCAATTCTTGCCGCTGCCAGGCAGGGGCGGCCAAGTGCGCTGGTTGCGCTGTCCGAAGGTGCGCGCGAAATTGCGATGGCCGATCCGCAGGCGACGGCGGAACGCTTGCGGGCCCTGAAGCCGGTTCCCTATTCACCTGATCGTACGCTGGCGCTTGCACCCATCAAGTCGTTTCTCACGGCGAATAAGAACACGCAGGTATTGTGGATCGCCAGCGGGCTTGAATTGGGCAATGCGCGCAAATTCGCCGAGGACTTGCGCGCCGCTGCCGGTGCTGATGCGCCGATCCGGATATTGC
>Ga0181594_10006286_pt1 | contig 10300 bp, 12 predicted proteins | sample 071ome_18_FD_145603 | JGI IMG/M metagenome (GOLD analysis project Ga0181594, IMG submission 145603) | Coastal salt marsh microbial communities from the Groves Creek Marsh, Skidaway Island, Georgia - 071413BT metaG (spades assembly) | ecosystem: Environmental > Aquatic > Marine > Intertidal zone...
GGGTCGGGCAGGCGAGGTCATGACGTCCACCGTGCTGGTGTCCGCTGCGTTGGCAGGGGCCGTGGCCATCGCCGTGACCCTCCTCGTGGAACGTTGGGGAGGCCGCGTGGGCGGCGTGCTTGGAACCATTCCCACCACCATCGTTCCCGCTGCAGCGGGCATGGCGGTAGGTTCGAGCATGGCGTCCCTCGAATCCAGCCTTGCTATCGTCCCGATGGGCATGTTCGTGAACGGGGTCTTCTTGCTCGTGTTCCTTCATGTTCCCGAGCGCCTCCGTGGCGGTGAGCGCCTCGTCCTGCTTCAAACAACCATGCTCGCCCTGCTCGTGTGGGTCGCCTTTGGCAGCGTGATGCTGTACGTTGCCGAACGCTTGTTGACGGACATCGCTGGCATCGTCCTCGCGGCCATTGGATCCGCCGGGCTTGGTGGTCTTGGCGTGGCGGTGGCTCGTCGTCCACGTCCAGCGCCCGCCGCTCGCCGTCGACCGCACCCCGCTGAGGTGGGGGCAAGGGGCGTGGCGGCTGCCTTGGCGATTGGCCTTGCCGTGCATCTTGCTACCCTCGGGCACGCTTTGGTGGCGGGGCTTGCCTCGGTGTTTCCGGCCATCTTCCTCACGACGATGGTGGCCCTCTGGTTGGCGCAAGGGAACGCCGTTCCTCGAGGTGCGGCGGGACCCATGCTGCTTGGGTCAACCAGCGTTGGGGTGTACGCTACCGTCGCCATCTGGTTGCTGCCAGCCCTCGGCTTGCTGGTCGGTTCAGCGGTCGCGTGGTGTGCGGCCGTGCTTGGTTGGACGGTTCCGTGCAGCCTCTGGCTCAACCACCGTGCCGCAGCGCTCGATTCCAGCGCTCAGGCTCAGGAACCCCAATGACATCGATGCGAACCGAGGTCACGCCGCGAACGCCAAGCAGGGCGGTCCGCATCGCGTCAAGGTCGTACAAGCAGCACGGGCAATGCGGCCTTGTTGGCCGGGCCGTGACGTGCAACGCGCCCTCGTCGTTGAGGTCGATGCGCTCGATCCGAGGTGGGCCTCCGTGAGGGTCGGTCCAGCCCGCTAGGCGGCGCTCGATGCGCTGCTGGAGGGCCGCGCTGCGGCGGCTCATGCGTCGTCGCTCCCCTCAACCTCGGCCTCCGCCTCATCAAGCCGGAGCCGCCGCACACGACCTTCTGCATCCTCAAGGTGGTTCTGGCAGACGCGAAGGAGCGCCGTCCCCTCCTCGAACATGTTCACGGTGGTCTCCAAATCCGCCCCGCCGCGCTCAAGTTCCGCCACGATGGCCTCCAGCCGTTGCAGTGCCTCCGTGTATCCTGGTGCCTCATCCATCCTGTTCGCCTCCCTCGACGCGGTCCACCGTGGTCGTTGCCTGCCCGTCACCGAGGTGGACCATGAGGGCATCGCCGGCGCGCAACTGCGTCACCGAAGTGATCAGACGACCGTCGTCGGCATGGAGCATGCCGTAGCCGCGTTCCATGACCCTGCGGGGGTCGGTGCTGCGGAGCACGGCGTCCATCTCGGCAAGCCGCGTGCGGTCCGCAGCCAAACGATGGTCGACGTGGCGCTTCAGCCCTTGACCGGCATTGTTCACCACGTCCCGCTGCTGCCGAAGGCGCGACTCTGTGGCACGGGACAAGCGTCCGGTCAAGGCGTCGAGGCGACGCGTGGCCGCCGTGAATCCGGTCGTGGGAGCAGCAGCAAGCCGATGGCGAAGCAGGAGGAGGCCTTGCCGCGCTTCGTGCGTCCGCCGCATGGAGGCGGTGGACAACCGTGCTTCGAGTTCATCGTGGTGCTGCACCAGGTCCACACGAACGGGAACAAGCCGTTCCACGGCGTCAGAAGGGGTTGAGGCACGGACATCGGCCACGAGGTCGGTCACCACCACGTCCACTTCGTGACCAACGGCGGAGATGACAGGAACGGGCATGCGCAGCACTGCACGGGCCACGGCTTCGAGGTTGAAGGCCCAGAGGTCCTCGGTCGAGCCACCACCGCGTCCAACGATGATGACGTCGACCGGTGGGGCGCCGTGCCGCGCTGCGACGGTGGGGTCCGCCATGGCGGCGGCGGCCTCCAGACCCCGAACCAGTTCCCCTTCAGCCCCCTCGCCCTGCACGAGGACCCCGATGACGGTACGCCGAAGTCCAGGCCACCGGTCCTCCGACAAACGCAGCACGTCCGCCTCGGCAGCAGAACCAGCGCCGATCACGACGGCCACGTGCTTTGGGATGAACGGCAAAGGGCGCCGCGCTCGGTCCAGCGCGCCTTCGTTTCGAAGCGCCTCAATGAGGCGGCGCCGTTGTGCTTCGAGGTCACCGAGGCGATCCACGGCGAAGATCCGTTCGACGGACAACTGCAGTTGCCCGCGTGGCGGGTACACGTCCACGCTTCCAAGCACGATGACCTCGGAACCTTCCTCGAAATCGTGTGGGGGTGCGCGCGAGGACCACATCACCGCGTCCATTGAACCGTCATCGTCGCGCAACGTCAGGTAGACGTGGCCCGAGCGCGCCCGGGTCCAGCGCCCGACCTCCCCCCGCAGCACTTGGCGCTGGAGGGTGGGCTCCTCCTGCAGCATCCTGCGAAGCCCGTGCACGAAGCGCCCCACAGGGAGGGCTCCCGCAAGCAGGTCTTCGGAGGGCACGTGGTGGATGCGTGGTCGACCGTACATCAACGCATGGACGGCAGGTCAGTCGTCGTTCGGATTGGACAGCCAGCCGCGCCGCCAAAAGAAGGTCAGCATGCCGATGGCGAAGAGCACCATGAGGCCAATGATGCCCCAGAACCCGCCGAGGCTCTCGGCCTGCACTGGGAGGGCCGTGTTCATGCCGAAGATGCCGGCGATCAGGGTCAACGGAAGCATGATGGCACCCGTGATGGTTAGCGTGGTCATCACTTCCGACAGCCGCGCGTTCGTCTTTGCCAGCCTGAGGTTGACGTTGCTGATGTGCGATTCCCTGGCCGACGTGGCACCTTGGGAGTAGTTGTTCGCTCGACGCATGAGGGCGCCGACGAGTTGCTGAACGTCGTTGAAGTAGTGGTGGGTGCCCACGCTGACCAGGTGGTCCCCGGGTTTGAGCAGGCGGATGACGACGAAATGGAGGGATTCGATGGATTTCGCCGCTTCACGCAGGTGCCGCTTGAGGTCATGCAGTTCCTCGAGGATGCCTGCGTCCCGTCCTTCATGCGTGAAGATCTGGTGCTCGAGGCGGTCCAAGGCGTCCGAATAGGCCGTCAGGCGAGGGGCCCAGTCGTCGGCAATGGTGTCGAGCAGTTCGTACAGCAGGAAGTCCACGCCAAGGGCCAAGTCTTCGGCGTCTGCCTCCTTCAGCCGTCGACCGAAGGCCTTCATGGCGGGAATTTCCGCCCGCCGCAAGGTCATGAGCACGGACCCACGCAAGAAGACGCTGACGGGCTCGGTGTCAAGCCGGTTGTCCGCATCACGGGCGTTGATGACCAACACACGGTCGTTTCCAAAGCGCTGCACGGACGTTGGGGCGTAGCCAAACACGTCCTCCACGGCGAGTTCTTCGAACGCGAGGTCGTCCAAAAGCATCCGTCGTACCTCTTCGTCCGGCCGGTGGACGTCGATCCACACCGGGGTGTCCATCCCCTCGGCCTCGGCAAGCACGGCGACGAGGTCCCTTCCGTCGGTGTCCAACGGCCCGAGGACCGATCGACCGTTCAGGAGAACCATGGGCGGCCGAGCCGCTTGCTCTTCAAGACCTTTCAGTCTGGGAGGGTTCGCTTCCGTCACCGCGGTGCGGTGCGTTTCGGAGGTGCCGGTCCTCGACTTCTGCAAGTTTCAGCACCACCTTCCGTCGGAGCGCCCACACCACGAGCGCCACCAGTGCAAGGTTCAGCACCAGCAAGGCGCTTTCCGTGCTTCCCCACGCCATCCAGATCCCTCACAACGGCGGACGAACATCGACGTCGACGTCGCCCTTTGGGCATTGAATGCACGCGAGCCGGGCGCCATCGTCAACGAGCACGTCATCGAGCCCCGGGGGGAGCACGTCGGGGACCTCGACCTCGCCGGTGAGCAGCGTCACCATGCACGAACCGCACGTTCCCGAGGTGCAGTTGTAGGCCAACGAGAGGCCAGCACGTTCGGCGTGCTCAAGCAGCGTGGCCGCCGGATCGCAGGGGGTTTGACCAAGCAGGGTCGCGCCCCGAAGGAAGCGGACCACGGCCGTCATCGCTCAATCAGCGCTCCTTCGTGCGGCTCCATCGCCCGGTCTGCTTGTTGAAGTACAGCCCGGCCTTCTTCATCCACTTGTTGAACTTCGTCGCCCCGGCGCCGGTTCGCAGGATGAAGTCCTCCCTGTCCTCTTGCGCTTGGATGTAGCCCTTGGCCGCGATGGTTTGGTCAATCCAGTCGTTGATGTCCATCAAACCACCCACGAGTGGGCTTGCTTCGACCTTCGCGGTCATGGCGTTGGCCGAGGCGTTCGTTGACTCCAGGTCCTGTTCAATCAGCCGGTTGACGCCTTGCAGGTCCATCCGGGCTGGCTTCGGCGGCACCGGGTGACGTGGGCCGCGGTGCTCGTCGATCAGCAGGCGCGAAGGTCCGTCCAAGCGCGCGGTCACGTTGACGATGAGTTGTGGTTGGAAACTCTCCTCGCAGTCCCAGCACATCAGTGCGTACTCTTCGGGACGGTCTTCGTCCCTGGACTGGCGTGGGTCCATCTCTTCACCGCATTCGGGGCAGGCGTGGTGGACAAGGGCGGGGACGTGCTGACGGCGGTAGTCGACGATGTCCTGGGGGGTGCCCTCGAGTTCCAACATCTCGTGGTCACGGGCGGCTTCAAGCCCACGCGTCTCGAGTTGGTCTCGAATCTTGACCTTCAGGTCGTCCTTCGTTTCGTCGTCGAGGTTGTCCTCGAGTTTGACGATGAGTTCCACGGTCTTACCCAAGCGGTTCATCACCAATTTCTGGGCGCGGAAGGCTTCCACCTTCGCGATTTTGAGCCGCTCTTTCTGCTCTGCAAGTTCCGCAAGGACGTCCCGGCGCTCACGTTGGAAGCGAATCTCCTCGATTTTGCTCTCCTTTTTCCGCTCCGGCGCGAGGACCTTCGAGAGGTAGCGCTCTTTTCCGTGGGATTGAGGTCCACCGGCTTGAATGATTTCAAGCACGCCATCGGCGATGTCCGGCTTGAGCCCGTAGTTTTCGACGAGCATCGCCTTGTCGATTTTCTTCAGGTCCCCGATCTTGAGGCCAGCGTCGGCGAGCTGCATCGCTGTCGTCTCATCGATTCCACGTCGCAGCAACGCGAGGTAGGTGTCCTTCTTTGCCATGAGTGCACCCCGCGCAGCCCGTCCGTGAAGGCCCTCCCATGAAAAGGTGCCTTCGCACTTTTGCCTTCACCGTCAGCCAATATGAACCTCAGCCTCAGCAAGGTCCGCGCAGAACGCAAGCCACGCCTCGACGTCGAATTCTTCGGGACGCTGATCGAGACGGTGGTCGTCCTTCAACGACGCAAGGCCCCGGTTCCAGCGCTCGGCGTACCATCCAGGTCGGCGGCTGAGCCGCCGTGGTGGGCGCTGCAGCGACGTCCTGAGTTTTTTCCGTCGCGACGCGAAGGCCTGCTGGACCACCAACCGAACGAAGCGATGGTCCACCGCTTCCGGCCACGTGCGTGGGTCGAGGGCCACCACACGGGACATCACGGCCGGCGGTGGACGGAAGGCTCCGGGGGGCACGCGGCGGTGCATGGACGCGTCCCAGCCGAGCGCCGTGCAGACGCCCAGGCTCCCCCGGTCCGCCGGCGTGGCCAAGGTCAGCCGTTCGGCGAATTCCTCCTGCACCAAGAGGACCACACGTTGGGGGCACACGACATCGCGGCGGTACGTTTCGATGCGTTCGATGAGTGGCGAAGAAATCTGATACGGGATGTTGGCAACGATGGCATCGATGTGCCCTGGCCAAGGGTGGTGGAGCGCATCACCGGCCAGAACGGTGAGGCGACCGTGCTGAATGGCCTCACCGAAGTGTTGCTCAAGGTGGTCGACAGCCACCGTGTCCACCTCGATGGCCGTCACAACGGCGCCCGCATCAAGCAGGTGTTCGGTGAGCGTTCCGGGTCCCGGACCGATTTCAAGCACGCTTCGCCCGCTCAGATCGCCTGCAAGGTCCACGATGCCGGCCAGATGGACCTCATCGACGAGGAAGTGTTGACCGAGGTCGGTGTCGTTGGGTTGACGGGCCTGAAGCAGGGCGCAGAGGTCCGCGGCTCGCCTCATGCCTTCACCGGAAGGAGCATCGTGACAAGACGTGGTTGGAGGTTCTGGTCGAGCAGTTCCTCAGCAAAACGTGCAGCAAGGGCGACCGCACCGTCGAATCCTGCAGCTTCTTCGAGCGCGGCGAAGGAGTCGAAGCCCCCGGCCGCGCTGCGGGCCGCGACCAGTTCCTCGGCCTTCTTCGGGCCGATGCCGGGAAGGAGTTGGAAGGCGTGCGTCTTGATGTTGACGTGCCCTGCCACGTTCCAAAATCCCTTCAGGAAGTGGGAAGGGGCGTCGGCGACCATGGCCGCCAACGCATCAGGGAGTTGAGCACGCGCTGCTGGGCTCAAGCGGGCCACCTGCGCGGACCCAAGCAGCGATTCAACGACGCCGCTGTCCTTCTTGAGGTTCAATCGCGCACCGACCGGCTGGAACTCCGCTCCGTCTTTGGTGGCGATGCGGCCCAGCGTACCGTCGTTTTCTCCGACGACGATCAGCACTTTTTCACCGAGGTCGTGCTCGACAACCCTGGCCCATTCCACAGCGCGAAGGGGGTGGTCCTTCGGGAGTCCTGCAGGCTTCCCATCACGTTGACCGCGCTGACCTCCTTGGGCCCCTCGGCGGCCTTGCTGTGGGCGGCGGCCGCCCTGCTGTCGGTTCGAGGAACTCGACCGCTGCTGAGGGTCCGCTTTCTTCCGCTCCTGCTTTGGTGCGGGTGCCGGCGCTGGGGGGGCGGGTCGTCCGTACGCCGGCGCGCGGCGTTGGGTGGGACCAGTGGGTTGCTCCTTCGATTTCCGAGCAGGCACCTTGACCCGACGCTCTCGTCCGGTCACGCTTCCTCACCTCGAGCAGGCTTCACTCAAAGCCCACGTGCTGGGCCACGAGCGTCAGGACCTGCTCGACGTCGGCGTCCGACACCGTGATGCGGCGGCTGCCGGTCACGGCACGAACTTCCTCCGCCTTCTCGGGCAGGAGTTCGGCGATCTTGGCGGCAAGGTCGGCATGGTCCTGGAACACCTCGATCTCAAGCACGGCGTTCAGGACCTCTTGGAACACCTTGGGGTCCGTCTTGTAGCCCATGCGGCCCTCGCTGGCGGCCCATTCAGCGTGCTGAAGCGCCGCGGTTTGCTCGTAGGTGAGGTTCTTGCGTCGCGCTTCCGCGTTCAACAGGTGGTCGCGGACGGTGGCGAAATCGGCGTACGTCTCTTCGTCGGACATGATGTTCACCTCACTCCAACGGGCGCAGGTGCTCGGGGCGAGCGATGACGGTCTTCTGCATGTTGCCGTCCTTCACGGCGACGACCCATGCGCGGCCTTGACGGCCTTCGATGAAGCCCGTGCGGCCGTGGAAACGGCGGTGCGGCATGCCCTTTTGCTGGCCGCCGTCGAGCACAATGGCGACGCGGTCGCCTTCGCTGTAGTCGTGCATGACGCGGGAGATGTTGAGGCGAGATCGCTCGCTCTTTCGGCGACGCAGGATGCTGCGGGTGCCGACGCGGAGCCCATGGGAGCGCTTCATGTTGTTTCACCTGCCCTCAGACACGCGGTGCGCACCTTCCGGACGTCCTGCCGACCATCGAGCCTCATTTAAGCGCAACGGCGCGCTTCAATCCGCGTGGATGTCCGCCACATCGAGCCACAAGACCTCGCAGCGGGCCCGGATGAGGGCGGCGACAGAGGGCTGGGTACGGCCCCCGTCGCCGTGCACGGTCTCCTTGACGTAGGTGCCTGATTCGCAGCGCAGGGTGAATTCAACCTCCGTGCTTCCGTCGTCCATCGTCTCCACGAGGGGGTTGCTGGTCGACAACACGCTTCGACGACGGACCAGATCGGCGCGTCGGTGCGCCACGCGATCGGGCGTGCGCTGTGCGAGTTTCACCCCTTCCAAGCCCTTGAGCGCCGCAACGATGGCCTCGTTGTCAAGGCGCTTCACGGGCGCGGCTTCGGCCGGTGCGGCGGCGAGCAAGCGCTGGATCAGCTCGTCTTTGGTGCCGTTCTGTGCAACGCCCGCGGCCTTCGATCGCTCGACGAGTTCCGCCTTCTTGAGCGCCTTCAGGCTGGCCTCATCCACGACGGGGGACTCAGGGGCCGGTGTGGGGAGCGGCTTGTCGGCCGGTGCGTCATTGTCGCCTCGCCGTGCACCTTTTCCTCGACGCTTGCGCTTCTTTCCTCCTCGTTGCTGCACGTCTTCGTTCGTCAGGTCCATTGGTGCCGTCAGCACGGCCAAATCGCCTTCGGAGAGGGCTTCAAGACGGAACCGAATGGCGTACGACTTCTCGGCCGGGGTGTCTTTCACACGAACGACTTCCTTTCGGGACGAGGGCCGGAGGGAGGTGACTTCGAGTGCCCCTTCCGCGGCCTCGTTGATGGCCGCCATCGCAGCGTCCGCATCCACCTCACGGAGCAACGGCGCCTTGAGTTCGATCACAAAGGGGCGACCGCGACCGAGGCAGCGCACGTCGATGTCCTCACGGCCCATGCCGTGAAAGGCGTCGTCTTCGGCGCCCAGCAAGGCCCGAAGCGGGTCGGCCACCAGTTGCTGCACGCTCGTGGCGTACTGCAGGCCCGTGCCCTCGCAGCGGTCGCAGCCTCGTCCTTTGCACGCGCGGCACGGCCAGCGGGTTTGGGGGATGCCGCGCTGCAGCTTCCTGTAGCGCCCGTAGAGGTAGACGGAGCGTACGTCGAGGTCGACGGTGAGGGTCATCACGTCGATGATCGCTAAGATTTCTGGATGTTCTTGCACCAAGGTCAGCCCTTCCGTGCGTTCGAGCACGGCCTTTCCGACCTCCTGCACCAAGGACGCTTTCAGCGCTTCCGACCCAGCAGCACCGAACCGCTTGCGGTTGGCGTCCTCCTCTTCCGTCTGGTCTTTCGGGAAACGTGCGCCAATCTGCAGCCGCTTGGCTTGCCGCCCCTCGATGGATTCGACAATGAGGTCCGCAAGCAGGTCGACTTCATCGAAGAGGTCTTCGCAAAAGGGGCAAAGCGGTGTTGCTTCACGTGCGTTGGCGAGGTGAGGGTCACGCTGCACCACGCTGGCGCGAAGTTCCTCTCCGGACGCACGCATGTCCTGGTCCCACCGCTGCTTTCCACCGAGCCGCCCGAGGCATGCGTCGCAGGTGCCAAGGCGGACCATGTGCTTGTGGCCAGCGGGGTTCGGTGCTCGAGGGACTTCCTCGGTGTGGGTGCCAAGCTGCTCCGGTTCTTCCCACATCTCATCGTCGAGGTCGTCGCCCTCGTCGAAACCATCGTCCTCGGTTTCAGCGACGACTTCGACGTCGTCCCACAAGGAGTAGTCCGTCTGACCGAAGGCTGCACTGGCAAAGGTCGTCCAGTCTTCCTCGTCCTCTGTTGGCGTTTCCGACATCAGGCTCACCGCCGCACCGGGGACCACCCCCTGCGTCCGACACTCCCCTTTCGGGCGCTCCCCTCTTTCAATCGCTCGCCGATGCTGTGGGCCCGTTCAGCAGGCCAAGACCAGCGGTGGTCAGCACGAGGCTGGCGAACAAGGAGAGGGCAATCATCGCCGCGGAAAAGGTGCCAAACGACGAGAAGAGCCCCATCGGGGAGGTGGCGATCACCGCAAATCCGGCGATGTCCGAGGCCGCCGAGCCGATGAGGGCTGCACCGCATGCGCCGCCGACGGCCTTCAGTCCAGAGCGGTGGTCGTGCCCCGCTCGACGGCTCTCCCGGTATCGTTCCGTCACGTGGATGCAGTAATCGATGCCCACACCAAGCGAGATGGTCGCGATGGTCACCGTCACGATGTTCAGGCTGGCGCCGGTCATATGCATCAGTCCGTACAGCCACACCACCACAACAAGGATCGGTCCGAGCGACATCAAGGCTTGAGGGACGGACCGCAAGCCGATGCTCAAGGTGACGAGGACGAACAGGGTCCCAAGGATCAGTGAGGATTGCATCTCGTCCTGCATCGCCGTGCTCGCCGTGTAACGCACGACAGGTCGACCCGTCAGCATCACCCAGGTCAGCGGCGACCCCTCCTCCGCTGCTCCCGGAGCGTCGTAGGTACCAGACGAGAGGTTGGTGAAGACGTCGAGGTCCCTCCAGATTTCCTCGAGG
>Ga0181594_10006289_pt1 | contig 10298 bp, 10 predicted proteins | sample 071ome_18_FD_145603 | JGI IMG/M metagenome (GOLD analysis project Ga0181594, IMG submission 145603) | Coastal salt marsh microbial communities from the Groves Creek Marsh, Skidaway Island, Georgia - 071413BT metaG (spades assembly) | ecosystem: Environmental > Aquatic > Marine > Intertidal zone...
AGAGATGTTGCATGACATCTTGATATGCGCTGTGACTCGTCTGTGCGAGTGAGACCACTTGATCTGCATTTCCGCGCACCCTCTGCACTTCACGCCGCTGGGCATCAAGTCGGTTGAGCGTCGCGAGACCTGCGCTGTCGTCCTGAGCGCCATGAATCCTGACCCCACTGTGTAGACGTTTCATCTGGCGTGAGATAGCTTGAGACGACCGCCAAAGGTTCCTCTGGCTCTGGTGAGCTTGGCTGTCATTTCTCAGAGAGAGCGTCATTGTCAAGTGATATTTCTGCTTGTTGGTTACCTTGAAATAAGAGAGCTTTATCAAAACTGAAAGTCTAACCTAATGGTATAGTATTATTGTCTTTTGGCAAGAGCAACCAGCTAAATCAAGGAGTGGCTGTTCAAGTAGAGCCCATCAATCGCGACATATACGGCGAAGATCCCTTGTCGTGAAACTAAACCTCTCTTCTCTCTCATCCTCTAGGGATTTTTTGGTTACAACACACGCTAGGAGACTGTCTCTTAAGACATCATCACGTCACCTGTTTCGCTCAGCTTGGCACCCAAAGGGAAAGATGCGCTCAGCTTGTTGGTTGACGGGGGCGTTGGGGTTACAGAACAGGCCCCCGCAGGCCGAGGCGCTGGAGGGCGCGAGGGCGCTCAGAGCACCTAAGAGGAGCGCGCCTGAGGCGAGGGGGCTCAGGAGCGCTGTAAGCTTATGAGAGAGGCCCAGTGAGGGCCGTTGTGTGAGGATAGTCGACATGGGTTCGCTCCTAAGAGGGGAGGTCAGAGGTTGACAGGTAAAACAAAATTAGCCTTCGATGATCACCGGCTCAAAGCAGTCATCACCTTGCTCGTCCTCCTTTTGACGACACTCTAGCCCCTCTGCCGCACAGTCACGGTTGACGATATCAAAGTCGATGACACACATCCCCTCTGCGCCACAGACAGGGAGACCGCTACCGGTAGGGGTCTGAAGAACCATGTCGGAGCAGGTCGCATACCAAATGGAGATGTTCGGGAGATTAGCGTCTGCACAGTCCTCATCCGTGGAGCAAGCGAGCTCCTGGGTTCCGCCTGTAGCGCCACCTGTAGCGCCACCTGTAGCGCCACCTGTAGCGCCACCTGTAGTGCCACCGCTCACTCCGCCGTTGGTTACAGGATCGTCGCTACTGTCACATGCAGAGATGAGGAGCGCGCTTAAGAAAAGAAAAGAGATATGAGTTCGCATTATGCTGTCCATTAAAGGGGGTTAAAGTTCCCAAACAATAAAAACAGCTAGGTGATTAAATCAAGCGTTTGTTTTAAGTTGTGACAGCGATGTGCACGTTCGATAGGAGGGAACGCTTGACAAGGGGGGCAGGAGCTTGAACAAGCGCCTCAGTCTAGGCCCCTTAATTAAAGCAGGCCACCGCTTGGAGAGGACAGTAGCGTTGCACCTCCTCTGGATCACTCCAATCAAAGTCCTCGGGACGTGCGACGACACACTCCGCGAGCTGATTGACGAGCTCAGCGCTCTCTAAGCTCGAGCGAGCGAAACATTGTTGGGAACACGTGTCATCGCTACAGCCTACTAGGCAACCCCAAAGCGCGTGGCAGTTAAGCTCTTCCCCAACGAAGTCCATACAGTCTGGGTCAGGCTGAGCACAGCGCTCGTCGCAGATCCCGTTCCCATACCAGCCGTTGTCTTGACAGATATCCCCGCTTGAGATCTCTGTCTCGGTAGCTGTAAGACCGCACTGCGAGAGATATTGTGGACAGCTCATATGAAAACAGCTCAGATCAAATCCACAGTAGTTTGAATCGCAGTCCATGAGCGTATCGAAGGTTTGACGAACGGCGGTGGGTCCCTGGAGCCTACAGTTGGTCATACAGGACGGTGATTCACAGCGGGAGGCACACTCAAACATCTCACTGCAGGTCATAGTCAAGTCATGATCTACGCACTGACTCAACTCGGCTGTACAGCTCTGCTCTAGACAGAATCGATCTCCATTACAGGTTTGCCAGTTAGCGCACTGCTTAAGGCGCTCATAGCGCTGTTGAGCCTCTACGGACGCCCAACCATTGCACTGATCATAACAGCCTTGGGCGTTGTAATAAGAGCAACGCGAGTGACAATCAAACAGCTCCTCACAGCGCTGAGTACCGCTTGGGCTGGAGGGAGAGGCGTCTCAGTGGGTGTCTGATCAGCAGGCCATAAGTGGCGGTAGGCTTGGCGGAGACCTGCGATGTCACCCTCGCTGAGCTGACCATCATTATTGTAGATCGGGTTACAGTAGTTCATGATTGAGTTGATGTCCCAAGAGCCAACGACCACGTCACCGTTCGACCCTTGTGGCTGATCAAAGCACAGCTCCTTATTGGAGTCTCCTCGGTTGTGCTCAACGAATCGATGTGACGCATGATTTAATCAGCTCCATACAAGAATTAAGCAGTTTTCGACGAAGTGCGTCGAGTTTTTGGTGTTCCATCACAAACCTAAAAAAGGCACAATCAAAACAAATCTAGACAATTAAAAATAAATGACTGCTTATTATTTTTGTTCGCCTCATAAATATAGCTTAAAAAGTTGTAATCGACTCCAGGCCATAAGCGCTCCAGGGAGCAAGAACGACGCTGACGCTCGTCGGTGGATGAAGACGCTAGAACGCATCAAGAGTGAAGTAGAGTTACCTTAAAGTCAGCGAGATGTTATGGCGTCTGCTTATCGAGCTGGGCGCGCTCCTTAAGGAGCTCCTTAATGTCGCCCTCAATCCCTGCACAAGACCCTTCAGCAGGCTCGTCATCGTCGATGAACACCAAAGGGCCATTGGTGGTGAGGCCTTCACCATCCACGCAACTAAAGAAGTCAATCATCTGGAGCCATTGAGTCACATCGAGCTGAGCGATCAGCGCATCTCCGTCTGCGACCTCAACCCCCTCGGGGGCCTCGACGCGGAGGTCCTCATTGAACTTCAAGCGCACCGAGAGCAAGGTGAGCTCCTCATCATGGTCAAAGCCAAACGAGAGATCGAGGCTCCGGTCATTTAACATGTCCTCTTCAGTGATTAAGCCCTCATCAGGGCGCCCATCATCAAAGCGGATATCGACCCGCTTGTAGCGGCCTTCGGGGATCAGGACATCCGTAAGCGGTGGGGTGACATCGCCATTGATCAAGTTGATCAGGCGTGGGCCCTCGATGACGATCTTATCTTCATCTGCCCCCTCACCCGCCTCGCAGGAGGCGCCGATGAGGTCACCCGACAGCTCATCACAGCGCTCCCCATCTGGCAGGTCGAGCTCAATCTGTCGGATGTACGCTCGGGCGGTGAGGAGGTAAAAGGGAGCGCCTGCGCTGTCCTCTTGCATACCTTCGTTAGTGCTCTCTGTAAGCATTAAAGAGAGGCTCGCTCCCTTCGGTGCTGGCGCCTGAGCTTCATCCTCCTTACCACAGCCTAAGAGAGCACACAGCGCGGTGAGCGTGAGCCCTTGAGCCCATCGAGGAGCGCGAGTGTAGAGTGAGTTTTGATCGGATCGATTCCTTTGAGTCATGTGTCTTCCCTTTGTGTACATTGATGAGAGCTACTTTGAGATTTAGAGCACAGGGGGCATATTGGACACCCTACGATGACCCTTAAGAGCTATGTACTCTTGAGCATAAAGACTCATGGAAAGTCAAAAAGGAGCGCGCTCATGGCGTTGAGCTGGTTAAATGGTCAAGGTTGGTTGGACGTGTCACGGAGCGAGCGCTATTTTTGCTTGAGGCTCTTTAACGCGATCGAGCGAGACGTGCGCCACTTTGTGCGCTACCTCAACGCGGTGTATGGCTTGAGCTTGAGCGTCGATGCGGATTGGGAGGTCGCCTATGAGGTGAGCTTTTATCGAGACCTGTCGGTGCACACCGGCGCGGAGCCGGCGGGGAAGGTGACGCGGGAGTTCGACATGGCGCTCTTGAGTGAGCTTAAAGCGTCTACGCGAACCGCGTAGACGCTTTTTTTAACTTGGAAACGGTAGGGCATGAGGGTGATGACTGACTGCTTTTAATTAATATTATCTGAATCTTAGATCACCCTATGCCATCCCTTATCACCAAACTCTCCTCATCCAAATGGGCCGAGAGAGAGCCACCTCAGCGCGCTCTCCCATGCGCTCTGGGCTCTGAGAGCGGCCCAGATCCCCTTAGAGACGCTCAGAGTGGGCTCTGCGACTGTTTAACTACAGAGAGATCTTGGTGAACGATATAGAGTGGGACATGATCAGCGATTACAAAGTATGAGTTAGGTCCAAGCTGCTGACTATATTTAAGGCTCTCCCTCTCTTGCTAACTCAACCCCAAGTTTGGCGATTGGCTTGATGGTTCCACTAAACTAAGATATTGATAAGCAGATCTATACAATGAACGTGCATAGGCCACTCGGGCTTACCAAGTTGATCTGCGTGTTAAGATAAATGAGCTACAGTGATGCAACACACCCTGCTCTCACTAAGGCGCCTCGCGCTCCTCTCTCTTACCTTCGTACCCTCGCTCGCGTGCGAAAACCCTAAGCCTGCGAGCGGGCCAGTTTTATCGATTCAACCGCGCGTGTTGGTGATCGGCCTACCGGGAGAAGGGAGCGATTACCAAGAGGCGAGCGTCAGCTTAACGAATGAAGGGGACGCGGACGTCCTCATCACAGGGCTGGAGCTCACAGAGGATGATGACAGCCCAGAGCTGAGCCTCTTAGACGCTGATGATTGGACGGGGCGCGTAACCATTGAGCCGGGCACAAGTAAGACCTTACGGGTCGGTTGGCGCCTGCTTGACGCCCAGGCCGACACCGGTCAAATCACGCTCCGGAGCAATGACGGCGACCGCGTCATCGAGCTCGAGACCGCCGACCCTGACCCTAGCCTGCTTGTCACGGTGTCGCCGAGCGGTGAGGTGAGCGGGGCGAGCGCGAGCCTCATGATGAGTGAGGCGATGGCGGGGAGCTTCCAGAGGGCGACGGTCACGCTCAACTCCGTGGCCGGCGCCCCGCTCAGCGTTGATCAGCTCTGCTGGGTGAACGAGCGTGACTGTGTCGAGCACCGCTTTGAGTCCTTTCTCGTCTGTGATGGAGCTGAGGCGACCCCTGAGTCATGCGAGCCGATCTCTAAGCTCCCGCTCCTCCCGATGGGCGCGGCGCACACCCTCAGCGTCCTCTTTACGCCCCCCGCTGGACCCTCGATTCGTGAGGTAGGTCGGCTCCGGATCTTGAGCGACGCCTCAAACGCGCCTGACTTCCTTGTCACAATCACCGGCGAGACCTGCGTCCGCTCCGGCGAGCGCCCCTTGTGCGGGCTGTGCGGGGACGGTGAGCTGAACGCTGAGCTGGGTGAGGTCTGTGATGACGGCAACTTTGATGAGTCGGATGACTGCGACAACCGCTGTCAGCCCACCTGCGCTGCGCTCGGCAGCTGCTCCGAACGCGACAGCGATGGTGATGGGGTGATCGATGGAGAAGACAACTGCGATCTAGCGCCTAACCCCGGTCAAGAGGACTGTGATCAGGATGGCCGCGGGGACGCTTGTGACGAGGATGAGTGCCCTGCGACAGACGAGGACGGGGACGGCCTCGCAGATGACATCGATAACTGTCCCGAGCTATCTAACCCCGATCAAGCGGACTGTGATGGAGATGGGGTGGGCGACGCCTGTGACAGCGGACTGTGTGACCCAACGCCCGGCGCCATGAACTACCTGCTCATTCGTCAAGGTTTCATCCAAGCGGGTGGCGTGCAGGTCGGTGATCGCTATCGTGTCCAAGGCACACTCACGAGTGGCGCGCACCAGTCGTCGGGTGAGCTGTACATCACTTGGGGTGGCTTTAGACCTTAACGTGATGGTGATATAGAGGCGCTGTGTTTAGATGTTAAGCGCTCATAGGACTCTCAGAGCTGGTGGAACAGCCCTAGTACGGCTCACCCACCCAGAGTGGGTAGTTCACTCTAAGACCAAGCTCAGCGACTGACTGACCATAAGACAGCCAAGCCCAACGAGTATACAGACCGACAACGTCAACCACCCCGAGCCCTAAGAGGAGCTCTGGACCAGAGCGCGCTGTCCGCTTGACTGTGTATTGGGTCCATCCCAGCTCGCCATGTAACACAAAGAAGCCGGCCGCGAAGCCTACAGCAGTGCGTAAGCGATCACGATCAAAGTCATTTTGCAGTCGACCATATACACTCATCCAACGGATGGGTAAGCCTCTCCCGAGCTCGCGTCTCACCATCTCTAAAAATGAGAAGGAGGCCCTAAAGGCAATGGTTGGCTTAACCTGCTCTTCAGCAATATACGACGCGACAGCGCTCTCTAAGCCTAGGCCGATCGCTGGCTTGAGCCGGCTCTTAGGCTTGGCCTGTCCTGCGCTCAAAAGGCAGAGGCTCAAGCCAACAGAGATCATCGACTGAAGGGGCATTTTTTTTAGGTACGGTCGCTCTAAAGTCATCATCAGAAGTAAGCGCTCATCATCGCGAAGGTCAGCCAGCGAAGCGCGCCTAGCTCGCTCTGTGGACTGAGCTGTGGGTTGACCCCTTCACCTACACCAAAGTAGCTACCTAGGCTAGCGCTCGCCTCATCTGAGATCGACCAAGAGAGGCTAGACCCAAGGAGCGCTGAGCGATCCTCTAGGTTGTGAATCAGCGTGAGCGCGGCTCTCAGGAGTGGCGTGAGGCTCTGAGTCAAGCTCAGCGCGCCGTACGCGCGCCCAAGGAGCCAGCGCTCTCCGCTGATGACACGTGGATCAAGCCGAGCGCTCACGAGCTCACTCGGTTGAGAGACCCCATCTCCTAGCCAAGCGAGCTCAAGCGATAGCCCTCCCCCACCACCCATCGCCCAGCTCCCCTCCACGCCTAGGCTCCCACGGATAAAGTCTGCAGACACGCCTCGCGCCTCATCTGCCTCAGCGAGCGGTCCATGCTCTGCCCTCCAGGTCCAAGAGAGGTCACCAAAACCGCTGAACGCACCCAGCGCGGACGCTACGCTGAGGCCCGCGACAAGGTCACCTCCCACCCAGAGCCCTACGAGGCCAATGTCCCAGCCCTCGAAGCTGTCTTGTGCTCGCGCTCCAAGCACCGCGTCATAGATCCCCCAACCACTGCGAGCAGAGGCCACCATCGTCCACTCCCCCGCGACCCCCCAATAGCCATCTAGGCGGAGCGCGTCGACCCCTGGCTTGTATTCACGGTCAACCGACGCGGGCGAGAAGGGGCTGACTCTGTCGAGCGGGGTAAAGGCTCTCCCCTGACCAAAGCTCAGCGCCTGTCGACCTACCTTGAGCCTGACTGCGTCTAGCTCATAGCTCAAAGTGAGGCGGTCAACTCTCATGAGCGCTGAGGCTCCCCCCTCATCGATCACCTGCCAACGGAGCGGTAGCGCCTCCGTAGCCCTGTTCAAGTTAGGGGTGAGGCTCAAGAGCCCCCCTCGCGCGCCTCCCTCTTGCGCGATGAGCGCGAGGTGCCCCTCTCCCTCCCACGACCCCCAGCGCTCTTTAAGCTTCAATCTAGAGGTGAGGGCTCCTGAGCTCTGACCGCTCACTCCCTTTAGCCCTCTCGGGGCTCCGCTCATCATATGGAAGAGCTTCAAGTCACCGCTCGGCTCTAGCGCTGAGGCGTGTGTACTGAGCAAGAGTAACGCAACGCTCCCTAAGCCCTTAAGCAGAGTGAAGCGCACGCTCGGCACGCTCAAGCCTTCACTTCATCTTGATCCACCTGCCCATCTACGAGGCGGATCACACGACGCGCGGCCTCCATAACCTGTGGGTCGTGGGTTGAGAACAAGAAAGTCACCCCACGCTCCTCATTCAGGCGACCCATCAGCTCGATCAGCGAGGCGCCCGTCTGCGAGTCGAGGTTCGCGGTAGGCTCATCGGCTAAGATTAAGGCTGGGGCGCCCGCCATCGCTCTGGCGATCGCGACCCGCTGTTGCTGGCCACCCGACAGCTCAGTTGGCCTCCTGTCCTCAAGCCCCTCTAGCCCCACCGCCCTCAAGAGCTCCATGACCTGCGCCCTCCGCTCGCGCTCCGGTACCCCACGCGCGAGGAGCACAAACTCAGCGTTCTCATAGGCTGTAAGCACTGGGAGTAGGTTGTATGACTGGAAGATAAACCCGAGCTCATCTCGCCTCAGCTCTGCTCGCTCATGGTCGCTGAGCTCACACACGCTCCGCCCTGAGATGATGACCTCCCCCTCTGTTGGGCGGTCGAGCGCCCCAATCATGTTGAGGAGGGTCGTCTTCCCTGAGCCCGAGGGGCCCATCAACGTCGTGAACTCCCCTGCACGGATACTAAGGTCAACTCCTCTTAGCGCAAAGACCCGCCCCGAGCGTTGCTCATAAGCGCGGGTGAGCCCGGTCAGCTTCACGATCACAGCTCGCTGGTCAGCTTGTCGCTCCATATACGCCTCCTAATCGCTGTCTTGGCCCCGGAGGGCGATGAGGACGGGGGCGCGCCCCGTACGCCACGCAGGCCACAGGCTCGCGCCGACGCTCAACAGAGCTGCGGTGAGGGTGAACCCGATCAGCCCACCACGGTTCCAGACCGCGTGAATCTTGGTGTCGATCATAACCCCACCGAGCTCCATGCTCTCCCCACCCACCATCGAGGACATGTCGATCCCATACTCCACCGCAGGCCACGAGATCAGTAGCCCAAGCCCTAAACCAATCAGCGAAGCGGTGAGCCCTAAGGTGAGCCCCTCGATGACGATGAGCCCCCCTACGAGGCGAGGGGTGAGGCCAAGGGCGCGCATCACACCAAAGGTCCTCCTGCGTTCGAGCGCGCTCATCGTGATGGTGTTCAGGACACCGATCGCGATCATAACGCCCATCAACAAGAAGATCACCCGTGAGGTCTGCTGGTCTTTCTGCGAGAACTGATAGAGCGCAGGTAAGGCCTCTTGCCAAGGTAAGAGCGCCACGCTGTGGCCCGCCTTGAGCGCAGGGCGCTCCGTGAGCAGTCGCGCCGTGAGCGCCTTTGCTCTGTCGAGCTGGCTGAGGTCACGTAGGTGAACCGTAAGGCGATGTGAGGCGCTCGGCTGAGCGAGGACCTCGCTCGCCGTCGCCAAGGTCGTAAGCGCCGTGTGAGCCTCCTCCTCCTCTGATGAGAGCCGAAGCACCCCCCTCACCCTTAAGAGCTTGCTCTCGACCTCCCCCGCTCTCTGGAAGGTGTAGACGACCTTGTCTCCTACCGTCAGATCGAGCCGACTCGCGAGCTGAGCGCCCAGTAAGACCCCAAGGTCATCCTCAGCCTCAAGCCACGCGCTTGGGAGCGGGTCGCCCTCCTCTCCCTCTGGGAGCTGGGCGAGGGCGAGCCTCGTGTGCCAGTCGCTCACCTCTGGCTCACGAGCGGGGTCGATCGCGAGTAGCCTCGCGCGAGCCGAGCTCACAGGTGACTGCAGGAGCCCTGAGAGCTCCGCCCGAGCGGTCACGACCGCCTCGAGCCCTGCCTCACTCAAGACCTCAGCTAAGGCCTCGCGTAACGGCTCTGTTGGGCTGAGCGTGAGCCTCTGATCAGGCTTCGCTTGGTAGCCGGTACGCTGGAGGACAAGGTGCCCCGCTTGGGTAGAGACCCCCCGAGTAATCAAGGCGTGATAAGAGCCCGCTTGAATCTGATCCGCGAAGATAAACAGCGCTAAGCCTAAGCTGATCGCGCTCCCCGTGAGCAAGCTACGACGCGTGTCTCGGATTAAACCACGCCACGCGAGCTTAAACAGGAGCTTGAGGGTGCCTTTTGCCGAGAGCCCTGACATCACTGCGACCCCTTGTTGATCGCCTCAACCGGCTCGAGGTGCGAGGCGCGGTAGGCTGGCCAGAGCGAAGCGAGCAGGGTTGTGAGGTAGAGCCCAGCGAGCGTAGCGAGGGCTGAGCTCCACTCAAAGGCCCCGTAGAGCCGAGGTGAGAGCCGGACGCCGCCATAGCTCAAACCCTCACCGTTTACAGAGAAGTCGAGCCCGTACGTGATGAGGAGGTAGTCTATTGTCCCGCCTAAAATGAGACCGATGAGCGCCGCTACAGTAGCGAGATAGAGCGCCTCGACGATCACGAGCGCGCTGATCAACCGAGGCTGGACGCCAATCGCTAACATGACCCCTAGCTCTCGGGTCCGCTCATAGACGCTCATCAGCATGGTGTTAAGGATCCCGAGCGCCGCCAGCGCAAGGACGATGACCAGCATAATGTATGAGGAGGCGCGCTGAGTGTCCATGAGCTGGCTGATCGAGGGCATCGCCTCACGCCAGGTGCGGGTGAGGGGGGCTGCCTCTTTGAGCAAGGGGAGCGCGATGAGCTTGGCCTTGAGCTCCTG
>Ga0181594_10006290_pt1 | contig 10295 bp, 10 predicted proteins | sample 071ome_18_FD_145603 | JGI IMG/M metagenome (GOLD analysis project Ga0181594, IMG submission 145603) | Coastal salt marsh microbial communities from the Groves Creek Marsh, Skidaway Island, Georgia - 071413BT metaG (spades assembly) | ecosystem: Environmental > Aquatic > Marine > Intertidal zone...
ACAATCTGCCGACCGCCGGATTTGACAACATGCGCAAGGCAGCCTGAACACAGGTTGGCCCCACAGAGCAAGAAAAGGACATAACATGGCTTCCAATGCAGCAGAAAACGATGACGGCGCTGGCGAGGCCGAGTCCCTCGAAAAGGCCAAGTTCCAGATTTTCCGGTACGAGGATGCGAAAGGTCTCGAAGCTCATCCCGGAGCGCTCGACGTTGAGCCGCTGCCGGAGAATCTGGTGCCGTTGCAGATGAAGGCGATCGAGGCCGGACTGCGTGATGGCCAGCAGATCAAATATTTGGTGAAAATGCCGGGCTATTCGATCACACACGTCTGGTTCAAGCACGACTTTCCGTTGCCGCTGCACAGCCACAATTCGGACTGCATGTACTATATCGTCGCGGGTACGATCCGGCTGGGCACGGAGACGCTCGGGCCTCGGGACAGCTTCTTCGTTCCTTGCGATGTCCCCTACACCTATCGGCCGGGACCGGAAGGAGTGGAACTGCTGGAGTTCAGGCACGAGACGAGCGCGAACCTGCGCCATTTCTCCAAGGCGGAAAAATGGTGGGAGAAGGCGGTTGAAACGTGTGTCGAAAATCGCGAATCCTGGATCGAGGCGAAGATGCCGCCGCTCAACTGCTGAACATGCGCCGGCCGCTATCCGGCAAGTTGACCCAAAATAGAAAGCCCCGGAAGCCTTGCGGTTTCCGGGGCTTGGTTTTCTAAAGGCCCAGGTGGACCTCCAGGCCCTTAAAGCGTCGGATTTACCACGACCTTGCACTGCTGTTCGGGGTCGGCAAGTTCCTCGAACGCCTTTGCCACGCCTTCGAGAGGGACTTCGTCGGTGATGACCTTCGAAACGTCGACAACCCCTTCCGCTATATTGTGCAGCGTCCTGCTGAATTCCTCGAAATTGTAAGCATAGACGAACTTGAATTCGATCTTCTTGTTGATGCACATTTGCGGTTCGAAGGAATCGGTCTGGCTGCAGACGCCCGCGACGATGATCTGACTCCAGCCCGGAACTCCGGCGATAAGACTTTGGAGCACGCCTGGCACGCCAACGCATTCAAAGACAATTGCCCGTTTGCCCGGCGCGTCGAAAAGCCGCTCCATCGATCGCGGCAGTACGCCCTTGGCGCCAAGCTCGGCCCATTGATCGTGCGGGGATTCCACCGCCGGATTGATGATGATGTCTGCCCCCATCTTTTCGGCGATCGCCCTGCGAGCGGGCGAATAGTCCGACGCGACGATCGGCCCGAGGCCGCGTGCCTTGAGCGAGGCGATAACCGCCAGCCCGACCGGACCGCAGCCGATGACCATGTTGATTGTATCCGGTCCAGCATCCGATTCCGCCACTGCATGTTCACCCACCGCGAACGGTTCAGTCATGGCGGCGTGCATGGCGCTCAGGCCATTTGGGACGGGCAGCAGCAGTCTTTCGGTGAGGATCATCTGTTCGGCGAAACCGCCGGGGACCACGGTTGAAAAGCCTGCGGTCTGAAAGCCGATGGCCGTATCGACATAGCCCGGCGCGACGATGCGCGTGCCTGCCTTCAACCGCTTTTCCGTTCCAGGTCCATGATCCAGGATCTCGCCGCAGAACTCATGGCCGAAGATGATGCCCTGGATTTCGGGCACCTTGAGGCCCGGCTTGCCGACGGCCGCCATCTCTTCCATGCCATGCAACGCGTGAAGATCGGAACCGCATATCCCGCAACTCAGGTTCCGCGTGATCACTTGTCCCTCACCCGGAACGGGTTCGGGCACTTCTTCGAGATGCAACTGCCTGTTGCGCCGGACGACTGCTTTCATGCTCCGCTCCTGTTATACATCGGGTACTCCAATTCGACACCGTGCCAAAAACCGTCAAGCCCCACCGGTGTTTGTATGACGCGATGTCAGGCTGGTCCGGTTTCCGCTGAGATTATCTGCCTAGCCCAGCACCCGATACACGGACCTTTGCCATTCCTGCATGGCTGCACGCGCCGGGTGGACCTCAGGCTCGCCGCTTTCTGAAATCGGCGGAACAACCGGCGCAGAATATTGGGTAAGATAGATCAGGATCATATTCATGCGCGGGTCGGCCTGCCACCATGTTCCGAAGGCCCCCGGCCAGCCGAACGATCCCTCCGAACCGGCGCCGTTGGGATCATGGGATTGCGGATCGGTGATCATCGACAGCCCCAGTCCGAAGCCCTGGCTCGTCCAGAAGTCGCGGCGACCCAGGAAATCCTCTTTGCGCTGGGCATCGGTCAGCCGATTGCTGTGCATCAGATCGACAGTCGCCCGCTGCAAGATTCGGCGTCCGTCCAGCTCGCCACCATTGAGCAGCATGCGGGCGAACCTGAGATAATCGTCCGCCGTGGAAAACATGCCGCCGCCCCCGCCGCATAGGGCAGGAGGGGAAGCGGGCACCTTGATCGGGACGGGCAGCAGTTTGCCGCTGCCCTCTTCCTGCCTGTAGATCGTAGCAATCCGACTCTGCTTTTCGGCGGGGACGTAGAAGTCGGTGTCGAACATGCCAAGCGGATCGAGCAGGCGTTCACGCTGGAAATCGCGAAATGACATGCCCGATGCGCGTCCAACAAGACACCCCAACACGTCGCTGGCATAGCTGTAGCGGAACTGCGAGCCTGGCTGGAAAACCAGGGGAAGTCTGCCCAGCGCGGCCAGCCACTCATCGGGCGTGGCGGTTGTTTCGAGAATGTTTCCAAGCTCCCTTTCGTAGGCATGAATGATCGGGCCACTGGCCGAGAATCCGTAGACGAACCCTGCCCGGTGAGTCAGGAGATCCTCTACCGTGATCTCACGCTCGGCCGGAACCGTATCGTCCAGTTGCCCGGTTTCTTCACGCAGCACCTGCATGTCGGCAAGCTCGGGAAGCCAGCGGGCAACGGGTGCATCGAGTGTCAGCGTGCCATCCTCCACCAGCATCATCACCGCCGTGGAGGCGATCGGCTTGGACATCGACGCGACGCGGAACAGGGTATCGCGGGTCATCGTTGCATTGCGCGCCAGATCGCGCTTGCCCAACACCGCTAGGTCGATAACGTCGCCGTCCTTGCAGATGAGCGTCACGACGCCCGCGAGAATGCCCTCATCCACCATTGCACCAGGAACCTCTGCGGCCCTGGCCAGGCCAGCTACATTGTACTGGGTACTCATCCGTTGTCCTCTGCCTATCGCGTTCGCAAACCGAATGCGGCGGTCTGCAAGACGTGGATCATGCCTCGGCCTGCATGATTTCCGCAATTGCCGGGTCGAATCCCATCAGCGAGAACCATCGCCGGTCGAGGTCGGCTCGATGTGCCGACACTTCCAAGACCTTTGCGGTGATAGCCGATTTGGCTTCCCGTGTCCCGTCTTCAGGTAGCGCCACCAGCAGATCGTCGAGCGCCCTTTGTATGGCCGCGGTTTGTTCGAGTGCGGGCAGCCCCGCGGTTGTGTCCAGCGTTTGGCGCAGATCTGAAGCGGCGGACATGGTGGCATCCCCGCCTTGCGTCAGTGAAAGGACCGCCTTGGCCAATTCGCGGAAATCGTCTGCTTCCTGATTTTCGAACGCTGGAGTCTGGGCATACTGCGCCAGTGTGATCTGCAGATGGCCGATGACAAGCTCCACCTGTTCCCGCGCAAGGCTGGCTTCCTTGGGCAAGGCGGGCATGACAACGTAAGTGAGGGCGCGCACGGCGCTTGCGAGACGATCTGGTACGGAAGGGGTCACTGGGGCTCTCCCATCGAAAGCAGGTTGGCAAGTTCGGCCAGATGCATCGGCCCGGTGGCAGCAAGGAAGGTAAGCAGCACATCCTGGTGGTTATGCTGTTCCTTGGCGGCGCGCATGCCCAGGACCGATACTAGGATGTAGCTCTTCCAGTAGTTGAATACCCTGAAATAATGGAGTTTTTTCGGATCTATCCTGTTGCCGCTGACGTCCTCGTAGGCCTGGATGAAATCGTCGTCCCCTTCGAAAATGTCGCTGGCACGGAACACTCCGTCGATCTTCGTGCCGAACACCGGCGCAAGCAGCCATGCGAAATCGGCATGGGGATCGCCGATATAGCACATCTCCCAGTCGAGAAGCGCGGTGATCTCTCCGGTTTCCTCGTCAAACAGGTAATTGCCGGTGCGGAAGTCCCCATGGACGAGCGCCGGCTTCTCGCAATCCGGGATATTGTCCTGCAGGTACTGCGTCGCCAGCCGGACCACCGGCTCGTGTGCGACGATGTCCTGATCCAGAAGCTCCTTCCAGAAGTTGATAAGCCACCGCGTGGCCTGCTTCGGATCGTCGGTAGGGGCGGCGAATGATGGAAGATCAGCATTTTTCCAGTCAAAGTTGTGAACCTTGGCCAGCATGTCCAGATATTGCGGGCGGATGAGCTTACGCAGCCGGTCACCCAGCACCGTGCCAAGGCCGGTGACCGACAGGCCGACGGTGCTGGGTTTCGTCGTACCGCGCACCAGCTCCATGATCATCGCCGGGCGCGGAAAAACCTTTGCGTCCGGATCCATCCAGACCGGCCGCGGGACCGGAACGATACCCTCGAACGCCTTCAGAATTTCGAACTCGCGTTCGCGGCTGGTTTCGGTAATCGCCTCCAGCGGGTCCATGCGCAGCACATAGCGCATCGCTTCCCCATCGGGTGTGGTGAGGGTGAAAGCGAACTGTTCCTTTGACGCCCCCCCTCCGATGCGCGAAATGCCGCTGATGCGTGCTCCCTCCACCCTGTCGGCGAAGAACGTTTCCAGCAAACCCTGTATGGCGTGGTCTTCCTGCGGAATGTAGGGCGACTCGCCACGCCTTGCCTTTCTGGCTTCCAGCATTGCAGCCAGATGCGGTTCGGTATCGATCACGGACACAACCCTCCTCGTTCTTCGTTCTTGTCTCGACTACATCGCTGACAAGCCACCATCGATCGCCAATTCGGAACCGGTCACGAAAGCAGCTTCGTCAGAAGCTAGGTAGACTGCAGCCCAGGCCACATCGTCGGGCACCCCAATCCGGCCGACGGGTATTTGCCGGGCGAGCTTGGCAAGCGTTTCATCCCGGGACTTCCCGCCCGAAAAGCCATCCAGCAGGGGCGTATCGACGAACGTCGGATGGAGCGAGTTGCAGGTGATACCGTAACCCTGTTTCGCGCAGTGAAGCGCGATCGATTTGGTAAGATGGCGGACTGCCGCCTTGGCGGAGTTGTAGGCGGCCATGTTTCCGGCCGCGACCATCGCGGAAATCGAGGAGATATTAATGATCGCGCCGCCGTTGACGCTGGCAGTCTTCGTCATCACGGGGAGCGCAGCTTTCGTGCCAAGGAAGACGCTGTCCAAATCGACGCTGTGCGTTTGTCGCCAGGCGTCATAGCTCAGGTCCTCGACCGAACCGGGAAGGCATATGCCCGCGTTGTTCACGAGGACGTTCAGGCCGCCGAGAGTGTCGGACGTATGGCGGATCACCGATTGCCAGCTTTGCGGATCAGTCACGTCGAGCCTGAAAGCCGCCGCATCGGCGCCGATACGCTCCGCTTGCGCCCGTGCTTTTGCTTCATCGATATCGCCGAGGATCACGCGCGCGCCTTCCGAGGCGAACCGTGCAGCGATCGCTGCGCCAAGACCGGAACCCGCTCCGGTGACGAGTGCCGTCTTTCCAGCGAGCCTGTCAGCCATCGATGCCGAACCCCGTTTGGTTGCGCGCGGTCATGCGTGGCTTTCCTCCGGTATCAGGATCGTGCTTGTTTCGAGATAGCTGTCGATGCCCTCGGGACCGAGTTCCCGCCCGATGCCGGATTCGCGGAAACCGCCAAAGGGGGCAGCGAAATCCAGCATGCGTTTCGAATTGATCGCGACGGTTCCGGTTCGCAGCCTGCGGGCGACCGCTATCGACCGTTCGGTGTCGGGTGACCAGACCGATCCGGAAAGCCCGTAATCGCTGTCATTGGCGATTGCGACGGCATCATCGATATCCTCGTATTCGATCAGAGCCGTCAGCGGTCCGAACACCTCTTTGCGCGCAATCGCACTGTCCCGCCCGGTCAGCAGCAGCGCAGGGTCAACCAGACATTCGCTGCCCGTGCCGTAAGATCCGCCGATCTTGCGCGCACCGCCTTCAATCGCTTCGGTAAACATTGCCTTGACGTTGGAACTTTGCACGCGGGTGGCAAGAGGTCCGATCTGGGTCTCCGGGTCGAGCGGATCGCCTACTTTCAGGCCATCGAACAGCTCCGCCAGTGCCTCGCGCATGGGACCTGCACTGCTACGAGGCACGAGGACCCGCGATTGTGCACCGCAGACCTGCCCGTTGTTCTGGATCATGGCGAGGAACAGCTCATTCGCGTGGTCCTCTACCCTGAAATCATCGAGCAGGATCGCGGCGGACTTTCCCCCCAGTTCCAGCGTGCAGCGGGCAAAGCGGGTTGCCGCAGCCTTGGCGACTGCACGGCCTGCATTCGTGCTGCCGGTGAAGCTCACCTTTGCAATGCGCGGATCGGCAACAAGGCGGCGTCCGATATCCCTATCGCCGGTGATGACGGCGATCATCCCGATTGGCAGATCGAGCGTTCTCGCCGCTTCCGCGAAAATCTGCATTGTCCGCGCATTTTCGGGCGAAGGCTTGAGTATGATCGGGCACCCGGCGGCAATCGCCGCCGCCAGCTTCTCGCAGGCAAGAAACATCGGCACATTCCAGGGGACAATTCCTGCCGCCAGTCCCACGGGTACTTTCCGGACAATAACCCGGCCACCGCGCGCCGCAGGGCGAAGGTCCTCGAACGTGTGCGTGCCGACCATGTCCGCGACGGCGCGCAGCAGCCCGGTGGCGCTACCAACCTGAAGCGCCTTTGCCTGTGTGATCGGACAGCCTATCTCCTGCGCAGCCAGCTCGGCCAGTTCGTCGCCGCGGGCATCCAGCGCGTCGGCCAATGCCCGAAGCGCCTTCGCCCGCTGAGGCGGCGTCGTTGTCTCGGCGGCGGGCAGGGCGGCCAGTCCGACTTCGATTGCCATGTCCGTCAGTGTTTCATCGGCAAGGCGAACTGCGGTGAGGGGCGTCAGGTCGATCGGGCTAGGCATGATCGTGGGAGCCGCAGCGCTCGCGCGCATCTCTCCGGCGACAAGGTGCGTATCGACCAGGTAGCGGCTCATGCGTCCGGTCCCGCCTTCCGCATGTCGAAACCCCGCTCGAGCGGATCGAGATAGTCCCCGACAATCTTGTGCTTTTGCAGCTTGCCGGTTTCGGTGCGCGGCAAATCGCTGCGAAATGCAATGAACCTGGGCACTTTGAAGGCGGCGAGTCGCTCACGCAGGAATGTCAGGATTTCGTGGGCCAGCTGCTCGCTGCCTTCGCCCTCATGCAGCTGGACGACAGCCTGCACAGCCTCGCCGAAACGGGGATCCGGCACGCCGAACGCAGCGGCATCGAAAACCGCCGGATGGATCGCGAGCGCCGCCTCGATCTCGGCGGGATAGATATTCACCCCGCCCGAAACGATGGTGAAAGAGCGCCGGTCCGAGAGGAACAGGAAGCCGGCCTTGTCGACATGGCCGATGTCGCCGAATGTCGCCCAGCCCGACGGGTGATGGGCTTCGCGCGTCTTCTCCGGTGCGTTGTGATACACAAGACCGGCACGCCCTTCGAAATAGACGGTTCCGGTCTCGCCTGCGGGAAGTTCGCTGCCGTCGTCGCCGACGATATGGATGATCGAACCGTATGCCTTGCCCACGGTCCCCGGACGCTCCAGCCACTCCTCGCTCGTGCTATGCGTGAAGCCCACGCCTTCGGTGCCCGAATAATATTCGTACAGCATCGGACCCCACCAATCGATCATCGCCCGCTTGATGCCTTCCGGGCATGGCGCGCCAGCGTGTATGGCGACACGGTGCGACGACAGATCGTAACGGTTGCGCACGTCTTCGGGCAGGTCGAGCAAGCGGGCGAACATCGTCGGCACCCACTGGCTGTGGGTAACTTTCTCCCGTTCGATCAACGCCAACGCCTGCTCTGCGTCAAATTTCCGCATGATCACGACCGTGCCGCCGGTCCGATGCCTGTTCATCGAAAACCGCAAGGGGGCAGCATGGTAGAGCGGGGCAGGGGAGAGGAAGATTGTGTCGGCGTCCATCCCATAAAGCTCGGCATCGCGCTCGGTGCGCCGCATGTCCGAGCCTAGCGGCGGATGGTCCAGCGCTCGGCGAACTGCCTTGGGTCGTCCGGTGGTGCCGGATGTGTAGAGCATGTCGCCACCCTCGACCGCCTCGGGCAGAGGGAGCGAGGCATCGACCTTGCGTGCAACGGCGTCGTACCCCTCGACCGGGTCGAGCGTGAGCACCAAGGGGCGGACATTTTCCATGATCGCCATCGCCGCCGCCGCCAGGTCGGCCATCGCTGGGTCCAGGATCAGCGCGCGGGCGCCGCTGTCGTCGAAGATGTAGGCAAGTTCGATCGGAGTGAGCCGCGTGGCGACCGGGATATAATACAGTCCGGATCGCTGGGCCGCCCAGGCCGCTACGAAAAAGTCGGCCCGGTTGCCGATCAGCAGCGAGACCGCGTCACCTTGCCGGATGCCGCGATTGTGCAATTGTTGCGCCAGTGCCAGAGACCGGTCTTCGAGTTTCCGATAGGAGAGGCGCGACCCGTCTTGCGCGATGACGGCATCGTGGTCCGGAGTCCTTGCGGCGATGGCACCCGGATAGCCCGTCATCGCACCGCGTCCCGGATGAAATGGCTGGTTTCGTTCACGCTCAGCACCTGCAGCTTGTTCAGGTCCTCGCCCATCAGCCGGGTGATGCTGCCGTTCCGAAGCACGAAATTGGCAAGCCCGTCGAGGCCCAGCGCGCGAGAGAGAAGTATGTTGATCGGAAATCCATGTGTGAAGATTGCCACCCGGTTACCGGCAGCATCCTGCATGATGGCTTCGAAGCCGCCGAGCACGCGCTCGCGAAATTCGGCTTCGTCATGTCCGTAATAACCGATCGGATCGCGCAGGAAGGCTTCCCAGTCCCCCGCTGCCCTGATCGCTTCTGGCGAGATATAGGAATCCTCGCCGTTGTCGACTTCACCGATCTCGGCGATCTGGGTGATGGTCAGACCCAACTTTCTTGCCAGCGGCTCACCACTCTCGATAGCGCGGCGCAGCGCGCTCGAGTAGATAGCGTCTATCGACTCCTGCGCGAGGCGATCGCACGTTTGTGCCGCCTGGAAATGCCCCGTATCGGAGAGTGGCGGATCGGACATGTCGCGGGAGTGCGCGTTTTCGGGCAGGCCGTGACGGACCAGTATCAATTGCACGATGAATGTTCCTCGGCTCTTGCCGCACCGGCCTGCATCGTTGCCCTGTTTCGTGCATTGGAGAAGCCGCCGTCGCAGGCGATGTTCGCGCCGTTGATCCATGCGGCATCGTCCGACAGGAGAAAGGTGATCAGCGCGGCGACTTCGTCGGGGTCGCCGTGTCGCCCAGCGATTTCCGCTGCTGCCTGGATGCGGGCAGCCCCCATCGATTCCTCGAAGTCCTTCAGGATTGGCGTTTCCACCGGGCCGGGGCTGACAACGTTCACACGCACGCCTTGCGGCAAGAGCCGGGCGGAGAGGGCGCAACTCCAGTGATTGGCAAGCTTCTTCGAAGCCGCATAGGCATCCGGCCCGGAAAGCGTGGCGAGCCTCTCAATTACCGCTTCGTCATCGCCGGAGAGCACATCCTCGAGCTCCGCCGGGGTCCATTCGCAGCGATGGGCTGTCACGCTGGACACCACCACAATCGACGCCCCCGATTGAAGCCTTCCGCAAAGTGCCGAAGTCAGTCGGCGCAGCGCCACAAGATTGACTGCGGCAATGCGGTCGGGAGGAGCGGTGCCGGGTATGCCGGCGACATGGGCGATCCCGTGAAGCCGCCCTTCGATGCGTCCGGCGACCGCGTCGATCGAGAACGGCTCCGAAAGGTCGCACGACAATCCGCCGTCAACCGGCCGAATGTCGAGCGGGATCACATCTGTTCCGGCACTGCGAAGTCGGTCGCAGAGCCGCGCACCGATACCGCTGGCCGCGCCGGTCACGAGGATACGCGGCTGTTCCTGGTCAGAAATCATCGCGCCCAGCTCAGCATCAGGTTGTCGTAGCCCGTGAACCAGTTGGAAGCCGCGCGCTTCGCCGGTCGGACAACCTCGGCCTGGCGGATCTCCCGCAGGAACTCCTCGAGAAAGATCTTCGCTTCAAGCCGGGCAAGGTGGGCGCCCATGCAGAAATGCGCGCCGATGCCAAACCCGACATGGCGATTGTTCCGGCGATCGACGTGAAACTCTGCGGCATTTTCGAAGGC
>Ga0181594_10006291_pt1 | contig 10294 bp, 9 predicted proteins | sample 071ome_18_FD_145603 | JGI IMG/M metagenome (GOLD analysis project Ga0181594, IMG submission 145603) | Coastal salt marsh microbial communities from the Groves Creek Marsh, Skidaway Island, Georgia - 071413BT metaG (spades assembly) | ecosystem: Environmental > Aquatic > Marine > Intertidal zone...
CTGTCGTATGAAGGCATTTTTCGACAGGCGGCTGTACCGAAAGGCAGAAATCGCGACACGGCCTGGTACGCAGCTATCGATTCCGAGTGGCCCGCACTCAAAGCCGCATTTGAGACCTGGCTGGATCGAGCTAACTTTGATGAATCAGGCCATCAGAAAATTGCGCTCGCTGAGTTGACCGCTCCGATTCTATCTGCTTAAAACCTGTACACTTATTTAAATGCCCAGATCGGCTTTTCCACCAGAAGTTTCCCTGCCCAACCGGGGAGGGGATCGCGTCCGTGAGGCTTTCTTTGGCCTCCTCGATGACGCCGCTTACAGCCTGCTCACTGCAAACGCATCCCTCACGAAATGTGAGCAAGGCGAGATCATCATTCGAAGCGGGGACTCAGGAGATGGCGTATACGTCGTCCTAGAGGGTGCCGTTCAAGTTGTCGATGACCAATCTGCAGAAGTCCCGATCACGATCGCTGTTGTTCTGCCCGGTTTTCTTTTTGGCGAGCACTACATCCTTAACCCTTCGGCTCTTGGAAAACGTGGACAAACGGTCTTCGCGCTGCGCGCAAGCACCCTTCTTCATATAAAAGAGTCTCAATTTATTGAGGCCGTTGAAGGTAATCCGCGACTCAGCATGTTATTTGCTGATCGGGTCCGGCAACAGCTTGACCAAAACACAGCTGCACAGAAAAATCCTTTCGCACTAAGCGATCTAGAAAACCTAGGCATTCGTCCAGAGATAACCACTTATCAAAAAGACGAGGTCATTTTTAATGAGGGAGAGGTTGCCGACGCTGCATTTTTAGTCCTGAGCGGAGCGGTTCGTCTTTCTCGGCAAGGGTCAGATTCTGAAACACTGCCAACGATCGCAGCGGGTCAGGTTTTTGGAGAGCGTGGCGTTCTCACTGGCGATGCCCGCTCGGCTACCGCGCGCGCCGAGCGCCAAACCCGGGTCATTCGACTGACGGCCGATGAGTTTAAGAGGGGCTACCAAAAATCGAATTTGTTCCGCTCCTTCATTGATGCGGTAGACGACAACTTCCGGCTGCCTGGCCTGCACCGATCGCTAACCTTTCAGGGTCGCCACGGTGACGCCCTCGCTATTCATCGCCTCTATCTGCTCGCGGATGAGCGCTCTTTGCTCTCCACTTCGGTTCCTGATTTGGCGTGTTTTGAGGCATTTGTCCTGCCACATGGATTGACCGAGGAGGAAAAGCCCGACAAAGAGATCAAATGGGTGGAGGCCGAATCGACAGGGGACTGGCAATGCCTGAGGTCAATTTCCTTGGATTCGTCAGGGGCGCTGATTCGCTTTTCAAGCGTCGGGGGCTCAAGTGACGCGTCCTACGTTATTGAGCTTCTGACGCACCACACGACGCTTGATCAAGCTCAACTCGAGGAATTCGCCAAAACGGGGCGTCTTCGACGGAAGGAGTCAGATTCCCAGCAACCTGACGACTCCTTCATAGTCTGCCGATGCGCCAACGTGAGCATGGCCGACCTAAATCGCCTGAAAGGGGAGGGAGCTAGTGATGTAAGAGAACTGCAAGAGATTAGTGGGTGCGGCTATGTGTGTGGTGGCTGCTTACCCACGCTGCACACCATCTTCGGGACCAGTCGGAATATCTCTGTCGTACCCGATTCTCACAAGACTACCGAGGACTGCTATCGGGTCACGCTAACGGCTGAGGCGCCCTTGCCTTTTGAATGGGAGGCCGGTCAGTTCATCGCTTTATCTGGTCGCATTGACGGGCGATGGATAAGCCGTAATTACACAATCACCTCAAACCCGCATAAATACCAGATCGAACTGTTCGTAAAAAGAGAGCCAAAGGGCGCGTTCTCTAGATGGCTGCTGGACGGCAATCACCGTTTAAAAGAATTAACGGTTTCGTCGCCCCACGGCAACGTTACTTGGGCTCCAGAGTCGCCTTCGACCACATTTTTTGTGGCCGGTATTGGACTGACGCCTGCAATCGCCACGGCAAGGCGATTGGTCAATGCAGAGAAAAATGGCAGTCAGGGTATGTCACCGATAACCATCGATCTGTCGCTTCGCACCAAGGCAGATCTGGCCGCTGCCGAACCCCTGCTTTCGCTCGAAAAAGAATCCAAACTTATAACGCTTCGAGTACGCTTTACCAAGGATGAAGGCCGTATCACTCCGGCTGAGATAAGAGCCATTGCGGAAAAACACAGAACCGGACAATTTGTGGTCTGTGGCCCCAGCGCGTTCAACAAACTTATCTCCGACACGCTTCTGGGCGCCGGACTTCGTCAGGATCAGGTGTTATGTGAAGACTTTGTTGCCCCCGTCACTGGGGACAAAGCCCTTGAACAACTGCGTTCAGCGCAATCCGGCGTAAAGAAAAAACGGATAGCATCCTACCTGATAGGCCTTGGCATTCTGATTCTGAGTGTGGGCTCTTTGTCATTACCATCAAACCAATCTTTACTGCCCAGCGGGCCTGCAAACGTGGGTCACGAATCCCTTAAGTGTGACCACTGTCACTCTGCAGCTCCCGGTTCTCACCGTCAGCAGCTACAGGCGAAGGCAAAGTTCTTGCTTGGGTATCGGCAGTCTGCACCAGACTGGGGATACATCTCAGTATCCAACAACACTTGCGGTCTTTGTCATGAGAACCCGACGGATCATCACCCTACCCATGTCTTCCTTGATCCCAAATTCAATTCGCAGCGGGACCTCTTTGGTCCTCACCTCTGCGTCAGTTGTCATCAAGAACATACAGGCCGACGCGTGAACAACGTTCCCATTACTTTTTGCCGTCACTGTCATGAGGATCTCGCGTTAGAAAATGATCCATTAAAACCTCCCCAGTCACCTTCTCACGCAGAATTGGCTCAGAGCGGCGAGTGGTCGACCTGCCTTGGCTGTCATAGCTATCATGGAAATTACCATCGCACTACGCCCGACGTCTTTGCCGAGCGCATACCGGAGGATCGCATTCGTATGCATTTCCGGGGCAAATTACCCGCTTATGGTGAGTACAAACGCTATAGAGCACATTAATCTTTGGTAAGCAAATGAAAGCCATACATAAGATAGCCATCCTCACGCTGATCTCCTTGCCCATCAGTGTTTATCTTTTCATCTCGGCGCCGCCCGAATTGCCGGATCAGAAACAGGTCGTCGGAGCAGAAATACCCGTTGATTCGCTGTTCCAGATGCTTGCTCACGAGCAGAACGTGGCTCGCACGCTTTACACAAAGCGAATTGTGGGTCCCGGTATAAAAACAGGATTGCACTTTGACGAAAATTGGACCAATGACGGGGTCGAGGCCGGGCCCTTACCCGCCCTTTTCCTCAGAGAAACCGCAAAGCAGCTCAGGTCACTCGGATCAAAAACCACGCTTTTTTTAGGCTCTGAGTTTCCTATAGCGTCCTCCAACAAATTCAGTGGGACCCAACTTGAGAACTTCCGGACGATGAAGACGACTGGGGATCCCGCCTTCTTTTTTGATTCAGACTCTGGCATGCACACTGCCATGTTTGTTGATCCGGCAAGCAGCGCCGCCTGCGTGAGTTGTCACAATGAGCATCCCAATTCACCAAAAACGGACTGGAAACTATCTGATGCAATGGGGGCGACCACCTGGATCTATCCTGAGGAGACCGTTGACCTGGTGACGGCGTTGCGTGAGCTGAAAATGCTGAGAGAGGCGACCGCCCTCGCCTATACCGGCTACCTTGAAAAGGCCTCCGAATTTGCTTCACCCCCTGTCGACATTGGTGAGAAATGGCCTGCGGAGGGTGCTTTTTTGCCCAGCGCTCCGGCGTTTATGTCAGCGCTTGACGCCGAAGTGGGGGCAGCGTCCTTTGACATCCTGCTCCAAACCATTGGCGACTAACGTTTTCTAGACATGACGTTTACTCGCGTAACCGTTATTAGTTTGGCGAGCGCAGCGCTTTTGCCCATCGGCGCGTTTGCTCTCGAGCCCGGATTGCCGATATTTATCGCCGCCCTTGCCGGCTGGACCGCAACCGCAGCGCTCTTGATACTTTGGTATCTGCCTCTAAGCAATCGCTTCGGTAGCACGACTTCAAGCTCGCCAGCACGGAATACTCATGCCTGGGTAGGAATTCTTTTTTTGTGGGTCACGATACTTCATGGTCTTCGGCCCCAATCAATATTGACCTCAGTTCTTTTGCTCTTGGCCGTTACGTTAACGATTTCCGGATGGTTCCTACGACCCAATCCTTCAAAGAGAAGGAGCGCTGTTGCTGCTCGACGATTCCTGCACCTTCATCTGCTGGTAGGCGTTCTCTTCTCTGGACTGACTATGTGGCATGTCCTGATCATTCTTCAGTTCATGAGCCCCGTATTACTCAGATAGGGCCTCACAGCCCTGGGGCTGATTTGATCGAATCAGGATCTAGTCAATGCGGGGATAGACGCCGGGGCGTTGTCGGATCCAGTGGGAGTCTTCATCAATGCCGCAACTATCAGACGACAATTCTCCGGACCCTGCCGGAACAAAGTACGGAAGCAAGCGCTCGAAACGGCGTCACGATCTAAGAGGGGATGGTGGCTATGGGTGGACTCGAACCACCGACCCCGGCATTATGAGTGCCGTGCTCTAACCAGCTGAGCTACATAGCCAAAAGTTCCGCAAAACGGGGTGCCGAATCTATCTGGAATGCCCGATGTTTTCAAGGCAACGACTGATCCGGGCCGTTTTCTCGCAGATATTTCTTCGTTTGAAGCGAAGCGTTCGCATCGCTTTGCTCTATACGTTGAAGCGAAAGTGCATGATGTCCCCATCGCTAAGGACATATTCCTTGCCTTCCAGACGCAATCTGCCAACTTCGCGGGCGCCTTGCTCGCCTTGGTATTCGATGAAATCGTCATAAGCGATGGTCTCGGCGCGAATAAAGCCTCGCTCAAAGTCCGAGTGAATCTCACCTGCCGCCTGCGGCGCGGTGGCCCCAATACGAACCGTCCAGGCCCTTACTTCTTTAGGTCCGGCAGTGAAAAACGTCTGCAGCCCAAGAAGTGCATAGCCGGCACGGATTACCCGATCGAGACCGGATTCCTCCAAACCCAAATCATCGAGAAAACCGGCCCGGTCTTCCGGGTCAATCTCTGATATTTCCTGCTCAATCGCAGCACTGACCACCACCAGCTGGGCGCCGTTCTTTTCGGCATGGCCGCGAAGCTCATCGACCTTTGCGTTTCCCTTGAGCTCGCTCTCAGCCACGTTGGCAACATAAACGACCGGTTTTGCGCTCAAAAGGCAAAGGGGCTTTAAGGCCATTGCACCCTCCTTGTCTGACAGGAGTTCCTTTAGACCGGTATCATTGGAAAGGGCCTCATGCGCCGCGCGCACTATATCCAGTTCTTTGAGTACTTTTTTGTCCCCGGTCTTTGCGGCTTTTGCGGTACGGTCAATCGCCCGCTCGAGCGTTTCAAGGTCCGCCAACGCCAACTCGGTTTCAATGGTCGACACATCCGAAAGCGGATCCACCTTTCCCGCCACGTGCGTGATGTCATCATCGTCGAAGGCGCGAACCACATGAACAATCGCATCGACCTCGCGGATATGAGCCAAAAAGCGATTGCCCAACCCCTCACCCTTGGAAGCGCCCGCCACGAGTCCGGCAATATCAACAAATTCAATCGCGGTGGGAATAATTTTTGCGGGCTTCACGAGCGCCGAGATGTGCTGCAATCGGGGATCAGGCACCTCAACGATGCCCACGTTGGGATCGATCGTGCAAAAGGGATAGTTCTCTGCCTGGGCACCGGCGTGGGTCAACGCATTGAATAGCGTCGATTTCCCCACATTAGGCAGGCCCACGATGCCGCAACGAAATCCCATTTATGGCTTCTCCGGTGTTTCGGTGTGTAATGCCTGCATCACGGCTTCAAGCTCGCCGGCAATCAGACGGTTAAACATCCCAAGCGCCTGATCACTGGCGCTGTCCATTGCCTGCCGATCGACTGCGCTGGGGCGCGACAGCACCCAATCCGTTACCCGATCAGCATCCCCGGGATGACCTATCCCGATCCGAAGCCTGACGAAGTCACGCGACCCGAGTTTGGCGAAAATATCGCGAAGCCCGTTATGCCCGCCGTGACCTCCGCCCCGCTTGACCCTTACCGTGCCCGGCGACAGGTCAAGATCATCGTGAACCACGAGGATCTGCTGTGCGGGAATCTCGAAATAGTCGGCGATGCCCGCTACCGGCGTGCCGCTCTCGTTCATAAAGGTCGTCGGGCGGACTACTCTCACGCGTGCGCCTTGAATCCGGGTGTCCGCAAGCTCTGTCGAGAACCGGCTCTCTGACCGCCACGACAGGGACAGCCACCGCGTCAGCGCATCAAGAAACCAAAAGCCCGCGTTGTGTCGAGTCGACTCATAGGCGCTACCGGGATTACCCAGACCCGCCACCAGGGAGATTGGAGACATCGAAAGGTCCGTCAGACCGTTGAGGTACAGGTCAGACCCGTCGGGCCTGACCTGTGAACATCAGCAGACTTAGTCGTCGCCGTCTTTGACCGCGTCGGCCGCGGCTTTATCGTCATCCGCAGCACTTGCTTCGGCGGCGGCATCATCCGTTTCTTCGGCCACTTTGGGCGGCGAGATGATGGCGACGGTCGGGTTTTCACCCTCATGATAAGCGGTGGCGGTCAATTCCACGCCGGAGGGAAGCGAGACGTCTGACAGGTGCAGACTTTCGTTAAGACCCAGTCCTGAAACGTCAACAGCGATGAATTCCGGCAAGTCTTTCGGCAGACAGGTAATGTCCAACTCGGTCATCGGGTGCGCCAGAATGCCTTTATCCACTTTGACACCCGGGGCCACGTCGGCGCCCTCAAAGTGCAGGGGCACACGCATGTGGAGCTTCTCTGTTGCCTTCACGCGCTGGAAGTCCAGATGCATGACCAGTTGCCGGTGCGGATGCATCTGCACCTCACGCAAGATCACCTGCTGGGAGCCCTTGTCCGTCTTAAGATCGATAATTGCCGAATGGAACGCCTCTTTCTCCAGGCTGTGCATGACCTGATCGTGATCCAGCACCAGGCTTTCGTTTTCCTTGCCGGCGCCATAAACCACCGCAGGCACCAGACTCTCAAGGCGCTGTCGACGGCTAACACCGGTTCCAGATCCTTCACGGTGTTTCGCGTTAATTTCATAGTTACTCATTTACCAATCTCCATAAGGCGGACGCTGATCACGTCCCATCGTACGAGCCATCGGGCCCAATTAATCCAAAAATAACGAACTGACCGAATCGCCACTGGCGATCCGTCGAATCGACTCTGCCAGCAGACTCGCCACACTGATCTGACGAATCTTGGTGCTGTTCTTTTTTGCCTCTTCGCTAAGGGGGATCGAGTTCGTGACCACCACTTCATCTAGTTCTGAGGCTTCAATTCGCTCTACGGCTTTTCCGCTCAGAACCGGGTGCGTGCAACACGCTTTCACCTCGGTGGCGCCGGCGTCTTTAAGCGCTGCGGCAGCCTCGCATAACGTATTAGCCGTATCGACCATGTCGTCCATCAACACACAACTGCGGTCCTCCACGGACCCAATAATGTGCATCACCTTGGCCTCGTTGGCTTTCGGTCGGCGTTTATCAATGATCGCCAACTCGACGCCGAGCTGTTTCGCCATCGCACGGGCCCGCACCACACCGCCCACATCCGGGGACACCACCATCAGGCTCTCCGGAGCGTATCGCCACAGCTCGCCATTCAAAACCGGCGCGGCATAAATATTGTCCACCGGGATATCAAAAAATCCCTGAATCTGATCGGCGTGCAAATCCATCGTCACGACTCGATCGGCGCCCGATACGCCGATCATGTCGGCAACCAATTTAGCCGTGATCGCCACGCGGGCGGTTCGCGGTCGGCGATCCTGTCGGGCGTAACCAAAGTACGGTATCACCGCGGTCACCCGCTCGGCGGAGGATCGCCGCAAGGCATCGATCATCACCAGCAACTCCATCAGATGCTTGCTGGCCGGCGCACAGGTCGGTTGTATCACGTAAACGTCCGCGCCGCGTACGTTCTCCATGATCTCCACGTTCACTTCACCATCGCTGAACGTCGACACGGTAGCTCGACCGATACCAATACCCAACTGGCTCGCCACCTCGCGAGCCAGCTCCGGATTGGCATTGCCGGTAAACAGCGTTAGGTCATCGATTGCCATCGGTCTAATCGCAGCGGTCCATACGCTCGGACATCATTTAAATATGGCTGGGGTGCCAGGATTCGAACCTGGGAATGCCGGAATCAAAATCCGGTGCCTTACCACTTGGCTACACCCCAACAGGCTCATCAGCAAATGCAGGGTTCTGGTTAATTCCGTTCGCTACCAGACCGCTCAGAGAACCCGGTAAACGCCCGATTATGTCCCGACCAGCCTGATCGCTCTCCACGACCACGAAGGCGGCAGCTCCGCTCCCTGTCATCTGCGCTTTGCCGAACTGGCCGAGCCAATCCAGGCACTGCCCCACCTCGGGAAACCGCTTTCTCGCCACCGGCTCCAGATCATTTCGCCGATTACCGTTAAACGGGCCGGGTATTCTGATTGCCGGGGTGTTTCGTGTCAATTCTGGGTCGGAAAACACGTCTTTTGTGGGAACGCTCACCGCAGGCCAGACCACGCAATAAGTACGGTCCGGAAGCGTCGCGGCGGTCAGGCGATCCCCGATCCCCTCGCCCCAGGCCGAACGGCCAGCGACGAACAGCGGCACGTCCGCACCCAGCTCCCGACCGATCTCAAGAAGCCGCTGCATGGGAAGCCCCAACTGCCACAGTTGATTGAGTGCCACAAGCGTCGTGGCCGCGTCGGAACTGCCGCCGCCCAGACCCGCACCCACCGGAATTCGTTTTTTGAGATGAATGCGAACGCCGAGCGCTTGATCACCAAACGCCCGCAGGGCCCGGGCGGCCTGCACGCTGAGATCATCCGCAGGCAAGGCGGAGTCATCGATACGTTCGATAACACCATCCAACGAGGTCTCAAAGCGCAGACTGTCGCCAAACTCCAGAAGTTGGAAAAGAGTCTGTAGTTCGTGCAGACCGTCTGCACGTCGCCCAATCACATGCAAAAACAAATTTAGCTTGGCCGGCGCAAACCAAGTCCTTGTTGCGGTTCCAAACGTGTTGGTCATCGCGAACTAGGGCTGATTCCAGCTCTCGACAAAAAATCGTAGCGCGAGTCGATCGCCGTTCAGTTGCCCTGCGCCGACCAGCGCGTCTACCGTCTGATCGCTGGCCGCAATACGAATCTTGCGAGGCAAAAAAAGCGCATCAACCGGCATGAAGTCGAGATAGCTAATCTCCCAGCCGGACTGATCCAGCTGAGTCAGTCGGCCATCCGGATCCCACGCCATGGAATTGATCGGCTCCGAAGAGGGTAAGCCGCGAATCCAATCGTCCAGAGCCTCAAAGGGGATATGCCATCCGGTCACTTGATAGAGCACCTCACTGGGATCGACGCCCTTTACGACTTGACCTCTGGCATCGCGTAGCGTGACCGCGTCTGGCTCTATAGTCAGCTGAACCTTACCGCCGCCCAGCGGCCCAAAAAGATAAATCTCGTCCCGGTCCTCGCTTCGAATCCAGCGCAGGCTGGCACTCGCCGCCATGTCGGCCGTACGAAGCGCAATCCGGCCCGTCAGATTCCACGACACGACGTCTGCTACGGCGCGCCTGTGCGTCTGCCAAAGGGCCTCGGCAGGTTCAGCACTCGACTGCGTTTTTAAAGGGACCGAAGCGCAGCCGCCGGAGAGTAAGGCAGCTGTGGCGACCATCAACGCCCAGCGCATCACTGACCGAACTTTCGCAGCGTCTCGATTAGAACGGCGTTTTCAGGGTTGTTGCGCTGACCGTCCTGCCAAATCAGCACCGCTTGATCCTTCTGACCGAGCGTCCAGAGCACCTCCCCCAGGTGTGCGGCAATTTCCGCGTCCGGCTGTTGCTCCATAGCCATCTGCAGATACTCCAGCGCCACCTCCAATTCACCACGCCGATAGTGGACCCAGCCCAGACTGTCCAGAATGAACGGATCGCCCGGCAGCAGGGCCAGCGCTTTTTCGATCAGCTCCTGCGCCTCTGCAAGCCGATCCGTCTTGTCCGCCAGCGTGTAGCCCAACGCGTTGTAGGCGTGCGGGTTATCAGGCTCCATCTTGATCAGGCGCCGCATATCCCGCTCGTGGTCTTCGATCCGATCCAGCAATGCGGTCACCAGGCCGCGCGAATACAGAAGATCGGGATGATCGGGAATATCAATAAGCGCCGCATTCAAAAGGCTGAGG
>Ga0181594_10006299_pt1 | contig 10287 bp, 6 predicted proteins | sample 071ome_18_FD_145603 | JGI IMG/M metagenome (GOLD analysis project Ga0181594, IMG submission 145603) | Coastal salt marsh microbial communities from the Groves Creek Marsh, Skidaway Island, Georgia - 071413BT metaG (spades assembly) | ecosystem: Environmental > Aquatic > Marine > Intertidal zone...
CGCTCGACCGTGTTCACACGCGCAACGGACGACGAGCTCGACGCGCTCGGTGAGTATTACGGGCTCGTGAGACCGAGCGCGTATCCTGTGAGCGCGTGGCGCGAGGTGCTCCGTGCGGTCGTGTATCGCCCTCGTGGGACGGTGGGCTCGCTGTTCTCTGCGCTCAACGCGCTCTTTAAGCCGTGGACTGATACGACCGCGATCACGACCACAATCGACGCGGACGGCGAGTTCTCTCACGCGAGCCTCACCTCGACCGCTTACGCTCATCGATGGGTGAGAGTTGGCGGTGATTCTTATCACTGGGTCGATGAGGTCGACACAGCGACGACGACCGCGAAGCTCAACACCGTGAGCTCGTCGTATTGGGACGCGTGGAGCGCTGAGCGCGTCGGCGTCGAGGTCGCGTTTCTCCCGTTTCATTTCGTCGAGAGCGACGCGCGGATCCGCGTCTATATCGATCTCGACCTGCTCTCAGTCCCGCCGACGTACATCCAAGAATCCGGAGCGACGCGCCCCAACGGTCAGCCCTACGGCGGGCAGCTCCTGAACCTGTTAGACTTGGATCCGGACACGTTGGATTATGGCGACCAGGTCAACGGACCATACCCGCTCTATCTGCGAGGAGACGAGGCTTCGGGGGTGTTGGGTGACCTGTTAAATCGTATTATCGTCGCAGGTGTGCGCGTCGACTTGTTGGGTGTTTCGTTTAACGGGTCCCTTGGTTATCCGAGCATCTCAGAGTTATAAGCGTTGACGGATGCGCCGATCTCGGTTTAGAGTGTCGGCGCTAAGTTCAACCCTTCACCCGAGATCGGATATCTATGTCCCCCGTTTTATCTATTAATCAGCGCCTCGGCTCGTTGTTCGGCGAAGATGCTGCACAGCAAATCAGCAAGGCATCGAAGCCGAGCCCGTCGGCTCCCGTGATGCTCGACGGCGCGTTCTACGCTCACAGCGAGCTCGACGACGCGCGCGCGAGGCTCGAGCATGTGTTCGACGCGCCGGTGCTCATATTACCCTCCCCACGAGTCACAGGAGCGAGCGATACGTCGAGCAACGCGAAGCGCTATCCGGTTGTCTCGATGAGCGACGCGCTCACGTCTACCCACAGCGTCGACGCTCACATGCAGATGTGCATCGCGCCGAAACTCACAAAACACAACAGAGCGCCACGCGCGCGAGTCGACGCGATCCAAACGGGCGACGTGTCGCTGAATTACATCGTTCTCGATTACGACCTCGAGGACCACGGGGGCGCGAGGATGACGCCCCCACTGTTCCGACGTCTCGTCGGTGAGCTCTCCGCTCACCCAATGCTCGCGGGCGCGGTGTGGTACTCGACGCGCGGAGGGCTGCGCGCAGTCGTTCGACTCGCTGAGAGCTTCGCTCTTGACCCATCGGCGAGGGGCGCGGATTGGACCGCGTTTTACACGCACATCGTCGCGTCGCTCCCTCACGCTGAGCGGTGGGATCTCGCTTGTAAGGACGCCTCTCGATTAATGCGTATGCCATACGTAAGGCGAGACGACGAGGATCAGAGAGGCGAGCTCTTTATCCCGCGCGAGGTGAGCGCGTATACGCTCGACGCTGCGGACCTCGCGGTCGTGGTCGGCGCGCTCACGCGCTCAACGTCTCGCCGTGACGCTGTGAGCGGTGACGCGCTCCCTCGATTGTTCGAGCGCCTCGGATGGATGCGCGGAGAGTTTAAGCACATCAACGGCGCTCCGGCGTACCTCGCGCAGTGTCCGCTCGAGCATCTCCACAGCTCCGAGAACGAGTCGTCGACGATACTCCACGCGACCGAGGACGACGGGGGGTACGTGCTTCACTGTTTACACAACTCATGTCGACAAGTGTTCAGCGAGTCCGGAGGGTGGCGCGCGTACATTCAACAGCGACACGCGGACGAGTGGCGCGAGTGTGTCGGGCGTGATGAGCTCGACTACGTGTACGACCCGAACGATCATTGGCGATTCGTCGAGCAAGCTGTCGAGCTCCTCGAGACGGCGTTTCCGAATCGGATATTCAGGAGACACGATAGCGTCGCGACCGTCGAGCGCGACATCCACGGGGGCGCGCGCTGGAAAGTCTGGAGCGTCGCGGATCTCACGGGGCTCCTGAATCGCGTCGGGCGATGGAGCGCGATCACGCGAGAGGGAGAGACGAGGAGAACGAGCGTCCCCGAGCGTATGGTCAAGATTCACTTAGTCGCGATCGCTGACGAGCTCCCGCTGTGTGAGACGTGTACGACGCTCCCCCCGCTCGATCCTGAGACGCTCGAGCCGACGAGGTTCAGCGAGGGTTATTGCGAGGTGACGCGGTCTTATTTCCTGCCGTGTCCGCAGTTGGACCTCGCTCAGCTGCGTCGCGTGTACGATCGCCCCGCGTCACCGAGCCGAGCGATAAACGCGTATATGAGGCTGATCGACATCTATCATGATTTCCCTTGGAGAGATCGAGCGCACCAGGTCCTCGGCGCGTCGATCGCGTTTACTGTCGCGCTTCGTCGCTCGATGGACGTCGCGCCGATGGTGTTCGTCTCAGCGAATAATAAGGGCGTCGGGAAAACGAAATTGATCTCCGCAGCGACCGCGAGCGTGTATGGTACGACGCCCCCTCTCGCGTCACTCCCGTCGCGTGAGGAGGAGCTTAAGAAGGTCCTCGACTCGTTGGTCCACAGTGACTCGGATATCTTCATCGCGGATAATGTCGCGAGCCGTATCGGTGGCGCGACGCTCGACGCGTTCCTCACGTCTCCCCTGCACACCTATCGCCCTTTAGGTATAACTGATACCCGCGTCGCTCCGAACCGCGTATTCATTGGAGCCACGGGGAACAACGCGACGCTGAGCGGAGACACAGATCGGCGCGCGATCATGATTCGTCTCGTGACCGATCTCGAGCACCCTGAGCAGCGTCGCGGATTCAGGCACGCGGACCTCCTCGCGACCGCGCGGTCGCGTGTTACCGATACGTGGTGCGCGATCCTCGAGATCCTGCGGGCGTGGCGATCGGCTCCCGAGGCTGAGCGTCGCGCGATCCTCGACGAGGCTCGACCGTTCGGATCATATGAGCGATGGGCCGAGATCGTGCGCGACCCTCTCATGTGGATCTCTGGGCTCGCTCACGGTGAAGCTCAGGACGTGGTCGCGCTGTCACGCGAGGAGGTCGACGTCGCACGAGAGGACGATCGAACGGAGCTCTTCTCGATCCTCGCGGATTGGCAAGCGTCGCGACGTGGCTCGGAGAGTTGGACCTCTCGCGACCTGTTCCGCGCGATCACTTCCGCGATGGAGGACGAGCCCGACTCACCGCTCGCCGGTATCGGCGAGGGGATGTATCGATGTACGCTCCGCAGTGTGTCGCTCTTAGTCTCGCAACGACGCGACCAAGTCAGCGCGGGGTATCGCCTCAACGCGAAGAAGAGCGGGGGAACGCTGAAATACAAGCTCAGCGCGGTCGACGGGAGCGAGCCACCTCCACCACCGCCGAAGCCGGACCCGTGGGGGACGCCTCCCACGACGCCGACGACACCGACGACGCCCCCTCCCCCGAAGCCGAGGGGCGAACCGTTACCCGTGATCAACTGGACGAGCGCGTGCGATCAGGGCTCAGCGTATGACGTCGACGCACGACTCATCGAGGAGCGTCCGCACTATGAACCGCTCTCGCGTCGATGCTCATTTCTGCGCGAGGACATGTGCGCGCGTGACCGTATCCCGTGCGAGTACATGAGCGCGGTTGACGGAGGCGCGGATGGTGGGATCACTCAACAACTCACGGACGCATTACGGAGCACTATGAGCGACGACATTGAGCGCATCGAAGCGCCCCCTCTCATCCCCCTAGACTCGACGGATCACCCGCGCGCGGTCGCGATAATCCGCGCGGAGTTTGAGGTCAAGTCAACACAGCAAGCGATCGCCGACCGATTAAATCGCGAGAACGTACCCCCGCCGAACGGTCGGAAATGGACGAGCGCGAAGGTTGGCACGATCGCGCGTAAGCACCAGATCACACGCCCGAAGAAAGTCGACGCGCCGAAAGCGGACCGCGTGCTCGAGCGCGACGGACATTGGGCGGGCTATTGGAGCGACGCTCACCCGCTCACGACACCATCGAGCGACGCTCCCTCTGTGCCACAGGCTCACAGCGGGACGCGTACAGCGAGCGCGAAAGCGATCCTCTCTGCGCTCTACGGTCGCGCGATGGATTGCCGAGACGCGTATCTCGCGCGCGTTCAGTTCGACGAGGCTGAAGCGTGATCCCACATGTTAGCGCGTCTCAGATAAAGACGTTCCGCGATTGCGCGCGTAAATGGTACTTGCAGAAGATCGTGAAGCTCCCCTCGCCGTCTACCGCTGCGACGGAGCTCGGCGGTCAGGTACACGCCGAGCTCGAGGCGTGGTTGCGTGACGGTAAGGAGTTCAGCGCGACGCTCGCCGGAGAGATCGCGAAGAGCGGAGCGCACCACGTCCCCACGGATCGACACGTCGAGATCGAGCTGAGCCTCGCCGAGCGTATCCCGATCAGCGACTCGCCCGTTAAGGTGGTCGGGTTCATCGACGCGCTCTATCCCTACGAGCCCGCGATGATCCTCGATCACAAGACGAGCTCAAATAAGCGATACACAAAGACCGCGCGCGAGCTCGCGCATGATGTGCAGCTCGCACTCTACGCGAAAGCGTACCTCGATCACGCGCCAAACGTGGACGAGGTCACGCTGACACACGTCTACTACGGGACGCGCGGAGCGCCCTGGAGTAAGCGCGTAGACTCGAAGGTAACACGCGAACACATCGAGACACAGTGGGCGCAGATCCGCGCGACTATCGAGCAGATGATCGAGGTCTCACACGCACAGAGCGCAGCGGACGCGCCCCCCTCATACGACTCATGCGATAAATACGGCGGTTGCCCCTACGCGGGCGAGTGTTTCAACGCCGACAAACAACGACCCCCACAAACAGAGAACAACGAAACGGAGAACGACATGACACCAGCAGAGCGACTCGCACAGCTCGGACTCGCCGAGCCCACAGCACCAAAGACCACGAAGCCGTCGAAGCCGACGACACCCGCTCCAAAGAGCGGAGCCCCTAAGACGCGGATCCTGTACATCGGATGTACACCGATCAAGGGAGCGAGCAATCCCCCGACGAACGCGGTCGAGGCGTTCGCAACGATCAACGCTAAGCTCTGCGCCGAGTTCAAGGTGCCACACTTGGGGCTCGTCGATTACGGTCGAGGGTGGGCTGCGTACTCTGGCGCGATCACCTCGGCGGGTTGGCCCTCTGACGTGAGCGCGCTGTATCTCGATCCCCTGTGTCAAGAGTATGAACGACTCGTCTCTCCGCTCTCTGCGCTCGCGGACGTGATCATTCGCCGTCTATGAGTGAGCCGGAGGACGTTCGCCGACTGAGGGAGCTCCCCCTCGACGTCGAGGTCACGGGCGAGGAGTACGTCGATCAGTTAACGCGCTTATACGCGCGCGATCCAGATGCACCGACGCAGACACTAAGACCGCTTCAAGCAGCGATGCTCGTGCAAGCGATCCGAGGGGATGGGCTCGTCGCGCTCGCGGGGTGTGGATCGGGCAAAACGTTAACGTCGCTCTTACTCCCCCTCGTGCTCGGCGCGGAGCGTCCGCTGTTACTACTCCCCGCATCGATGCGCGCGCAGAACGCGAGCGACCAACGCGACTACGCGCGACACTGGCGACTCATCCCCGTCGAGGTTATGAGCTACGAGGGGCTGAGCTCGCCGAGTCAACGCGCGCGACTCGAGGAGCTCGCGCCCGACTTGATCATCTGCGACGAGGCTCACGCGTTAAGGAACCTCAAGAGCGCGCGCGTGAGACGCCTCGAGTCGTACATCCGAGCGAGTCGCGCGAAGCTCTGCGCGCTGAGCGGGACGCTCGTCTCTCGCAGTCTGCGCGATTACGCTCATGTGATGAATTGGGCGCTCCGCGTGTGGTCCCCCCTACCTCGACACAACAGCATGATTGACATGTTCGCTCGCGTGATCGAGGACGGTGACGCGACGCGACAGATGAGCGAGTACGTTGACGGCGCGCTCCCTCCAGGTGACACGCTCGAGGATCGCTTACACGTCCGGCTCCGTCGATCGCGGGGGGTCGTGATCTCGAGTGATCAGCGCGTCGCGTCATCCCTCGTTATCGAGACGCGCAGATACAAACAATCGAAGAGGCTACGCTCGGCGCTCGTGCGTCTGCTAGCAGATCAGAACGTCGTGAGCGCGACACACGACGCGCTTGATGAGGAGACCGTCGAGCTCATGCTGCGTAGCTCGGATCTGTGGAGCCCGAAGGATGCGATCTACTCGCGCGTGTGGGCTCAACTCGCGATGGGGTGCGTGTACATATGGGATTGGGGAGACCGCGCTCCCGATTATCAATGGGTCGAAGCTCGGCGCGGTTGGGGCTCGACGGCTCGGCGTATTCTGGACGTCGGTCGCTATGACTCCGAGGCGCTCTTAAAGCGTGACTTGAGGAGCGGAGCGTACAGGGATCAGCGAGCGCGCGACGCGCTTGAGGCGTGGGACGCTGTGCGCGATCGAGAGCCACCGATGACGCGCGCGGTCTGGGTCGACACGTCGTGGGTCGAGGACGTCGTCGCGTGGGCTCGCGCTCAGAAGGACCCGCCGATCATATGGGTACAGCTTCAAGAGGTCGCGCGCAAGTTGCACGAGCTCACGGGTTGGGCGATGTACGGGAGCGGGAGCGAGGCGAGCGCGCAGCTCGACGCTAATCGACACACCGCTCACCCGTGTATTATGTCGATCGCGTCACATGGTACGGGGAAGAATCTCCAAGCGTGGCGCTCTCAGATCGTCGCGCATCCCCTCTCGCATCCGGCGCGATGGGAGCAGATGATCGCGCGCACACACCGACACGGACAGCTCGCCGACTCTGTGAGCGTGACCGTGTATCGTCACGGGCTGTTCGGGCGCGCGCTCAACAAAGCGCGACGGGACGCGCAGTACATCGTCGACACGACGGGACAAGAGCAGCGCCTCATATACGCCGATGAAGCGCGTTAAACTTTTTTAACATTGTATCTTGACACCTCGGTCGAGGTGGCTTACTTTGAGGGTCCTCGCTCGATTCGCGAGGCAACACGAAACAACGATCGAACGATCAAAGAACAAGGAGAGTCACACATGACTTTTGACATCGGACAATATTCAGACGACATCGCGAACGCGGAGTTCGACCGCGTCGATCGCGCGTTTATGGAAGAGGGGACGCACCTCATCCGTATCGAGGGTGTCCCCACGGTCACATCGAAGAACACAGGGAATGATCTTGTCATCCTCGAGGCGCAGATCGTCTCGTCGGATTATCACGCATCGGAGGCACCTGTGAAACATCTGTTCCACCTGAGCGGGGTAAAAAAGTGGATGGTACAAAGGAACCTCTCGCAGTTGAAATCGATCGTCGCTGCAACGCTCCCCCCAGAGGCGAGGGACCTCGTCACCACGGACATCGTAAACAAAGCATTTCGCGAGGGGCTCTGCATCGGCGCGGTCATCAAGGTCATCGTTCAACAGAAAGAGAGCTTGACTACAAAGAAGCCTTATCTGAAATACTCGTTCCTCGCAGGACCCGAGGAGCTCAACCGAGGCGACGAGCCTGAGACCGAAGCGACCGCTCCGTCCGGTAACAACTGGAACGTGAGCGAGGGTGATGACGCGAGCGACGACGACGGCGCTGACGTACCGTTTTAATCGTTGACTGACGACGCTAGACGTGTTACTCAACGCGAGAACTCTCTCCGTTGGGTTCTGAACTAGCAAACGACGCCCTCGATCGACAACACCGGTCGGGGGTTTCGTTTATCTACGAGACAGGAGAGAGCGATGTTGATCGCAATTGATACAGAGACCTATTTGATCAAGGGTAGGAATGTCCCGCCGTTCGTGTGCCTCAGCTACGCGGAGCTCGTCGGCGCGGAATGGCGCGCGGGTGTGATGCGCGGAGAGGACGCTCGCGCGTATCTGGAGCGCGCGTTCACTACGGAGACGACGATCCTCCATAACGCGCGCTTTGACCTCTGCGTGATCGCGCGCACGTTCCCGTCGTTGATGCCGATCATGTTCACGGCGTTAGACGAGGGGCGCGTTCGTGACACGCGGATCCGCGAGAAGCTGCACAAGATCGCGAGAGGGGGAACGGGGGACGGCGTGATCCTCGACGAGGACGGCCAGAGCGTCGGCGCGAAGCTCAGCCTCGGCGGGCTCGCGTTCAAATACTATCAGCTCGACATCCGAGAGTCGAAGCGCGGGGGCGTCCGATATACGTATGACGAGCTCGCCGACACACCGCTCGAGGAGTGGGGCGACCAGGCGATCAACTACGCTACACAAGACGCGCTACTCACGGGGCTCGTGTTTCACGCGCAAGCGCAAGCGATCCCGAGCGAGGAGCTCCTCGACGAGTGCGCTCAGGTGCGCGCAGATTTCGCGCTCGGCTTGATCGGCGCGGAGGGGATGCGCGTCGATCCAGACGCGGTCGGAGGGGTCCGCGCTGCGATCGACGCCGAGGTCGAGGAGCTCAAGACTCAGTTACGTCGTACTGGATTACTCGACGCACGAGGCAAAGCGAACACCGCGCTCATCAAGGATCGGATCGATCTCATCCTCTCGACGCGGGGCGACGAGGTCCCCAAGACCTCGAGCGGAGAAGTCAGCACCTCACGCGAGGCGCTCCTCGCGACGGGTGATCCGGACCTCGCGCTCCTCGATCAGTATCGTCGCGCGGTGAAGCTCGGCTCGACGTACGTCGGAGAGCTCGAGAGCGCTGCTCATTACGGCGGGATTCTGCGCGCAGAGTATAGCGTACTGATGAGGACGGGGAGGACGTCGTGCAAGCGTCCGAACTTACAGAACCTCCCGCGACGTGGAGGGATCCGCGACTGCTTCATCCCTCGCGACGGGAACGTGTTCATCCTCTGCGATTACGACGCAGCGGAGATGAGGACGCTCGCCGAGTGTTATCTCTACGTGACCGGCGAGCACTCACCGCTCGGCGAGATGTACGCGCAGGATCCACAGTTCGACCCACACTCGTATCTCGGCGCGCGTATCCTCGGGATCGAATACGAGGAGATGTTGAGGCGCGTCGCGGAGGGTGACGCCGAGGCGAAGGGCATGAGGCAACGAGCGAAGCCCGCGAACTTCGGATACGCCGGAGGGATGGGCGCGGGCGCGTTCATCAACTACGCGCGGGGGTACGGCGTCAACTTGAGCGAAGAGGAGGCGAGCGATCTGCGCGACACCTGGATCTCAACGTACAAGATGAAACCGTGGTTTAGAGAAGCGGAGCGCGCGCACAACGACGGGCGCGTGATCTGCCCGTCATCCCAACGCATCCGAGGGAATCCGAGTTACACGGAGTCCGCGAACATGCCGTTTCAAGGTATGGCAGCGGACGGCGCGAAGCGCGCGCTTTTCGAGCTCGCTCGCGAGTGTTGGACCGCGCCAGAGTCTCCGCTGTTCGGGTGTCGTCCGGTCGCGTTTATTCATGATGAGGTGCTCGTCGAGGCTCCGAGCGAGCGCGCGCACGAGGCAGCGACGCGCGTGCGTGAGATCATGGAGCGCGAGATGATGGTGTGTACGCCCAACGTCCCCGCGTCCGCGACGCCCGCGCTCGCGGAGCGTTGGCTCAAGGGGGCCGAGCCAAAGTACGACGAGCGCGGTCGCCTCATCCCGTGGGGGTGAGGGGGTGAGTTAGCGTCGCTCGATCTTTTGGTCGAGCGCGGTTAAGCGCTCCTCGAGTCGGGCGAGCGTCGTCGAGATGTCGGTGATGTTCGCCTCGATGCGCGTGAGCGTGCGCGCGGTGTCACCCGCTCCGCTCTCTAGCGCGGAGACCTTCGTGCGGAGCTCCGCGATCTCCGCAGCGTGAGACGCGCGCGCTCCGCTGATCTGCCAGAGCGAGTAAGCGATCCCGACGAGTCCAGTGAGCTGTGTGATCGTGAGCTCGTTCATGGTGAGCCCCCCTTCATGAGTAGCGAGCCGACGACGACGAGCGTGACCGATCCGAGCACGCCGATCGTCGTCCACATGTACAGGTCGCGCTCGGTCTCGAGCTCGGTGTTCAACGTGAGCGCGTCATTTAGCGCGCTCTCTGTATCGCGGAGTCTTAGCGCGTAGGTGTCCGCGACCTCGAGGAGCGTCGAGCGCTCAGCGTGTATGAGCTCGCGGTCTCTCTCGAGTCCGCGGATACACTCGTCGAGCGTCTCGTCGATCGCCCACTGACACACG
>Ga0181594_10006304_pt1 | contig 10285 bp, 7 predicted proteins | sample 071ome_18_FD_145603 | JGI IMG/M metagenome (GOLD analysis project Ga0181594, IMG submission 145603) | Coastal salt marsh microbial communities from the Groves Creek Marsh, Skidaway Island, Georgia - 071413BT metaG (spades assembly) | ecosystem: Environmental > Aquatic > Marine > Intertidal zone...
GAAGTGCAAGTGAGACTCTTCTGGCTGCCACGCTCGGTTAAATGAAAACCGATGCTGATCAATAGATCATTAGCGTCGCACTGGGGCCAGCCTGCGCTTATGCTGCTGCCGCCATTGATGGACGGCGCGTCGATCTGGAACCAGATCAAGCAAGGCCACAACAAGCCCAACAAGGGCGTCATATTCCCCATCCACAGTCTGTGCCTGCCCCGCTCGATGCACTGATTCGACAACCGTGTCACCGGCATGATCCGCTTCAAACTCAGCTTCTAAGTCTGCTCCGGACCACGCGGCAGGATCAGCAGTCGACATTAAGGAGGCGGAAGTATCAAGACCGGATACCTCCATTAATTGACGAGACAAGAGATCCAGCGCCTGTGGCCACTGCTGACGACGCCCAAGTTCGAAGAAGGCATCTCGTAACGTATGCAGGCGATGCGCTAAATGTTCATTATGTGGCTGCGACTGTGCATCGGACGAGTGAAACGATAATGGCAGGCGTGCTTGTGATAGTGCCAACCAGGAGCGCGCGCGCTGAAACTCAGGCACGCGTGACTGCTCATCGCTCAGGCTTTGCAACAGCGTTGCCAGTTGAGTGTCGTCCCCATTAGCTAACGCCGCCGTGACCGCAGAAACCTTTGCCTCGATCGACAATGGAATATCACGATCAGAAACAGCATCCCCACCCTCGCTGGTAAACGAACCGCCACCGGATTGATCTGTCGCTAAGGAAACCTTTGCCACCGTAAATTGAGGCGGCCACAAAAATGCTCGAAGTTCAGCATCGCTGATGATGCCGGACAATCTGCGCACGACCCGCCCTCGCTCGATCCAACGCAATTCTGGCAGCTGACGAATGTCCTGCTGTTGGCACCAGTTAACGTGCGCCTCGCCGTTCAGTCGCCATAGTTCCGGTAAGTCATGCTGCTTGTGGTAGTACCTCAGCCGTTCCGCCAATGCTTTACATGGCGCACAGTGAGGTCCCCAGACAAATAGCAGCAAAGGGCTCGGGCTCTGTTGCGATCGCGACAGTAATTGCGAGAGTGAATCAGGCGTCAGTTCTTTCGACATATCAGTTCGTTTGGCCAACAAAGCCAGCCCACGCGAAATTATCAGAGGCTGGATTACGGCCTATTCCAGAAAGGCGCTATCATAACGCGAAGCCTTTTGCGCAGCGAACTGGACCGCCCATGCCCCACGTCAGTCATTCCAATACACGAGTTACACTGGTTGCCCTCGGCATTCTGGTATGGATTCTTGGTTCACTGGGCGGCTTGTGGTGGTTTCAGCAGCAGACGCTGCAACCCTTCATCGCCGATGATGCACCACCCTCCAGTCGTTCGTTAGCCCATGTGGATCGGTGGCTGCAAGAACACGTGCTGGCGGGAAATGCTCATCCCGGAAAGGTCACTTTGGTTCACCTCTGGAATCCCGACTGCCTGTGCAACAACGTCAGTGCCCGCCATACCCAAGCGGTACTGAATGCCTACAGCGATGATGAACTCGCGCTGATTCTTCTGGCGCCCGCCCATTTGTCGCCTCGCCAGCAGGTTGAAGCAAAACGACTGAACCCTCGCGCAACCTTAGTGCTGGCACCGCCGGGGCCTGTGCCACTCACCTCCAGCCCGGGCCTGGCGATGGTCGGGCCGGATGGTAAGCTGGGATACTATGGCGCCTATGGGTTCGGGGCCTTGTGTAGCCTCTCTGAAGACAATCTCTTCACCAATATGGTGGCCTCCCTTCTGGCGGGAGAAAAGTATGGCCCATTTATGAACACGGCTGGAAGCGGGTGCTTCTGCGATTGGCCCGTAGATTAACCCTTAGCGAACACCGAACGTTCGGCTAAGGGCTCGATAACGCCCACGTCACAGGATTCAGTAGTAAGCATTGGCAACGAAGCTATGCCACGAAATATGCCACGCAATATGCCACGAAAGCTACGCCGCGTTCGCAGGTCGACGCAAGCGTCGTCGGCATTGTCGAATGGCTCTCACCAGCTGGCGTTGTTCATGCGCGTTTGGACGGTCCGCCTGATAAAGCACCTGGTTCATCAGCCTAATGACCCGAGTCGTCAATTCAGCGGGAAGGATGTCTTGCCGATCATTGCCTGCGCCGCTGATCCCCCTGGCGTCGCTGTTGACTGCGCCATCGGAACTCAGACACACACTGAACGCCTGCGTTGGCGCCATTCCGGTATGCACAGCAAAACCCAACGCCTGAGCTTTAGCGATAAACGCCTTCCACTCCCGCGCCACGGGGTCCTGCCACGGCGCTCGTTGTTGCCACCACAACACCACGGACGCCACGATAAAAATCAGCCCGATGGCACCTGCCAGCCAATACAACGCCAGAATCATATCGTCGAGGCCAAACCAGCGTTTCAGCAATTGGGACTGCGACTTACCATCAAACGACAGGACCCAGCGACTCCATAAGTAATTGGCGTTCTCGAATTCAAAGCGGATGGCATTCAACCAACCAATATCGCGATAACGATGGGGCGACGCGAACGACGATTCCAGGAAGCTGCCTTCCTCCGCCACGGCCTCGCGCAAGCCTTGCTCGATACGCTCTGGAGCGATCGCCGCGGTCGGATCGGTCCGGCGCCATTGCATACCATCCCACAATTCGACCCAGGCGTGCGCGTCGTATTGTCGTACGCTCAGATAGCCTTCTGGGTGCCATTCTCCCCCCTGGTACCCTGTCACTACGCGCGAGGGAATTCCCGCGACCCGTGCGGCAAAGGCCATGGCCGAGGCATAGTGTTCGCAAAAACCGCGACGCTGAGAAAACAGAAAGTCATCAATGCCGTCTTTTCCGTATCGCGGCGGCCTGAGGGTGTAATGAAAGGCTTGTTGACGAATCATGCCCTCGAACTGCCGGATAAAGGTCGTCACATCCCCCGACAACTGGCGTGCCCAGCGCATTGTCTCTGGGTTTGAATTGCCGGGTACCGTACGCAGACTGCGATCATACCCGGGCATCCCATATACCAGTGGCTGTCCACTTACGCCCTCGTAGGCAATTTTTTGGTACACCGGCTTATCGTTGTAGAGTAATCCGGTGGCCGTCACCATCTGTCCGTTGGCGCGACTGCTGACTCTCGGAGTACTTATCCCTTGACGGCTTATCTCTTGACTGCTTATCCCTCCACTATTGGCGCTTCTATTAAGGCGCCCTCCTTGCTCGATCAGATCACCGGAGGCATCGCGAATCAGCACGGGGGCGCCGGCCGTTGTTTGCGTGATGTTATAAGCCGCTGCGCCGTTATTGGACGCCGCTGCGCCATAAACCGGCGCACCGCTTTCAAAATCACGTCCAATGACAGTATTGGAAGTTCGGTTGCCCAGCGGCCGGGTGCCCACTAACGCAGGAAGGTAACGCTCTCCGGTAGGCTCCAGCATCACTTGATAACGGTATAACTCTTTTTCGATGACAGGAGCGACAACACCATCCAACTCATCCTGTTCACTCTGGTGCCAGGCCTGCCCGTCAAATCGATCCATCGTCATTGCCCGCCAATACAGCTCGCGCTGTGGTGGCTTAGCACCCTCAAAGGTCACCCGGAAAGCCAGTTGAGAAGACTGAGATAACTCTGTGACCTTACCCGGCTCCATCACCGGAGACAGCCCCGTCATCGCAGAATCTGATTGAGTTGCCACCGACCATAAAGGCCCAAGGCGTGGAAACAAAAAGTACAACACCAGCATAAACGGCAGCGTCGCCAACAATAGCGATGCACTGACCCGCCCCACCGGTGCCTGAGATGAGCCATGACGCAACGTTGACTGGACCATGACCATACCCATCACCGCCAGCACAAGCGCAATCACGCCCCTTAGCGTGGCGAGAATGTCTTGCTGATAAAGAAACCCGGTGGCGATAAGAAAGAAAATAAGAAAGGTCAGCACTGTGCCATCGCGCCGGGTGGCCAGCTCCAGAACTTTCAGCAGCCCTGCCGCCACTAGAAATGACGTACTGGCCTCCAGCGATACTTTCAGTCCGGTCGCCTGAATCACTCCCACTACGGCAAGAATAACCGCCAGCAATTTCACAATTTTGCCGGGAAAACTCAGATACCCCCGATATACGGCCCAACGCCAGCCAAGAATCATGACCGCCGCTGCATAAAAACCGGGCGATAAATACCCAATGTGCAGACTCAACGCACTCAACAAAGCGATGGTCATGACCAGCAAAGGACGCCCAGATAAGGCGACCGCATTGAGTGCATCTGCTGAATATTGAGAGCGACTTGCCATTAGCTGACCGCTCCCCCAGCTTCGCTCGTTCTCTCTCCCGTCGATTTTTGGGGCATCTGTGCGTGTATCTGTCCGGGTGTCTGAACAGGCGAAAGCCCCCAAAGCGCCAGCGTATCCAGACACAGATCCCGATGCGCACGCCCTTGTGCGGGTGCAATGATCTGCCCCGGAATACGAAGTCCGTACAACCAACCCTGAGCTTCGGCGGATAACACCCAGGACGTTAACCGCGACAATCGTGTTTCAGTCTCGAGCCCCGCGAGTTGATCCCAATCCAACCAACACTCATTCACCAGAGTTTCTTCCCCTTCTCGGGATTTCAACCCCGTCCCGCGAGCACTGTGCTTCCAGGCAATACGCTGCATCGGATCACCTTTGACATAATCGCGAATGCCGACCAACTCATCGCTGCCCTGACGCACCTGATTTTCGCCATCAGAATCTGGCGCATCGCCGCCTGCGAACTTCACAGGGCTGGCCTCCGGTGCCGGCCAGACAATGACGGGATAGTCGAGTGCGACCCAGCTCCAGGCCGTCAGCAGGCCAAAGGGATAACGGGTCATGACTTTCATGCGACGTACGGTTAATGGGCCACGTCGATGCACCCGACGTATCAGGGGCAAGGTAACCTGCTCACCCGGAGCCAAGGTGCAATCAAACATGGGAGAATCCGGGTAGCCCAGCCATAGAGAGACTTTCCAGGGTGAACGTGCCTGTTTACGGAACAACCCTCGGCCGCCGGGGGCACTGAGTGTCACGGGAAGCGTCAGCTCATCACCGACAAACCCCGATTGCGCGGGCATGGCTTGCAAGTGCAAACCGGATAAATTCTGAAAGGTCAGCCAGATGGCGCCCAACCCAACGGCCACCAGCCAAAAGGTTAAGCCGTAAATCAGACTATTCTGGTAATTGATCGCGGTTAACAACATGGCGAACACCAGTACCGCAAAGACCCAACCCAAAGCCGAGGGGAAGATGTAGACGTTACGATGCGTCAACTCGGCCTCGCGTTGAGGCGGGCTGCGTCGTTGAATCCAACGGCGAATACGGGCTTTCAGGCTCATGCCAATACGGGCACCCGACTCAAAATCTGATCGCTGGCCCCCGGTTGTAAGCGATGATCCGCCACCGCAGGCAGCACCGCCTGTACATCCTCTGGAAGCAGAAAATCACGATCCGCCAATACCGTCCAGGCTTTTGCCGCGCGAACCAAGGCAATGCCAGCTCGAGGGGACAACCCCGCAGCGTAGCCACCCTCGTAACGAGTAAATTTAAGAATACGCTGAACATAATCCAGCACCGCCGCCGAAGCCTTTACCGCAGAGACTTGCTGGCGCAAAACTCCAAGCCCAGCCTTATCCATGACCGGTTGCCACTGAGTTAATTCCTGACGCGGCGTTTTTCCTTCAAGCAATGCCCGCTCAGCCGTTTCATCGGGATAGCCCAAGCTGATGCACATCAGAAAGCGGTCCAATTGAGACTCAGGCAGAGGAAATGTCCCCGCCTGAGAGACAGGGTTCTGGGTCGCGATCACGAAAAAGGGATCGGGCAATATACGCGTTGAACCTTCCACCGACACCTGACGCTCTTCCATCGCCTCGAGTAATGCACTCTGGCTTTTGGCCGTGGCGCGGTTAATTTCATCCGCTAATACTACTTGCGCAAAAATAGGCCCCGGATGAAAGCGGAAGCCTCCTTCTCCGTGTGCGCCTTCATACACACTGACGCCGAGAACATCGGCAGGCAGCAGATCACTGGTGAACTGAATGCGACTGTATTCCAGACCAAACACCTGCGCCAGGGCGTGAGATAAGGTGGTCTTACCCATGCCCGGTAAGTCTTCAATCAACAGGTGCCCATCGGCAATCAAGCATGCCACGGCCAGCTTCACTTGCTGGTCTTTTCCAAGAATCACGGAATTTATCTGTGCAACCGCCTGTTGCATTAATGACATTGCTTGCCTCTCGATAAGAATCGGAACCGACATGTATTTGAAACCACAGAATATAAGCCACCCCTGCACATTAACAGGAACTGGTTCCCAGCATTGCACACTATCCGGGGTGGCAAATGTCATGAATTACGCCAACCTGTTGCAACATGCCTTCCGTTGGCCAACTCGCGGCTATAATCGCGCGCGGCTATGTCCGATAGCGCCCGACGTCTTTTACATCGCCTCATTCACCACTCAGAATGCCTGCAACACCCTCAGGGAAATGGATTGACCATGAACATGACGGCAAGTTTTTTTCTTTTGTTCAGTATTTTTCTGGCCGCTCCCGGTTGGAGCTCCGAGACCCGCACCGATCCAAGTCTGTACGCAAAGAAACTTGAGGACACCGTACTCAACCAGAATCTAACGCTCGAAAAACGCATCAAGGCGCTCAAAGTGCTGTTGAATGACCAGATGAGCGATGGCTATTTACAGCGCACCTTCTGCATCTGGGACCCACTGGGTAAGCATGGCCCGGTCGCGGTTGCCACCAACGACCAGATACTGCGCTCCAGGCATTATGGGTTGGACCTGACCATCAGAGTCTTTCAGAACGAGGACGCTCTGGTCAGTAAATTCACCACCGATGAAGACTGTGACGCAATGCTCGTGCGGGGTGCCAGTGCCCGGGACTTTAATCGGTTTCTTGCCACCGTTGAGGCCCCCGGCGCCATTACCAGTCGCGATCAGCTGTATTTGCTGGCGCAAGTCCTGGCAAAGCCTGACATTGCTCCACGCCTGACCGATGAGAAGTACACCGCCCTGGGGCTGGTGACGTTGGGCGGCAACCATATTTTCGCACGCTCGCGCGAGCATGCGACGCTGAGGTCCCTCAAGGGGTTGCCAATGGCGGTCCCCGATACCGACCGTGGTAACGCCTGGCTGACCTCGGCACTCAACGGCGAACCTCAATCGGCCAGCCTGCCGGCCACCGTGCAATATTTTTCAGAAGGCGCCGTGGAAGTCATGGTCGCCCCAGACATTGGTTATCTGGTTATGGGGCAAGGCAAAACCGGTGACGCCAGCGTTGCAATACAACCCGCCATTGGGCAATCCACGCTTCAGTTAATTGGTCGTGCAGATCGTTTTCCACCGGGGTTGGCACTGATCCTGAGAGAGGATTTCCTGTTCCGCTTTAATAATTACGCGCGCCTTCTCGACAAAGAACTTGCCAACATCCCGGCCGGATTCTGGATTGACCCAAGCGATGAAGAGCGCCAGACACTGGCCGTCAATAGCCAGAAAACCCGCCTCGCCCTGCGAGAACAAGGTTATTACGACCGCTCTATGTTGCGTCTGGCACGCAAAATACGCTGTCGTTTCGAGCCCAATAACCGCGAGTGTACTAATCCGGTGGAGTGATCCGGGCAAGTAGCACGCCGATCAGTGCTTAAGGCTCACACAGCCCATAAAAAAGCCCGCATAACGCGGGCTTTTTCGTTCTCAACCTGTTTGTCGACAAAACTCAGAGCAGGTCCAGGCCTCGAGCCAGATCTTTCTTAATATCGCCGATGTCTTCCAGACCCACAGAAATACGCACCAGGCCTTGCGAGATACCCGCGTCCTGACGCTGCTCTTCTGTCAGGCGACCATGAGTCGTGGTTGCCGGGTGAGTAATCGTAGTTTTGGTATCACCGAGGTTGGCAGTAATCGAGATCATGCGGGTTGCATCGACCACCTGCCATGCCGCCTCACGACCACCACTGACCTCAAACGATAAGACACCGCCAAACAAGCGCTGCTGAGACGCCGCTAACTCATGCTGTGGGTGCTCAGGTAAACCGGCGTAGTTAACGTGTGTCACCTTAGGGTGCGCCTGAAGCCATTGCGCCAACGCCAGAGCACTGTCACTGTGAGCACGCATGCGCAACGACAGCGTCTCCAACCCTTTCAGGAATACCCAGGCATTGAACGGGCTCATGGTCGGGCCGGCAGATCGTAAGACGCCAATGATGGGGTCGATGAGCTCAGCTGAACCAACAACCGCGCCACCCAGACAGCGCCCTTGACCATCGATGTATTTCGTTGCCGTATGAACCACCAGATCGGCACCTAAGGCCAGTGGGTTCTGCCCTACCGGCGTACAGAAGCAGTTATCCACCACCAACATGGCACCAGCCTCTTCCGACAAGGCCGCCAATGCGCGAATGTCTGCTACCTCAATTACCGGATTCGACGGAGACTCGAGGAACAGTACCTTAGTGTTGTCCTGCACCGCATTACGCCATGACGCCATGTCGAGCAGATCTACGTAGGTGATGTCGACATTAAATTTGCGCAGAAACTTTTCCAGCAAAACGTTGGTCGAGCCGAACACCGAGCGCGAGCAGATCATATGATCGCCCGCTTCGAGATGCGCCACACACACCGCGTAAATAGCTGCCATGCCCGATGCAGTGGCCGCACATTTCTCGCCACCCTCTAACGCCGCCAGACGCTCCTCAAAGGTACGTACTGTTGGATTGGTGTAGCGCGAATAAACATTACCCTCACGATCACCGGCAAAGGTTTCGGCCGCTTCCGCCGCCGAGGCAAACACATAGCTGCTGGTCGTAAAGATGGCTTCACTGTGCTCGCCTTCCGGCGAACGCATATACCCGCCCCGCACTGCCAGGGTATCGAAGGCAGCATCGGTCAGATCAGATTGGTAACGCTCTGGCCAGTCGGGACGGTTCGTCATGATTAAGCCTCTTTCGGGTTATGCAGGTCGATGTTTTCATTGTCTGCGATGGTCAGCCCTTTTTTAGCATCATTTCGCAGCTCATACAGGCGACGGAAGTAATCATCGTCAATATCACCTGTAACATAGCTACCGTCAAACACGGAGCAATCAAAGGCTTTTGCGTCTGTGGTCGCGCCTTCGAGACAAGCATCCACCAGGTCCTCAATGTCCTGGTACACCAACCAGTCAGCGCCAATTTCCTTGGCGATTTCATCGGTGGTGCGATCGTGAGCAATGAACTCTTCCTTTGCGGGCATATCAATGCCGTACACGTTCGGGTAACGAACGGCCGGTGCCGCAGAAGCAAAGTACACCTTTGCGGCGCCTGCTTCTCGGGCCATTTCAATGATCTGTTCACAGGTAGTACCACGAACGATGGAGTCATCCACCAAGAGTACATTTTTGCCACGGAACTCAAGATCCAGCGCGTTCAGCTTCTGCTTCACCGATTTCTTACGTAACTGCTGACCCGGCATGATGAAGGTACGGCCGATGTAGCGGTTTTTCATGAAACCTTCGCGGTACTTCACCCCCAGATGATTCGCCAGCTCAAGTGCCGACGAGCGACTGGTATCCGGAATCGGTATTACCACATCGATGTCATGATCAGGGTGTTCACGCATGATCTTATCGGCGAGTTTTTCACCCATACGCAGGCGTGCTTTGTATACGGCGATGCCATCGATAATGGAATCCGGACGAGCAAAGTAAACGTGCTCGAAAATACACGGCTTCAGTTCCGTGTTGTCGGCACATTGTTCGGTAAACAACTGGCCGTCTTCGGTCATAATGACACACTCACCCGGCGCAATATCGCGGTCGAGTTTAAAGCCCAGAGCATCCAGTGCTACCGACTCAGACGCCACCATGTATTCCGGCCCCTGCTCGGTATCACGGTGACCAAAGACGGCCGGACGAATGCCGTGCGGATCACGGAAAGCGACAATGCCGTAGCCAGTAATCATGGCCACCACGGCATAACCGCCGCGGATTCGCTCATGCACTCGTCGTACCGCTTTGAAAATCATTTCAGGAGACGGCTTAAGCTGACGCTGTTCCTGCAATTCGTGCGCAAAGATGTTCAGCAGTACTTCGGAATCCGACGTGGTGTTGATGTGACGCAAATCTTCACGGTAGATGTCTTCGGCCAACTGTTCGGTGTTGGTCAGGTTACCGTTGTGTGCCAGCGTAATACCGTAAGGCGAATTCACGTAAAACGGCTGGGCTTCCGCCGAGCTGGAACTGCCCGCCGTTGGATAACGCACGTGGCCAATGCCAATGTGGCCCAACAAACGCTGCATGTGACGC
>Ga0181594_10006313_pt1 | contig 10275 bp, 2 predicted proteins | sample 071ome_18_FD_145603 | JGI IMG/M metagenome (GOLD analysis project Ga0181594, IMG submission 145603) | Coastal salt marsh microbial communities from the Groves Creek Marsh, Skidaway Island, Georgia - 071413BT metaG (spades assembly) | ecosystem: Environmental > Aquatic > Marine > Intertidal zone...
AGCTGAGACGCTCACGGAGCTTAGGCTTGGCTTGTGGGCTTGAGGTGGAGGGGGGGGCTGAGGGGGTGCGCTCGCTCATAGGCTCCTCTCTGTGCCCCACGAGGGTTGGGGCTGATTTGTGTTCCATAAGCGAATGTGACAGGCTCACGCTAAAGAGTAAAGGCGAGCGAGCCTTGGTAGGCGCTGAGCTCGCCCTATACGCTCAAGGAGGAACAGATGAGTCAACAGGGTGCGCAGCGCCTCTCGGAGCTTAAAGAGGCCCTCACGCGAGACTTAATGGGCTTAGCGGGCGCTCAAGCTTCAGCCGAGGCGCTCAGCGACAGCGTCGATGAGTGCCTCCGCTGCCTTCGGTCACGCCTCGTAGGCCTCCCAGATGAGCGCGCTTTGGCGGCGCTGATCAGCGCAGTTGAGAGCCTTGAGTTGAGCCTAGGGGAGATGTGGCGGCTCGCTACGCGAGGCCCCGATGAGCTCAGCGCTTGGGCGCGGGCCGCGAGGCTCTGGCAGAGCCGCTTAATGGCTCTCGACCCTTGGAGCCCGCTCACGGAGCGCGCGCTCACCTCCTTAACGGAGGAGCTGCTCACGACGCTCGGCCTCAGCCCGGTGGGGCTCGCGCTCTGGGCCGAGTCGCTGCCGAGCTGCTCACCTGAGCTCTGGGTGGAGCGTGGAGTTGATGAGGCCGTAGAGCGCTTGATCGCAGCGAGCGATGAGCGACCCGAAGCGACTCATGGGCTCTCGCTCGATGGGGTGGGGTCGAGCGCCGCGCTCGCTTGGGCGGGGCGCGCCCTCAGTGAGCGTGGCTTTGAGGCCGCACCTGCCCTCCCCGCGAGCGCCCCTTGGGCCCTCGAGGCGCTCGAGGCCTGGGCTGCGAGAGCTGAGGAGCTGAGGCGGGCGGGGCGAGAGCGGGCCCTGCTGATCGATGAGCTCTCCTGCGCAGCGCGGCCGCTTATCTGGCGGCTCGCCGCGCTCCTCTCCTCAGCCGAGCGGCCAGCGCTCCTGCTCTGGACGGGGGGAGCAGAGGGGCTCTCGAGGGCCTTCGAGAGCGCCTTGAGGGCGGCGCGGCTCACGCTCCCGCCTTGGACAGAGGGCGACTGGGCGACCTGGAGCGCCCTCGCGGGAGGTGAGCGGCCTGTGAACGCGCGCGCAGACAATATGAGCGGCGCCGACCAGCTCCGGCTCGCTGAGCGGGCGTGGCTAAGCGCCGACAGAGGCCTACACTCTATGCTGAGCTTACCGAGAGAGGAGCCCCTCGAGCCGATTGAGCTGATCGCGGCGGCCCTCGGGCCGCTCTCGATGAGCCGAGGGCTGGTCGAGGGGCTCGGGGAGCCACAGGAGTCGATTGAGGGCCAGCTCTCTTTTGCGGGCTTTACTCAGCTCGGCCCGAGCAAGCCTTGGGGGCTGATCTGGGCTCACAGCCGCGGTGAGCAGTGGGCGGAGGCCCTCGCGGAGCTCTCGGCTCAGCTCATGAGCGCGGCCTCGGTGGAGACGGGCTTGAGGGCGCAGCTGAGCCAGCTCTTGGCTGCGCTCAGCGCTGAGTCTCTCAGGGGGCAGCGCTGGACGATCAACGCGAGCCTCAAGCGGCTCGGGCGCTGGCTCTCCGACAGCTCCGGGCTGAGGCCGAGCGCTGCGCTTGATCTCGCTGAGCTGCGCGGGGGGCTTAAGCTGCTCAAGCCGCTCCTCGAGCAAGAGGCTCCCCACCCGCTCTCGCTCGGGCTGCTGTGTGGGCTCGCGCTCGACTGGGCCGCTCAGGGGCCTGAGTCGGCGCCGGCTCAGGAGGCGCTCGAGGCTCTACAGCTCGGCGCGGCGGCGGCGGAGCGGCTCGGTGACCCGCTGAGGGGAGGGCGGCTCTTATATGCCTTAGGGCGCCGAGCGCTCTATGAGGGCCTCGCGAGCCCAGCGCGCTCAGCGCTTGAGGCCTCCTCTCAGCTCCTCTTAGCGCTGAGGAGGCCCCCTGAGGCGCTGAGGGCCTTGAGCGCCTGGGCCGAGGCTGAGGTCCTCGCGGGTGAGCTCAAGAGGGCGCTTAAGCTCTATGAGCGCGCGGAGGGGCTCATGCGTCAGCAGGGCTACAGCGAGGGGCTCTGGCCGCTGCGATTTAAGCGAGGTCAGCTGACGCGTCAGATGGGCTACCCACGTGAGGCGCTTGAGCTGTGGCGAGCGCTCTCAGAGGGTCAGGGGGCCTTGGGCGCCACGCTCAGCATGGAGCGCGCGCTGGCGCTGCTCGCGCTCGGCGACGCTGAGCTCGACCAAGTGGAGGTCGAGCTAGACTCGCTCGAGGAGAGCCCCCTTAAGCGCTGCCTTAAGATGAGAGCGAGCGCGCTCCGAGGGGCGCCCGCTGAGCTCGAGGCGGGCGTGCAGCTCATCGTTGAGCTGAATCAAGCGCGTGACCTCGGGGCCTGGCTCTGCGCCTGTGAGCTCTGGAGCCTGTCGATCCTCGAGGGGGGAGAGGCGATGGGGGCGCTCGAGGCCGCCTCGAGGATGCTTGAGGAGGCGCTGAAGGGGGCCTCGGTCACCCGTGACCGCCTCGCGCTCACCACGCTCTACGGGCTCTTGAGCGCCTGTTATGAGCGGAGGGGGCTCAAGGGGGAGTCGGCCGCTGCTTGCGCCTTGTCGATGATCTGGCAGGAGCAGCTGAGGGCTGAGCTTGGGTCACTGTCGGCTCTTAAGCTCCGCGCGGGCTCGCCTCTGTCTGGGATGAGCGCTGAGGAGCGAGGAGCCTTAATGACGCAGGTGCGCGCAGAGGTCGAGGCGCAGTTAAAGCGCTGGGCGGAGCCGATCCATCAGCTCGGCTCGAGCGAGCATAGCCGTGAAGCCTGAGCGTCGCTACCTAGCGCACCGGAGCAGGCAGGGGCGAGCGCGAGCCCGTCAGGCAGAGGGCTCGCCTGACTCCGCGATCCTTAAGGGTCCAAGGCCGGGGGCGCCGCTTGTCTTGTACTCATTAGCGCTCGCGAGCCTCCTTGGGAGCTGGGCCCTCATTGGTGGCGGCGCGGCGTCAAGTGACTCACAGAGCTCAGAGACACACAGCGATTCGCTCGAGCCTCCCGCTGAGCGCCCCCCCCTCTCCGATGAGCTGAAGGGGGGCCAGCAGGAGGGCCCGCAGGCGAGTGGGCAGGAGAGTGGGCAGGAGGATCAGCGCGCTGAAGGCGAAGGGGCGGTGAGCGCTGAGCGCGCGCTTTCTTGGCGCCTCAGCCAAGCTCAGCTCGCCGAGGATGGGCTCGCTGCTTGCGCGCCTCCGGGCTGGATTGCACATCGGCGCTCAGCTCATGGCGCGACGCCCGCTGCGGAGCTTGAGTGGCGGCCAGCCCATGAGCCGCTTGGGGCGCTCAGCGCCCAGTCCCTCAGCTACCATGATGGCGAGCTGAGGCTCTTGAGCGTCTTTAAGCCAGAGGCGTTAGAGCTTAAAGGGGCGCTCATGAGGCTCCTCATCGCGCATCACAGGCTCGCGAGCTGCGCGCTCGGCCCTCAGAGTGAGCTGCATGACCCATGGTTCTCAAAGACCTGGAGCGCCCAGCGATGGCGCTCATCAAAGGGGCTCGCTCAGCTTGATCGCTGGTTTCAGATCAGCACCCGCGGCGCGCTCCACAGCACGGTGGGCTTGGCGAGGTTTGGCCTCCCAGAGCTCCAGCTCGAGAGCGAGGCTGAGGAGGGTCGTGAGCTGTTGAGGGCCTTGACGCGAGCTTGGATGCTCGGTCAGCTCGATGAGCTTGAGGGGACGCTCGGCCGCTGGGAGCTCACCGCGCTTGAGAGTGAGCGCTCAGCGCGCCGCTGGCGGACAAGCGAGGCTCGCGCTCTCAAGCCGAGCCCTCGCGATCTAAAGAGGGCCGCAGCGCGCAGCTTAGAGCGCTGGAGCCGAGTAGAGCGTGAGCTGAGAGGAGCGGCCGCGCCAGCCAATGACGCCCCTTCGCGAGCCGAGCGCGCGCCGCGGCGACCTAAGGCCAAGCCTAAGAGGAGCCAGAGGCCCCGCCCAAGACCTAAGTCCAAAAAGAGACAGCAGCGACGCGAGCCACGCCTCAAGCTCCAATATGACTGAGCTCAGATGAGGCGGCGAGCGCCTCGCTGTGCTCAGCCCTCAACTCTTAGCGCTCAGCTCTCGGCTGAGTCATCCTCGTCTTCGAGCTCAGCTTGATCGTCCTCAAAGAGCAGCTCCTCTGAGCCTTCTGCGGCGCTCTCCTCTGCGGCGCTCTCCTCTGAGGCGCTCTCTTCTGCGGCGCTCTCCTCTGCGGCGCTCTCCTCTGTGGCGCTCTCTCCTGTGGCGCTCTCGACAGCTGAGTCGAACTCAGCGGGCGCTTCAGAGGCCTCAGCGGGCTCCTCAGCTTTGGCGGCGGGGGCGTTGAGGGTCAAGTAGAGCTCTTCGGCGAACTTGATCGCGCTCGGCTGGTGGTTCTTAGCGGCCTCTAACGCGAGCTTGAGGGCGTCCTCGGGCGCGTCGTAAGACTCGAGCTCAGCGAGGGTGAGCAGGGCGGCGCCTCTCATCTCACCCACGGGCGCCCTCGCGATGAGGCTCCTCAGGTGCTCAATGAGGACGCTGCGGCTCTTGACCTGAGGCAGGTAGAGCGCGATCAGGTCAGGGGTGAGGCTGTGATCACAAGAGCGCTTCGCCTCCTCGAGGAGCTCGGCGCTCAGCCGCGCGCTCCCCCCCTGAGGCTCAGCGACCCCACGCACCTCAAGAGCGCCCTGTGTCCACAGCGCTTGAGCCTGATGGCGCGGCTCCTCACTCACCCACGCGAGTCGAGCGAGCAGCGAGCGGTAATCGCTCCACTGGCGAGTCTTTTGAGTCTTGAGGAAGGCGCGCTCAATCAAGGCGACCCAAGCGGTCAAGGAGCGTGAGTTGATCATTAAGACCTGCTCCCAGATGGGGCGCGCGCGCTCTAGGGTGAGCTCACCCTTCGAGGCGCGGTGAGCCGCCTCGAGGGCCACAGAATAAGCGTCTTGTGGGTCGCGGATCCGCCTAGCGAGCTCGATGAGCGCCGCCGCGACCCCGCGCTCATCTCCGCGCTCAGTCTCGGTGTAGACCTTCCACCACAAGACCTCGAGGCTCTCCTGCTCATCATAGAGGTCGTCCTTGAGGGCGTGGTGGATCTGGTTGGGTGAGAGCTCGAGGATCATCTTGTAAGTCAAGATCTGGCGCTCAAAGGGCAGGATCACGTGCCGCCTCGCGCCGCGGTAGAGCTCAATCAGCCTCCCTGAGCCGTGCCGAGGGTACATGATCATCTCGATCGCCCAGGCCGCGGGGTGGAGGCGAGGCGCGACCGCATAGGCGTGCTCATAAGCGTTGAGCGCCTCCTCTTCGGCGCCCGCCGCGAGGTACAGCTCACCGACGCGCAAGAGGGCAGCTCCTTGAGCAGAGGGCTCGGTGAGGAGCTCTGCGTGCTTGCTCCAGACATGGGCGAGGGAGCGCCACTCACCGAGCTCGCTATAGATGCGGTCAAGGCCGGAGAGCGACACGGGGTCGTGGGGGAGGATCTCGAGGATGTCTTCATAACAGGTCGCGGCGACGCGCGAGCGCTCGAGGCGGCGCTCATAGAGCTCGGCGAGGCGCCTGAGCACGTCAACCCGCCCTGGTGAGCGCTCTGGGAAGGCCTGGAGCTCCTTGCGATAGAGTGAGACGAGCTCAGTCCAGCCCGCGCGAGCGTAGATGACGCGACCAATGCCCTGGCTCGCGGGGATGAACTCAGGGTCAACCTTAAAGGCCTTACGCCAGAAGCGCTCCGCCTTCTTAGGCTCAGCGAGCTGCTCATAGAGGTGAGCGCAGCGAGTAAAGATCGCCAAGGCGTCGAGCTCCGAGTGACTCTCGTAAGAGCTAGACTTGAGGTGCTTAAGATAAGCCTCTCTGTCGCCCTTAATGGCGAGGAGGCGGCGCGCTGCGCGCCGCGCGCGGCTGTTCTTGGGGTCGATGTCAACGAGGCTGAGATTGGTGCTGAGCGCGCGCTCATCATCACGGGTGTGGAGCTCATAGATCAGCGCGATCCAATCGAGCGCGACGGCCTTACTCGAGCTCGTCATCTTGGGGAGGTAGCGCTCAAGCTCAGCCAAGGCCTCCGACCAGCTCCCGCGGCGAGCGTGGAGTGAGTAGCGTTGACGGAGCGCGAGCGGCATGGGCGTGAGCTCAGACTCAGGGCTGTCATGGCGGAGGGCCTCGCCATAGAAGTCAAAGGCCCGCGCCTCCTCCTCCTCAAGGTAGAGGGCGAGGTCTCCGAGGTGGGTATTGAGCGCCTCGAGGGCGCCAGCGTGGTCCTCAGCGCTGAGGTAGGCCGCCATCACCTCATGGTAGAGGCTCAAGTCACCGCGGACCCAAGAGAGGCGCCTCAGCGCGGCGAGGGCGAAGTGGTTCTCAGGGTCGAGGCGGAGCGCATGTCGGTAGGCGCTGACCGCCTCATCGCGGCTCTTGAGGCCGACCTCTGTTTGATACGCGACCCGATACCAGATCGCGCTCTGCTCCTCGGGGGGCAGCATCGAGGCGAGGCGGATGAGGGCTTGGTTGGCGCCGCGCCAGTCGCCCTCATGTGACATCACATCGACCTGCTGCTCAGCGCGTGAGCGGCTGTGGTAATCACGCCAACCGAGGTCATCGATGGGGCGAGGGTCGAGGCCCTCCGCCTCCGCCTCAGGCTCAGCGCCCATAGCGCTGCGCTTGGCCCAAGCGCAGATGTCAAGCGAGAGCTGATCGAGGCCGGCGCCGCTGCGCTCTGCCCAGATCTCCATAAGCTCAACAGCTCGAGCGGTCTGTTGAGTGACCAAGAGCGCCTCAGCTGCTTGGGTCACGAGCAGCTTTGAGCCAAGGTTACTGAGCGTCCGTGGCGTGAGATAGTAGTTGAGGCTCTCGTATTGCTTTGATTTGAGCGCGCAGCGCCAGAGGCCGTCAAAGGCTGCGGCAGAGGGCGCCGCCTGCCAGGCCTGCTGGTAGATAGGGAGCGCTTGAGAGGCGCTCGCCGCGCTCAGGCCGCCTCGCTCAGCTGAGCCAGCGCTCTGGAGCTCTTGGAGGCTCGCGGCGCGCAGCCCGCAGAGCTCATCGCGGTTACTCTCTACTTTGTAGAGCTTCGCGCGGCGCTTCTCGATCAAGATCGAGCTTGAGCGCTCACCGATCGCCTCAAAGGTCTCGCTGGCGCGGCGGAGCGCGTAGAGGTCCTCTGAGCCCTCAAAGGTCGCGACCTGAGCGTAGTGACGATTGGCGGTCCGATCATCTCCGAGGTAAGAGCTCGAGATGTCTGCGATCGCGAGCCGCAGAGGGAGGGCGCGCTCAGAGTCGCCTTCAGCCGCCTCGAGGCGCTTTGAGTAGAGGCGCGCGAGCCGTGACCAGCGCCCCTGCCGCTCATAGATCTCCTCAATCGCGATCAGAGAGGGGGTAAAGGCGGGGTCGACCGCGAGGGCCTTGAGGTGGTAGGTGAGGGCGATCTCGCTCTCGCCGAGCTGCTCTTGGAGGAGGGTGCCGAGCTGATAGCAGCGCCTAATGTACGTATGAGTGAGGTAAGCGTGATAGACCTTCTCTTCGTCGCTGAGCGCGTGAGCCGCGTCGCTCATCTGACGCTCAAGCGCCTCGACCTCATCGGAGTAGCTCCGCTGTAAGCTCTCATTATCACCATCCTCACGCGCCATCTGACCTAGCGTCGCGAGGGCAGATGAGAAGGTCGGGAAGCGCTGTAAGGCGGCCTCAAAGTCCCGCTGAGCCGCCGCGCGGTCATCTTGCTCATAGAGCGCGACTAAGCCGCGTTGATAGAGCAGATTTGCGGCCTCTTGTGAGCTCTGAGACTGGTGAGCGAGCTGAGCGAGGGCCTCTCGGAGGCTGTCGAAGGCGCCCACCTCACGAGCGAGGCTCACGAGCCTCACGAGCACGAAGCTCTCTCCTGTGATGCAGTCATTAGCGAGCTTATAAGCGTAGAAGGCCTCTTGAGAGCGCTGCGCGCGCTCTAAGAGCCAACCGAGTCGGTAGAACATATGACCGACGTCTTTGGAGCGGCTCTCGAGCTGGTGCTCAGCGAGGAGCTCGACCCTGATCGCGCTCAAGCCAAGCCTGAGGCGGAGGCTCTCGATGAGCAGCTCAAGGTCTTGTGAGTTGAGCGCCTCGCGCTCAATGCGAGCCAAGAGGCTCGGGGTCGCGTGAGCGCCGCTCTCTGAGACCGCCCTAAAGATGGCTGAGCGCGTCGCGTTCGGGTCATCTTGATAAGAGATCAAGCGCAGGCGCTCGCTCATGAGGAGGGCCTTAAAGTTAGGGTCTTCAACCGAGGCGAGGACCTCATCGAGCGCGCTGAGCGCTCGCTCATGATCTCTCACGCTGAGCGCGCTCATAAAGGTGGCGAAGGGGAGATAGAGCGGCGAGTGCTCACCTGGGCTGCGCTCCCAGCTCTCAGCGCTAGCGCCCGAGGTCTCGGCGATGTGGCCGGCGAGCAGGCGCAGCTCTGGCTCATCGAGCGCGAGCTTAGCGCGCAGCTCCACCGCGCGCTCCGCCTCGAGGTGACATGAGAGCCTGAGCAGGCGGGTGCGCGCAGCGACGCTCTCAGGGGCGAGCTCAGAGGCGAGCTCAGCGCAAGCGAGCGCGAACTCATGGTCCCCAACCTGCTCATGAGCGACGCCCGCGAGGTCACAGAGGTAGGTGACGCAACGCTCTCGGTCCGAGGCGACCTTGAGCGCGAGATAGAGCGACTCAAGGATCGCCCCGAGCGCCTCTTGTTGATGCTCAGAGAGGTGATCAAGCGCAGGGAGAGGGTGCTCGATGAACCAGCTCTCCTCAAGCTGAGGGTTAGGGAGCTCAAGCGGGTGATAATCAAAGGTCACAGGCTCGACGACTGGGAGGCCTGGCTGAGTCGCGCTCTCGAGTTCTACCGCGGAGAGCTCATGGTCCTCGAGGGCCTCCTCAGGCTCTAGCGGCTCAACAGGCTGCTCATCAACAGGCTGCTCATCAACAGGCTGCTCATCAACAGGCTGCTCCACAAGTAGCTCTGTGCTAGGCTCGGGGTAACCTAGGCTCGTCTCTAGCTCCTCACCCTCAGACGCAGCAGACGCGACTTGGAGCTCCTCGGGCTCATAAGCCTCCTCAGCGGCGGGCTCATAAGCCTCTTCAGCGGCGGGCTCATAAGCCTCTTCAGCGGCGGGCTCATAAGCCTCTTCAGCGGCGGGCTCATAAGCCTCTTTAGCGGCGGGCTCATAAGCCTCTTCAGCGGCGGGCTCATAAGCCTCTTCAGCGGCGGGCTCATAACTCTCGCTAGCCATGAGCTCATCTTGCTGCGCTGGATTTGGGAGGCCGAGCGAGGTGTCAGGCTCTTCATCCTCAGAGGGACGATCGGCTGGGTCCTCAGCGGACTCTAACAGCGCGATCGGGTCTGCGGCCTCAAAGGTCTGATCGGAGGCGTCAACCGAGGGCTCGAGGTAACTCTCATCGAGGTCTTCCGCGTCATCAGCTTTCGCGTCATCGGCCTCAGAGGCCGCTTGCGCCGCGGGCTCCTCTGAGCTGCTGACCGAGGAGAGCGCGTCAGAGGTGATGATCTCCGGCTCATATTCATCGTCGTCATCATCCTCGAGGCTCGGTGTCGCGGGCTCCGGCTCATATAGATCTTGAGACTCCTCGACGAGATGTAAGAGAGGGTCTTGGGAGTCATCATAAGAGGGTGACTCGTCTCCCAACTCCTCCTCAGCGGCCTCTTCAGGGGGGACTGCGCTCGGCTGACTGATCGCAGGGCTCGCCTCCTGAGCCCCGTCATCAAGGTCTACCGTCGGGCTGTCTTCAGACTCATCTGTGTCGACCTCTTCGAGCTCTTTGACCTCATCTGTAGAGATAAAGTTAAAGGAGGGCGCCTCGAGCTCTGAGAGTGACTCTGAGAGTGACTCTGAGGGAGACTCTGAGAGTGACTCTGAGGGGCTCGCCTCGAGCTCAGCGGGCGCCGAAGAGGGGATTCGAGTGAGCTCATCATCGCCTAAGAGGAGCTCGGGCTCCTCGGAGAGCGGCCCATCGATCTCGATCGGCATGGAGGTGGGGGCGTCTGTTGGGACGTGGATGACGCTCGCGCCGGGGATACCGCTCGCCGCGGCGAGCTCCTCGGGGGGAGCGGAGTCACCGGGAGAGATAAAGTCCACCATGGGAGAGTGGTAAGCGGGGTCTGGCTCAGAGGGGAACATGATGGGGTCACCAGATGACTCCTCCTCGAGCATGATCCCGCCCTCATCTTGCCAAGGGTCGCGCTCGGCGCTCGGCTCATAAGGGAGGTCACTTTGAGGTGGTGGCGCGGCAGGTGGGTACGTCGAGAACTCTGGCGCTCGGCTCTGTGGGGCGCTCGAGAGCTCATCATAGCG
>Ga0181594_10006319_pt1 | contig 10269 bp, 1 predicted proteins | sample 071ome_18_FD_145603 | JGI IMG/M metagenome (GOLD analysis project Ga0181594, IMG submission 145603) | Coastal salt marsh microbial communities from the Groves Creek Marsh, Skidaway Island, Georgia - 071413BT metaG (spades assembly) | ecosystem: Environmental > Aquatic > Marine > Intertidal zone...
GACGCCCGAGGCGCCCAACTGTTCCGCCCTCTTCGCGTCTTCCGCGCAATGAACGCCCTTGATGATCAGTGGAAGCTCGTCTCCCCAGGCTTCCTTGACCCATTTGAGGTCGTCCCAGGTCACGGCCGACGCGGCCAACTGCTGACCGATGTCGGTGTAGGGCATCGGTTCGCCGTTCTCGTCGATCACGTTCACAAACTTGATCAAACCGCCGTCCATGAAGTGATTGATGACCCAGGGCAGACGGGGGATCATCTGCGGCGCAAGGGCGACCTTTCTCCAGGCCAGCTTGACCATGTCAAAAAATTCGAGACCGCTGAAGGAAGCGGCGGCCTCCATGGGCTTCATTCTGGCGTGCATCGCGCGCATCCCGGCGACGCCGGTATCCATCGTCAGGATCAACCCTTTGAATCCCGCGCGCTTCGCCCGGTCGAGGCCCCGCAACGCCGTGTCCCGGCCGCCGCAAAGGTAGAGTTGGAACCAGCAATCGCCGTTGGACGCGGTGGCGACCTCCTCCATGGGCGTTCCGGACAAGGTGGAGAGCGCCATCACCGTGCCGTACTCACCCGCCACCCGTGAGGCGATCGAGTCCGCCTTGGGATAGAGGGATCGCAGACTGCCGACCGGTGAGACAAACCAAGGCACATCGAGTTTCTGGCCCACCACCGTCGTGCTCATGTCCAACTCGGAGAACTTCTGGGCTCCGTAGGCCGTAGTCTGCGACTGCTGGAAAGCCCGCACATTGCCGCGCATGGTGGTTTCCGCGTCGGCTCCGCCCCGAAAATACTCCGACACGATCGGCGGCACCCGCCGCCGCATCAGCTTCCAGAGGTCCTCGGTGGTTAGGGCATCTTCAATTCTGCGATTTCTCAGATTCATATTTCGACTGAAGCTTACGAATTCCCGCTGCACAAACGATCTAAATCATGCTGCCGGCATGGGTTGGCAAACGCGCCGGCCGGCAGCCTTGCGAACCTAGCGCCTCGAACCAAAAGTGTCATTGCCAACAAGCAGATCGGATGGCACATCTTGCCGGCATTACGCATTGGAACCCTTTCAGCAAACCCGCCCATGAAACGAACGATTCTCACCATCACCGCGGCCGTGTCCGTCGCCGCCTCCGCCTTCGGACAGGACGCCCCCTCCTCGGGCGCCGCCTCCCGGCAGGATCAACGCGTCGCCAGCCTCCGCGAACGCGGCCAGGCGATTACCCAACGCGCGTTCAAACTGTTGAGCTCCAATCTCATGCAGGCCGTTGCCGAAGGCGGCGTGACCAACGCGCTGAGCTTCTGCTCGACCAGGGCGTTGCCATTGACCCGCTCCGTGGTGGAAGGCGAACCCGTCGTGTTGCGCCGGGTCTCCCACAAGGCGCGCAACCCGAAGAACAAGGCCGATGCCTCCGAGCTCATGATCCTCCAGGCCTTCAGCGAAAAACTGGCCGCGGGAGAGAAGCCATCGCCAATCGTCCGGACGCACGCCAACGGCGCTGCAACCTACTTTGCCCCGATCCCGCTGAACAACCCCCTCTGCCTAAACTGTCACGGCGTTCCGGGCAAGGAGATCAAACCGGAGGCCTTGAAGCTGTTGAAGAAGCTGTATCCCAAGGATGAGGCGACCGGCTTCAAGTTCGGAGAACTTCGCGGCATGTGGCGGGTCGATTTCAAACCGACGAGCGCAACGCGGAGGGAGTGACCAAGCCTCAAGGTTCAATGACGACCCGATACTGACGATTGGGAGTCAGGTCGGAACTCTGGTCCGTCTTGGGTTGGCCGTTGTCCAGCCAGACCACTTTCAGCCCCGTTCCGGTCACGGACGAGAGGACGGTTTCCCAGGTGGAGCCGGCGTCATCGCTATATTGCACCCAATACGTGCGACCGATCACGCTGAACCACTCGACCGTAAAGCGGTCGTCGGGCTGCTTCTGCACGAGGAAGCCATCCGTCACGACCGATCCGGCAGGATTCACCGGCGGCAACGGGTTGACCACCAACGGCAGGTAGACCGCCGATGTCGGAATCGAAGCCTCCAACGGGACGAAATACTCCACCACCAGATCGACGACCTGCCCAGGCGCCAGCGGAGAGTTGTATTGGATGAACGGCTTGCCGTCCTGCATGCCCGCGGCATTGAAGACCTCCACTCCGGCCGGGAGATTGCTGATCAGGATCCGCACCGCGTCGATTGTGGAATTATTCACATTGGAGATGCGCAGCGTCTGCTCGAAGAGCCCGGTCTGGTTGTTGGGCAGGCTGCTCGAAGTGATGACCGTCGAGATCTCGAATCTCGGATAGTCCGCAACCGGTTCACCGCCGGAGACGAGGATGTTCGTCATCTCACCATCGCCCTTGCGCATGCCCGTTTGATCGGCCGCATCCGCGATCGTCATGGTGGTTCCGTCGGGCTGCACGCGCTCCGCGGGAACAACGCCCACCGTGCCGACCGTCAAGGAAGTGGCGTCCAGCAGGTTCACCTCGCCCGTCCCGGCATCGACAGACACGATCAACAACTCGGTTTCAATGGCGTTGGGCGCGGCTCCGTTGACACCCACGCCGTTGGCCGCCTTGAACCTCGCGCTGGAGGCGAAGACATCGATCACGTTGTCGCCCGGCGCAGCGGCGTCCGTGATGGCGCCGCCCAGCGCATTGACGCTGATCTCACCCCAACTCAATTGATCGGCCACGCCGCCATTCATCCGGGCGGTCGCCGTCCGCGCGTCGAGGAGGCCCAGGACCACATTCGTTCCCGCCGTGACCCGGATATTGCCGCCATCGGTTTGCGCCGTCGTCCCGTCCGCCATCGTCACCGAGCCATTTGTCGCCTCGATGTCCACCGTTCCCAAACCCGTTGTCACGATGTCGGCTTCCAACGTCACATCCGAGCCGGCAATCACCGATACATGACCGCCGCCCGCCAGAACATCGGCCGTCAACGTCACATCGCCTACGGCTCCGACCGCCGCGACGAGCACATTGCCGCCGCCGGAGAGGACGCTCACATCGGGCTCCGTCGCCGAACCGCCTGCGACCGCCACATTGCCACCCAGGGCCCGGACCACGATTGAGCCGCCGGTTCCCTCTTGGATGGAGCCCGCCGCCCGATCGGCCGCCGTCCGCGTGTCCAGCAGGCCCAGCGCCATATCCGTTCCCGCCGTCAACTGGAGGCTGCCTCCATCCGTCTGCGCCTTCGCGCCGTCCGTGAAGCGGAGTCGCCCATTCGTGGCGGTCAGTTCCGTGGATCCCGCGCCCGCCGTGATGATGTCAGCGCTGATCTCCAGGTTCGATCCGGCGATCACGCTCACGTCGCCGCCGGACGAGACGATGTCCGCAGCCAGCGTCACATCCCCGGCGTTGCCCTGCGCCTCGATATCAATGCTACCGGCCCCCGAGTCCACCCCGGAGCCAAGCCCGATGTCCACCCGACCGCTGAGCGCCTTCAACGAGATGTCGCCGCCGGACGAAGCCAGGCCGGCATTCACCGTTGCCGAACCGGCCGCCTCGATGGCGATGTCGCCGCCATTCGTGGCCACTCCGACGCCGTCGGCATCAGCCGCGCTGTCGTTCACCGTCACATCGCCAACCGCGGTCCGCACTTCGACGCCACCGCCCTGCGTGATCAGGTCGCCCTGCGTTGCGTCCGTTTCCAGGCGCAGGGTCCCGTCCGCCGTCACGACGTAGACCGACGCGGACGTGTCATCAACCGTGACACCGTCGGACTCGAGCACATTGACGCCGCCGCTGCCAGCGCGACCGCTGAGGGTCATGACATCGATGTCAATGGCGTTCTCCATACCCGAGGCCAGGCTTCCGAACGCGCCGGCCACATCGAACCTCAAAGAGGACGCCCGGACATCCACGGCCTGATCACCGGCGTCGCTCACGGAGCCCATGGCCGACGTGATGCTGACATTGGCGTCCGTGGCCACCGAAGCCAACGCAATGTCGCTCTGGGCGACGATCCGAATGTCGCCGGAGACAGCCCGAACGGTCGTTCCCTCGGCCTGGGTCAATCCGCCGTTCGCAACATGGACATCGATATCGCCGTCCCGACCGGTGGTCACGTCGGCCATGAGGGCGACTCCCGAGTCAGCCGAGAGGCTGATATTGCCAAAGACCGAGGCGACGTTTGCATTGATCTCGAGCGCGCCGCCCAGGCCGCCGGCTTCCAAGCGGACCTGACCATCGCCGTCGGCGAAGACCGCCTGATTGACCGTCAAGTCGCCCGCGGCCGTCCGGGTCACAATCGAGCCGCGATCGGTTGTGCTGACCCCGTTCAACGCCGAATCCACGACCGCCGTCGTCGCGCCATCGGCCCCGACCCGCTCCACGCTCACCACGGAGCCCGAAATGGCCACGCCGCTAACATCCACCACATTGACACCGCCCACGCCCGCCGACGCCGAGAGCGTCTGCGCCTCGACCTCAAGAGCATTCGTGCCCTGGAACGGCCCGACGAACGCCCGATCCAAATCGAGCAGGAACTCACCGGTGGGCAGAACCTGCGGCGCCACCCAGACCGTGGTCGCATTCTCGTCGGGCAGGACCACGCGATAGAACCCGAAGCTCGTGCCCGGGTTCGGGGCCGTGTAGGCGACCCGATCATCCGCCGAGACAACCGTCGCCAAGCTGGTCCAATCCCGCAGGTTCGTGGAGAACTCGAAGCGATACTCCCGAACGCTGAAGCCGCCGATTGAGTTACCGGCCCGGAGCGCTACCGCCGCCCCGGTAATGTGCGTTGCAGTCGCCGAGGGGTCCGTGGCCTCCAGAATGGACCCGATGTAGGCCGTGATGCCGACGTTGCCCGCGCCAGCGTCGACCGTTCCCAGAACGACGTTGTTCATGGCGGCGATACGAATGTGACCGGCCAGCGGGCTCAGAATGCTCGAAGTCGCATCCATCACCACCGAACCCGTTCCCGCTTCCACATCCACGGAGGCTCCGCTGCTCAAAGTGAAATTCCCGCCGAGGGTGACTTCGCGGCCGCCCAGGATACTCACCGGCCCGCCGATTTCGACATCGGCCGACAAGATGACATCGGCGTCTGCGGCGGCCGATTCGAGCAGGGCGCCGGCGGGCTGTTCGCCCGACCCCAGAACGATCATGCCAACGGGCCCGATCGCCTCCGCCACCCGCAGGTCTCCGGAGAGCGAGCGCAGCGCGACGGTATGATTGCCCCGGACCTCAAGACCGGTCACCGAAGTCGTTGTATTCGGCGACAGCAGACCGTCCTCGCCGACACGCTGGGTGAGAGCCCCGGCAACGCCCACCTCAAGGCCGTCAAGCTCGGTCACGAACAGTCCGGTGGAACTGAGCGATCCAGCCAGGACGGCGATGTCGGTTTCCAATGCGTCGACCGCGGCGACGTCGACTCCGGCGCCGCCCAGGACCAACAATCCGTCGGCCGCCACATCCGCCCCGCCGAGGTCGCCCTGATCAACGACGGCGTTCGCGGACAGGACGACGTTGCCGCCGGTTGAGACGCCGCCCAACAGGATGCGGTTCGCAAACAAGGCCACGTCGCCATCAACCGCAGCGAAACGACTGTCATCGTGCTGCTCCAGATTGCCGGCCGCCAGCACATCGATGGTTCCGTCGCCGAGGGTGGCAATCGTCGTCTGGGCGTTCAGGGTGACCGCATTCGCTGAGCGCAGGGTGATATGACCGCCGGAGCTGGTGACCGCATCCAGTATCTCGATCGACGAAGATCCGGGGACCAGCGCATCGCCGGCCTGCAACAGCACATTGCCGTCCGCGCCAGCGATGACGCTCTTCACGGCCAAAGCCCCTTCATCCAGGACAATCAGAATATCGCCATCGCCGGTTTGCGCCGAATCGACACTCAGATCGCCGCCGCCCGTTTGGTCGAGTTTGATGCGCCCCATTCCGGCAACCAGGAGGTTGGCGGTGGACGCGGTGGCCGAGGTGTTGACCACTTCGATGTCGTTGCCATCCGAATCAAGATCGAGGCTCGAAACAGCCGTATCGAGGGCAATCCCGGTTGCCGCGCCGCCAACCAGGCCTGCGGCCGTCACGTTGACAACTCCAGCGCCGTTGCCGTCCAGAATGGCGCCATTCTGCGTATCGAGGGAAACGACCGCTCCGTCCGCCACGATTGCGCCCACGATCAGATCACCCAAGGCGGTCACGCCCAACCCGCCGTCCGCGACGATCGTGCCCAGCAGCGATGCTTCCGCGCCGCCGTCCAGGTCGGCGTAACCGGCCGCAATCGTGACCATTCCTGCGCCCCGGATAAAGGAGCCGGCCTCCAGCAAGACGTCGTCGCCCGCCCGCAGCGTGACGCCCGCGCCGGTGGATTGCACGGTGACGCCTGTGCGGACGGTCAAATCATCCGCCCACACCGGCGCGTCGCTGATCTCGCCGGCCTGCAGCAGGATCGCATCCGGCGCGCTCACATTGCCGACCACGGTCACCGCGGCGGTCGCCACGATGGAAATGCCGCCGGAGGCCATGACATTCGCGCTGTTGACGATCAAGGCGCCCGTGTTCATGAGGTCGACCCCGCCTGAGAGCGTCGCCGCGGTCAGGTTATCGACCATGGTTTCGATGGTTCCCAAGGAGCCGATGCCGTCCACCGCGCCCAAGCCGAGCGTCACCGCATCAAACTCAGCGTCCGGATCCGAGCCGGACTCCTCGATGGCTCCCGCCGAGAGAACCGCGATGCGATCCGTCGCGATCACCCGATCAACGAACACGCCGCCAACCCGCGTCGTCAGCATGACATCGCTGCCCAAGCCGCGGGCATCCACCGAAAGCGCCGTCAGGTCCGCATCGGAGTCGATACCAATGGAGCCCAGGGATGTTTCCGCTACTTGCACGGTCAGCGAACCCGCGCCGGTCTGACTGAGATCGACTGCGCCAACGCCGGTCTGCAGGAGCGTCGCCGTCACCGCGGTTGCGGAAACATTGTCGATGTCAATGTCGCCATTGCCAGTGACGGCCGAGATCTGCTGGACGTTCGTGGCCAACGGGGCCAGCGCGCCAATGCCGGTTACCGCAGTGAACGCGACCGCCGCTGCGACCACATCGATCGCGGCGTCGCCATCCTCAATGGAGCCGCCAGCCTCGAGGTTGATCGAACCAGCCCCGGCATCCAGATCAATCGACATCAAATCATCGACTTCATCGACCCACTGGTCGCCATTCGCGATGGCCGTATCGACGTTGAGGTGAGCGACCTTGGTGTCGATGCTGTCCGAACCGCCGGAAGGACCTCCAAGAGCGCCCGCAATCGTCGCCGTGAAGGTTGTGGCCCGGACGTCCAGGGCGGCGTCGCCATCACGAACCGAACCTCCGGCATTCAGGGTGACATCGCCGGTCCCCGCGTTCAGGTCAAAGCCGGCCAATCCATCCACCTCGTCGATCCATTGGCTGCCGTTGGCTCCGCCAAACGCGGTGTCCACGATCAACTGCGAAACATCGGTGTCGATGCTGTTGTCGCCGCCGCCCACGACGCCGAAGGCGCCCTTGATGGCCGCGACAAACACATCCGCCTGAACGTCCGTCCCGGCGTCGCCATCCGTCACCGCGCCGCCGCTGTTAAGAGTCACATTGCCCGCGCCCGCCGCCAGATCCAACGTGGCCAGACCATCCGCCTCATCGATCCACTGACTGCCGTCAGCTCCGTTGATCGTCGTGTCGATATTCAAATGGGTCACAACGGTGTCGACCGCCGCGTCGCCGCCGCCCATGGCGCCGAAGTCGCCCTCGATCGTCGCGGTCAGAGTGGTCGCCCGGACGTCCGCTTGAGCTTCACCGTCCGTCACCGAACCGCCGCTGTTCAGCGTCACCGAACCCGTTCCAGCGTTCAGATCCAGGGTCATCAGCCCATCGGCCTCGTCGATCCACTGGCTGCCGTTGGCCATATTGAACGTCGTGTCCACATTCAGGTGAGTGACCGCGGTGTCGATGCTCGCGTCCCCGCCGCCCGTCGCGCCGAAGTCGCCTTCGATCCGCGCTGTCAGGGTAGTCGCCCGCACGTCCGGCTGATCATCGCCATCCGTCACGGCGCCCCCACTGGTCAGCGTCACATCGCCGGCGCCGGCGTTCAGGTCGAGCGTTGCCAAGCCATCGGCCTCGTCGAGCCACTGGCTGCCATTGGCCTGGCTGGTATCCACATTCAGGTTCTCGACCGCCGTATCGATGGCGTCATCAGCCATTGTGGCGGCGCCAAAATTACCATTGATCGTTGCCGTCAGCGTGGTTGCGTTCACATCCGTCTGCGCATCGCCGTCCGTCACCGAGCCCCCGCTGTTCAACGTCACGTTGCCGGTTCCGGCATCCAGGCCCAGGGAACTCAAGCTATCGGTCTCGTCAATCCACTGGCTGCCGTCGGCTCCATTGATCGTGGTATCCACGTTCAGGTGGGTAACTGCCGTGTCGATGCTGGCGCCGCCGCCGCCCATGGCGCCGAAGTCACCCTCGATCGTCGCCGTCAGCGTCATGGCCCGCACGTCGGCGTCCGCATCGCCGTCGATCACGGGACCGCCGCTGTTCAAGGTGATGGAGCCCGTTCCAGCGTTGAGGTTCAACGTCAGGAGGCCATCCGCTTCGTCAATCCACTGGGCGCCATCCACTCCACCCACCGTTGTGTCGATGCTCAGGTGATCCACTGCGGTGTCGATGCTCGCGTCCCCGCCGCCCATCGCTCCGAAGTCGCCGTCGATCGTTGCAATCAGCGTGGTCGCTTGGACGTCAACCTGGTCATCGCCGTCAACCACCTTGCCGCCGCTGTTCAAATTCACCGAACCGGTTCCAGCGTCCAGATCCAACGTCTCCAAACCATCGACTTCATCGATCCACTGGCTGCCGGCGGCCATATTGAGCGTCGTGTCCACGTTCAGGTTGGTCACCGCAGTGTCGATGGCGGCATCCGCGCCGCCCATCGCGCCAAAGTCGCCGTCGATCGTCGCCGTCAGGGTCGTGGCGCGAACATCCACCCCGGCGTCGCCATCGGCCACCGTCCCGCCCGCGCTCAGGGTGACATCACCCGTTCCCGCGTTGAGGTCCAAGGTGTCCAAGCCGTTGGTCTCGTCAATCCACTGACTGCCGTTGGCGGCGTTATGGGTTGTATCGACGTTCAGGTTCGTCACAGCCGTGTCGATGCTGTTGTCGCCGCCGCCCGGCGCGCCAAATGCGCCTTGGATGACCGCGGTCAGGGTCATCGCCTGGACATCCGATTGAGCGTCGCCATCCGTCACCGCGCCGCCGCTGGTCAGGGTCACATTGCCGAGTCCGGCGTCCAGATCCAGCGTGGCCAAGCCATCGGCCTCGTCGATCCATTGGCTGCCGTCAACCGCGGCGGTGTCCACGTTGAGATTGTCAACGGCCGTGTCGATGGCGTCGTCGGCCGCCGCTCCACCGCCGAAGTCGCCAGTGACCGTCGCCGTGAGAGTCGTGGCGCGAACATCGGCCTCGGCGTCACCGTCCAGCACACTGCCGTCGGCGCTCAAGGTCACATCGCCCATTCCGGCGTTGAGGTTCAACGTAGACAAGCCGTCCGTCTCATCGATCCACTGGCTGCCATTTGCCATGTTCCGGGTGGTGTCGACGTTCAGATGAGACACGTCCGTGTCAATGGCTTCATCGGCGCCGGTTCCGGCTCCGAAGTCCCCATCGATGAATACCGTCAACGTCGTGGCGCGAACATCCGCATCCATGTCGCCATCGAGAATGGCTCCGCCCGCCAGCAGATCGACGTTTCCGATTCCGGCGTCCAAGTTCAACGAAGCCAACGCATCCGACTCATCGAGCCATTGGTCTCCATCCGCCAAGGAGGTGTCGAGATTGAGGTTTGTTACGGCGGTCTGGAGGCGATGATCGCCGGTCCCCACGCCGCCGTTCACCGTCGCGGTCAGCGTCCGCGCCTGCACGTCGACCATGGCGTCGCCATCCGTCACCGAACCGCCGGCCGTCAACGTGACGTCGTTCGCGCCGGCGTCGATGTCGACCGCGGTAAGTCCGTCGAACTCGCGAATCTCGATCGGGCTGTCGCCGGTCGTCTCGGCCACGATCTCATTGACGTTCGTATCCAGGGAGATCTGACCGGGCGCGGCGGCGGTCAAGACATCGGTTTCGATGGTCGCGTTCACGGTCGTGAGCGTTCCGGCCAACGAGGTGAGAACCACCTGCCCGGTCGCGCCGGTGACGATCCCGGAGAGATCGTCCGAAGCCGGGTCGAGATGTGGCGTTATCGCGCCGGAACGGGTCACCCGCCCGACCTGCGCCCCCGCCCCGACGCCGACCGCCAGATCAT
>Ga0181594_10006321_pt1 | contig 10268 bp, 9 predicted proteins | sample 071ome_18_FD_145603 | JGI IMG/M metagenome (GOLD analysis project Ga0181594, IMG submission 145603) | Coastal salt marsh microbial communities from the Groves Creek Marsh, Skidaway Island, Georgia - 071413BT metaG (spades assembly) | ecosystem: Environmental > Aquatic > Marine > Intertidal zone...
TTCGATCCCTACGAGGGCGGCTATCCCGTGCCACCGCTGCCGGGTCAGGAGTTCACTTACTCTTCGCGCCGTTCGGCGGCAGGAGCCGTCGTCGCCGGTACGGTCACGAGCGAACCGACCACGGAGTCGGAGAACACCAAGGAGGGCGGCGATGCCTGAGATGCCCGCTGCCGTTCGCGGCTTCGGAGTCACCTTCGCGACGATGTTCAAGAAGGTTGTCACCGAGCAGTACCCCGAGCAGGCCGACCGGTTCCCGCCCAAGCCGCGTTTCCACGGACGGCACCAGCTCAATCGCTGGCCCGATGGCCTGGAGAAGTGCATCGGCTGCGAACTGTGCGCCTGGGCGTGCCCGGCTGACGCGATCTTGGTCGAGGCGGCCGACAACACCGAGGGTGGGCGCTACTCCCCTGGTGAGCGATACGGCCGCACCTATCAGATCAACTACCTGCGCTGCATCTTCTGCGGCCTGTGCATCGAGGCATGCCCGACACGTGCGCTGACGATGACCAATGAGTTCGAGCTCGCCGATGACAACCGGGCCGACCTCATCTACGAGAAGTCCGACCTCCTCGCGCCGCTGCTCCCGGGCATGATCGCCCCGCCGCACGAGATGGTGCCGGGCACGACCGACCGCGACTACTACGCCGGCGAGGTCACCGGTGCAGTCCCAGAGCAGGAGCCCGCGGGCGACGAAGCTCTGCTGGGCATCACCAAGGGGGAGTCGGCATGACCGAGACCGAACCCAGCACAGCAGAGGCGATCGTCTTCTGGGTCTGCGCTGTCTTCTCCGTGGCCGGTGCGCTGGGCCTTATCCTGTCCCGCCGCGCTGTGCACTCCGCCCTCTGGGTTGCTTTCACCATGATCAACCTCGCGGTGCTCTACCTCGCCAATTCGGCGCCCTTCCTGGGCATGGTGCAGATCATCGTCTACACCGGCGCTGTGATGATGCTCTTCCTCTTCGTCCTCATGGTGGTCGGTGTCGACTCCTCGGACTCGCTGGTCGAGACCCTGCGTGGTCAGCGTGTGATCGGGATCCTGCTCGCCGTAGGGTTCGGCATCCTGCTCATCTTCGGTGTCGGTGCGGCGCTCACCGGCACTCCTGCGGTGGGACTCGATGCGGCCAATGCCGAATACGGCGGCAACGTCGAGGGCATCGCGCGGCTGCTCTTCTCCGAGTACCTCCTGCCGTTCGAGGTGGTGGCCGCGCTGCTCATCACCGCGGCTCTCGGCGCGTTGGTCCTCGCTCACCGTGAGCGCTGGCAGCCCCGGCGGACGCAGCGCGAGATTTCCGAAGATCGCATCCGCGAGGGCGTGCATCCCGCACCTCTGCCCGCACCCGGTGTCTACGCGCGACACAACGCCGTCGATACCCCGGGCCTGCTCCCGGACGGATCGGTCGCCGAGATCTCGGTACCCGGCCCGCTACGGGCGCGGGGTGACCTGCGCCCAGTGGACACCGGGGCACTTGCCGAGACCATCGCGCTCTCCGAGGGCAGGGATGCCATCGGACCGGCCGACCATCCCGTCGCCGATGACCCCGGCACATCCCCAGGGGAGCCGAAGTGAGTCCCGACCACTACATCCTGCTCTCGGTCGTGCTGTTCACCATCGGCACGATCGGCGTGCTCGTACGCCGCAATGCGATCGTGGTCTTCATGTCGATCGAGTTGATGCTGAACTCGGCGAATCTCGCATTCGTGGCCTTTGCGCGAATGAACGGCAACCTCGATGGTCAGGTCATCGCCTTCTTCGTGATGGTGGTGGCTGCTGCCGAGGTCGTCGTCGGCCTCGCGATCATTGTGGCGCTCTACCGCTCCCGCCGGTCGGCCTCGATCGACGAACCGAACCTGCTCAAGTACTGAACACCCGCCCTCCGGGGCATGACGCAAGGACATGACGTGACGAAGAAGGAGGCGCCGTGATCGGGCCCGGCGCAGCCGTGATGACGGACACCGCACCCGTCGTCGCTCCCCTGGCGGAGGCGACGGGCGTGTTCTCGTATTTGTGGCTGCTCATCGCCCTTCCGCTGTTCGGGGCAGCGGTCCTCCTCCTCGGTGGACGGCGCACCAACCGCTGGGGCCACCTCCTGGGATCGACCACGGTCGTCCTCGCGGCTGTCTATGCCGTGATCCTCCTGGTCAACCTCATGGCCCGCCCCGAGGACGATCGCGCCGTCGGCCAGACCCTCTTCGAGTGGGTTTTCGTCGGCGGATTCACCGCGCCGGCCGCCCTGCAACTCGACCAGCTATCCATGGTCTTCGTCCTGCTCATCACGATCGTCGGTTCGCTGATCCACATCTATTCGATCGGCTACATGGACCACGACCCGGACCGCCGCAAGTTCTTCGGGTTCCTCAACCTCTTCGTCGCGGCCATGCTCCTGCTCGTTCTGGCTGACAACTACCTGCTGCTGTACGTCGGCTGGGAAGGCGTCGGCCTGGCGTCGTATCTGCTGATCGGCTTCTGGCAGTGGAAGCCGAGCGCCGCGGCCGCAGCCAAGAAGGCGTTCGTGATGAACCGCGTCGGCGATGTGGGGCTGAGCCTGGCGATCATGCTCATCTTCATCACCTTCGGCAGCGTCACCTTCAACGACGTGTTTACCGAGGCCGGTCAGGCCAGCGAGAGCACGCTGACCTGGATCGGCCTACTGCTGCTGCTGGCCGCGACGGGCAAGTCAGCGCAGTTCCCGCTCCAGGCCTGGCTGTTGGACGCCATGGAGGGTCCGACTCCGGTGTCCGCCCTCATCCATGCCGCCACCATGGTCACCGCTGGCGTCTACCTGATCGTGCGCAGCAATGCGATTTACGACGGCACCATCTTCGCTCTCACCACGGTCCTGGTGATCGGCGTCATCACGATGTTCCTCGGTGCCATCATCGCCAGCGCCAAGGACGACATCAAGAAGTCCCTGGCCGGTTCGACGATGAGCCAGATCGGCTACATGGTGCTGGCTGCCGGACTCGGCCCGGTGGGCTACGTCTTCGCGATCTTCCACCTGCTGACGCACGGCGTCTTCAAGGCGAACCTCTTCCTCGGCGCCGGCTCGGTCATCCATGCGATGCGCGACCAGCAGGACATGCGGCGCTATGGCGCGCTCCGGGGAGTCATGATCATCACCTTCCTCAGCTTTGCCTCCGCCACTTTGGCGATCATGGGCATCCCGCCCTTCTCCGGCTTCTGGTCGAAGGACTCGATCATTCACGCGGCATTCGAGGTCAGCCTCATCGCTGGCATCAGCGGCATGCTCGCCGCGGGCCTCACCGGCTTCTACATGACGCGCATGTTCACCATGACCTTCCTCGGCAAGGCCCGCTGGGAGGACGACCAGCATCCGCACGAGTCCAAGCCGGTCATGACGATTCCGTTGATCATCCTCGGTATCGGCTCGGCGTTCACCGGCATGGCGCTGCTCTTCTGGGGCAACATCGTCAGCTGGCTCGAGCCCGTGACTGGCCTGCAGGAGAACGAACTCCCGCTGCCCGAGATCGCCTACGAGGGCATGACCCTCGCCCTGGTGCTCATCGGCGCCGGATGGGCCTACGCGATGTACCGCCGTGAGGTTCCGACCGAGGCACCCCAGGATGTCAACATTCTCACGAAGGCGGCGCGCAACAGCATGTACGACGATGCGATTAACGACGTGCTCGTCGTGCAGCCGACCTACAGCGTGTCCCGCGCATTCGTGGGGCTCGACAACAAGGGCATCGACGGCATCGTCAACGGTCTGGCCGCTCTGGTGGGTGGTGCGGGAGCCAAGCTCCGTCGTTGGCAGACCGGCTTCGCCCGCTCCTATGCGCTTGCGATGGTGGGTGGCGCCGTCTTGGTCGTCGTGGTTCTCGCGGTGGTGAGGCTCCCATGACCACCATTCCCTGGCTCACCATCTTGATGGCGGTACCGCTCGTTGGCAGTCTGCTCATCCTCTTCATCCCGCGCAGCAGCGGGCGCCTGGTCAAGCAGACCGCGCTGATCTTCGCGCTCGCGACCCTCGTGCTCACGATCGCCATGGGGCTGCAGTTCGACGGCCAATCCACGGCCGCGTTCCAGTTCACCGAGAGCTACCCGTGGATTCCGGCCTTCGGCATCTCCTACAGCGTGGGTGTCGATGGCATCGGCCTCGTCCTGGTCGCGCTGGCCGCCACGCTGACTCCGGTGGTCATCCTGGCCGGTTGGCGTGATGTGCCTGACGAGGCAGCCAAGGGTTACTTCGCCCTGCTGCTCGTGCTCGACACCCTGATGATCGGCGTCTTCGCGGCCACCGATGTCTTCTTGTTCTACGTGCTGTTCGAGGTCATGCTGATCCCGATCTACTTCCTGATCGGTCGCTATGGCGGGGCCAACAGGGCATACGCGGCGGTGAAGTTCCTCATCTACAGCCTGGTCGGCGGCCTGTTAATGCTCGCCGCGCTCATCGGCCTGTACGTCGTTTCGGCCAATGAGCTCGGTCAGGGCACCTTCGACTTCGCCGCGCTGGTGGGTCTGGATATCGATCCCAATACCCAGAAGATCCTTTTCCTGGGCTTCTTCATCGCGTTCGCGATCAAGGCACCGCTGTGGCCCTTCCACACCTGGCTGCCGGACGCTGCCAAGGAGTCGACCCCCGCGACCGCCGTGCTCCTCATCGGCGTGCTGGACAAGGTCGGCACCTTCGGCATGATTCGTTACCTGCTGCCCATCTTCCCGGCGGCATCGGAGTTCTACGCTCCGCTGATCATTGCCCTCGCGGTCATCGGCATCCTGTACGGCGCACTCGTCGCTTTGGGCCAGACCGATATGAAGCGACTCTTTGCCTACAGCTCGATGTCGCACTTCGGCTTCATCGCCCTCGGCATCTTCGTCTTCACCTCCTGGGGTGCGACCGGCTCGACGCTCTACATGCTCGCGCACGGACTGTCGACCGCGGCACTGTTCCTCGCCGCTGGATTCCTCATGTCCCGCGCCGGCGGTTCCAGCGCGATCGCGGCCTATGGCGGCGTCAACAAGAAGGCGCCGATCCTGGCCGGGTTCCTGCTTTTCGGCACGATGTCCTCGCTGGCTCTCCCGGGTCTCGCCAGTTTCGTCGGCGAGTTCCTAGTGCTGCTGGGCACCTTCGCCCGCTACATCGCGGTTGGTGTGCTCGCGACGATCGGCATCGTGCTGACGGCCGCCTACGCACTGCGCCTCTACCAGAAGGTCGCGACCGGACCGGCATCCCCGGCCGTAGAGGGTATTGGCGATCTGAAGGGGCGTGAGGTGACGGCCCTTGCGCCGATCGTGCTCCTCACGCTCGTACTCGGTGTCTTCCCGGCGCCGGTCTTCGACGTCGTCAATCCAGCGGTCGATCGCACCTTGGAGATCGTCGGTGTGACCGACCCACCCCCCACCATCGGCGTCCAGGGAGGTGAGCAGTGAACACCGACATGCTCACCGCTCCCTCGGTTGACTACCTGGCGATTCTCCCGCTGCTGATCGTCGTTGGTGCCGCCGTCATCGGCGTGATCGTCGAGACGTTTGCACCCCGCGGCGCGCGGCGGACTCTCCAACTCTTCCTGGCCTTCGGTTCGATCATTGCGGCGTTCGCCGCGTTGGTCAGCCAGGCGGGTCTGCGCTCGCTCGAGGTCGAGGGTGCGATCGCCCTCGATGGTCCCGGGCTGCTGCTGATGGGCCTGGTGCTGCTGGTGTCGTTCGTCGCCGCGATGCTGATCGCCGAGCGTCAACTCGACCCGGCAGGAGACTCCTTCGCCCCCCGTGCCTCGGCGCTGCCAGGATCCACGGACGAGCGCGAGCTCACGGCGCGCGGATACCTCCAGACCGAAGTCTGGCCGCTGTTCCTCTTCGCTGTCTTCGGCATGATGCTGTTCGTCGTCTCGAACAACCTGCTGATGATGTTCATCGCGCTCGAGGTCATGTCCCTTCCGCTCTATCTCCTCGCTGGCATGGCTCGCCGTCGCCGCCTGCTGTCGCAGGAGGCCGCGATGAAGTACTTCATCCTCGGGGCCTTCTCCTCGGCGTTCTTCCTCTTTGGCTCAGCGCTGGTCTACGGCTTCACCGGCAGCGTCGAGTTTGCCGCCATCTCCGACGCCCTCGCTGCGCAGCCGGGACAGACCTACCTCGTCATCGGTGGAATCGGGCTCATTTCCGTCGGGCTGCTGTTCAAGGTCGGTGCGGTGCCCTTCCACCAGTGGGTCCCGGACGTCTACCAGGGGTCACCCTCCGCGGTCACGGCCTTCATGGCCGCCACGGTGAAGGTCGCGGCCTTCGGTGCCATCCTGCGCGTGTTCTATGTCGCCTTCGGAGGCCTGCGCTGGGACTGGGAAGCCCTCATGTGGGTCATCGCCGGCCTCACCATGGTCGTCGGATCCGTCGTGGCTGTCGTCCAGACCGACATCAAGCGCATGATCGCCTACTCCTCTATCGCGCAGGCAGGCTTCATCCTCATGGGCGTTGCCTCGGCATCGGCGGAGGGCCTGGCCGCCTCGATCTTCTACCTGACCGCCTACGCCTTCACGACGCTCGGCATCTTCGCCGTGATCATGATGGTGCGTGACGGCAGCGGTGAGGCGGGACGACTCTCGCAGTGGGCAGGCCTCGGCAGGCGATCCCCGATCGTCGGCGCTGCCTTCGCGATCTTCATGCTGTCCCTCGCAGGTATTCCGCTCACCAGCGGCTTCATCGCGAAGTTCGCGGTCTTCTCGTCAGCGCTCGCCGTCGATCAGGTGGTTCCGGTGATCGTGGCAGTGATTTCCAGCGTCATCGCCGCGTTCTTCTACGGCCGTGTCATCGTCATCATGTACTTCCGCGAGCCGGAGGACAGCGGGGCTACGGTCACGGTGCCTTCGGCGTTCACGACTCTCGCGCTCGCCATTTCCGTGGCGGTCACCGTCCTGCTGGGCATCCTGCCCCAGCCGATCCTCGACCTGATCGACCAGGCCGGGGTCTTCATCCGGTAGCAGGCAGCCATGACCTTGTCCTCGGGCCGACTCCCCGATCTCGGTGCCCTGGACCCGGCACTCGCGTCTCGCTTGGCCGAGGGCATGGAGCGGGTAGAGGAGGGCTTGCTCGCGGCTGTGCGCAGCGACTATCCCTTCGTGACCGAAGCCTCGCGCTACCTCGTCGAAGCTGGCGGCAAGCGCTTCCGACCCCTGCTCGTGTTACTGGCCGCGGAGTTCGGCGATCCGGAGGCGTCCGGAGTCGTGCCGTCGGCCGTGGTGGCCGAGTTGACCCATCTCGCAACGCTCTACCACGACGACGTCATGGACGAGGCCGACCTGCGGCGCGGGGCAGCGTCGGCCAATGCCCGCTGGGACAACAGCGTCGCGATCCTCACCGGCGACTTCCTCTTCGCGAAGTCCTCCGGCATCCTCGCCGATCTCGGACCCGAGGCCGTGCGGATTCAGGCCTACACGTTCGAGCGATTGTGCACCGGTCAAATCCGCGAAACGATCGGCCCCGAGGACGGCCTCGACCCGGTGCAGCATCACATCCAGGTCATCGCGGACAAGACCGCCTCGCTCATTGCCACCTCGGGCCGCTACGGATCGCTCATGGCCGGCTGCGATCTGGTGACGGTGGACCGGCTCACAGATTTCGGCGAGCGGATCGGGATCGCGTTCCAGCTTGCCGATGACATCGTGGACATCGCCAGCGACTCGCGCGACTCAGGCAAGGTTCCCGGCACTGATTTGCGCGAGGGAGTGCCGACTCTCGCGGCGCTGATGGCGCTGTCGGGTGAACTCGATCCGCGCTTCCGCGACCTGTTGACGCGTCCGCTGCCGGACGATGCCGAGCACGCTGAGGCACTGAGTCTGCTGCGTCAGCATGAGGCGCTCGATCAGGCCCGTGCAGAGGCTCGGCGCTGGGCAGACCTCGCCCGCGAGGCGCTCGAGCCGCTCCCGCCGATTCCGGCGCGTGATGCGCTCGCGGTGCTGTGCGACTACGTCGTCACCCGCACCGGCTGACCCGCAGCACCTCACCCCTGAAAGGAATGGGCTACAGACCCATGAGTCGGGCGGCCAGGTCGGTCATGACCTCGGTGGCGCCCCCACCAATCCCCAGGACCCGTGCATCACGGTAGTGGCGTTCCACCTCGCTCTCGCGCATGTAGCCCATGCCCCCGTGCAACTGCACGGCCTGGTCGACGACGTAGGCACAAGCGTCAACGGCGGTCTTCTTCGCGAACACTGCCTCGAGGGTGACTGACTCACCCGCAGCGTGGCGTGCGGCAATGTCGCGGGTATAGGTGCGCGCCACATCGATCTGCCGCCGCATCTCGACGAGTGTGTGCCGCACGACCTGGCGGGATATCAGCGGCCGGCCGAAGGTCTCGCGCTGCCGTGCCCACTCGACGGTAAGGTCCCATGAGCGCTGCGCGGTTGAGTACGCCGTAGCCGCAATGCTGATCCGCTCGGAGACGAAGTGTCGTGCCAGCGAGGCGAATCCCTGACCTTCGGCGATGAGATGGATCGACTCGACCGGCACGTCGTCGAAATTGAGCTCCGCCGTGTCACTGCACAGCCAGCCCATCTTGTCGAGGGCGCGTGGCGCTGCGTAGCCGGGTGCCTGCGGATCGAGCACCGCCAGGGAAAGCCCCGCTGCTCCCTCGCCGCCGGTACGCACGGCCGCGACTACCAGATCAGCGCGGACACCGGAGGTGATGAAGGTCTTGGCCCCTGTGACGTGCCAACGCCCCTCACCGTCGCGACGTGCACGGGTGCGCAGATGGGCAACGTCGGAGCCGCCGTCGGGCTCGGTCACCGCCAGCGCGGCGATCCTGTCACCGCGCAGGACCGGCTCGATCACGGTGTGTACGAGATGGTCAGCACCTGCATGGTCGCTGGCCTCGCGCCGGCGGTCCGCTTCATCAACTACGTGCGGCAGGGCGATGCCATGACTGAACAGCCCGGCGATGACACCTCCGCTGGCTCCGGCCTCCACGAGCGACTCGGTCATGACGACAACGTCGACGAGGTCCCCGCCGGAACCACCGACAGCTTCAGGGAATCCGATGCCGAGCAGGCCCACGTCCGCGGCGGCGCGGTGCGCGGCTCGGGGGATGCGGCCCTCGGCCTCCCACGTCGGCAGTTCGGGCGCGATCTCCCGACGGGCGAAGTCGGTGGCCAGATCGCGGAGTGCGCGCCGCTCCTGCGTGGCGTACGGATCTGCGGTGGTCGACTCGGGCGCGCCCAACTCTGTGGTCACAGTCGCCCCTACTCGCGCCGCTTGTCGCGCTTGATCTGGTACAACTCGGCATCGGCCTGCGTCAAGGCTCGGTCGAGATCGCCACGTGAGATCAGAGGGGCGACGCCGAAGGAGAGCGACACGGGGATACTCATCATGTCGAGGGCGATGGGCTGAGCCGATGCCTGTGCGATGACCCGATCGACAACGAGCCTGCCGGGGGCCTCATCACCGTGGATGACCAGGAGGAACTCATCTCCGCCCCAGCGAGCGACGATGTCACCGGTAGATACCGAACCACGCAGCCGTCCGGCGAGAGCCTGGAGGTATCGGTCGCCGATGGGGTGTCCGTAGGCATCGTTGACGTCCTTGAAGTCGTCGCAGTCGACCACCGCGAGCACGTGCGGAGTCTCTGCGTGTGCTTCGAGTGCCTCGATGGCCCCACGTCGATTCAGCAGGCCGGTCAGCGGATCATTCATGGCCTGGATCCGAAGCCGCTCAGCATAGGCGGCCTCCTCCTCGGCTCGCAGGAGCTGGCGCTCACGGTTCTCGCGCAAGGCGGCCGCGCCGATAGCGATGGCCACCGCGATGGCAATCATGAGGAGGCGAATGGTCTGCGCGGTGACGTTGCCGTCGGCAGCTGTGAGTCCGAAGAGCCATGCCGACAGCAAGGTGAGGGCGCCGGTGATTGCGGTCATGACGGGCGTGCCGAAGATGGCGGCGAAGAGCGGTACGGCGGTGAGCACGCCAACGTAGGCGGTCTTCGGGCTCTCGATGACGTCGGCGATGAGGATGATCGCGATGATCAGGATGGGTACGCCGACCGAGAGTAGCCAGGCGGACACGCTCGACCGGGTGGCCGCCCGTGGCGCGGGCGGTTCTTGCGTAGCGGTCACCATCACAGATTAGGTCACGGGTGAGTCGGAGTAAGAATTCGGGCCGCCGCCTCGTCAGATTCCCCCCGACACGAGACGACGGCCCGAAGCCGTTCCGCCACCCCCTCGATTGGCGGACTCCATATGTTTACCGGCCTCCGGGTGCTCAACGGAGCCGATCGGGGAGGCTATAGCCCGGCTATGACCAATTGGGCGTTTGCCGGTCCGGAACGCCACGAA
>Ga0181594_10006336_pt1 | contig 10255 bp, 6 predicted proteins | sample 071ome_18_FD_145603 | JGI IMG/M metagenome (GOLD analysis project Ga0181594, IMG submission 145603) | Coastal salt marsh microbial communities from the Groves Creek Marsh, Skidaway Island, Georgia - 071413BT metaG (spades assembly) | ecosystem: Environmental > Aquatic > Marine > Intertidal zone...
CACGGAAGAAAGCGTCGGGAGCAAATTGAATTTGATTTTGAAATGTAACGATTCCAACGCGCGTTGGCGAATGGATGGGATCGAGTGGTTGAGTTTTTTCGTCGTCAGAGCGATGAAATCGACGTCATTGGTGTCGTCGCGTCTTAAAGTGGCGTCCATCGTTGCCATCGTAAGGCGCGCACTAGCCCCCCGCGCACGAGAACTCCCTTTCCCTCGGAATGTGAAAAAGTCCTCCGTTGTGTGGGGAAGAATTCAAAAAAAAGAGAGAAAAGAGAAAGGAAAAAAGAGAAAGAAAACCAATTACTCGGAGTGCTACTCTATGCGCATTATCTACCTATTTTACATAATCAACGGCTAAACGGCACGCTCGCGACGACTAAAGGAACCGCGAAACCTAACGCGACTCTAAAAAGTATCCTCCGCAGGGTGGACTTTAAAACTTCCCGACCGATGTGCTCGGCGGATTCGTTCGCGAGAAACACGACGAAGACGTACGCGGACCATAAATAGAGAAAAGCAGTCTCGTCGCCGTGTAAATATCGGACGAATTTGTGACCGAGGTAGCCTCCGCCAACGCCTAAAGTTAACGCTATGGAAGAAAGCGGAGAGACGGTGGAGTTTGTTCCGGAAAGGAGACCAAATTTGACGACTACTTTGGAACAGTACAAACTCGCGACCGACGTGAAGGCTGCTTTGGCGAACGTTTTGGAGACGCACCACAGTTTCTCCAAGCGAGTGGTAAGCGTGGAAAAAAAGACACCAACATTCGAAGGTTTAAACCAGAACGAGGAGAAGGCGGAAGATGACGAGGAAGAGGACGAGGACGGCGAGAAACAAATCTCGCTCTCGTTCAACCACGCGTCTCGAATGACGTTCCACCCGAAATAAACGAGCGCTCCGCAAACGACAATCAATCCCGTTCTCAACGCGTCCGCCACGTCCTCCCTAAAAACTTTCTCCCTGCTCAGTTTCATCTTAAGCTCTAAACTCTCCCTCTTCATATCGTTCGAAGTTTTCATCGTCTCGTTCGATTCTTTCTTCAAATCCAAACCGGCTAATTTCGCTTCCAACTGTTTTCGCTCCACCGAGAGCCGCGCCTCGCTCAACGCGTTGCTCTTCTCTTTGCTCAAAACGTCTCGCATTTTCACCGAAAGCTCGAGCACTCGCAGCTCTTCTTCGGACATATTCTGTATGTTTTCTAAAGTCGTGGTCTCCGTCGTCTGAGTCGTCGTCATCACTTTCTGTTCTTCTTCTCTTTCTTCTTCTTCTTCGTTAACTGCCAACGCCGTCCTCTTCTCCTCCTCCTCTGCTTCTTCTCCTTCTCGTTTCATCCGGTCGAACGCGGCCAGAGCGAACAGCGCGACGACCACCGCGAACAGCGCGAACAAACATCTCAGAATAACGCTCAAAATCTCCATCCATTTCTCGTCCGTCCACGCGCTCGTGAGCGAGGAGGACAAATACCGACCGGCGTCGGTGCTGCGTTTCAGAAACTCAAATTGTTGTTGTTGTTCTTCTCGTTCCCGCTCGCGAGCGGCTTGGAAACCTCTCGGCGAAGAAGAAGAAGAAGAAGAAGAAGAAGATAAAGGAACAGACATCACCACCCTCTGCTTTTTTCTCTCTTTCTTCCAATCTCTCTCGTGCACGCACACGCACGCACTCGCGGCGTCCCACGAAAGCGCGATGTAGTGGGGAAAAAACGAACAGCTCTCACTCTCCGTAACGCGTTGAATTTTTAGAACTTTGTCATTTAGGGTTTTGATTCAAAAAATGAAACCCTAAACCTCCAGCGTGGCAAAAAGGATAGGCCAACGTCACCACTAATCCACACGCATTAAAAGCTCGCACGTCCGTCCGAGCGAGAGACAAACACGCCCTCGCGCAAAAAAACGCACCGACGAACAACGAAAATCTCCCGAGCGTCATGTTTTCCATCGCGCAACAACAGCAAACCTCGCTCTCGTTCAGACCGTTAAACTCCGTCTCTTCGACCATGAAAGCGTCGACGTCGAGATCTTCGTCGATGCGTTTTTCCCGAGCTTCGGCCGCGACGACGCCGACGACGACGACGGTGCGAGTCTCCGCGGACGCCTCCGCCGGCGGTAGTAAAAAAGACACCACCGTCGAATACCAGCGCGTGAAAGCGAAAGAGATGGTGAAATACTTCAAAGAGCAGCAGTATCAGCAATTAGTGGAAGACTCGACGGTGTTTGGGTTTACGAAGAAGAATGAAATCAACAACGGGAGATGGACCATGTTCGGCCTGTTAGTCGGCATGATGACGGAATATGCGACGGGCGTTGATTTCATCGACCAGATTAAGCTTTTGGTGAACGTGTTGGGCATCGCGGATTTGGATTAATATGTTCTGGGTCCACCGATGTCCATGTTTGGCTTCTTCTACGTTTGTGAGGCTGAGAACACGCGCTCGCGCGTCCGTCGCCTACAATCAATCACACGTGAGTTTTTAATACAAGTAACATACTAGCAGCAAAAGATACACTCGCACACGCATTTCACGCGCTTCCAGTTCTTCTTCTCTTTTTTTCGTTCGTTTCGATTAATCCCGAGTGCCCGTCGCGGCGGCGAAACAAGCGCAAGTTTCTCCTCTCTTTCAACTCTTCAAACTTTTTCCCCGCGACACACTTGCAGCAGCGCAGAGAGAAAAGAGAGACGCCCGTCGAGAAGACAGCAATCTCTCTCTCTCGCACACGATGCCGTCCTCCTCGAACGTCGTCTCCGAAGAAGAAGCGGAGATGTGGCGTCGATGGGACCATCGAAAACGGTTTCGGAAGGCGCATCGAACCGAACGGTTCGCGGTGAAATTCTTTCTGTTGGCGATTGGAGTGTCGATGGCGTTTTGGTTTCCACGCGGCGACGACGTGAGAGATAATAGGAGCGTTCGTTCGGAGAGCGACAACGACGATGGTATTGCGTTCGAGCATCGCGCGAGCTGGAGGCGTTCGATGCTCGGCGAAGAAGAAGACGCGACAACGAAGACGACGACGAGTTACTGCACTCCGTATGCCATCAACCAAAGCGTGGACAAGTGCTTGCACGTGCAAAAATACGAATGCAACTCGGACACGGAATCGGCAATCACGAATTACCTCTATTTCCACCACTGCACGATGCAAGAGTACCAGACGTTGTCCGTGGTGACGCTGATAGGCGTCGTGATCCTTTCTTTTTACGTTTTAGGGGACACGGCGGAGGAATTTTTCTGCCCGGTGGTTCGCAAAGTGGCGAAGGTGTTGCAGCTGTCGCCGAATACCGCCGGGGTGACTTTGTTGGCGTTAGGAAACGGAGCGCCGGATGTGTTTGCGTCTTTAGCGGCTTTTTCTAGCGGAGATGGTGGGAGCGGAGAGATTGGGGCTGGGATGATTGGTGCTATCGTCAGCGCGGGGATGTTTGTGAGCGGAGGGGTGGTTGGCGCCGTGGCCGTGGTCGCCGCGCCGTTTGAAGTACCGAGAGGCGCGTTCTTGAGAGACGCGTGGTTTTATTTCTTTGGCGCGGTTTTAGTATGTTACGTGGTAACGAGTGGGGAGGTGTATCCGAGACACGCGATTGGGTTTATTATGTATTATTTAGCGTTTGTGTGTTTGGTGATTGTTTCGGACGTGAGAGAGAGAAGGAAAAGGCTGATGCGGGACGGAGGAGGAGAATCGATGAGCGACGTGGTGGGGGGTAATCATAGCGGCGCAGATGTCAAGGAACAACAACTAGTAGGTACAGTAGACAGAGAGATGGGTGTCGTCGATTGGATGGACGAACCGCCGGCGCACGAAGTTCTCGGGGAAAACATCGTCAGATGGTGTCAAGCGCGCGGAAATACAAAGTACGGTTTCTTTAAAGCGCTCGCGCACGCGCCGTTAGACGTGTGCAGACGAATGACGATACCTTCCGCGGAGCCAGAACGATGGAATCGATTTTACGCGTTATCTTCCGTCGCGCTTGGGCCTTTGTTATTATTGCATCAGGTCAAAGACGTCGTGGACGCGCAGGCGTTAATCGGGAACGATTTCGTGGGTTTTTTACCGCTGTGGATGTGCGTTTTGATACCGTCGACATTGGTCGGGTGCGCGGTTTTCGTCGCGTCGAATCACTCGTACCAACCGGAATATTGGCCGTTAGCGCTCGCATTAGCGTTTGGAACGTCTATAGTTTGGATTTCTTTAGCGGCGACGGAGTTGCTCGAATGTTTGACAGTTCTAGGACACATTTCCGGGATATCTCCGGCTGTTTTAGGGGTGACTGTCTTGGCGTGGGGGAACTCTGTTGGCGATTTAGTCGCCGACGTTGTCATAGCAAAAAGTGGCCAACCAACCATGGCGGTTGCGGCGTGTTATTCAGGTCCAATGTTCAACATGTGCATCGGTTTGGGTTTAGCGTTTGCGTTGCAAGCTATGGAGCTATCACCGGCGCCGTTGACGCTACTGACGCACGCAAACATTCCGATTAGCTTCATGTTTTTGTTCGCGAGTTTGCTTTTAAGCTTGACGTATGTTCCAGCAAAACGGTTTCGGGTGACGAAGCCTTTCGGCGTGACGTTGATTTTGTTATACGCGTTGTCGAATATGATTATGATTGGCATCGAAGTTGGCAACAACTTATAGTTAGATATATGCAATGTATTGCTACAAGAATAATTAGTTTCAAGTCTAAAAAAATCTGAACTAACCTAATCTACCGACTGTATGCGTTCTAACGATGTCGCACCGCCTGATAATATGCGCGTAGATCGATCGACGCGTAATCCCGTGACGCTCACCAATTTCGCGCTATTTCTTACGTCAATTTCCACCATCGTTCCCACGCCAGCGGCGTGTTGTCGCTTTGCATTCACTCGAATATCTTTTAAATACCGGCAATTTCTCGCTCTTAGCAACTTCAAGTTTGGCGAGTTCAAGAGTATGCACTGGATCTGTTTGCATCCGCTCATTTCAACGGAAACCAAAGACGTGCTCGGTATGCGCACTTCTCGCATACTCTCACTATGTAATCCTTCGCAACGGTAGTGCTCGAGATTTACTGCCGATTGTAACAACTGCCGATGCACGTTCTCACTAAGTGCGTCGCATTGGTTCATCGAAAGCTTTCGTAAACTTTCAATTTTACTCTCGATAGAACTCAAAGCTTCGAATATGACATCATCGCTGTGAATCTCTGAAGATTGATAAACTATATTCTCCAGTTTTTTGCAAATGTCGAGAGACAGCGTGTGCAACGATGGCAAGTAATATAACTTGAGAGTGTGTAACTCTTTGCAATTCACGAGATTTAGCACCTCTAAACTCGGCAAATACGTAAGATTAACAAATTTCAACGACTTCGATGCACTCAAGTTCAACTCTTTCAACTTCTTGAAGCTCGCGCAGGGATTAAACTGCATGTTTGGGGAGAAAAGGATACGCGTCGTTGCGCTGCCCGACAAGTTCAAATATTCAACCGAACAGTCTTCACCCACATGACCGTACTCGTCTCCGTCGTCATACGAGTGATAATGAGAAGGGTTATCTTCTAACATCCATGATTCGGGATAATTGATATTTAACTCGCTGTTTCTCGATGCGTCCAATCGCTTCAACCTTCGAAACGCTGCCATGTAAAAGAACAGATCGAAATAATGTTTTAATCCGCAATTTGAAACGTTCAACTCCACAACAGGTTTGGGTACCCATATCGGCATCGGTATACCACGTCTTTCAAGGAATTCCTTACACATTTTTCTCATCTCATCCTTGATGGACTTTCCATAAGCGAATTTTTGACACAACAGCTGTACAAATGGATTGAACGATGGGGGTACGCATTGCAAACTCGATTCTTCGACCCTGCGAAAGATTTCCTTACGAACCATGTAATCCAAAAGGGCTGAGGGGCGAAAACCGATACCGGACGTCGTTTCGCCGATTTCTTCGCCCGTATTGTTCCCGGAAAAATCAAAGGAATGACACTCCCGTGCACTTTCACACAAAATTCGCAAGAAGTCGCTAAAGTCCAATCCGCTATTCGTAAATCCTAATCGACTGACATTCTTGTGTGAATGAGTGAAGACGAGAATTTCTTTCATCATTTTAAGCGTGCGCTTTCTAGGAGACAGACGTTCAGTGTAATCTAAGCGTTCCAGCGGTGGTCGATGGTGATTCAATTTATCGACAGTCACGCCAGTCACGTTTGGATACGCCAGCAAAATGTACCTCACATCTTCTTCTCCTCTCACATCAGAGGATCGTAACTTAAAATTCCCAGTCGCCCGCTTCCTTTGTTCTTTCACGTCGTCTCTCAGCTCCTTACATGTGCACGCGACGGCCGCCGCCGTCCTCACGCCTACTTTTTTCAAGATGAGATCTCGCACGTGCGCCGGAATAACAATCAGAGGAGAAGAAGAAGACGGTTCGTCGTCGACATCGCCGCTCTCCTTTGAGCGCGCTTCATTGTCCCGTTTCTCGCATATCCTCCAATTTTTCTTCTCGAGTCTCTCCTTTTCCTCGATGCTCTTGATGCCCATATCTTTGACGAACTTTTGAAATTCTTTCTTCTTCAACCGGAACTTTTCTTCCTCGTCGAGCATGGAGTTGTTCCATTTGTCCAAACCAAAAACGTGTTCCAGAATCGCTTCTCCGAGCCCTTCGCTCGTCACAGACTCTTCCCCGTACGCCGAGCGCATCCACTCTTTGAATTCCGCTTTTTGTTTCTTTTCGTCTTCTTCGGCCACATTTCCCCGCACAAACTGAATCCCTCCTCGCATTTTATTCTTGTTGTGTTCGTGGTTCTTTTGTTTCGGTTTGCTCGAATTCGAGCGATTGTTGTTTTTATTAGAAGGGAACTTGAAGCCGTCCGGGTCGCGGTCCTCCAATTCCATGCGGGCGAAAAGTTTGCGAGGCATCTTTGCGCGAGTTCAAGGGACAGTTTTTGTAAAGATTTACGAGCGTAGGGCAGCTGTAGGGGTCGTTTTTTGTAACTAACTTTTGTTTAACTAACGAGAGATGAAAAATTTTACACGCACATACAAAAGCTCAAAATACAGGCATCTCTCGTTGTTCAAAAGCCCGAGCTCGGAGCCCGATGAACGAGAGACGATTTCCTGACGACGAATTGGTTGCCGTTTACCGATGCGGGCGGTATCGGGTGCGCCGTCGTTTCTTCCGCGGCCTCGCTATTTTGTCGTTCGCCCGGCGGCGACGTCGGCGGTCTTTCCCGTCTCTCTTCGGCGCGGCTTTCTTTGGTGTTCGCGTGACGGTGCGTCATTGACGACGGTTGCTCGTTAACGTGCTGGTCGGTGACTTCTGGGACGATCATGTTCATGCGACGCGCTTTCGCGGAAGGAGAATAATATCGGTTGAAAATGCCGATTGAGATGAATGAAGCGACGAAAAGCACGGAGAAAGCGATGAGGAGTTTCTTCGCGCGATTGTTGAAGCCTTCGGGAGGTCTCGAGGTGCTTTGTTGTTTCGCCGCTGAAGGAGGATATATGATTCTATCTTTGAGTCGTCCTGCGTTTGAAAACTCATCGCCACCCATTTCTCGAACTTGATCGTCGTCGGTGTTTGTATTCGCGATGTTGGCTGATCGAAAGGCCTCGAGAAGTTGTTGCGCTCGGCGCAGAGTGTCGGATTCGCGATCATCGTCGTCGTAGGTGTTCGTTTCGGCGGCATCAGCGAGGACTTGCGTGAAGATATTGCGAGAGGAAGACATTATACCGATGACCCTGTCGTATAACGCCATGACTTCGTCGGTATTTGCAGATGACGAGTTTCGTCCGGCGTTCATGAACAAAATATCCGAAGCAAAACGCACCGCAGAGTCGATGGCGCCTTGTATAGAGTCGTGCACCAACACATTTAAATCGGTGTTTGATGCGCCAGCAATGTTTGCTTGTTCCGATGAGGAGGCATTCGTGACATCTTCGCCAGCGTTGTTTGCCTGTTCCGTAGTACTCGTTGTTGTAGTGTTTACCACGGACCGTAGCGAAGTCGAGAAAAAGCTCAAAAATACTTCTCTCAAGTGGGGCGCAAAGTTGGACTCGAACGATACCGAGGTACTTTCGCCGTCGCTTTTGGATGACAAAATGGCATCTTCTATTATTTTCTCGCCCAATAAGCGCACCTCTTCGCTGGTAAAGTTGCCACTCTCACTCACAGTGAAATTTAGCCTTGATGCGGCGAGGTGCAATCGCCTCGAAATCTCCGACTGAATTTCATCCGTCAGCGGCAACGACGAAGTCCCGATTCCAGAGAGTGATTGCACGATGTTATCATCTCCTGATGATGACGTCTGAATAGCCTCGATCAAGGACCTCAACGCATCTCTCGGTTCAACCGCGTTTAGATTTTCAATCACCCGATTTGCAAAGGTCCCGTCGCCGAGAACGGCGCCTTCTTCGCCGGACTGAATGACATCTTGCAACATCCTCGTTAAGAACGCCTCTCTTCCGCTAAAAAAATCATCCTCACCTCCGAAGGATTCCACTAAGCTCCCATCGCCAAAACTTCCATCCGCGACGCTTTGCATCAACCGGCTCAGAAACGCGTCCCGACTCGTCGTCGCGCTCGTCGCGCTCGTACTTGAACTCGTCGATCTACCATCATCTTCGCTGCTGCCACCACTCAACCGTTCGTAGGCTTCTTTCAAAACCGCCCACGACACGCCGTCTCCGCCTCTGCTCTCTCCGAACGCTCTCACGACGTTCCAAATCGCGCTCTGATCGGTCTGCTCTTCGGCGAACGCGCTCAGCAACGCCTCTCGTAAAAAATCAAACGCCAAAGGTGAAGAAGAGGAGGAAGAAAAAGCGGGGTAGTTCGTTTGCTCTTGTCCGCGCGCGCCCTCGAGAAGAAACGGTACAAAAACCGCGACGAGAAAAAAAGCAAACGCGCGGAAGAGCACCCGGTGCTTCCAGCGCGCGAGAGAGGGACTTCGTCTCGTCATTTACTTTTTTTCTGTGCGCGCGCGCGGGGTTCTTCTTCTTCTTTCTCGGGAACGACGAAATGGGAGATGCGGATCTCGAAAATATTTTTGGAGCGTTTTTTTCTCCGGTTGAAACCCTAAACATGTGTACTTGAATTTACTCCAAAGCGCTCTCGACTCGAAAGCGAGAGAGAAAAGAGCGCGCGCGAGAGAGAGAGAGATCGACCCCGCTTTATTCGCCCCTTCGAGCGCCAACGAGAGAAAGAGAGGAGAAATCAGCGCGAAACAACAAAAAAAGAATCATGGGCGTGGCGGAGAAGCGCCGGTTAAAAAAGAAGCTCGCGAAAGCGAGACTTCTGGAGGAGAAGAAGAAGAACTCGGCGCCGGCGAAATCATCATCGACTCCCATCATCGATGAAAGAAGAACAAAAAGAACGAAGAAACGGCAAAGAAGCGGGAGCAAAAGAGCACGGTGGAGGTGGAGTACGTCGCGGCGCCGCTGGAGACGTTGGACGCGGACATGCCGGAAGAGATGCGGCGAGTGTTCGAGGCGTTCGTGGAGAAGCCGGCGAATCACGGGGAGAAGGTTTTGACCAAGGAGGAAGAGGACGATCGAATCGCCAGAGAGGAAGAAAAGAAGAAGAGGAAAAAGGAGAAGAAGAAGAAGAAGAACGGCGGAGAGGACGACGGAGAGGAGTTTTCTTCTTCCGACGACGACGACGACGAAGAAGAAGAAGAGAAAAACCGCAACGACGGGTTAACCCGAAAGCAACGAAAAGAGATGAAAAAGTTACAAATTGCAGACTTGAAGCGCGTGTGCGCGAAGCCGGAGGTGGTCGAAATATGGGACACGACGGCGCGGGATCCGGAATTTTTAGTGTACATTAAAGCGAGTAGAAACGCGGTGCCAGTGCCGAGACATTGGAGTCAAAAGAGAGCGTTTTTAGCCGGGAAGAGAGGGATAGAGAAGCCGCCGTTCAAGTTGCCGGCGTTTATCGAGGCGACGGGGATTGCGAAGTTACGCGATTCGTACGCGGAGCGAGAGGAGCAGAAATCATTGAAATCGAAAGTAAAAGACACGAAAACCGCAAAGTTAGGTCGGATAGACATCGACTATCAAGTCATGCACGATGCATTTTTCAAGTTTCAGACGAAACCGAAGATGACGAGGATGGGAGACTTGTATTTCGAAGGCAAAGAGTACGAGATTTCCTTAGGCGATAGGAAACCGGGTAATTTATCGGATGAGTTAAAAGCGGCGTTAGGGATTGATGGGAACAACGGGCCTCCGCCGTGGTTGATTAACATGCAGCGTTACGGGCCACCACCAGCGTACCCAAAATTACCG
>Ga0181594_10006344_pt1 | contig 10249 bp, 9 predicted proteins | sample 071ome_18_FD_145603 | JGI IMG/M metagenome (GOLD analysis project Ga0181594, IMG submission 145603) | Coastal salt marsh microbial communities from the Groves Creek Marsh, Skidaway Island, Georgia - 071413BT metaG (spades assembly) | ecosystem: Environmental > Aquatic > Marine > Intertidal zone...
CCTGCAGGGCCCTCAGTTAATGCAACAGATGCAAGCACACGTCGAACGACTCGAAGCGGCAATCCTGTTTGATCACATCGAATCGGTTGATCTCTCAACCCGGCCATTTCAGCTACGGGGCACGCATTCGTATAGCTGCGATGCATTGATTATTGCGACAGGTGCCTCGGCACAATATCTGGGCCTCCCCTCCGAAACTGCCTTTATGGGCAAAGGCGTCAGCGCCTGCGCAACATGCGACGGATTTTTTTATCGCAATCAGGAAGTGGCCGTTGTGGGCGGCGGCAACACGGCGGTCGAGGAAGCACTCTACCTGAGTAATTTATGCGCCAAAGTGCACCTGATCCATCGGCGCGACACCCTGAGGGCAGAAAAAATTCTGCAGGACCGGCTCATGCAACGCGCCAGCGAAGGCAAGGTTGTGCTCCACTGGCACCAAACGCTGGACGAGGTCCTCGGTGATAATGCAGGGATGACCGGTGTCCGAATGCGCTCAGCCCTCGATAACGAAACAACACAGACACTCGACCTTTCTGGTGTTTTCATTGCCATTGGCCACAAGCCCAACACGGATTTGTTTGCGGGGCAGCTCGAGATGGCCGGCGGCTATCTGGTCGTTAATTCCGGCACCGAAGGGTCAGCAACTCACACCAGCGTGCCTGGTGTTTTCGCAGCGGGAGATGTTGCAGACCACATCTATCGCCAGGCCATTACCTCGGCAGGATTCGGCTGCATGGCAGCGCTGGACGCCGAAAAGTACCTCGATGGCATCGATCAGGGCTAACGTTGCTACCCAACCCGTTCCCACCGACATCACAAGCGCTCCATGAGCCCAATGGCCTACTGGCCATCGGGGGGGATCTCACGCCGGAGACGTTGTTATGTGCCTACGCACAGGGGATTTTTCCTTGGTTTGAGCCGGATCAGGACATCCTTTGGTGGACCCCCAACCCAAGACTCGTGCTTTTCCCAGAGCAAGTGCACACCAGCAGGTCGCTATGCAGGACCCTAAAAAAATGTGACTGGACCATCACGTATGACCGGGGGTTTTCAGAAGTCGTCTCGGCCTGCGCCGCTGCCCCCCGCAATCAGCGCGAACCGGGTACCTGGATCACGCCCGACATGCAGGCCGCTTACGTTCAGCTACATGAACTCGGGGTCGCGCACTCGATTGAGATAAGAGGTCGCGGAGAATTGATTGGCGGCCTATATGGAATATTGCTGGGCCGCATTTTCTTTGGCGAGTCGATGTTCAGCCGTGTGACTGATGCATCAAAAGCCGCCTTTACTGCTCTCGCCCGTCTCTGCCTCGAAAATGACATCGATGTGATCGACTGCCAGGTGCACAATCCACATCTGGCGTCGCTCGGGGCTACCCCTATGTCGCGAGAAGGCTTTGAAAAAACGCTACGGGGCGTTATAAAGGAACCAATGGCCTCAATCCTATCAAATCCTCGCTGCCTGTTACCCAAGGAGCCAGCTCCCCTTGATAAGCGGCTAGGAAAGCGCGTGCCGCGATACGCGATGGACCTTCTGTGACCGCATCATTACGTGAAATTAAGGTCTATACGACCTTCCCCCATCGGTGCTCTTATCTCGATGGCGAAGAGGCTACGACACTTTTCGTTGACCCTCGTCAGAAGCTCAGTCAGGAGCTGTACACCCAGCTCTCTCTCCTGGGCTTCCGGCGTTCCGGTGATCACGTGTACCGACCGCATTGCACGCGCTGCAGCGCATGCATTGCCTCCCGCGTTCGAGTCGCCGAATTCACGCCGAGCAGAACCCAACGGCGCATTAACCGGCGCAATGCAGACTTGCGCGTGGAGCGTTCAGAGTCGATACAGGACGACGAGGCGTACGCACTGTATCGCTACTACATCGAGTCACGACATGCCGACGGCGACATGTATCCCCCGGAGCGCGACCAGTACGAATCGTTTTTGAATAATGGCCTGGGCTGCGCCAACTACTATCGGCTCTATCAAGGCAATCGACTCGTAGCAGTAACGGTCGCGGACAGGATGCTCGATGGGCTCGCCGCCATCTATACGTTTTTTGACCCAGACCAACCCGAGCGGAGCCTCGGCACCGAGGCGATACTGCTACAAATTCGTGAAGCCAAATCGATGGGCCTGCCCTTCGTTTATCTGGGTTACTGGATCGACGGTTGCCGCAAAATGGCTTACAAGTCTCGCTTCACCCCACTCGAACTGTTTGTCGACGGGCAATGGCAGCAACAGAAAAAGGCGCAAACGGCGAGCCCCGATACCGCTGCCGTGGTGAATTTACTGGATCCGGGCGATACGGCTAGGTAAGTACTTTGTTAGCCTCTCAGCGCTTTCCTAGAACCGCAGATTTCGATACAGTGCCGGCCTTTCTACACAGATAGGCAGTGCCTGCATGGCGAAAGAAGATCAAATTGAAATGGAGGGGGAAATCGTCGATACCCTTCCCAACACAACATTCCGCGTCAAGCTGGAGAATGGGCATGTGGTAACCGCGCACATTTCCGGAAAGATGCGCAAGAACTACATCCGCATCCTGACTGGCGACAAGGTGAGAGTCGAAGTAACCCCGTACGACCTCACCAAGGGTCGCATCACTTACCGCGAGCGCTGAGCCGGCCCGTGAACGTTCGATGACCTGACCGGACCGCCAAATTGCCGGTCCGGACGCATCAGGCCTCCACTGCCGCCTCTGAGGGCACCTTCGCTTCGATCGTCAATGCAGTCCGGTCCGCGTTAACTGAAACGCTGGCAGCACCCCCTTTTGACAAATCGCCAAACAGCACCATGTCTGCTAATGGCTTTTTGATGTGCTCCTGGATCACCCGCTCCATGGGACGCGCTCCCATCGTCGCATCGTAACCACGCTCAACAAGCCAAAGACGCGCCTCTTCATCGACGTCGATCACCACCTGGCGCTCATCCAGCTGACTCTGTAACTCTGTCAAAAACTTGTCGACAACGGTAAGAATGACATCCTCGCCAAGCGGACCGAACGGTACGATAGCGTCGAGACGATTCCTGAATTCTGGCGTAAACGTGCGGTTGATCGCCTCCAGCGAATCGGTGGAGTGATCCTGCAGTGAGAACCCGATTGAGCGCCGACTGACATTTTCCGCACCGGCATTGGTGGTCATGACGAGAATCACATTACGAAAATCGGCTTTGCGGCCGTTGTTGTCAGTCAAGGTGCCGTGGTCCATCACTTGCAGCAGCAGATTGAACACTTCTGGGTGGGCTTTCTCGATCTCGTCGAGCAGCACCACAGAGTGCGGGTGCTTGGTGACTGCGTCAGTCAATAAGCCGCCTTGATCGAAACCCACGTAACCGGGTGGCGCCCCAATAAGGCGGGAGACCGTATGGCGCTCCATGTATTCCGACATATCGAAGCGAAGCAACTCGAGACCCATTTGCAGCGCAAGCTGGCGTGTCAGTTCGGTTTTGCCGACGCCAGTCGGCCCCGCCAGCAAGAAGGACCCAATCGGCTTTTGTCCGCCTCGCAGGCCAGCTCTCGCGAGCTTGATTGCGCCGACCATTTGCGAGACGGCGGCATCTTGGCCGAAAACGGTCATCTTGAGATTCCCTTCAAGCTTACCCAGCAGCGCCTTGTCGTCGCTACTGACCGTCTTCGGGGGAATGCGCGCGATCTTCGCAACGATCGCCTCGATGTCACCCGGGCCAAGGACCTTTTTGCGTTTGCTCGGCGCCTGAAGCTGTTGAAATGCCCCGGCTTCGTCGATGACGTCGATCGCCTTGTCTGGCAAAAAGCGATCTGTGATGTAACGTGCGGCCATCTCGGATGCCACCCGCAGCGCTTTGTCGGTATAACGGAGGTTGTGATGCGCCTCAAAACGCGACTTGAGGCCCTTGAGAATTTTATAGGCGTCCTCGACGGAGGGCTCGAGAACGTCAACCTTCTGGAATCGTCGGCTAAGCGCCTTGTCTTTGTCGAAAATCCCCCGATATTCCGCATAGGTGGTCGAGCCTATACAGCGCATCTTGCCCGATGCCAGCAGCGGCTTGAGGAGGTTACTGGCGTCCATGACGCCGCCCGAGGCGGCCCCGGCACCAATAATGGTATGGATCTCATCGATAAACAGAATGGCGTGCTCACTCTCGCTGAGATTCGCAAGCAGGCCTTTGAGGCGCTTCTCAAAGTCGCCGCGATATTTGGTACCGGCAAGCAATGCTCCTAAGTCCAGTGAATACACGACCGATTCTTTGAGCGTGTCGGGCACCTCACCGTCCACAATCATCTTTGCCAAGCCTTCGGCAATCGCGGTTTTTCCTACCCCAGACTCTCCCACGAGCAACGGATTGTTCTTCCGGCGACGGGCTAAGATTTGTGCGACGCGCTCCACTTCGTTCAGCCGGCCAATCAGGGGATCAATGCGCCCTGCCTCCGCCTCAGCATTGAGGTTGGTGGTATAGGCATCCAGCGGCCGCTTCTCCGCGCCGCCCTGTTCCTCAGCTTCAGCTGAGGCTTCGCTGTGGTCAGCAGTCTCTTCGCCATCCTTGCCGATGCCATGCGTAATAAAATTCACGACATCGAGGCGCGATACGTCTTGGGTTTTTAAAAAGTAGACCGCTTGTGATTCCTGCTCAGAAAAAATAGCAACTAACAGGTTCGCGCCCGTGACTTCCTGCTTGCCTGAACTTTGCACATGAAAAACGGCGCGCTGCAGTACTCGCTGGAAGCCCAGCGTAGGCTGGGTATCTCTGCCGTCCTCCGCGTCAGATAACAGCGGCGTGGTGGAATCAATAAACTCGATAAGCTCGCCCCGGAGTTCGTCTAAATCAACCTGACAAGCCTTTAATACCGATACGGCGGTTGGGTCATCCACCAGCGCTAATAACAAATGCTCAACTGTAATGAACTCGTGACGCCGCGCACGCGCTGTGCGGAACGTTTCGTTAAGTGTGTGTTCGAGCTCTTTGCTCAGCATTTAGCTACTCCTCGTCATCGGCAGACGGTTCCACTTCGCACAGCAACGGGTGGCCACTGTCACGCGCACATTGATTGACCTGGTTGGCTTTGGTTTCCGCAATATCCTGTGGATATAAACCACATACGCCCCTGCCCTGTGTATGGACTGCCAGCATCACTTGGGTCGCCTTTTCCCGACCCATGCTGAAAAACTGCTCCAATACCTGGACCACAAATTCCATCGGGGTGTAATCATCGTTGAGCAAAATAACGCGATAGAGCGGCGGGCGTTTGGTTTTGGGCTTGGCGGGCGCAACGGCTAGGCCGCCGTCATCGTCTGAATCAGCGTCATTTATACCCGGTCCACCAGCGATACGGATTCCCGTGGAGCCATGAGCGAAGATGCCAAGTTCTTGTGCCATGGGGTCAGTATAATCCACCCGTTCACTGATTCAGCCCTTGACAACCCTCTGCGCGGGTTTTTTCTTTTCCCTCCCCCAAAATTGACACTAACGCGAGGCGCCTAGGAGTCAGCGGCGCGCACAAAAAAAAGCCCGCAGCGAGCGGGCTTATATCAGCTAGTCTGAGCCTACTCCCGGCATTGGGGTGTGGCCCGGGACGGGCGGATTCACATGTGCTGGATCACCGCGTCGCCAAACGCGGAGCAGGAAACCAGCGTCGCGCCCTCCATCAGGCGCTCGAAATCATAGGTGACAGTCTTTGCCTGAATCGCGCCGTTCATGCCGTCGATGATCAGGTCTGCCGCCTCGTTCCAGCCGAGATGCCGAAGCATCATCTCTGCAGAGAGAATCAGCGAGCCGGGGTTCACTTTGTCCTGTCCGGCATATTTGGGTGCGGTGCCGTGCGTGGCCTCAAATAACGCAACGGTGTCAGAAAGGTTAGCGCCTGGCGCAATACCGATGCCACCCACTTGGGCTGCGAGCGCGTCAGATAGGTAGTCGCCATTCAGATTCAGCGTTGCCACCACGCTGTAATCACGCGGGCGCGTCAGCACCTGCTGCAACATCGCGTCGGCGATGACATCTTTGATAACAATTTCCTTGCCGGTGCGCGGGTTTTTGATGCTGACCCAAGGACCGCCATCGAGTAGCTCTCCGCCGAACTCGGTCTGCGCCAGTTCGTAGCCCCAATCACGGAAGGCGCCTTCGGTGAACTTCATGATGTTGCCCTTATGCACAAGCGTTACTGACGACAAGTCCTGATCAATCGCGTACTGAATCGCCTTGCGGACCAATCGCTGCGTACCTTCAGCGGAGACCGGCTTAATCCCAATACCCACGTTCTGAGGGAACCGGATTTTGGTCGCGCCCATCTCGTTGATAATGAAGTCGACGACTTTTTGCGCTTCTGCAGTTCCCGCCTGATACTCGATACCTGCATAGATATCTTCGGAGTTCTCGCGGAAAATGACCATGTTGCAATCGCCGGGGTTCTTTACTGGAGAGGGGACGCCTTCAAACCAACGGACCGGCCGCAAGCAGGTATAAAGATCCAGCTCCTGACGCAGAGCGACGTTGAGGGAGCGAAAACCGCCCCCTACCGGTGTGGTCAACGGCCCCTTGATCGCGACACTGTAAGTCTTGATCGCATCCAGCGTTTCCTCAGGAAACCAGTCGCCGTCGTAAAGCTCGGCGGCCTTCTCGCCAGTATAAATTTCCATCCAAGAGATTTTGCGAGCCCCGTCATAGGCCTTCGCAACCGCCGCATCGACGACGGCGATCATGACCGGGGAAATATCAACACCAATACCATCTCCCTCGATGTAGGGAATGATGGGATTGTCCGGCACGGTGATGCTGTTATCGTCGTTGACGACGATCATGTCACCGCTGTCCGGTACTTTAATGTGTTGATATGCCATGTCATTGCTCCCCAGAGATTTAAAAATTACTGCCCGGCAACACCGAAAGCCGCACATCGCTCCTCGATGCGGCAAGTGCCGAGTGGCCAAGCGTTGCGGGCCGGCATTCTAGCACCAAATCCGGCACACTATGCCGATGAGCCAACTGATTTTATTCAACAAACCCTTTCAGGTTCTGAGTCAATTCACCGACCGAGAGAGTTCCACTGAACCACGCCCCACCTTGGCCGACTTTCTAGAGTTGCCGGGGTATCGCCCCGCGGGTCGCCTCGATTTTGACTCCGAGGGGTTATTGGTGCTGACGGATGACGGCGCCATGCAACAGCAGATCGCACACCCCAAACACGTGCAATGGAAGGTTTACTGGGTGCAAGTCGAGGGAGATATTGATCAGGCCGCGTGTGAACGACTAGCGCAAGGCGTCAAGCTAAACGATGGCCTAACAAGGCCCGCGCGCGCCAAGCCGCTGGCACCGCCCGATCTCTGGCCCCGCAATCCCCCTGTAAGGTCGCGAAAAACCATACCCGATTCCTGGCTGGAGCTCGCGATTTCAGAGGGACGTAATCGGCAGGTGCGCCGCATGACAGCCGCCGTTGGCTTTCCGACACTTCGCCTCATCCGTGTCGCAGTGGGCCCCTGGCAGTTGCGAGCGCTGCAACCGGGCGACCATTGCCGCGTCACCCTGCCAAATTCCCGCGTTGACCCCAGTACCCACCACCCATCATGATTTCGTTCACATAACCGCGGCAAATCGACTCGAAATGACACCCCCAGCCTCCCCTTCGACCAAAGTGATTGTTGGCATGTCCGGCGGTGTCGACTCGTCGGTGGCGGCGATGCTGTTACTTGAAGCGGGTTATCAGGTCGAAGGCCTCTTCATGAAAAACTGGGAGGAAGATGACGGGACTGAGTACTGCACTGCCAAAGAGGACCTTGCTGACGCTCAATCTGTCGCTGACCAGTTGGGCATTCGGCTGCACAGCGCCAATTTTGCGGCCGAATATTGGGACGGCGTCTTCGAGCACTTCCTCAGGGAATACCGTGCGGGCCGGACACCTAATCCTGATATTCTCTGTAACCGGGAGATCAAGTTTCGCGCTTTTCTCGACTACGCATCGCAACTGGGCGCCGACATGATCGCGACCGGACACTACGTGCAAACCCACCGGCAAGACGGGCACACGTGCCTAGTAAAAGGTTCGGATCCCAACAAGGACCAGAGCTATTTTCTGCACCAGGTGGATCATCACGCGCTGGCAAAAACCCTGTTCCCCGTCGGGATGGTCGACAAAGCGCAGGTGCGTGAGAGCGCCGCGCGCGCCGGATTCATAAACGCCAGAAAAAAAGACAGCACGGGTATTTGTTTTATCGGCGAGCGCCGCTTTCGAGACTTCCTAAAGCAGTACCTAACGCCCCAGCCGGGCTTCATTGTATCGGTCGATGGTGAGCATCTGGGAGAGCACGAGGGACTCATGTATCACACCATCGGTCAACGCCAAGGTCTGGGAATCGGCGGACTTTCCGAGCACGCAGAGGCCCCTTGGTATGTCGTTGATAAAATCGTGGCTGAAAACACCTTGGTCGTCGCCCAAGGGAACCAGCACCCTCGGCTTTTCAAGCGCGAGCTGCTGGCGTCTGACGTTATATGGATTTCCGGCAACGCCCCGTCATTACCCTTCCACTGCAGCGCAAAGATTCGCTATCGCCAAGCCGATCAGCGGTGTTATGTCGAGCAACAAGGCCCTCATTACCGTGTGTCATTCGAAATGCCTCAGCGCGCCATTACGCCGGGGCAGTCCGTAGTGTTTTATCAAGGTGATGTGTGTCTTGGCGGCGGCATTATTGAGCATGCACAGTGACCGATAGAGCCTTGTTGGCGGAACGCACGCTCGCCCTCGCCGGTGTCGCTCAAGCCGCCCGGATGGTCGATCTGGCGGCGAAGACCGGCACCTGGCCCAGCGCGTTCGTGGAGGCCTCGGTGCACTCGCTGTTCAGCTTTGAGCCCGATGCCGTGGACGCAGTCTTTGGCACCCGCCAAGGTATCCTACTGGGCCTTGAGCAACTCTCCGCGTGCTTAAGAGTCTCGCAAGACCCCGCGGCGGCCGACACGCTGCGATATATGTTGGCGATTCTGCAGCTCGAGAAGCGATTTAATAAACGCGATGACCTGCAAGCCATTGTGCACTCGCGCCTGAAGCATGCTGCCTATAAGGCTGAAAATTTTACCGCAAATATTAATAGCTTAAGCGCTAATATATCAGCGATTTATCAAGACACATTGAGCACCCTACCCTACCGCATCAAGGTGACCGGGAGCGCGCAGCACTTGAATAACCCGCAGGTGGCCGATGTTGTACGGACGCTGCTCCTGTGTGGTGTCCGGGCAGCCTTTTTATGGCGTCAGCTCGGCGGCACACGGCTAAAGCTCATGCTCAGCCGGGGTGCGGTGCGGGATACCGCAGCACGCCTTGCTAGAGAGCTGGGCACTGTCCATTGAAGCTTTGCTGAATGCGACTCACCCGAAGTGACCCCGTTCCGCTATGTTAAACTAAGGCCCCGGCCGATACCGAGACCCTTCGGAGAGAACATGGAACCCCTTTTGTCGTTATCACCGCTAGACGGCCGCTACAGCGCCAAGGTGGACGCATTAAGGAGCATCTTCTCTGAATTCGGTTTGATACGGCGCCGGGTAACGGTAGAAATCGCTTGGCTAAGCGCGCTGGCCGAGTGCCCCGATATTGCCGAGGTGCCATCGCTTAGCGGTGCCGATTTAGCGCTCCTTGATGCGCTTGCTACGGGTTTTACCGAGGCAGACGCCCAGGAAATCAAGCGCATTGAGTCTACGACCAATCACGACGTGAAGGCCGTTGAGTACTTCATCAAGTCAGCGATTTCGACATCCCCGACGCTAAGCGCTATTAGCGAATTCGTCCACTTCGCGTGCACCAGTGAAGATATTAATAACCTCTCGCATGCTTTAATGCTACGAGACGGTCATCACGTTTTACGCAACGCCTATGCAGAAATCCATGACGCACTAGCCGGCTTAGCGCATGAGCATGCCGCCCGACCGCTCCTCTCGAGAACGCATGGGCAGTCAGCGACACCGACGACGCTGGGCAAAGAAATGGCGAATGTTGCCGCGCGACTCAAGAGACAGTGCGGGGTAGCGGACAGCATACGGCCCATGGGGAAGATGAACGGGGCTGTAGGGAACTATAACGCACACCGGGTCGCATACCCCGAAGTTGATTGGCCAGCCCTGTCGGAAAAATTCGTCACCTCGCTGGGCCTTGAGTGGAACTCGCATACAACGCAAATCGAACCACACGACTACATGGCCGAATATTTCGACGCGATCGCTCGAATGAACGTCATCTTGATCGACTTCTCTCGCGATATCTGGTCATACATCTCGCTGGGCTATTTTAAACA
>Ga0181594_10006345_pt1 | contig 10249 bp, 2 predicted proteins | sample 071ome_18_FD_145603 | JGI IMG/M metagenome (GOLD analysis project Ga0181594, IMG submission 145603) | Coastal salt marsh microbial communities from the Groves Creek Marsh, Skidaway Island, Georgia - 071413BT metaG (spades assembly) | ecosystem: Environmental > Aquatic > Marine > Intertidal zone...
AGACCTTCTCATAGAGGAACTGCCCTGCCTCACGCTCATAAGAGCCATTACAGTCGAGGTCCCACTCATAGCGCGTGATGCTGACGCCCTCCAGGAGGGAGTAGCTCTCACGGCCATCGATGCGAGTGCTTGAGCTACCGTCGCTCACACGATAGGCTGAGGGGTTTGGTACCTGAGCGATGACAGCGATAGGTTCTGCTCGTACGCCGGTCACGGCGACGTCCTTCGTGCTGACCGCTCCAAAGCTGTCACGGACAGCGACGGTCACGACGAGCTGGTCATTTGCTGGCCAGCCCATAGCTACCTGCCAATCAGCTACAGGGATCATTGGGGTGCTGCCCGTATAGTCAGGGGCGCCCGCGAGGTTAGGCTGGACATTGGGTTGATGTAGATACCAGCCGATCTGCTGGATACTGTCGCCACACTCTGCGTTCGGGTCACTGCTCTGGGACGCGTTGAGGCGGAGGTCCTCGTTGCTCATCAGCGTGATTTGATCCGCGACGACGCGGACCACCGGTGGCAGGTTACCTAAGTTCACGTTGACGTCTACAGACGCGCTTGACTCATGACCGAGGTCGTCTTGGATTGTCAGACGCGCGGTGCGTGGCCCATAGGAGTTAAAAGAGGTCGTGAAGATCGGGCGGTCGCTGGTGCGACCGTCCACGGTCCACTGGTAGCTCGCGATGGTGCGCTGTGGGTTATTGTGGAAGCTACCGCTACCATCAAAGGTGATGTCTTGACGGCAAGCCGCCTCCGTCGGGTTCGCTCGCGCGACCGTTACAGGCTCTTTGTCATAAATCGACAGCGTGGTGGTCTCAACCACGGAGTCTACGGTACCGAAGCTGTCTCGCACACGGACTCGGATGTTGAAGGGCTGGTTCGTAGGGAGCGCGCCTAGCCCGGTGTTGTCATTCCATGTGACCGTCGCGTCCGCGCCAGAGACCTCATAGCTCCCATTACCGTCCAAATCCCAATCGACCGTGAGCTGATCCCCGCAGGCCTCGTTACCATCTGTGGCCGCCCCCCTCAAGGTGAGCGCGTCGCCTACGTCGATCACATAGGGGCCACCCGTCGCGACCGAAGGTGGGACATCCTGCCCAGCATTGACGCGCACGGTCCCAACTCGGAGCTGTTTATATTGATTGGTGTTGTCCTCTACACGGAGCGTCACCACATAATCTTGGTTGCTCGCCTGTTGGTACACATAGGTCAGATTTTTAAAGCGATCAGAGGTGCTCATAATGTCGCCATTGACGTCGAGGTCAGGGCGGAGCGGGTTTGTCTCCCACCAGAGGCCATTTGAGGCGTCCATATCCCACATGTAAGTGCGGATCTGAGAGTCGCTGTTAGGATGGAAAGACTCTTGGTGACTCACAGTCACTCGACCCTGCCCAGGGATACAGCCCTCGGTGACGGTGACGTCCGTGACCGGCTGTTGACCGGGGAGGATCGGCGCGAGGCTACCGATCGGGATCGGCTTAGGATTAAAGACCGCGGGGGTCATCACAAGGCCACCCATAATCGTGCTCATCTGCCCGGGTCCATAGGCACACGTCACGGAGTGGATCTCACAGTAGTCGTCCCAGATCTTACCTATGTTTCCGTAGTTCGTGCGGCCGTTACTGTTGTTCGCGTAGCGATACTGAGCGCGGACATAGTAAGAGGCGAACTTCTTATACCAGTCGTGGTTCCCTACATGATGGAGCGCAGGGGTCCCAGTGTGGTACGCCTTTTGGTGGGAATAGAGGGAGTACGTGTTACCACAGCGATCACCCACATTGTAGAGAGAGCTTGTGTTCCCACAGCGGTAGTCACCATGACGCCATAGCCCATCAAGCCAGTGTGTCCCATAGACCCGTCGGCTCGCGAACCAGCGCTGAATGTACCCATAGTAGCGGTCATGATTGTTACGAAGGGTGCGGTAGCTAGCCCCTGACTCGTTGGGGTAGGGCTTTGAGTTTGAGCTCCCCATGTTCTGCGCGTTGAGCCAACGTGAGGCGAGGAGCTGTCCACCTGTGAGCTTAAAATCGGAGCGACCATGACGGCGGTTGTCATATGCGGCGCCGTTGTCCCCTTGGATGTTGTTCAGGAGGTTATTCGCGATACGGTACTTGTGACGGTTGTTCACAAAGACCCCATAAGGTCGCCCCGCCACCTCAGCGCTCTCAAGGCCGATGTAGGCCCACTGGGTGGTTGACAGGTCACTGTAACGACAGCTCGTCTCGCCACCTGCTCCATAGAACCAGCCTCCGTTAGCACAGCCTCCATCACGCTGTTGATACCCAAGGTAGTCAACCATCTGCTGTACGTACCACTCCCAAGTTTGACCAGCTCCAGGGCCGACCCGAACCTTCGTACCGGACAGCGCAGGGAGGACGGTCGCGATCGCGCCTGTATTCATCCCAGTGAGATACACGTTACTGCTACGCGCGTAGATCCCACCGTTGTCATTTGTACCCGCGATGCGAGTACAGGTCTGTGTGTTCGAGCTACCGCCACGGTATCCACAAGCGTTGCTCTCATCTGAGCCACTGACGCCCGCGCCCCCGCCTCGAGCGACGTTGTAGTTGAGGAGGCGCATCGCGCTCTCAGCGTACGGGTCACTGTTCCATCGCGTCGCGTTCACCTCACGCCACTCCGCGGTCGCGTCCCCTGCGCCTACGTTGTTAGGTGGATAGGCGGGGAGGTGGTTGTTAATCACAAACAGCCACTGCGCCATCCCTGTCGCGTTTACATAGCTCGAGTGTGCCTCGAGCGCTTGGTTCGTGTAGCGGTGACCACCCATGTTCCGATGCGTGTGCCACATCGCCTCTTGGATCGCCATGGAGGTCATCACCTCAAACTGCTCCTCCGTCCAGCGCTCAGGGTCTCCATAGAGGCGCTCTGAGTTGTCTTGGATCGCGCCTGTGTCGGTCCCGAAGTTGTACACGAAGAGCTTAAAGGTCCCGAAGGTCGCTGCGCCCCCTGCGCCACCACACTCTACGCGTACGTTAATATTGAGCGGGCGAGCGCGGTCGACGTAAGGGACCACGAAGCTCCTGCCAATATCATACACCGTGTTGGTGTTCCCGTTCCGACTCGCCGTGAACTTATACTCTTCGTCAAAGTTCCCATCTCGGTCGATGTCCCACGTGACTCGATAAGAGCTACAGGTCGCGTTACGGATAATCCCCTTAAGCGTAATATACGCCCCCTCATGTGCCGGGTGTGGCAGGTTCGGGTTCTGCTGAGAGAAGGGCACCGTGATGACCTGGTTGTTCTCAGCGAACGTCGCTGAGCTCACCAAGGTGGTCACAAGCCCAAGTAGCGTGCAGATTCCCCAGAGCTTGGGTCTGAGAGGTGTAGCGATACGCATAATAATACCTCGATCAAAGAAGTCATGATTCGGTGCGTCACAGCAGTCTAGCGCGCGGAGCACCCTTGGTGTTCGAAAGAGGCGCTTACAGCTGTTGGGTAGAACGTAAAGGTGACAGGAAGTCATCGTTCTACCTCTCCTTATTAGAGGTAGCCCATCTCGCGTTCGATGCGCAAGCGCTTGATCTTATAAAGCGTTGATCGACGGTGAGCCGGAGCTCAGAGGTAGCTGACTAGAATCGTACGATCTCATGTCCACCGGCGCTGACGGTGATCCTCCTCTGCGCGCAGTTCCCTCGGTCGGAGTTAAAGCAGATCTTAACGGTGTGGCTACCAGCAGAGACCTTGTGAAGCCTTACCCTTAGGCTGTCTCCAATGAGCTTCCCGTCGATATAAACGTGCCCCCAAGCGCTTGAGCGGACGCTCACCTTACCCATCCCAACCGGCGCGGGGCGTCGAGGTCTTGGTTTACGTCGAGGGCGAGGGCGCGCCTTACGTCTTGGCTTTGGAGGAGGTGGAGGGGGCTCGGCTTGAGGGATGAGCTCTAGCCTCCCATCGTAAGAAAGTACGCCGTTCTGAGCGTTCGCCCAGCTGAGCTGGATTCGTTTAGATTCGAAGCCTGGAGAGGACAAGGTCATCGTCATCACCTCATCACTCAGCGGGATAGAGCGCTCGAGGGGCGTCTTCCCAAGGTAGCTCCCGTTTAAGCTCACCTCTGTCCCATCAGGGTGACAGCGGATATTGAGCTTACCCTGCTCACGTTCGAGCTTAAAGCGTCGCTCCGTCCCAGCGCTACGCTGGGGGATAATCCGCTCTCTAAGCTCGCGGTACCCTCTGAGCGAGAGGGTGAGTGAGAACGGCTCACCCTCCTTCACCTCTAAGCTAATCGGGGTTGGGGTAGCCTGCCAATCATCGTTAATCGCGACGTCAGCTCCCGAAGGGAGCGAGTCAATCTTTAGAATAAAAAGCGCTGGGGTGGTCGCTGTAGGTGTGACGACAACAGGCGCTGTGGTGTTGCGTTGAGTGAGCGTCGCGCTTGTGAGCGCCGATGAGCTGGGCTGGGGGGGCTGAGCGATCGGCTGAGCGATCGGCTGAGCGATGGGCTGAGCGATGGGCTGAGCGATAGGCTGAGCGATGGGCTGAGCGACGGGCTGAGCGACGGGCTGAGCGACGGGCTGAGCGACGGGCTGTAACACCGGCTGGGGCGTCCTTTGTGAGGCCCCACTCTGAGTTACAATAGGCACGGTACGGGCCTGAGGGCTGATCGTGGTGTTCGCGGGAGCTCCAGAGAGCGCCATCGCTTGTGTAGAGGGCAAGAGGGCCCGCTGTTGGCTTGTAGAATGGGTCGTCACTGCGAGCGACTCTTGTGTTCGCTGAAGGGCTGGGCTTGTCGACAGCTGAATTCGAGTCGTACCCCCAGCGTGATCACCCTGGTCAGTCACCCTAAACGAGAGCGACAAGGCGAAGATAAGCAGGAGCGCGATCGCCCCTCCTAAGTATTTCACCTCTCGGCTCATCCAGAGTGAGCCTTGAGCTTGGGGAGCTCCAGCCCTCCCACCTCTCTCACGCCTCTGTCGAGGTGGTGGGGTTGGCTCTGTCGTGACGCGGGACCTCGGCGGGATAGGTTGCGCGTGATGACCTTGCCCGCTCGCCTCCTCGTCATCTAAAATTAGGGTCGAGTCAGGCGCATCAAAAGACGATGGGCTCACCTCATAAGACGCGACAGGCGACGCTTGGTACCCCTGCCCCACTTGATAACCCTGCCCCGCTTGATAACTCTGCCCTGTATGAGGCGCAGGGCTCACCTGTATGTGAGCGGGCGCTTGCGGGTAAGGGGGGTCTGCCGGAGTGGGGGCGGCGGGCGGAAACTTTGCGACAGGAGGCGCATGCTGAGCAGGGGCAGGGGGCCCCGCAGGTTGAGGCAGGTAGGGGTCTGCCTGAGAGTAGAGGTCACCTTGGTTCAGCTGACCCACTGCGTAGGGGCTCATGAACTCACCGCTCATCGCGTGCTCTTCAGCGACGCTCACATTTAGGCTCTCATCAAGCTCGTGAGGGTCGAGCTCTTCAACCTCGACCATCTCGATCTCATCGGTGATGTCAGGGACGTCCCAGTCCCCCTCTCCAACCAGTGAGAGCTCATAATCTGAGATGAGCGAGAGGTCCTCACCATCGAAGTCATCATAGCTCTGCATGTACTGTTCAGAGGACTGCTCTTTGAGCTCGGGGAAGGTCTCGCTCATTAGCTGTTTAAGCTTAGCGTTCGTATAGGTGAGGTTGAGTCGCTCAGAGATCTTATCGATCGCGTACTGGAAGTGGCGCGCTGAGGGGAAGCGGTCTTGTACATCGAGCGCGAGCGCCTTATTAAGGAGCTTAACGACAGGTCTTGGCAGGTCAGGTCGCAGCTGCTCGATTGGGGTAAATTGAGCCTGGCGTACGAGCTGAATGAGCTTATGGTCATCGGTCTCTGAGTACATCGTCTGCCCAGCCAACAGCTCATACATGACGATGCCTGTGCTAAAGATGTCTGTCCTGTGGTCAAGCCGAGCGCCCATCGCTTGCTCAGGGGACATAAAGCAGAATTTCCCCTTAATCATCCCCGCCTCAGTCTCGAGCTGGCTCCCTGAGATCTTGGCGATCCCAAAGTCGACAAGCTTGACGTCTCCCTCAGAGGAGATCATCACATTTTGAGGCGTGACATCTCGGTGAATCAACCTTAAGAGCTCCCCATCAGGGCCTCGCATCCGGTGCGCGTGGTCTAAGCCTGCACAGATCTGAGAGCAGAGGTGAAGCACCGCCTCGAGGGGCCACTGGGTTTGGCGTGTCCTGAGCCGGTTGAACACTTGATTAAGGTCTCGGCCATGGATGTACTCCATCGCGATGAAGAAGTGCTCTTGGATCCTACCTAAGTCGAAGATCTGAACGATGTTCGGGTGCGAGAGGCTCACCGCGATCTTCGCTTCTTGCTTGAGCATCTCCACAAATTCGGAGTGTTGAGTGTAGCGGGGGTGGAGCCGTTTGATCGCGAGGGTCTTCTCAAAGCCAAACTGACCAAAAATACGCGCCTTAAAGATCTCCGCCATCCCCCCAGAGGCGATCCGTTCGATAAGCTGATAAGGTCCAAATATTTCTTGCATTGTCTCAGCTGACTCCGCGCGTATCGACTAAGGTGAGGCGTACGCGATTCGATCATCTATTCACGATTGACTGCGCCTCACTCAGGCTGAGGCTACGCTAGAGGCTACCTGTCCTATCGTATGCTCGCAAAGGAAAGAGTTATTCTTTTTGTGAAGCCAGGCTTAGGGCGAATGAGCTAGGCGTGGCGCTCAGGCGCGCAAGTAAGCTAGACATTACGAGCGCTCATTACTATCTTGTTGAGCCTAAAGCCTCCTGATTAGGAGCGTGATCAAATTCAATCTTACTCGCGTGAACAGATCGTCTGATCACACACGCTAAGGTAGCTTACTATGTTAGATGTCATCACTTTTCGAACTCATTACGTTCAGCGCGCTCCTCTGATGAGGCGCTTTATGACCCTCATCTCACTCAGCTTAACTCTGCTCACGTTTGTCGCGTGTGACGATGATGAGCAGGGGGTGAGCTGTGCGGATGATGACGGATGTCAACGAGGCGCGATCTGTGAGTCGGGTCGATGCGCTGTGGTCCCTTGCGCCGAGCTCACAGAGTGCCCTGGGAGCGGTCGGGCGTGCTTAAGTGACCTCCAGAGCTGTAGCGTCAAAGAGTGCGGTGACATCATCAACGGGGTCACCCGAAGCTGTACCGCGGATCAGGTGTGCTTAGAGCAAGGGCCGTATCGCTACTCCTGTACAAACACCAACGGAGGGGGCTGTGTCTCACCGGATGACTGCTTAGGGAACCCAAGCGGTGAGAGCTGTTGCGAGGGGGAGTGTCGCGTGAGCTGTGAGCCTCCTCCTGCCGGAGTATCCGGAGGCATGACCGCGGGGGTGACCGCGGGGATGACCGCGGGCGTGATGATGACGGAGCCCGCTCACCTCTGTAGCCCATGTCGATCAAGCGCGGAGTGCGCGGACCTAGGTGAGGGCGCCACGTGCACCGCGATCGCTGAGGGGAGCTACTGTACGCAGGCCTGTGACGCCTCAACCCCCTGCCCTGGTGGCTACAGCTGTGTCGAGATGCTCGGTCAATGCATCCCTGACGGCTTCCGTTGCGCGGCCTGCCTTCAGGAGCCCTGCGCTGAAGGCTTCTGTGACATCACGACCGAGGAGTGCGTCCCCCCTCAGGGCCGTTGCGCGACCTGCACAGAGGACGCGGCCTGCTCAAATGGTCGCTTGTGTCGGCCCGTCAACGGTCAGAGCCTCTGTGTAGACGCGTGTGGAGGGGGTTGCCCTAGCGGGACCACCTGCCAAGAGGGTGGATGTATCCCTGATGAGGGGACGACATGTGACGCCTGCGCAGGCGAGTGCACAGACGCTCGCCCCTTCTGCGTCGCCGAAGAAGAGCGCTGTGCGCAGTGTGGAGAGACGGCCCCCTGTGGAGAGGGATTTAACTGTGACCCGAGCACCAACACATGCGTTGAGGCGCAAGGAGGTAGCTGTATTTCAGACACGGACTGCCCAGTTGGGGTCTGCGTGACTGGGGCGTGCCGAGAGTGTCTACAAGACAGCGACTGCCCGTCACGAAACCGCTGTGACCCGAGCACCTTTGCGTGTGTGTATGAGGCCTGCGCGGGCGTCGAATGTCAGCGAGGCTCAACCTGTAACAGCGCGACGGGTCGCTGTACGCCTGGTTGCTCGTCTGCGGCGGACTGCGCCCTGCCGGACACAATGGACTGTAACACCGAGACCGGCCAGTGTTTTTATAAGGACGGGACCTGTGACTTTGGTGGGGATGGGGTCTGTGCGCCCGGCGGTCAGTGTGTCCCGAACGTGCTCGCGGCGCTCGATCCGACGTTGCCTCCAAGCTGCACCTGTGCCAAGGATGAAGAGGACCCGCTCGTCGATCGCATCGCCTGCCAGCCCGGCACCACATGTATTGACCTCGGGAGCTTTATCCCGGGCCTTGATTTTGACGCGACCTGTGGGGCCTTTTAAACCACTGCACACCCTCACCTAGCTAAGATAAGAGGAGCCTCTCCGCGATGAGCGACCTGAAAGTTCAACGGTCAAAATCCAAGCGTAAGCGGAGAGGTAAGGCGCAAGAGGCGGTCACGGTTGACGCGACCTACCTCTCTCGACAGCCTCTGTTGTCGCTCCTCCCCCCTGAGGTCGCCACGAAGATCTCAAAGCGCATGCAACACCACTACCTCGCTCGAGATGAGGTGATCTACCAAGGTGAGCCCATGAGCGAGGAGTTCTCTCCTGTCTACCTCGTGCTCACGGGTGACGTCGCGGTCTACCGTGACCGCGCAGACGCGCACACGGGACTGATCAAAGAGGAGGTCAGCTGTTACTTAACGGTGGGTGAGCTCTATATCCAAAAGCTTCACAGCCCTGAGCGCACCAGCGCGCTACAGGTGAAGGCGATGTGCCCCGCCCAAGTGCTCAGCTTTACCTATCAAGAGCTCAATTACCTGCTGAGCAAGGTGCCTGCGTTCAGAGACGCCGTGAGCGTCTCTCTTAGGCAGGTGACTGGACGTCAGGCGCGACGCTTTGATGATGAGTTCCAAAAAGAGATCGCGGCGTTCTTCGTGCGCGAGCGCCTCACCTTCGCTCGTCGTGTAAAGATCAAGAGGATGGACATCTGCATCGAGTGTGATGGCTGCTATGACGCTTGTAGGACGCGACATGGCACCGATCGGCTCGGCGCGAGTGAGGTCAAATATGGGATCACGGAGATCCCCAACAACTGTCATAACTGTGTCGTGCCAGAGTGCATTGACAAGTGTAAGTTTGGTCAGATCTCTCGTGATGAGGACACGAATGAGATCGTCATCGCTGACAACTGTACAGGCTGTCAGGCCTGCAGTAAGGGCTGTAGCTTCAACGCGATCCAGATGCACTCGGTAGAAAGCCTGGATATTGAGCGCTACTTCCCTGACCGAGACCCTGACCACAAGGGTAAGAAAATCGCCCAAAAGTGTGATAACTGTACAGGGTATGAGGACCGAGCGTGCATCACGGCGTGCCCTGTAGGGGCGATGTTCCAGGTGGACGGCCCCGACCTCTTCGACTACTGGGAGCAGTTTAATGTCCACAAAAGCCCAGGGTTTGATCAGGTCGTCTCACCTGAGGACGGCGCCCATAAGCTGAGGCCTTGGTGGCTCGGCTTTACGCTGATCAACGTAATCCTGTTGAGCTATGAGTGTCTGACGCGCGTGTTCGCGCCAGAGATGTGCTTTGGTCAGCTCCTCTTTGAGTGGGGGTTCCGCGCAGAGGGGGTCCCACCAGATAAGGCGCTCAAGGCGAGCCTCGCCTTCGGTCATAATATAGGGTACATCGCTACGATCTGTATGCTCATTACCCAGCTCTACACCGTGGGTAAGAAGTTCGCTCCACGCCTTGGGAGCGTACAGGCCTGGATGGAGGTCCACATCTGGTTTGGCTTCCTCGGCTTTGTCTATGGCTTCTATCACACCGCCTTCAGCTGGCGAGAGCCCATCGCGGTGACCACCTTTGTCCTGTTTACGATCGCGGTCCTGACAGGGGTTGTCGGCCGTTATATTGTCTTCCATGTCCCAAGGAACCGAGCGGGTAAGGAGCTTGAGCTCGATGAGGTAGAGTCTCAACTTCAGGCGCTTAAGGAGTCGATTGAGCAGAAGTTTAAGGTGCGCCGAGAGGGCTACACGGTGATGATGAAGGTAGACGCATTTAAGAGCGCCCAGGAGGCCTCTCAGGAGGAGGAGCCTGAGGATGATGAGCCTCAGGGGTTCCTCGCGTCGCTCGCTAAGCTGAGCCACCTCATCCGTGGAGATCGGGCT